>Ga0180104_1000326_pt1 | contig 9746 bp, 7 predicted proteins | sample EasRiv730_16_1Da_FD_121791 | JGI IMG/M metagenome (GOLD analysis project Ga0180104, IMG submission 121791) | Soil microbial communities from meander-bound floodplain in the East River, Colorado, USA - East River metaG ERMLT730_16_1Da | ecosystem: Environmental > Terrestrial > Soil > Floodplain ... | reverse complement strand
GGCGGCGAGCGGCTGCATTGGTCCGGCTCGGCGCATGACACCCAGAAGCTCGCGTGCTCCGACTGCCACAACACGATGGCACGGTTCTCCGCGCGCGGGCTGCTGAAGAAGCCGAGCGTCTCGGAAACCTGCCTCACCTGCCACGGCCAGCAGCGCGTGGAATTCAGCAAGCGCTCGCACATGCCGCTGCTCGAAGGCAAGATCGGCTGCGAGGACTGCCACAGCGCGCACGGGTCGCCGACCACGCCGCTCCTCAAGGCCGACAGCGTGAACGAGGTCTGCTACGCCTGCCACGCGGAAACGCGCGGGCCGATGCTCTGGGAGCACGCGCCGGTGCGGGAGAACTGCAGCAACTGCCACCATCCCCACGGCTCCAATCACGACAAGCTGCTGGTCGCCGCGCGGCCTTTCCTTTGCCAGCAATGCCACAACTCGGCGGGGCACAACAGCACCTTCTACCGCGCCGACCAGACCGCCGCCGGGGCGCTAATGGGCGGAGCGCAGAGCCCGCGAGTGATCGGCCGCTCCTGCCAGAACTGCCACTCCCAGATCCACGGCAGCAACCATCCCTCGGGAGCGCGCTTCCAGCGCTGAGCACGCCAATGCGCATCCCTTTCCGCGCAATTGCCTTCGCCCTTCTCGCAGGCGCCGCTCTTTCCCAAGGGGCCCTGGCCGACCCGGTCAATCCGGTCAATCCGTCGACCGCCGGCGGCTGGATGGACGAAGACGGCATGGGCACGCGGATGCCGGCAGCGAGGACACCCAGCGGCCAGTTCTACGACATCCCGCGCACGCCCGTGGACCCGGAAGAGCGGTCCTTCGGCCACATCGAGTTCGGCGCGATCGGGGTGGACGGCGAAAAGCGCCAGGGATTCGGAAATTACCAGGACCTGGAAAGCGGCGCGCACATCGAGAGCTTCGGCTACTCGGCCGAGCAGCCCGACCCCGCGCGCTATGTGGAGATCGTCGGCAGCAGGCTTGGCCGCAGCGACCAGTCTTACGGGCTGCAGCTCGGCCGCTACAACGACTGGAAGCTGAATCTCTTCTATGACGAAACGCCGCACGTCTACACCACCGCCTATCGCTCGCTCTGGAGCGGCCTGGGCACCGAGCGTTTGACGATCGAGAGAAGCCTGCCCCTGGGCGGAGCGGCAAGCGCCGCGGCCACTAGGACCGGGATCCTCAACGCGCTGTCCACGACCGAAGAGACGGAGCTCGGCGTGACGCGCAGGAAGGCGGGCCTGCGGTTCGACAAGACTCTCTCCGAGTCGTGGAAGTTCTATACGAGTTATTCCGAGGAACGGCGCGAGGGTGCGCGCCCCTTCGGTGCCGTATTCGGCGGCGGCGGCGGCGGCGGCAACATCGAGGTAACCGAATCGATCGACTACGCGACGAGCGACCTGCTCGCGGGCATCGAATACGCGGACTCCGTGAACCGCTTCAACCTGAGGGCGACGGCGTCGATATTCCGCAACAACGTCGACACCATGACGTTCGACAATCCGCTGTACATCACCCTCAACGGCGTCACGGGCTTGACCAGCAGCAACTTCCCGCAGGGCCGCTTCGACCTGGCGCCGAGCAACGAGCACTACAACCTCAGGGGCGAGTACGGCCGCTCGCTGCCGAGCTTCTACAAGGGCAACTTCACAGCCACCCTGGCGCTGGGCTCCATGCGGCAGGACGACGCGCTGATACCGCCGAGCCCCTATGCGCTCACGGGCGGCACGGCGCAGGGCGTATCCCTCGCGAACAACTGGAACACCGTATCCGCCTTGAGTCGGCAGTCCGCCGACGCGCGCATCGATACGCGCATGGCGGATCTCGGGCTTTCGCTCAAGCCCACCAGTGCGCTCGGGGTGAAAGCCAAGCTGCGCTATTACGAGACGGAGAACCACACCGAGTACTTGGCGTGCAATCCGCTCACGGGCCAGTGGGGCCGGCTGCTCAACGACGGCAGCGGCGTCTCCCTGGCGAGCGCGAACACGATGGCGGGGGTCAATCCTCCTGGAACGCCGCAAACCGCCTACAACTCGGCGGGTTGCAACCCGGATGCGGTGCGCGCGATGAACCTCGTGCCCGCGGCCGGCAACATTCCCATCCGCAGCGCCCCGTTCGACTACCAGCAGGTCAACGCCGGCGTTTCTGCCGATTACCGGGTGAACAAGGTGTCCAGCGTCAACGCCGCGCTCGAGCGCGAGACCTATCGCCGCGACCACCGCGAGCGCGACAGGACCTGGGAAGACAAGCTCAAGCTCGGCTACGTGAACCGCGGCCTCATCGACGGCATGGTGCGCGTGTCCGTCGAGCACGCCGAGCGCCGCGGCAGCGAATTCAAAGCCGATGCCGTCGCTCCTTTCATGAGCGAGAGCTTCGGCCCGCAGCCGGCGACCAACGGCGTCAACCTCACGAGCTGGCTGCGCAGCGTCCAGCAGATGCAGAGATTCGACCTCGCCGACCGGGACCAGAACCTGCTCAACGCGCGGGTGAACTACCTGTTCCACCCGAGCCTGGAAGGCGGTCTGACGCTGCAATGGAAGGACGCCGAATACCTCGGCCAAGTGGGCCGCGTCGGCCACCAGAAGCAGGCATCGGTCGCCTTCGACTTGGATCTCAAGGCAGGCCCCCAGGCGGTGGTGTACGGGTTCTACGGCTTCCAGGCGGCAACCATGGAGCAGCGCGGCGTCGAGTCCAACGCCTGCGTCATGGGGCAGACGTACTACTTCTACAGCGACGGTCGGGTCCTCGCGCCCGCCACGGTTGGCGGGCCGGCCCCGGCGACGCCCGCGGGCACGACGCTGGTGGCGACGCAGACAGTGACCGCCGCCAACTGGGAAAGCGTGTGCGGCTCGAGCTCGGCCACGAGCCCGCTGTTCCCGGACAGCAAAGCCTGGGACGTGCACACCAAGGATCGCAACCACTCGATCGGCCTGGGCCTCAGGTACGACTTCGGCAGGGCCAAGCTGGACGCAAGCTTCACGCGCTCGCTCGCGAGCACGCAGATCGGGTACGCCTACAACCCGGCGGCGCTCGGCGTGACGCCTGCGCAGCAGGCGCTCGCCGGCGACGGCTTCTCGGACCTGCGCTTCGCGCAGAACATTTTCAGCGTGAGCGTGCTCGTGCCGATCAACAAGCGCGCATCGCTGCGCTTCCTCGGGCAGTACGAAACGGGCGTCGTCCGCGACTGGCATTACGATGGCGTGGCGGAGAATCCCATGCCGACCAACAACGCCGCCTACCTGGACGCCGGCCCGCAGGACTACAGCGTCACGCTGCTCGGCGTACTGCTCCTCGTCAGACTGTAACGACCAGCCAAACCGCGGCCAGCGCGCAGGCGAATACCAGCAGGGCCCGCCACGAGCTGACGAAAATTGCCGTCGTTTCGTGGGCATGAAGGCGTTTCACCCCGGTAAACATCGCGCCGATCAGGTCCTCCTTGAGCGCGAGCCAGTGGTATAGCGCGGCCGCGGTGTGCACCGCCGCGAGCAGGACGACGACCCAGAAGTTCAAACGGTGCAGGTCGGTCAGCAGGTCCGAAACCTCGATCGAGACCAGCGCCGCGAGCGGCGCGTCGGTCGAGATGCCGTCATTCGAGAACAGGCCCGTTCCCACCTGCAGCGCGAGCGACACGAGCAACGCGATCACCATCCAGCCGCCCAGCGGATTGTGCCCGGCGTAGGTTTCCGCCCGGCGCGAGAGCAGCCGCGCCCCGAAGCTCAGGGCCGCGGCCGGTTTCACCAGGAAGCTCGCGAAACGCGCGGACGTGCTGCCGGCGAAGCCCCACAGCACCCGGAACACGACCAGGACGAACACGGCATAGCCGCAATAGAGGTGCCATTCGATCAGGCTTCCGCCGATCTTGCCGCTCACCACCTGGAAAAGGAGCAAGGCGACCAGCACCCAGTGGAAAATGCGTACGGGCAGATCCCATACCCTGACCTGCACGCTTACATGCTCCTGCGGTACTGCCCGCCCACCTCGAACAGCGCGTGCGTGATCTGGCCGAGCGAGCAGACGCGCACCGCGTCCATCAGCACCGCGAAGACGTTGTCGTCGCGGATGACGGCCTGCTTCAGCCTTTCCAACATGGGACCGCAGTCTTTCGCATTCCTCTGTTGAAAGTCTCTCAAGCGCTTTAACTGGGACTGCTTCTCCGCCTCCGTCGAGCGGATCAGCTCGAGCTTCTGCGGGGTGCGGTCGCCCGACTTGTCAACTGCGGGGTTGCGGAACGTGTTCACGCCGACGATCTCGTAGGAGCCGTCGTGCTTCTTGTGCTCGTAGACGAGCGACTCCTCCTGGATCTTGCCGCGCTGGTAGCCGGTCTCCATGGCGCCCAGCACGCCGCCGCGGCTCGAAATCGCCTCGAACTCCTTCAGCACCGCTTCCTCCACCAGATCGGTGAGCGCGTCGATCACGAACGAGCCCTGGTTCGGGTTCTCATTCTTCGCCAGGCCCCATTCCTTGTTGATGATGAGCTGGATCGCCATCGCGCGTCTGACCGAGTCCTCGGTCGGCGTCGTGATCGCCTCGTCGTAGGCGTTGGTGTGCAGCGAGTTGGTGTTGTCGTAGGTGGAGATCAGCGCCTGCAGCGTGGTGCGGATGTCGTTGAAGGCGATCTCCTGCGCGTGCAGCGAGCGGCCCGAGGTCTGCGAGTGGAACTTGAGCTTCTGGCTGCGCTCGTCGGCGCCATAGCGGCTGCGCATCGCCACCGCCCAGATGCGCCGCGCGACGCGGCCGAGCACCGCGTACTCCGGATCCATCCCGTAGGAGAAGAAGAACGAGAGGTTCGGCGCGAAATCGTCGATGCGCATCCCGCGGGCGAGATAGGTCTCGACGAAGGTGAAGCCGTTGGCGAGCGTGAAGGCGAGCTGCGAGATCGGGTTCGCTCCGGCTTCCGCGATGTGGTAGCCCGAGATCGACACCGAGTAGAAGTTTCTCACTCGGTTCTGGATGAAGTACTCCTGGATGTCGCCCATTACCTTGAGCGAGAACTCGGTGGAGAAGATGCAGGTGTTCTGCCCCTGGTCCTCCTTCAGGATGTCGGCCTGCACCGTGCCGCGCACCGCGCCAAGAGTTTTGGCCTTGATCTCCTTCAGCTCGGCCGCGGCCGGCTGGCGGCCCAGCTTTTCCACCTGCTGATCGATAGCGGCGTTGAAGAACATGGCCAGGATCGTCGGCGCCGGGCCGTTGATCGTCATCGACACCGAGGTCGACGGGTCGCAGAGGTCGAAACCGGAATAGAGCACTTTCATGTCGTCGAGCGTGGCGATCGACACACCGCTGTTCCCGACCTTGCCGTAGATGTCCGGCCGCTCGTGCGGATCGAATCCGTACAGCGTCACCGAATCGAACGCCGTGGACAGGCGCTTGGCCGGCGTGTCCCGGGAGAGCAGGTGGAAGCGCTTGTTGGTGCGGAAGGCGTCGCCTTCGCCGGCGAACATGCGCGTCGGGTCCTCGTTCTCGCGCTTGAAATGGAACACGCCGGCGGTATACGGAAATTCGCCCGGTACGTTCTCGCGCATGCGCCAGCGCAGGAGCTCGCCGTGGTCCTGGTAGTGCGGCAGCGCCACCTTGGGAATCTTGGTTCCCGAAAGGGAAGTCTGCGTGAGCCTCGTGCGCATTTCCTTGTTTCGCACTTTCACGACCTGCTCGTCGCCCGCGTAGGACTTCACGACCGCGGGCCAGCTTTGAATGAGCCTGGTCGACCGGGGATCGAGCTGCTTCGCCTCGATCAGCGTATCCAGCTCCGGCAAGTCCTTGCCGAGCATGGCCTTGGCGGCGAGGAGCTGCTGGCGCTCTCTCGCCAGGCGCGACTGCTCTTCCGCGTGCTGGTGATAGCCGCGCACGGCCTCGGCGATCTCGGCGAGATAGCGCTGGCGCTTGGGCGGGACGACGACGTGGACGGCGGAAGAAACCTTGCCGGCGGGCTTGGCGAGCCTGCCTGATTCGAACCCGAGCTTCCCCGCCACGGCGTGGTAGAGCGCGGTGACGCCATCGTCGTTGAAGCGCGAGGCGATGGTGCCGAACACCGGCATGTCGTCGGGTGAGCTCCCGAACGCCTCGCGGTTGCGCTGCACCTGCTTGCGCACGTCGCGCAGCGCGTCCTCGGCGCCGCGGCGGTCGAACTTGTTGATCGCGACGAAGTCGGCGAAGTCGAGCATGTCGATCTTCTCGAGCTGGCTCGCGGCGCCGAACTCGGGCGTCATGACGTAGAGCGAGGCGTCGACGTGCGGCACGATCGCGGCGTCACCCTGGCCGATGCCCGCGGTCTCGACCATCACCAGATCGAAGCCCGCGGCGCGACAGGCCGCGATCGCGTCGCCGAGCGCCGCCGAGACCTCGCTTCCCGTGCCGCGCGTGGCGAGCGAGCGCATGAAGACGTTCGGGCCGTGGATCGCGTTCATGCGGATGCGGTCGCCGAGGAGCGCGCCGCCGGTCTTGCGGCGCGTCGGGTCTACGGAAAGGACGGCAATCCTTGCGGTCTCGCCGTGGTCGAGCCGGAAGCGGCGCACCAGCTCGTCGGTGAGCGAGCTCTTGCCCGCACCGCCGGTGCCGGTGATGCCGAGCACCGGAGCAGGATTGCTTTTCGCTTGTTGGAGAATCGTCTTGTTGTCGACGACCCCGAGCTCGAGCGCCGTGATGACTTGCGCCAGCGTCTTCGGCTCCTTGCGCGCCGGATCGAAATCGCAGCGCGCGAGCATGTCGTTGATCATGCCCTGCAGCCCCATGCGCTGGCCGTCCTCGGGCGAATAGATGCGCGCGACGCCGTAGTCCTGCAGCTCCTTGATCTCCGCCGGCACGATCACGCCGCCGCCGCCGCCGAACACCTGGATCCGAGCCCCGCCCGTTTCGTCTCCCCCTTTTCGCAGCAGGTCGAGCATGTACTTGAAGTACTCGAGGTGGCCGCCCTGGTACGACGACACCGCTACGCCTTGCACGTCTTCCTGCAGCGCGGCGCTCACGACCTCGTCGACCGAGCGGTTGTGGCCGAGGTGGATCACCTCGGCGCCCGAGGCCTGCAGGATGCGACGCATGATGTTGATCGAGGCGTCGTGGCCGTCGAACAGGCTCGCCGCGGTGACGAAGCGGATCTTGTGCTTCGCCTTGTAGACGAGCTTGCTGGAATCCGACAGGTCCGTCATGGGCGAAAGCCTAGTTGACGTTTACGTCAACGTCAATCCGGGTCACTCACTCGGTCACTCACGGTAAGACGGATCGACCGCGTCCAGCTTGCGCTGCAGGGCGGCAAAGACGTCGTCGCAGGTCCGCTTCTCGGCCGGCCCGCTCTCGCGCACCGTCTGGGGGAACACTTCGTCCCGGATCGGGTGGATGGCGCCGGCCTTGCTCGCCGTGATCTGCACGTCGCAGGCGCGCTGCAGCGTCCATAGCCAGAGGAACGCTTCAGGAACGCTTGGCCCCCAGGCAAGCAGCCCGTGGTTGCGCAGGAGCATCACCGGCTTGTCGCCCAGATCGCGCACGAGCCGCTCCTTCTCTGCGGGATCGACAGTGATGCCCTCGAACTCGTGGTAGGCCACTTTGCCGTGCAGCATCGCGCCATAGAAGTTGTGCAGGGACAAGCCCTCCTCGAGGCAGGCGACGGCGATACCGTTGGTGGTGTGCGTATGCATCACGCAATGCGCGTCCTTGATTGCCCCATGGATCGCCGAGTGGATCACGAAGCCGGCGCGGTTCACCGGCCACTTGCTTTCGCGTGCCGGGTTGCCCTCGATATCGATGAGGACAAGGCTGGATGCCGTTACCTCGCTGTAGTGCAGGCCGAACGGATTGATGAGAAACCGCAGGGACTCGGAACCTGCCACAGCAGGCCCCGGCACGCGTACCGTGATGTGATTGAAGATCATCTCGACCCAGCCGAGCATGTCGAAGATGCGGTAGGCGGCGGCGAGCTCGACGCGCGCCTTGCGCTCGGCGTCGCTCATTGGCGCTTCCTTGAGCGGCCGCTTCGTGGTCTGCATGTAAATGGTCATGACTTTAGTTTACTCTCGGCCCCATGAACCGACGCCATGCCCTGATCCTCGCGGCGGGCGCGCTGAGCGGCCTGCCCGTCCTCGCGGCAAGTCCCGCGCCGCAGTTCGAAGTCCCGGATACCCGAATGCAGAAGCGCCGCCTTTCGGAGTTCAGGGGCAAGACTGTAGTACTGGAATGGACCGCCGCCTCCTGCCCGTTCGTGCGCGCGCAGTACGAGAGCGGCGTGATGCCCGAATTGCAGCGCTGGGCCGCCGCGCAGGGCATCGTGTGGCTTTCGGTCATCTCGACGCACCCGTCGCGGCGCGATTACCTGCCGCCGGACAAGGCCGATGCGCTCCACCGCGGCCGAAGCGGGGCGCCGGCGGCGTTGCTGATGGACTCTGCGGGCACCCTGGGGCGGGCCTACGGCGCCGTGGTCACACCGCACATGTTCATCGTCGGCCCGAAGGGCGACCTCGTCTATTCGGGGGCAATCTCGGACAACCCGACGATGAGCGCGAAGGAAGCGCGCGCTTCGCGCAACTATGTCCGCGCCGCGCTGGACGATCTCGCCGCCGGGCGAAAGGTCGCCACGCCCTCGACGCGGCCGTTCGGCTGCACCATCGCCTACAGCGGGGACTAGCCGGGATGGCAGGCGCACGCCTCGCCATGCGCGGCGTGGATCAGCTCTTCCAGGATGCCGCAGTCGGCGACGCGGTGACCGCTCTCGCATTGCGCATTGAGCGCGGCGAGCTGCCGCTCCAGTTCCTCCAGGGACCTGCGCTTCGCTTGCACGCGCGCCAGATGAGCCCGCACCAGCGCATTCACCTCATCGCACGAGATGGATTTCTCTCTCGATAACTCGATCAGCCGCTTGATCTCGGCGAGCGGCATGTCGAGCGAGCGGCAATGGCGCACGAAGTTCAGCCGCTCGAGCTGCTCGGGCCCGTAGGCTCGGTAGCCGGACCCGGTGCGCGCGGGGGCATCGAGCAGGCCTTCGCGCTCGTAGTGGCGGACCGTCTGCACGTCGACGCCCGCTTGCCGGGCGAGTTCTCCGATGCGCATAGAGAGTTGACCTTGTAGCGGCTATAGGGTTTCGAATGGCGGCATGAGCGATGCCTGCTGCAACGTTCCGCCGCCGACGGGCATATCGTACCGCCGGGTGCTCTGGATCGCCTTGGTCGCCAACGCGGTCATGTTCCTGGTCGAGGTGGTGGCTGCGGCCTGGTCCGGCTCCTCGGCGCTGGCCGCCGATGCGGCGGATTTCCTCGGCGACTCGGCCAACTATGCGCTGAGCCTCGGCGCGCTTGCCATGGGCGGCGCGTGGATCTCCCGCGTCGCGCTCCTCAAGGGTCTTGCAATGTCCCTCTATGGGGTTGGCGTGCTGGCGTACGCCTCCTGGCGCGCCTGGCTCGGCGTTCCGCCCGAGCCGATAACCATGGGAGTGGTGGGCCTGGCCGCGCTGCTCGTCAACCTCGGCGTGGCGGTGCTCCTCTACCGCTTTCGCGACGGCGACGCGAACATGCGGTCGGTTTGGCTGTGCACGCGAAACGACGTCATCGCCAACCTCGCGGTGCTCGTCGCCGCGGCCGGGGTAGTCGGCACCGGCACGGTGTGGCCCGACGTCGCAGTCGCCGCAATCCTCGCCGTGCTCGGCCTCTCCTCCGGCCACAGCGTCATCCGGCACGCCCGCGCCGAGCTCAGCGCGTAACGACCCGCCGAGTCGCCCGGGCGAGGTACAACGCCAGAGGCGGTACCAGAAGCCACTGCAGGAGCGG
>Ga0180104_1000323_pt1 | contig 9793 bp, 10 predicted proteins | sample EasRiv730_16_1Da_FD_121791 | JGI IMG/M metagenome (GOLD analysis project Ga0180104, IMG submission 121791) | Soil microbial communities from meander-bound floodplain in the East River, Colorado, USA - East River metaG ERMLT730_16_1Da | ecosystem: Environmental > Terrestrial > Soil > Floodplain ... | reverse complement strand
CGTGTTCGACACCGAGACCACCGGCCTCGAGCCCTCGGCGGGTGACGAGATCATCAGCGTCGGCGCGGTGCGCATCGTCAACGCGCGCCTGCTCAAGAACGAGGTGTTCGAGCGGCTGGTGAACCCGCGCCGGCCGCTCAACCGCGACTCGGCCCGCGTCCACGGCATCGAGGCCGCCGCGCTCGCCGGTCAGCCCGGCATCGAGGAGGTGCTGCCCGCGTTCCACCGCTTCTGCGAGGACACGGTGCTCGTCGCGCACAATGCGGCGTTCGACATGCGGTTTCTGGAGCTGAAGGAGGCAGCCACGGGGGTGCGCTTCACCCAGCCGGTGCTCGACACGCTGCTGCTTTCCGCCCTGCTGCATCCCAGCCTCGACGACCATCGCCTCGAGACGATGGCCGGGCGGCTCGGCGTGCAGGTGATCGGCCGCCATACCGCGCTCGGCGACGCGCTGCTCGAGGCCGAGATCTTCCTGCGCCTGCTGCCGCTGCTCGCAGCGCGCGGCATCGTGACCCTGCGCGAGGCGCTGGAAGCCTCGCGCGAAACGTATTACTCGCGGCTACGCTACTAGCCATGTCGGAATCGACCGCGCGCCTGGAGCGCCGCATCGCCGAGGAGCAGCAGGCGTTCGCGCGCCCGCTGCGCTCGCTCGTCAAGCGCCCGGCGCTCACCTGCGCGCCGGAGCTCACGGTCGCTGAGGCGGCGGCGCGGATGCGCGCCGAGGGGGTGGGATCGCTCGTTGTCGTCGATAGCGCTTCGCGCCCGATCGGCATCGTCACCAACCAGGATATCGTCGGAGGGCTGGCAACCTCGAGGGCGGCCGGGCCGGTTGCCGAAATCATGACCGCAAACCCCTTCGCGCTGCCGGCGCACGCGCTCGCCTACGAGGCGGCCGTGGCGATGATCGCGCAGCGCATCCGCCATGTGCTCGTGACCGAGGACGGGCGGCTCGTCGGCGTGGTCTCGGAGCGCGATCTGTTCTCGCTGCAGCGGCTCGGCCTCGGCGAGCTCGCGATGGAGATCCGCCTCGCTGCCGGGATCGAGGTCCTGGCCGGCCTCGCCGCCGAGCTGCGCGGGCTGACCCGCACGCTGGTCGAGCAGGGGGTGGGCGCCGAGCAGCTCACGCTCTTCGTTTCCGTGCTCAACGACCGAATCAGCCAGCGCGTGATCGAGATCGTGCGCAAGCGCCACAGCCTGGAGCGCATCAGCTGGTGCTGGCTCGCCTTCGGCAGCGAAGGCCGCTTCGAGCAGACCTTCAGCTCGGACCAGGACAACGGGCTGCTGTTCGCGGCTCACGAGGGCGGCGCGGAAACCCGGGCGCGCAGCCGCCTGCTGCCCTTCGCGCGCGAGGTGAACGAGGCGCTCGACGCCTGCGGCTATCCGCTGTGCAAGGGCAACGTCATGGCGTCGAACCCCGAGCTATGCCTGTCGCTCGAGGAATGGAAAGCCAAGATGGCGCGCTGGATCGACGTCACGCTGCCCAAGGCGCTGCTCGACGCGGCGATCTGTTTCGATTTTCGCCCGCTGCACGGCGACAGCGCGCTTTCCGGCGCGCTCAGGGACTGGGTGGCCCCTCGGGTGCGGGCGCACCCCACGTTCCTGCGCCACCTGGCCGAGGCCGCCTTGCAGGGCCGGCCGGCGCTCGGGCGCTTCGGCGGTCTTGCGACCGAAGAGGGGCTCATCAACCTGAAGCTGCACGGGGCGAAGGTGTTCGTGGACGCGGCGCGCGTCTATGCGCTCGCCCACGGGCTGCAGCAGACCAACACCGCCGAGCGGCTGCGTGCCGCGGCGCATTATCTGCACACGAGCGAGCAGGAGCTCTCGGCGACCGTGGATGCCTTCTACTGCGTGCAAAGCCTGCGGCTTCGCATCCAGGCGCGCAGCCCCGAGGCTGGGCTGGAGAACCGCGTCGCGCTCGAAAGCCTGAACCGCCTGGAACGCGCTACCCTCAAGGAAGCGCTGCGCGTCGGGCGCGAGCTGCAGAGCCGGCTCGCCCTGGACTACCAGCTCTGAGAGCTGAGAGCGCATGGACTACCTGAAGTTTTATCACCTGGCTGCGCTACTCGCGCGCGAGCTGGTGCTCATTAATTTCTATGCGCTCCTGGGCCAAGGCGTGCTGTTCGTGCTTGCAGGTCGGCACCGGGAGAAGAACATTTTCTACAGGATCATCAAAACCATCGCTTTACCGGCGGTTTGGCTCGCGCGTCGCATCACGCCCAAATTCGTGCTGGACAAGCACGTGCCTTGGGTTGCGCTCTTCATCGTCGGTGTTCTTGCCGTGGCTCTGACCGTTGGTGAGCAGATCCTCCGTGGACAGCTCGCCGTCCAGACCGCGCAGTGACATCTTGTGCGCTGCAACACGTCAGTCCGGAGTCAGGCGCCGTAAGTTTGTGGTAAGTATTTGCGGCCACGATGCGAAGGGCGACAACCGGGAGGAGGGGATATGCAGCTCAGCGAAAAGCATAAGGAATACTGGCGCAAGAACCTGACGATTACCGCGATCCTGCTGTTTTGCTGGTTTGTTCTCACCTTCGTCATCGGGTACTACGCGCGCGAGCTGCACAACATCACCATTCTTGGCTTCCCGTTCGCGTTCTATATGGGGGCGCAGGGCTCGCTCGCTCTCTACGTCGTGATCATCGGCTTCTACGCCTGGTACATGAACAAGCAGGACCGCATCTACGGCGTGCAAGAGGGAGAAGAGTCATGACCAACGGCACCGCCGGCTACAGCCAGAGGGCTTTTACCCAGCAGCTCAAGAAGTACTACACCGTCTATACCGGAGGCTTCATCGGCTTCGTGATCATCCTCGCGATCGCCGAGCAGCTCGGCCTGCCGAACCGGTGGATCGGCTACGCGTTCCTGCTTTCGACGATCCTGCTCTACGCGGTCATCGGCGTCATGAGCCGGACGGCAGACATCGCCGAATACTACGTCGCCGGCCGGCGCGTACCCGCGCTGTTCAACGGCATGGCGACCGGCGCGGACTGGATGAGCGCGGCGTCGTTCATCGGCATGGCCGGATCGCTTTACCTCCTCGGCTACGACGGGCTCGCGTTCATCCTGGGCTGGACGGGCGGCTATGTGCTGGTGGCGCTGTTCCTCGCGCCCTACCTCAGGAAGTTCGGCCAGTTCACCATTCCGGACTTCCTCGGCGCGCGCTACGGCGGCCACATCCCGCGCACGGTCGGGCTGCTGTGCGCCATCCTGTGCTCGTTCACCTACGTGGTGGCGCAGATCTACGGCGTGGGCATCATCACCACGCGGTTCACCGGGGTCGACTTCCAGGTGGGCGTGTTCCTGGGCCTCGCCGGTATCCTGGTGTGCTCGTTCCTCGGCGGCATGCGCGCAGTGACCTGGACGCAGGTCGCGCAGTACGTCATCCTGATCATCGCCTACATGATCCCGGTGGTCATGCTGGCGTATCGCAATACCGGGGTCCCCGTGCCGCACGTCGTGTACGGCTACACCCTGCAGAAGGTGACGCAGAAGGAGCAGGAGCTCGCCAAGGATCCGAAGGAACTCGAGGTGCGCGGCATCTTCAAGAAGCGCACCGACGACGCCGACGCCAGGCTGAAGAACCTGCCCGCCTCGCACGCCGAGGAAAAGGCGAAGGCCGAGAAGCGCCTTGCCGATCTGCGCGCGTCGAACGCGCCGGCGGACCAGCTGCGCGCGGCCGAAGACGCGGTGAAGAATTTCCCGGCGACGCCGGAGGCCGCGCGCGCAAGATGGACCGCGGAGAGGAACGCAGCCGCCGCCCGTACCGGGCCGCCGCGACCGCATGCGACCGAGTTCCCGGGCGCGACGGAGAAGGCGCGTGATATCGCGCGCAAGAACTTCCTCGCGCTGATCTTCTGCCTGATGGTCGGCACGGCCGCGCTGCCGCACATCCTGATGCGGTACTACACCACGCCGAGCGTGCGCGAAGCCAGGGTATCGGTCACGTGGTCGCTGTTCTTCATCTTCCTGCTGTACTTCACTGCCCCGGCGCTTGCGGTCCAGGTGAAGTACGAGATGTACCACGCGGTGGTCGGCACGGCGTTCGCCGACCTGCCGGCCTGGGTGAAATCCTGGTCGGCAGTCGACCGCACGCTGCTCAACATCCAGGACATCAACGGGGACGGCATTGTGCAGCTGGCGGAAATCGTGATCGGCGGCGACATCGTCGTCCTGGCGACACCGGAGATCGCGAAGCTGCCTTACGTGATCTCGGGCCTGGTGGCCGCGGGCGGTCTTGCAGCGGCCCTATCCACCGCCGACGGGCTGCTGCTGACGATCGCCAATGCGCTTTCGCACGACCTGTATTACAAGATGATCAATCCCCACGCCTCGACGAAAACGCGTGTCACGGTGGCAAAGTTCCTGCTGCTTTTCGTCGCCGCCGCCGCAGCGACGGTTGCATCGCAGAAGCCGGCCGACATCCTGTTCCTCGTGAGCGCGGCGTTCTCTTTCGCCGCGGCGAGCTTCTTCCCGGCGCTGGTGCTGGGAATCTTCTGGAAGCGCGCGAACAAGTGGGGCGCGACTTTGGGGATGCTCGCGGGCACCGGGGTCACCGTGTACTACATGGCGATAACGCAACCGTGGCTGCGCTCGGTGTTCGGCGTGACAAGCTCGATCGCGGACAACACGTGGTGGGACATCAACCCGATCTCTGCCGGCATCTTCGGCGTGCCGCTCGGCTTCGCCGTCATCATCATCGTGAGCCTGCTCACCCCGGCGCCAGACCAGGAGACCCAGGAGCTGGTCGACCACGTGCGCTACCCGGTGCTCGAAGGGGATATCGATACGCGCGGCACCTGAGCCTGGAAGAGGACCTTCGAAAAGCCCGCCGCGAGCGGGCTTTTCATTTTCAGGAGGTAGAATCCGCTCCTTGCGGAGAGATGGCCGAGCGGCTTAAGGCGCACGCTTGGAAAGCGTGTGTACGTTAACAGCGTACCGTGGGTTCGAATCCCACTCTCTCCGCCACGCGCTCCGCCTTCTAGCCAAGAAAAACGCCCGCCGGGCTTGCGCCCGCGGGCGTCGAAGCCATCGCGCTTACGAGTACGCGATGGAGGAGGATACGGATGGCAGCGTAACCCGCGCGTCCAACGGCGGGCTGTCTGCAAGCTGACAGCGGGCTTACTACTGCGGGTATTTCACGCCGCGAACGCGGCGCAAGGCGAAGGTCAAGTCTCGGGGACGAACTCGATGCCCCGGTACTCGAACTTGCCGGTCTTCGCGTCTTTCTTGAATGTGACGCGTACGGCGGCGTCCTTTGCGTTCATGTTCTCGCTGTCGAAGGTCTTCTTCTCGTAGACGAGCACGACTTCGTCCGGACTGCGCTGCTCTTCGCGCGCGGGCTTGCCGGCGGCGTCGCGCGCCTCTTCCAGCGACTTGCCGGCGACCTTGAACTGGAAGGAGCTGCGCGTCTGGCCGTAATCGACCGAGCAGGCCGCCAGCGCGAAGGCCGCCGCGAGGATCAGAGCACGTTTCCGCATGCCGCCTATTTTACAGGGGGACGAATTCGATGCCCCAGTACTCCAGGTTCCCGCTCTTTGGATCCTCCTGGAAGGTCACCAAGACCGCGGCGTCCTTGGTGTTCATGTTCTCGCTGTCGAAGGTCTTCCTTTCGTAGACGAGGATCGTTTCGCCGGTCGACCGGGTCTGGCCGTATTCGCATGCGCAGAGCGCAAGGGCAACAAGGGTTAGCACGATGGCTTTTTTCATGGAAACGATTTTGCGTACACGGGCTTACGGATGACTTACAATCGCAGGCGGCGGGCCTCCCCGCATTGCAGTCTGGTGAACCTGGTCAGGTCCGGAAGGAAGCAGCCACAGCCGGCCCCTGCGAGTGCCGGGGGTCGGGCTCGCCACCCAATTCAAATCGAGCGATGAGCTATCAAGTCCTGGCCCGCAAATGGCGGCCGCGCGATTTCGGCAGCCTTGTCGGGCAGGAGCACGTCGTGCGCGCCCTGCGCCATGCGCTCGAGCACAAGCGCCTTCACCACGCGTATCTCTTCACCGGGACGCGCGGCGTCGGCAAGACCACCCTGGCGCGCATCCTCGCCAAGTGCCTGAACTGCGAGACCGGCATCACGCCGCAGCCCTGCAACAAGTGCTCCGCATGCGTGGAGATCGATGCCGGGCGCTTCGTCGACCTGCTGGAAGTCGACGCCGCGACCAATACCAAGGTCGACGAGATGCGCCAGCTCCTCGAGACCGCGCAGTACGCGCCGACGCGCGGCCGGTTCAAGGTGTACGTGATCGACGAGGTGCACCAGCTCTCGGGCCACGCCTTCAACGCGATGCTGAAGACGCTGGAGGAGCCGCCGGAGCACATGAAGTTCATCCTGGCGACCACCGATCCGCAGAAGATCCCGGTGACGGTGCTGAGCCGCTGCCTGCAGTTCAACCTCAAGCAGATGCCGCGCGAGGCCATCGTCGGGCACCTCGCAGGGGTGCTTGATAAAGAAAACATCCAGTACGAGCCGGAGGCGCTTTCTCTCCTCGCGCGCGCCGCGGCGGGCAGCATGCGCGACGCGCTCTCGCTGCTCGACCAGGCGATCGCGCATGGCGGCGGCAAAGTGAGCGCCGCAGCCGTGGGCGACATGCTCGGCGCGATCGATCAGAGTCATCTGGTGCGCCTGCTGGAAGCGCTCGCCGCGGGCGACGCGGCCGGCGCGGTGAAGGTCGCCGACGAGATGCAGGCGCGCAGCCTCTCGTTCGACACCGCGCTCGCCGACCTCGCCAGCCTCCTGCTGCAGGTCGCGCTGGCGCAGTCGCTGGCCGGTTCGGTGGATGACGCCCGCGCGAGGGAGCTCGCCACGCGGATCGATCCGGAATCGGTGCAGCTTTACTATCAGATCGCGCTGCAGGGACGCGAAGACCTGCCGCTCGCGCCCGACGAGCATGCCGGGTTCGTAATGACGGTTCTCCGCATGCTCGCTTTTCGGCCCGAAGGCGCCGTGAAAGGCGTGGCATTACCGGCGGCGGCCAAACCCGCGGCTCAGGGCTCCAAAGCAGGCGCTTGGCCAGAGCTGGTGCAGCAGCTGCCGGTCACCGGCGCGGCGCGCGAGCTTGCCCGCAACGCGGAGCTGAAGCAGCGCGACGGTTCGAGCTTCGAGCTGGTGGTGCCCAAAGCGAAGGCGTACCTGGCCGAACGCAGCTACGTGGACAAGCTCAAGGCCGCCCTCGAGCAGCACCTCGGCGTGGCGGTGAGCGTGAAGGTCGGCCTCGGCGAGGTCGCCGGCGGCAGCGTCGCATCGCTTGAGTCGGGCGAGCGCGAGGCGCGGCGTGCCGCCGCGGCGCAGGCGGTGAGCAGCGACGGCTTCGTGCAGGACCTCGTCAGCATGTTCGACGGCAAAGTCGTCGATTCGACCATCCGGGAAGATCGAAAGTGAGCCGCTCATGAAAGGCAACCGCTCATGAAAGGCAACATCGGGCAGCTGATGAAGCAGGCGCAGCAGATGCAGGAGAACATGCGCCGCATGCAGGAGAGCCTCGCCACCACGGAAGTCGAGGGTCAGTCGGGCGCCGGCATGGTGAAGGTGCAGATGACCTGCAAGTACGAGGTGAAGCGCGTGACGATCGATCCCTCGCTCGTCGGCGACGACCGCGAGATGCTCGAGGACCTGGTCGCCGCCGCGTTCAACGACGCTGCGCGCCGCGCCGAGGCCACCATCGCGGAGAAGATGAGCGGCATGACCGCCGGGCTGGGCCTGCCGCCGGGCTTCAAGCTGCCGTTTTGAGCAACAGCCCGGTTCCGACCGCGAAGGCACTCGAGCGGCTGGTCCAGGCCTTGCGCCTGCTGCCCGGCGTCGGGCCGCGCTCGGCGCAGCGCATCGCATTCCACCTGCTGCAGCACGAGCGCGGCGGCGCCGAGGAGCTTTCGCGGGCGCTCGCGGAGGCCCTGGTGAGCGTGCGCCGCTGCGAGAAATGCAACAACTTCAGCGAGGACGAGGTGTGCGCGCTGTGCCGCTCGCCCCGCCGGGACCGCTCGCTGCTGTGCGTGGTCGAGACGCCGGCCGATCTGGCGATGGTCGAGCAGACGCTCAGCTACTCGGGGATGTATTTCGTGCTGATGGGCCGGCTCTCGCCGCTCGACGGCGTGGGCCCGCGCGACATCGGCCTCGATCGGCTGCTCGCGCGTGCCGGGGAGGGCGAGGTCCAGGAAGTGATCCTCGCGACCAACTTCACCAACGAGGGCGAGGCCACCGCGCACTACATCGCCGAGATGCTGCGCGCCCGCAACGTGAAAGCGAGCCGCATCGCGCGCGGCGTGCCGCTCGGCGGCGAGCTCGAGTACGTCGACGCCGGCACGATCTCCCAGGCGCTGCTCGACCGGCGGGGCATCTAGATGCGCTTTGGGTTCTTTCTTGTATTGAGCATTTCCGCGGCGGCAGCGTGGTCGCAAGCGTATCCGTCCAAGCCGGTCCGGGTGGTGGTGCCCTATCCGGCGGGCTCGACGCCGGACATCATCGGCCGCGCGCTCGCCGAGCGCCTGCAGGCCGCCTTCGGCCAGCCGTTCGTGGTGGAGAACCGAAGCGGCGCCGGCGGCAACATCGGCGCCGAGGTGGTGGCGAAAGCCGGCGACCCGCACGTGCTGCTCGTGGGCGGCAACGGGCCGGTCGCCATCAACAAGCACCTCTACAAGGGCCTTGCATACGACCCCGACCGCGACCTGCTGCCGATCTCGCTGCTCGCATCGGCGCCGCAGATGCTCGTCGTAAAGAATGATCTCAACGTCTCCGACTTCAAATCGTTCCTGGACTACGCGCGCAAGAACCCGGGTCGGCTGTCGTATGCCTCGGTCGGCAGCGGCAGCGCTTCGCACCTGACGATGGAATTGCTCAAGAACGATGCCCGGGTGTTCGTCGTGCATATCCCGTACCGCGGCTTTCCGCCGGCGGTGACCGACATGCTCGCCGGAAACATCGACGCGATGTTCGCCATCATCCCGGCGGTTCTGCCGCACGTGAAAGCCGGAAAAATGCGCCCGCTCGCCGTGACCGCCCTAAAGCGCAGTTCGATCAGCCCGGAGGTCCCGGGCGTGGCCGAGCTCGGCCTGCCGCAGCTCGAATCGCTCGCCTGGAACGGCCTGCTGGCGCCGGCGGGCACGTCGCCGGCGGTTGTCTCGCGGCTGAGCGCGGAAACCATCAACGGGATGCGGCATCCGCAGACGCGCGAGGCGCTCGGACGGCTCGGATTCGACGTCGTGGCGAGCTCGCCGGAGGAGTTTTCGCGCTGGATCCGCGCCGAATCCGAGAAATGGGCGCGCGTAATCCGCATGAGCGGTGCCACCGCCGATTGAGCGGGGGAACTTCCCGGCTGCGTCGCCATCGAACTCGGCCCCCAGTCGCTTGTCATGCGAAAGACGACGACGATTGGAGGCGCGGACTCGATTTTTTCGTCGGGTTTCGTTGACACCCCCTCCCGGCGCTCGCTATAATCTTCGTCTCTTCGGGCGCGGGGTGGAGCAGTCTGGCAGCTCGTCGGGCTCATAACCCGAAGGTCAGAGGTTCAAATCCTCTCCCCGCAACCAACGCTCTTTAAAAATTCGCAGCCGATAGGTGTGGGCGCTTGATTCTGCGGCGCCGCGCGAGGGTTTTCGTACTTTCCTCAAGCGGCCAAAGCATCAAGTGAGTCCACGAGAAGTAATGAGAGAAGTAAACCTCGTTTACTTTGAGTGAAGCAGCAAATTCAGGATTTAATTGAAGAGTTTGATCCTGGCTCAGATTGAACGCTGGCGGCATGCCTTACACATGCAAGTCGAGCGGCAGCGCGGGGGCAACCCTGGCGGCGAGCGGCGAACGGG
>Ga0180104_1000322_pt1 | contig 9815 bp, 8 predicted proteins | sample EasRiv730_16_1Da_FD_121791 | JGI IMG/M metagenome (GOLD analysis project Ga0180104, IMG submission 121791) | Soil microbial communities from meander-bound floodplain in the East River, Colorado, USA - East River metaG ERMLT730_16_1Da | ecosystem: Environmental > Terrestrial > Soil > Floodplain ... | reverse complement strand
GTGGCAAGGCTAGCTGAGCACGCCCTTCTTGCTCATCGCACGAGCGTAATACGCCAGGAATGCGGCGAAGATAATGGGGAATACGGTCAAACCCAACGCACTCGTTCCGCCCATCACCTCCATTCCGCCGAGAAGAAACAAGCCGCCGAGATTGGAAACGATCGCCCCGATCACTGAGGCGAGCAAGACATGAAACGCGAGGCGGTTCCTGAGAAGCAACAAAAGGCACCCGATCACGCCACTGAACACGCCGATCGCCCAGAACGCCACGGCCCACAACGGGAACGATTCGAAGTACGCGCGTTGCTGCGGAGGAAACCGGCTCATGACAGCTTCGACGTTCATCTGAGTGAGCATGAAGGACAGCACACCGATCGAACTCCACAGGCCTCCGACAATCCCGATCAGCCACAAATGCCAGGGCCTACCCGGAGTCGTCGTCCCCTGCGCTTCAAACATGGTGTCCTCCGCAGTCGTTGTCTGCGCTTTGTCCAACCTCTCGCTTCGTCGCGCTCACAGCGCCGCGCGACTGTCGGCACAGCGAACGAATAGGGGTAAGCTGCGAGCCGGCGCGGCCAGCCGGCTCGTCAGCTTCAACCCGTCGTTAGGCGGCTGGCGCTAGCGCGCATCAGGGCCGAGCCCGCAGGATGAGGCCTTGGCCTGCTCGCGACAACTGTGCGGCCCGCGAGCCGACGTCGGCCGGACCGGCGGGCGTGGCCTCGAGGTAAACGATCATGATCTCGCGTCGCGCAGTTGCGTCGGGAAGGTAGACCAGGCGGACACGCGTTGCGCCTTCCGGCATCTGGTAGCGTTGGCCAGCGACCAAGGCGAACGCCCGGGCGCGATCCGAGCCGGCTGCGGGAGGTGTGGTGTAGGTGCGGACATTCGCCGCCAGGGAGAAGCCTTGGATGGACACGGCGCTGTCAGCGGAATAGTCGTAGCTACCGGCCTGCGTCGGCAGGCGCTCCTCGATCTGGATCCAGTACAGGCGCTGAACGGCCCTGCTGGAGTCCGCCACCGCAAAAAGGTGCTGCTCGGCGTCGGCGCTGCCTCCGAGGATGAAGCGTTGACCGCCGACATATGCAAAAGCCGGGGCGACTTCGATACTGTGCAGCGCTCCGACGCGGAGCTCGAGCAGATTGGCGACGGGACGATAGCGAATGGGGAGCGTGTCTATAGGTTCGGCGTCGTGTGGGAGCTGGGGCTGGGCGAGGAGCGCAGTCCACCACCAGGGCACGAGCAGTGAGGCAACGATCCCAGACCGGAGTTGGCGCATGCCGCTTGTCTCAAGAAGCCGTGGGTTGGCCAGCCGCGTAACGGCTCGCGCCTAAGCTGCGGCGCCAAACGTGAGTGATCACAAATCAACGGCGCCTTCGCGGCGTGGCCGGCTCCAGGCGCCGGTTAGGCAGCGGGCTCATGGATCCTTATTCAACCGCACGTTGGAAGGCCTGGCCCGGGTTGCATCCATGATGCGGGCGACTCGGGCTGGCAAGCCCGATGGCTACCTTCTCGGCTCATACCGCATCGCCACCGCCCCCGAGCCGAACTCCAGCCGGCTCACGAGCTTCAAGTCGACACTCTTCGATAGGCCCGCGAACAACGTCGGCCCATGGCCCGCTAGCCTGGGCTGGACCACGAACTCGTACTCATCGATTAATCCCAGCTCCGCCAACGCGAGCGGGAGCTTCACGCCTCCCACGAACAGTCCCTTACCTGGCTCCCGCTTGAGCTGCTGAACGGCCTTCCCCAGATCCCCGCGCACGAGCTCCGCGTTCCAGTCGACCCGGTCCAAGGTGCTCGACACGACGTACTTCTTTGCAGCGTCGATCGTCCGGGCGAAGGGTTCCATCCAATCAGGCCTCGCTCCCGTCCGCGCCGGCGGCCGAAACGCTGCCTCCATCATTTCGTAGGTCACCCGGCCAAAGAGGAGGGCATCGGCCTGGTTGAGGTTCTCGACCGCGTGACGATGCAGGTCTTCGTCCGCGGGAATTGCACGATGATCGCAGCACCCGTCCAGTGTGACGTTGATGGAATACCGAAGGGGTCGCATTAGGTAAGGGTACCGCCGGTGGTGCAGCGTAGCAAACTATGCCCTTCACCCCCGGCGCCCTCCGCTTTTTCGATGCTCGTGGCTGCCTCACGGATCGCGCTGAAGCTGCGGGCGCACAAATGAAATTCTACCTTGCTTGTGCGCGCCCGCCAGCCTCAAGCGCTTGTTAGACGGCGCGGTCAACACAACGGCACTCGGATAGTCATCACAGCACAAATCTCCGGGCGCCACCTCACTTGTGGCGCGCCCCGCTCTGCACCTCTCGAAGCCGATGCGCACGAAAGAACGCCCACATCTGGCTCGACGCGTCAATGCTGTTGCTGGTGCGGCCGACAAACCATTCCGGCAGCGGCCCGCCACCTGGCCAGGTGTGGCCTCCTCCCTGGACGGTATAGAGCACCACCGCCGCGTCGTCGGCGCAGTGCGTGTATTCGCGACGGCTGACATCCGCCGCGACCACGGATTCGACGGGGCTCGTTCCGCACCGGTTTCTTCGAGCCCAAGTCGCCGTCCAGGCCGGGATGCTCGGAAACACATTGGGGGCTACCCACGACGTACCGCCGTCGTATGGCACGGCCCGATCAGCGGTCCCATGAAACGCAATCATTGGCACCGCTCGCCGGTCCGTACACGCACTCCACGGCAGGAAGATCGCGGGCGCCACTACCCCAACCGCCGCGATCCGGTCCGAGAGCGTACAGGACAGCACAAACGACATGCCTCCGCCGTTGGACAGCCCGTTCGCATAGATCCTCGTCGGGTCGATGTTGTAGCTCGCCCGCAGCGTATCGATCAGGTCCGAAATGAACTGCACATCCCGCAGCAGGCCGGGTCCGCCGCCTGCACGCCAGGCCCTGGGCCCGCGCCCGCTCACACCGGACGGGTAGACCACAATGAACGCGTGCTCGTCGGCGACCCGGTTCCATTGACTTGCTTCCGCTTGGGCCGCTGGCCACATTGCCCCGCCGTGCATCGTGATGACGAGCGGCGTCGGCCGGGTGCGGTCGTAGCTCGCGGGGACATAGAGCAGGTACTCGCGCGCCAGGCCCGAGGATACGATCGTGCCGTTGCTTCGATTGGTCGCGTAGAACGACACGGCCTCGGCGAGGGCCAGCATGACCGGGAGGCCAATGAGCACCAGCACGGCGCCGATGACTCCCTTCCTGCGGCGGGGCTCGCCGCTGGCGGCCAAGGCGGTCACCGGTGCCGATTCCACGCGAGGGCGAGCGGCGCCGCCGACACGCGCGCAAGCGGGACGGCCAGGATCGCGACAAGCAGGAGGAAGTAGCGCGGGACGAGTGGCCCGAACACGAGCCAGGCGAGCAGAGCGTACAGCCATAGCACCGCGACACACCAGCACACCGCTGCGATCACCAGCGTGCCGTCCCGCACCAGACGTCCGCGATACAGACGCGCTACGACCCAGGCCGCTGCGCACATCTTGATGCCGACGAGAACGGCGAGAATCGCGGGGAGCGCGCTCCACACCCTCCCCACGCGTCGCGTCTCGACGATCCATTCGACGATCGGGCCGAGGCAGAACAGGACCGTGACAATGACGAACACACTCCCCTTGATCAGCCACTCGCGGCCGGTGAGGCCGATGTAAAGACTCTGGACGAGCTGTTTCCACGTGGACGCGACGAATCCCGCGACGACTAGCAGCAGGAACACAACGGCGCGCGGGGTTCCCACGACCTCGGCCAACTGCCGCGATTGCTCAACTACCAGTGGCATCTCACCGGAGAGCTGGAGCCCGAGCGGGATGGCGAGAAGCACCAGCAGCCATGCAAGAGCGGTGGTCAACACGGTCATCTTGAGCTTGGCCGCGATGAGCTGCGCATTGGTCAACGGCCGCGCTGCGATGAACGGGGACAGGCTGTACGACGCGCCGGCATTCGGACTCGATCGGCTCACCGTCACCGCCGCAAACGTGGCCATGATGACGGGCGTGAAACACACGCCGAGCAAGATCTCTGCGACGAGCACCTTCGAGGGGCCGGCGACCCAGAGCAGCAGCAACTCCAATGGAAGCAGGATCGCCACCCACACGGGAAGTGACCAGCCATTGCGTCGCCACTCGAACCATGCCTGAGCGCTCGACGGGGATCGGAAATGCGCGCGCCGCCGAAACGCACCCGCGAGGCCCGCGCGCCACCTGAAGCTGCCGCGCCAGTCGGGGACGTCCCCGCGACGCGCGCGCGCGACAGCGAAGCGGGCGACCGGCCAGGCGAGCGGAATCAGCGGAACGAGGATGGCGGCCATGACGGACTCGGATACATCGAAGTGAAGCGCCAGCAGAACGATGATGTCGATCACGGTCAGCCAGAGTATCACCACGAACACGCGCAGTCCGGGCAAGCCGTACGGCATCCACGTCAGCGCTTGGGTCCAGGCGAGGTGTGCGACAGCGAGTATCCCTGGCCAAATCGTCGGGACGTGGATGGACGACGGCCAGAGGGCGACCAGTCGTGTCACAATCCAGAGGATCGCCGCGGCCGCCGCGCCATACAACATCGGCCACCCCGCGAGCGACGCGGTCGCCACCGGCCGCGTGAACATCCGCGCCGGATACATCGATTGGCGCGCCGCCAGGTCGCCCTCGAGCCCGAAGGTGAAGACCGCGAGGAAATACGTGAACATCACGGTGATCGGACCGACAACCACGAGCGCAAAGCTCTCGGCGCTGTCGAAGTCGATCGGGAGGCCCTGCACGAAGACCGCGAGTCTGATCACGCTGAGGGCGAGGAACAGCGCTGCAATCGCCACCACGCCCCAGCGGTGCCGTTGGCGGAATTCCCAGGCGATGGCGAGAGCCGGGGAACGCAACGTTTACGCCTCCGGGACTGACGCCGCGGCCGTCCCGACGTGGGCGACGAAAATCTCCGCCAGGGAGGGGACGCGTCCGTCGACGCGGTGCGATTCTTTGATGGCGTCCAGCGGCGCGCTCAAGACGATCTTGCCCTGGTGAATCATCGTGACGTGATCAGCAACCTGCTCTACTTCCTCCAGCAAGTGCGACGAAAAGAGCACGGTGCCGCCTTCATCAGCGATGGTGCGAATGACGGCGCCGAGAATGTCACGGCGAACGATGGGGTCGAGTCCGGACGACGGCTCATCCAGCACGAGTAATTCCGGTCGATACGCCAGCGCGATGAGCAGTCCCAACCTCGCCCTCTGCCCCTTGGAGAGGTGCTTGATTCTCGCCGTGGGGTCCAGTGCGAACGTCCGCCGCAGCTCCTCCGCGTACACATCATCCCACGCGGGATAGAACGCGCGCGTGTAGCGAATGAGCTCGTCAACGCGCATCCAGCCGGGGATGTCGTTGTCCTCGGACAGGTAGCCGATCCGCGACAGGACGGCGACCGGATCGGCGACGGGATCGAGGCCGAAGACGCGCACCGAGCCGCTTTCCGCCCGCAGCAGGCCCAGAATGTGTTTGATGAGCGTGGTCTTGCCCGCACCGTTGGCGCCGACGAGGCCATAGACCGCCCCGCGTGGCATGGACAAGCTCACGGAGGCCAGGGCCGTCGTGGCACCGAAACGGCGCGTCAGCGCCGACACGCTGATGACGGATTCACTCACTCTCGAACCACCGCCCAGGTGCAAGGTTGCCGGATTGTGATTGCACGGACGTTCGCTGTCATTGTTCTAACGCTGCATGCAGGCGGCACGATGATTCGCGCCGTCTACCGAACGAATCGCGCTTCAGCTATGAGGGCGCTGAGCGCGTACGCGCGAAGCGACCTCGCCAGCTGCAAGCGCTGGTTAGGCGGACACACGCGCGGCAAACGTGCGACTGAGCCTCCGCGCGCGGCTGCGAAACGCCAACACGCAGGCGATCGCGCTGCCTGGCAGCACGACTGCACTCGCGATTACCGTCAGTCCCGCGACGGCCTCCGGTGGTGCGTACGTTGGATCCTGTGTGGCCCCGGGCAAGTACGGCGGCATGCGGCTGAGGTTGAAGAGAAACCAGGCCGCAGTCCACGCCAAGACGAAGGTCGTCAGCACAGTGTAGATCAGTGCGGGGGCGATACGCGGGGTGCTGCGATGAACGAGACCGGCCGCCGCGCGACCAACCGCCGCGGGAGGAATCCAGAAGCCGACGAGAAGGACGAGGCTTGGGAGGCGATCAGGCAGCATGGCGACAACCCTCCAGTGGTCGGCCTAACGGCTCGGCGCCTAAGCTGCGAGCGCCGGGTCCGCGGGCGCAAGGGAGTACGCAGCCGGTAATGTGTAACAACTGCGGGCGCGCAAACGCCATGCTTCACTGTCCGCTTGCTCGCCAGCTTCAGGCGCTGGTTAGGCGGCGCTCCGTGAGGCACGAAATCCCCAGATGGCGAATGACGCTGCCACGACTCATGCGACGACAGCCGCCCAAACCGGAACCGCGACGGTAGCGACTTGGACAGACCAACCCAAAACGACCTGGGTCAGCTGGACGATAGCGAGAAGTGAGAAGAACGCTCCGGATACCAGTTCGTAGCGGCGGATCTCGTTTCTCCTCGGCGGGCGTCCGTCTAACAGCGTCAGTGACCCGGCGCGCGTGATGGTGAGTTCGTTGACGAGGCGTGACATGAGTCCCAGTTGGGGGCTAAGCGTTCAGGGTGAAACGCGGCACCCCCGGGTTCGCAAGCCGCGCCCCGGCTACTTCCGGACTCTGACACGTTCTCTCAGCGCTTCGTCCCCGCCTCCATCCCCACATCGCAACTCAGCCAGCGGCGGTCGCCGCCCGCCGTCTGGTCGGGCCAACCCCGCACCAACCGACGGCCGCGCCCCGACTGGTCCACCCGGGCGCCCGCCTGCGCTCCTCGCGCTGCCGGCGGCCGGGCGTGGCGCTGGGAGGAGCCATGCTCACGCCTCCCACCGGACGATCTTGAGGTCCTTCACCGCGATGGCGTAGAACACGGGCACGAGGAGGAGCGTGATCACCGTCGCGATGGCCAGTCCGCCGATCTGGGCGTAGCAGAGCGGCTCCCACAGCGGGCCGCCGTGCAGCGCCAGCGGGAAGAGCGCGAACAGCGTCGCCCCCACCGTGATGATCACCGGCCGGAGCCGCTGGATCCCCGCGTCGAGCAACGCGTCCTCCAGCCCTTCACCCTTTTCCCGTGCTTCCTCGATGAAGTCGAAGAGCACGATGATGTGGCTCACGATCACGCCGACGAGGCTCGTGATCCCGAGGAACCCCATGAACCCGAACGGCAGGCCCATGACCCACAGCCCCGCGACCGCGCCGGTGAAGCCGTAGGGGATCGCCCCGAAGACGATGAACGGCTTGATCGCGTTCTGGAACTGCAGGGTCAGCGCGATGAAGATCAGCCCGACACTGACGGCGAGCACGAGGCTCATCTCGGCGAACCCTTCATCCTGCTCCTTCTGCTCTCCCGCGATCTCGAGCCTGACGCCGGGGGGCAGGCTATCGGCGAAGCGGCGAATCTCGTCCAGGGAATGCGCCACTACCTCCGAGGGGAGCGAACCGCCGCGGGGCCATGCCTGGACGGTGATGGTGCGGAACTGGTTCCGGCGCTTGATCTTCTCCGGTCGCATCCCGGTCGAGAGCGAGGCGATCTGGCGCAGGGACACCTTCTGCCCGCCCTGCGAGCTGTAGACGTACAGGTTGCTGAGGTCGGCCAGGCGGGCGCGCTCCTCCATCCGGAGACGGGCGATCACCGGTACCCGCTCGTCGCCGTCGTACATCCGGGTCAGCTCCAGCCCGTTCAGTCCGATCGCGGTGCTGACCGCGATATCGGCGTTGGTGAGGCCGGCCCGGTTGGCGCGGTCGGGGTCGATCCCCACCTCAATGGCGAAGCTCGTCGGACCCCAATCGTCGTGCACCCGCTCGGCGTGCGGATTCCGCCGGAGGATCTCCATCAGCTGGGCCGACAGGGCGCGCAGCGTCGGGATGTGGTCCCCGCTGAGCCGGATGGCGACCGGGAGCCCAATGGGCGGGCCGTTCTCCAGCTCCCGCAGGTCCAGTCGCGCGCCCGCCACCTCGCTGGAGAGCACGTCCTGGAGCGCCCGGATTAACCCCGGGGTGTCCCACTTGCTTCGCGTCTGCATCACGATCAGCGCGTAGTGTGTCTGCCGCGGCTCGGGGGCGAACGAGTACCAGAAGCGGGGCCCACCCCCGCCGATGAAGGTCGTGAGCGAAACCATCCCGCCCTCGCCATGCTTCCCGGCGTGGTGCGCGAAGTACTCCTGTGCATGGGTCTGGATCAGCCCTTCCACCCGGTCGGCGACCTCCCGCGTCGCGGTGAGCGGCGCGTCTTCCGGCAGCCAGATCTCCACGAACGAGAGGTACTGGAGGTCCTTGGGGAAGAACTGGGGCTTGAGCCGGCTCATGATCCAGCCGCCCAGCACCACCACGACGAGGGAGGCTACGGCTACCCGCCAGCGGTGCCGGATGGCCGAGCTCCCCACCCGGTAGTACCAGCCGGCGAACCCCCTGCGGCGCTGCTCCTCGATCGGCAGGGCCGGCTTCCGGCTGGGCCGCAACAGATAGTAGCTCAGCAGCGGGATGAACGTCCTGGAGACGATCAGTGCGGCCACCAGCGAGCAGGTGAGCACGATCGGGAGGCTGTACAGGAACTGCCCGGTGTTCCCGGTTAGCAGGAGGATCGGAAGATAGGCCACGATGTTCGTAATCGTGGCGTACAGCATCGCCCGGCTCAGCTTGGTGGGCCCGAGCCAGCTCGCGTGGAGCCGCGGCTGTCCCGCGTCGAGCTCGCGCCTGATCGCGTCACCGGCCACGACAGGGACGTCCACCAGCAGCCCCAACGCGATGATGAGCGACGCGATCGAGACCTGCTGCAGGTCGATTCCCAGTACCGACGCCATGCCGAATGTCATCGCGAGGGTGAGCGGGATGGCGAGCGCCACCAGGACCGCCGAGCGCCACTCCCAGAAGCCGATGAGCGCGATGAGCACCACCAGGGCCACCGCCTCCCACAGGCTGCCCATGAACAGCTCGATGTTCTCCTCGACCTGCAGCGGCTGGTCGGAGGTGCGCGCCAGGATGAGATCGGGTGGTAGGCGGTCGCCGAGCACCGCCAGGGCCGAATCCACCGCGTGGCCGAACACGCCGATCTTCTGGCCGGGCCGCATCTGCAGGGCGAGGGTGACCGCCCGCCCCCGGTGCCAGCGTCCGGCCGAGTCCACCGAGCTATACTGGTTGAGGTAGCGCGGGGGGTTCTGGTACTCGCGGTCCACCTCCACCAGGTCCCGCAAGTAGAGTGGCACCCCGGCGCTCGAGCTGCCGACGATGACGCCGCCGATCTCGCGCTCGTCCCGGAACTCGCCGGTCGGCGTGAGGGCCACGGTCCGGCTGCCTACCTCCATCTCCCCGCCGCCCAGCGCGGTGTTGCGGGCCCGCAGGATGTCCTGCAGCTTGGCCAGGGTGATGCCGTAGGAGGCCAGCCGCTCCTGGGAGAAGCTCAGCGTCACCTGCTCGTCGAGCACCCCCAGACGGTCCACCTTGCTCACCTGCTCGATGGTCTGGAACGTGCGCTTCATCAAGTCGGTGAACTGCTCCAGCTCCTTGTAGCTGTACTTGTCGCCGGCGACGCCCAGGAGGCTCGCCCGGGTGCCCGCCGGGTCGCGGACGATGGCCGGGCGCCACGCGTCGGGATGGAATTCGGACGCCCGGAGCCGCTCCTGAACGAAGCCCTGCAGGTGCGCCAGGATCGCGCCGTCGTCCAGATCGCTCACCCCGTCCACCCCCACGAACTGCGGTCCCTCGAGCAGCCGGGCGTCGCGCAGGACGCCG
>Ga0180104_1000321_pt1 | contig 9815 bp, 9 predicted proteins | sample EasRiv730_16_1Da_FD_121791 | JGI IMG/M metagenome (GOLD analysis project Ga0180104, IMG submission 121791) | Soil microbial communities from meander-bound floodplain in the East River, Colorado, USA - East River metaG ERMLT730_16_1Da | ecosystem: Environmental > Terrestrial > Soil > Floodplain ... | reverse complement strand
CGGCGCCTGCGTCATCGCCCTGGGCCACGTCGCGACGGGCCTGTTCGCCAACGACCAGAAGCTCGCCGACGAGATCCGCGCCGCGGCCGACGACGCCTGGGACCGCGTCTGGCAGATGCCGCTGTGGGAGGACTACCAGGAGCAGCTGCGCTCGAACTTTGCCGACATGGCGAACATCGGCGGCCGCCCCGCCGGCAGCGTCACCGCCGCCTGCTTCCTCGCGCGCTTCACCCGCAAGCTGCGCTGGGCGCACCTCGACATCGCCGGCACGGCGTGGAAGAGCGGCCGCGACAAGGGCTCGACCGGGCGGCCGGTGCCGCTTCTGGTCCGGTTTGCCTTGCGGCATGCAGGCAAGAAGTGACCAGCATTGATTTCTACTTCAATGCAGAAGACCGTTTGCAGGTCGCCTGCCGGCTTGCCGGCAAGGCGATGAAGCAGAGCCAGCGCCTGCTCATCTACGCGCCCGACGCCGAGACCGCGAGCCGCATCGACCGGATGCTGTGGACCTGGCCGGCGATCGGCTTCGTGCCGCACTGCGCGGTGCACGCGGCGCTCGCCGCCGAGACGCCCGTGCTGATCGCCTCCGGCGACGAGACGCCGGAAGGCTGCGAGGTGCTGCTCAACCTCGGCGCCGACTGCCCGCCGCACTTCGAGCGTTTTCCCCGTCTTCTGGAAGTCGTCGATGCGGCGGACCGCGAAGCGGGGCGCAACCGCTATCGCTTTTACCGCGAGCGCGGTTACAAGATCGCCAACCACGATCTCGCGCAAAGCAATGAGTGACGACCCCCTCGTCCAGCGTGTCGATGCGCTGATCCGCCGGCAGGACGGCCCGCGCGCCAAGGGCGAAGTGCCGGTGCTCACCGAGATCGTGAACGACGAGCGCGCGCCGCGCCGCGCCGTCGACAGCGCCGCGCTCGAGGCGCTGGCGCGCGAGCTCGAGCGCGCCGTGCTCGAGCGCGTCGCCCCGGAGCTGGAACGCATCGTCGGCCAGGCGCTCGAGGTCGCGCACGCCGAGCTGAAGGCGAGCGTCACGCAGATGGTGCGCGAAGCCGTGGCGGCTTCCGTGGCGCGGGCGCTCGCCACCACGAAGCCGGAATAGTCCTGGAAAAAAGCTTCAACCCTGCGGCGATCGAGCAGGCCTGGTACCGACGTTGGGAAGACGCGGGCTACTTCCGGCACCAGGAGGGGGATGTAGATGCGCGCCACCCTGCGTACTGCATCCAGCTGCCGCCGCCGAACGTCACCGGCACGCTGCACATGGGGCACGCCTTCCAGCAGACGCTGATGGACGCGCTCATCCGCTTCCACCGCATGCGCGGCGACAACACCAACTGGGTGGTGGGCACCGACCACGCCGGCATCGCCACCCAGATCGTGGTCGAGCGCCAGCTCGAGGAGCAGGGAAAGCACCGCCAGGACCTCGGGCGCGAGAAGTTCGTCGAGCGGGTATGGGAATGGAAGCAGCAGTCGGGCTCGAGCATCACGCGGCAGATGCGCCGCCTCGGCGCCTCGGCGAACTGGACCTACGCGGATACCGAAGGGCGGAAGTCCGGGTACTTCACCATGGATGCGCACATGTCGCGCGCCGTGGTCGAGGTGTTCGTCCGGCTGTTCGAACAGAAGCTCATCTATCGCGGCAAGCGCCTCGTCAACTGGGACCCGGTGCTCGGCACCGCGGTCTCGGACCTCGAGGTCGACACCGAGGAGGAGGACGGCAAGATCTGGGAGATCCGCTATCCGGGCGATGGGTACAGCATCACCGTTGCCACGACGCGCCCCGAGACCATGCTCGGCGACGTGGCGGTCGCCGTTCATCCCAAGGATGCCCGGTACGCGAAGCTGGTCGGCAAGAAAGTCACCCTTCCGCTTACGGGAAGGAAGATCCCGATCATTGCCGACGAATACGTCGACCCCGAGTTCGGTAGCGGCGCGGTGAAGATCACCCCGGGCCACGACTTCAACGACTACCAGGTCGGCCGGCGCCACGGCCTCGAGCCGATCAGCATCATGACCCTGGACGCGCACCTGAACGACCGCGCGCCGGCGAAGTACCGCGGGCTCGAGCGTTTCGCGGCAAGGAAGCAGGTGGTCGCAGACCTGAAGGCCCAGGGGTTTCTTGTTTCCGAAAAACCCTACAAGCTGCGCGTGCCGCGCTCCGGGCGCACCAGCGTGATCGTAGAGCCCATGCTCACCGATCAGTGGTTCGTGGCAATGGAAGGCCTGGCCAAGAAAGGCCTCGCCGTGGTGGCGAAGGGCGAGGTGAAGTTCTTCCCCGAGCACTGGACCAAGACCTACAACGAGTGGCTCGAGAACATCCAGGACTGGTGCATCTCGCGGCAACTGTGGTGGGGGCACCAGATTCCTGCCTGGTATGACGACGACGGAAACATCTACGTCGCCAGAACCGAAGCAGAAGCCCTGCAAAAATCGGGAAAGCCGTTGCGCCGAGACCCCGACGTCCTCGACACGTGGTTCTCCTCCGCCCTGGTGCCCTTCTCCTCGCTCGGCTGGCCGGAGAAGACCAGGGATCTCGACGTTTTCCTGCCCTCGTCCGTGCTGGTCACGGGGTTCGACATCATCTTCTTCTGGGTGGCGCGCATGGTGATGATGACCACGCACTTCACCGGCAAGGTGCCGTTCCGGCACGTGTACATCAACGCCATCGTGCGCGACGCCGAGGGCGAGAAGATGTCGAAGTCGAAGGGCAACACCCTCGACCCGCTGGATCTGATCGACGGAATTGAATTTAAGGATCTACTAGCAAAATCAACAGCGGGGCTGCTGCGCAAGGAGCACAAGGAAAAGGCGGAGAAGTACGTCCGCAGTCATTTCCCGAACGGCATTCCCGCCTTCGGCGCCGACGCGCTGCGCTTCACGTTCGCCTCGCTCGCGAGCTTCGCCCGCACGCTCAACTTCGACCTGAACCGCTGCGAGGGCTACCGCAACTTCTGCAACAAGCTGTGGAACGCGACGCGTTTCGTGCTGATGAACACCGAAGGAAAGGATTGCGCGCAGGACGAATCGAGGCCCGTGGCGCTGTCGGCGTGGGACCGGTGGATCGTCAGCCGGCTGCAACGCACCGAGGCCGAGGTCGAGCAGGCGTTCGCGGAGTACCGCTTCGACAACGCGGCAAACGCGATCTACCGGTTTGTCTGGGACGAGTACTGCGACTGGTATGTCGAGCTCGCGAAGGGGCAGCTCGCCACGGGCGACGAAGCCGCCCAGCGCGGCACGCGCCGCACGCTCGTGCGCGTCCTGGAGACGGCGCTGCGCCTCGCGCACCCGATCATCCCGTTCATCACCGAGGAGCTGTGGCAGAAGGTGGGCCCGCTCGCCGGCAAGCACGGCGAGACGATCATGCTGCAGCGCTACCCGAAGTCGCAGCCGGAGAAGATCGACGAGGCGGCGGAGCGCGAGGTCGCGGTGGCGAAGGACGTGGTCAACGCGGCGCGCAACCTGAAGGCCGAGATGAAGCTCACGAACCAGCAGCGCGTCCCCGTGTACATCACCGGCAAGCCCGGCAGCGCGTGCCTCGCGGCGATCGAGGCCCTCGTCAGGCCCTCGGCGATCCACGGCGTCGACGAGCTGCCCGCCTCCGACTCGCCGGTCGCGGTCGCCGGCGCGCACCGCATCATGCTGCACGTCGAGGTCGACCCGGCGGAAGAGCGCGCGCGCATCGCGAAGGAAATTGCCCGCGTCGAAGGCGAGATCGCCAAGGCGAAGGCGAAGCTCGGCAATGCCTCGTTCGTGGAGCGCGCGCCGGCGCAGGTGGTGGAGCAGGAGCGCGCGCGGCTCGCCGGCTTCGAATCCACGCTCGCCAAGCTGAAGCAGCAGCTGGGGAAGCTCGGTTCTTAGCAGGAGAAATCGGGCTCTGACCCCGATTTCCCGTTGTAGCCTAGCAGGACGTCGCGGCGACGCATTCCGGCGCGCTCGGCCAGGAGTGGTCGAATTCCCAGCCGTGCTGCGCCTCGAGGCGCACGCGGAACGCATGCTCCAGCTCGACGGACGGCGTCGCCACGCAGCGGCCGGGAAAGCGCACCAGGAAGCTCGACGCGATGACCGCGCACTCGCCGAGCGCGAGCGCCCGGCTCTGCGCGATGTCGCGGCCGTGCAGGAACAGCCCGTCGTTCAGATAGGCCGGGACGCCGAATTGCCGGTACGTGGCCACCGCGGCGGCGAGACCCCACGACAGCCAGCGCCGCACGCGCCCGGGGGCGAACTTGAGCGGCGCGATCAGCGCGAACGGATAGCGCGCCGCTTCCTCGCCCCACAGCAGCACCGGCTGCGCCGTGCGCGGCTGCGCCGCGGCGATGGACGCGTAGGCCGCGTCGAATTCCCGCTGCCCGATTGCGCCCAGCCTGATCCAGCGCGCTTTCACGCGGATGATTATTTCACAGCTCGATATCCTCGCGGATCGCCGCGATCCCGGCAGCCGCGCAGGCATCGTCCTCGCGCGCGCCGGGCGCGCCCGAGACGCCGATCGCGCCGAGCAGCGACCCCCCTGCCTCGATCATCAGCCCGCCGCCGACCGCGGCGACGCCGGGACGATGGCGGATGCCGCTCGCCGGCCGGCCGGGCTGCGACGCCTCGGCAAGCGCGGTGGTGTTGGTGCGAAAGCTCACGGCGGTGTAGGCCTTGGCGCTTGCCATGTCGGGCGTATGCGGGCCGGCGAAGCGGTCGCGCAGCAGGACCTGCACGACGCCCATGCGGTCGACGACCGCGACGGCAGCCTGGAAGCCGCGCTCGCGGCAGTTCTTGAGCGCCGCCTGCGCCGCTTTCAGCGCGGTCTCCGGGGTGAGAATTTTCACGCTGAAAGTCCCGTCCGCCGCGCTGACCGAGAAAGCGCAAAGCAGTCCCCCGATCACTGCGGCGACCTTGCGGGCGTCGAGTTCCTCGTCGAAGTTCATGCAAGTTATTATGCCGCATGGCAGAAGCAGACCCGCGCGCAGCCCCGCAGGCCAAGGAAAGCCCGACGCCGTCCGGGTGGCTGCTGACGGTCGCGCAGCTGCCGACCGAGGATCCGGCCTCGCGCATGCGGGTGCTGCGCACGCTGGAGTCGCTCGGCGCCGCGGTGATGCGCGAAGGCGTTTTCCTCCTCCCCGACACGCCGGCCAACCGCCAGTCGCTCGAGGCGCTCGCCGATTACATCGCGAAGATCGCCGGCACGGCGAACGTGCTGCAGGTGAACGCGGTCTCGCCGGCGCAGCACCTGGCGTTCGTGCGCCTCTTCGACCGCTCGGCGCGCTACGACAACCTGATCAAGACGGTCGAGAGCCTGCGCGTCGGCTTCGGCCACTCCGACCCGAGCGCCATCTCGCGCGTGGTGCACAAGCAGCGCCGCGAGCTCGAGAGCATCGCCGCGCTCGATTTCTTCCCGAACGCGGCGCGCAGCCGCGCCGAGGAAGCGCTCGCCAAGGCCGAGGCCGAGGTGCGCAAGCTCCTCTTCCCCGCGCAAACGCGGCCTGCGCTCGCTCCCGGCGAGCTGCTCGGGCGCACCTGGGTGACGCGCAAGCCGCTGTGGGCCGATCGCCTCGCCTGCGCGTGGCTCATCCGGCGCTTCGTCGATCCCGAGGCGAAGCTCACCTGGTTCGAGAAGACGCAGCCCCTGCCTCCCGACGCCATCGCCTTCGGCTTGAGGGGGCGCACTTCGCCAACAGCGAGACGCGCGTCACCTACGAAGAGATGCTGGTCAAGCTCGACCTGGCCAAGAATCTCGCGCTCACCAAGATCGGCAGCATCGTGCATTTCCTGGAGATCCGCGGCACCCCGGTCGCCGAAGCGGCCGGCGTGCAGACTCTGCTCCAGGGCGCGCAGCGGCGCTCGAACAGCGAAACGGAGCTGCTGGCGGAGGCGGAAAAGACCTTCGACCTTCTGTACGAAGCGTACTACCAGCCTCCTAAAACCTAGCGCTTCGCCTCCTTCATTTCCTCGGCGTGCTGCGCCCGCAGCTCCTTGAGCCGCGCGTCGACCACCGAGAGCTGGTAGAAGTCGCCGTCGCCCGCGGTGCGCGCGAGCTGGAGCTGCTCGATCGCAGCGGGCAGGCTGCCCCGCAGCACGTAGAACTCGGCCTGCGCCTGATGCTGCAGCGAGCGCTTGCCGAGCGCGGCGTAGTTCTTCGCCTGAAGCTGGTGCAGGCGCGAATCGCGCGGGTGCAGGCGCAACGAGACGGTCAGCAGCTCGAGCGCCTGCTGGTTGCGGCCGGCTTCCTGCAGCGCCTCGGCGTGCGCGTACAGCAACGGGCGGGAATACGGGTAGCGCGCGTGGGCTTCGCCAAGCAGGGTCGCCGCTCCGGCGCGATCGCCGAGCGCGAGTCTTATGCGCGCCGCGAGCGCCTCGACCATAGGACCGGCGGCGCCCGCCGCCCGCGCCCGCCCGAGCTCGGCTTGCGCCTCCTTGGGACGCCTTGCGCGGAGCAGCGCGGAGGCGAGCCCGTAGTACGCCGCGGACTCGCTCGCGTAGCGCCGCTCGCGCACCGAGCCCTGGAAGTATTCGACCGCGTCGCGCGCATCGCCCGACTGGGCGCGCAGCTTGGCGCGCACGAGGTGGAACTCCGCGGTGTCGAGGTGCTGCTTGTACGGCAGGTTCGCGGCCCGGTTCTGCGCGTCGGCGATCCGCTCCGTCGTGATCGGGTGGGTGCGCAGGTAGCCGGGAATGGAGCCGTCGTCGGCAAGGCGGGTGCCGCGCTGCATCTTCTCGAAGAACGTCCCCATCGAGTACGCGTCGAAGCCCGCGGCCTCGAGCGCCTGGAAGCCGATGCGGTCGGCTTCGCGCTCGAAATCCCGCGAGTAGCTGAGCTGGGTCTGCACCGCCCCGGCCGAGGCCGCGGCGACGGCGCCGCTGGCGAGGTCGGGGCGCGAGCGTCCGAGCAGGATGGCCGCGGCGAGCGCCGCGAGCATCGGGAGCTGCATCTGCTGCTGCTGGCCGAGCATGCGCGCGATATGCCGCTGCGTGACGTGCGCGATCTCGTGCGCCAGCACCGAGGCCACTTCGGACTCGCTGTCGGCGGCGGTGATAAGCCCGGTATGCACGCCCACGAACCCGCCGGGAAGGGCGAAGGCGTTGATGCTGGGATCGCGCACGGCGAAAAACTCGAAGTCCTGGCGCGCGCCGGCGGCGTGCTGCGCGAGCCGCGCCCCGAGGGTGCCGAGGTAGTCGGTGATCTCGGGATCGTCGAGGAAGTTCGGATCGCGGAACCGGATCTCGCGCATGATGCTCTCGCCGATGCGCCGCTCGGTCTGCGGCGCGAGCCCGGCGTCGCCCGCGCCGCCGAGGTCGGGTAGCGACTGGGCGAAGGCCTGGGAGGCAAGAACGACGAGAGCAGCAGCCAAAAACCGCATATGTTTATGATAGCGCCCGGAATGCGAGCTAAATCATTGACTCATTTCGACGCCAGAGGTTCTGCCCACATGGTGGATGTCGGGGCAAAGCCGGCGACCCACCGCGTCGCCGTCGCCTCCGGCCGCATTGCCATGCGGCCGGCGACTTTGCGCCTGATCGCCGCGGGCAGCGCGAAAAAGGGCGACGTCCTCGGCGTGGCGCGCATCGCCGCGGTGCATGCGGCGAAGCGCGCCGCCGAGCTGATTCCGCTCGCGCACCCGATCGCCCTCACGCGCGTCGCCGTTGATTTTGAATTAAGCAGGAAAACGGCATCGGTCCGTATCCGGGCCCGCGTCGAATGCCGCGGGCAGACCGGCGTCGAGATGGAGGCGCTCACCGCGGCGGCGGTGGGCCTTCTCACCATCTACGACATGGTGAAGGCGGTCGACCGCGGCATGACGCTGAAGGATCTGCGCCTCGAGGAAAAGCGCGGGGGAAAGTCGGGGGTATTCCGCCGCGCCGCAGGGAAAATGAGGACTTCCTGAAACGGCAACATCGCGTTACAAATTCGCCGGCCGCGCTCGAGTGGCCTACGGTATAACGGCACGCGCCCTCACGGTCTTTGTCGCCGCGAAAGCGATCGCTGTGGCGGCGCTGCTCGCCGGACGATGGCTCAACTTCACGCCGCTGCACCCCTGGAACTACCTCGTCTTCACCGACGCCGAGGCGGGATCGCTGCTCGCCTTCATCAACTGGGACGGGCAGCACTATCTGCGCCTTGCGCTCGGCGGGTACCCCGTGCCGGCCGATCCCTCGAGCGCGTTCTTTCCGCTGCTTCCGGGGCTCATCGCCCTCGGCATGTTTCTCGGCCTCGGGCCGATTGCGGCGGGCCTGGTTGTCGTGACGCTCGCCTCCGCCGGCGTGCTTCTGTTCCTGAAGGAACTGTTGCCGCGCGAGGAAACCGGGCCGTCGTCGCTCTGGCTGTTCGCGGGTTTCCCCACCGCGTTCTATCTGAGCGCGGTGTACTCCGAGGCGGTGTTTCTTGCCGCGCTGCTCGGCCTCCTCTGGGGGCTGCGCGACCCGCGCCGCGCCGGCTATGCGGCTCTGTGCGCGGTGCTCCTGCCGCTCGCGCGCGCGCAGGGCCTGTGGCTCGCGCTACCGCTCGCGGTCGCGTGGATGTTCTGGCGCGGCGAGCGGCGCGCGCTCGTCGGCGCGAGCGCCGGCTATGCGCTCGGCCTGGGCTTGTACCTCGCGTTCTTCGCGTGGCGCTACGGAGATCCGTTCGCGGGCTTTGTCGCGCAGAAGGTGTTCGTGTTCGGCAATGCCATCCCGAATCTTTTCGACCTGCAGCGCTTTGCCGACTTCCTGCTGAAGCCGCCGTCGCGCTTCCTCGACACGAAGAACAGCGGCCTCGACAAGGCGATGATCGCGCTCTCGCTCGGCGCGCTTGCGCTCGGAATACGCCGCAGCCCGGACGCGTTCCTGGCGGCGACGTGGCTCTGCTTCACGCTGCTGCCGGCGATGATCGGGGAAGGCGGCTCGTACGCGCGCCATGCGCTGGCGGCTTGGGCGTGCTTCGTGGTCGCCGCCGGGCCCGCGCTCAAGCCCGCGCTCAAGTGGGCGCTTGTCCTGGGTGGATTCGCCCTCCAGATATACCTGGCGTGGAACTTCGGCGGCAACCGCTGGGTGGGGTAAATTGACAAGCGCATGAAGTCCGGCCTGAAAATCGCGCTCGTCCTCGCCGCGCTGGCGCTCGCCGCGGGCGGCTGGTACTGGTATCAGTCGCGAAACGGCAACGGCGAGGTGAAATACCGCGTCGCCAAGGTCGAGCGCGGGGCGCTCGCCGCGGTCGTGGTGGCGAGCGGCACGCTCAATGCCACCACGACCGTGCAGGTCGGCTCGCAGATCTCCGGGCAGGTGAAGGAGATCTTCGCCGACTTCAACACCCCGGTGAAGAAGGACCAGGTGATCGCGCGCATCGACCCGGCGACCTTCGAGCTGCGCGTCAACCAGGCGCGTGCCGACCTCGACTCGGCCAGTGGCGCCGTTGCGGTGGCGCGCGCCGGCCTCGCCGCGCAGCAGGCCGAGGTCGCCCGCGTCAAGTTCACGCTGGTCGATGCGCAGCGCGACGTCGAGCGCAAGAAGCAGCTCGTGGACAAGAAATTCATCTCGCCCGCCGAGCTCGAGAAGGCGGTCAGCGTGCTCGACACGACGCGCGAGCAGCTCAAGGCGGTCCAGGCGCAGATCAGGGTGAGCGAGGCGCAGGTGTCGAGCGCGCGCGCCGCGGTCAAGCAGCGCGAATCGCTGCTCAAGCAGGCGCAGGTCGACCTCGAGCGCACGATCATTCGCGCCCCGGTGGACGGCACCGTGATCCTGCGCAACGTCGACGCCGGGCAGACCGTGGCGGCGAGCCTGCAGGCGCCGGTGCTGTTCACCATCGCCCAGGACCTGCGCGACATGCAGGTCGAGGCGGCGATCGACGAGGCCGACGTCGGGCG
>Ga0180104_1000320_pt1 | contig 9818 bp, 9 predicted proteins | sample EasRiv730_16_1Da_FD_121791 | JGI IMG/M metagenome (GOLD analysis project Ga0180104, IMG submission 121791) | Soil microbial communities from meander-bound floodplain in the East River, Colorado, USA - East River metaG ERMLT730_16_1Da | ecosystem: Environmental > Terrestrial > Soil > Floodplain ... | reverse complement strand
CGTGTGATGCGCATCGCCATCATCGGTACCGGCAATCTCGGCCGGGCGCTCGGACTCCGTTGGACCCAGGCGGGGCACGAGGTGACCTTCGGCTCCCGGGATCCCGCTTCGGACCGGGTACAGGAGCTCGTGAGGCAGGGGGGCGGGGGTGCACGCGCGGTGCAGGTGGCGCAGGCGGCACGCGAGGCCGAAGTGATAGTCCTCGCGACGCCGTGGGGCGGAACCGAGGGCGCGCTCCGCCAGCTGGGGCCCGTCCCTGACCGGATTCTCATCGACGCAACCAATCCGCTTGCGCCCAACCTGAGCGGGCTCACGCTGGGTCATGCGAGTTCGGCGGCCGAGCAGGTGGCGGAATGGGCACCGGGAGCGCGCGTCGTCAAGGCGTTCAATACGACGGGCGCGGGGAACATCGAAAACCCGCATTACGGCGCGCTGACCGTGACGATGTTCGTCTGTGGCGACGACCCTGCCGCCAAGGCCGCCGTCATGAGTCTGGCGCAGGACATCGGCCTCGAGCCGGTGGATACCGGACCGCTCACGATGGCTCGCTATCTTGAGCCGCTTGCGATGCTCTGGGTTTCCCTGGCGTACGCGCGCGGGATGGGTCCGAACTTTGCGCTCAAGCTCTTGACACGCTGAACGATTGGAGTCTCTCATGCGAACCGCCCACGCAATCCAATTCGCCGTTCTCGTCGCCGCCGCCCTCGGGTTGGGGGCCGCGGTGACGCGCGAGGCCAACCCCGGCGAGGCGCAGCCCGCCGTCATGACCGTGTACAAGTCGCGCACGTGCGGTTGCTGCGCCAAGTGGGTGGACCATATCAAGGCCGGCGGGATTCAGGTCAAAACCATCGACGTCGAGGATCTCGCCGAGATCAAGGCCGCGTCGGGGGTGCCGGCAGCGCTCCAGACGTGCCACACCGCCGTGATCCAGGGCTACGTGGTCGAGGGTCACGTCCCTGGTGACGTGGTGCAGCAACTGCTCCGGGACAAGCCGGCCATCGCGGGAGTTGCGGTCCCCGGGATGCCACTGGGCTCACCGGGGATGGAAGGGTCGCCGAAACAGTCGTACGACATCATCGCGTGGGACAAGGCGGGCAAGACGCGGGTCTTCGTGCACCGGTGATCCGGCCCGGGCGCCTCCTACGCCCGGAGGACGATCCCGGCTTCCAGGAAAGGCGTCAGCAGGCGGAACTCGCCGCCGAAGCCGTGCGGCGAAGTGCCGCGTGGAAAGCGCTCGGCTGGTTTTGTGGGTTCCACGTCGGTGGCGCCCTGCTCGGATTCGCGAGCTTCCATCCGACCAACCTCGAGCTCGCGAAGGCGTTACTGCTGAGCGCGTACCTGATCGGTAACGGCGGGGGATTGCTGGCCGCCTGGCTCCTCTACTTCCGCCGCGAGCGGCGTGGCGACTGGTGACGGAGGAGACACTCCCATTCGGAGTTCCCATGCGCCGCATGCAGCGTCTCGCCACGGCTACAGGCCTGCTCTTCCTGGTCCTCCCAGCCTCCCCTCTTCTCTCCCAGTCCCGCCCCGCGTGCACCGCGCCGATCTACCGCCAGTTCGACTTCTGGATCGGTGCGTGGGAAGTGCGGCGGCCGGACGGCGCACTGGCCGGTACCAACGTGATCGACACCTTGCTGGGCGGTTGTGCGCTCCGCGAACGCTGGAGCGGTTCCCGAGGGGGCCACGGCACGAGCCTCAACAGCTGGAACCGGATCGACCGCAGGTGGCACCAGATCTGGGTGGACGACTCGGGGTTGTTCCTGGAACTCGAAGGCGGCCTCGAAGGCGACCGGATGGTAATGTCGGGTGTGCTCCCGTCGAGGAGCGACTCGACCAAGAGTGCCCAGCAGCGTGTCACCTGGACGCCGCTGCCCGGTGGGAAGGTCCGGCAGCTCTGGGAGGCATCAGAGGATGGCGGCCGGACGTGGGCCACGGTGTTCGACGGGGTATATGAGCGGAAGCCCTGACCGGGGCGGGTCCTTGACGCCGCGTGCGGTTGGCAGATCGATCCTCACGGCGGCCTGCCTCATCGGGATGGCCCGGACGGCCGGCGCGCAGGACTTGCGAGTCCGCGTCCTGGAGGCGGAACTCTCGATCCCCGTTTCCGGGGCGCTGGTGCTGCTGGTGGATCCGGAGGGCCGGGAACGGAATCGGGGTGTTACCTCCGAAGGCGGCCGCGTCCACCTCCGGGCGCTCGCGGCGGGGTCCTACCGGCTTCGTCTGCTTCGGATCGGCTACGTCGCGTGGGAGTCGCCATTGGTGGAAGTGGGAGGTGAAACCCGCGACATCGAATTTCAGGTGGCTTCACGGCGCGTGGTCCTGCCCGACGTCATCGTCGTAGGACGTTCGCTCTGTGGGGCCAGGAGCACGGGCGACGCCGCGACGATGGCACTCTGGGAGGAAGCGCAGAAGGCATTTGGGCTGGCGCGGGAAACGGTCCTGCGCCGGCGTCTGCGCTTCCGGTCGGTGGAACGAATCGCAGATCTGGACCAGGATGGGCGGGTGACCGCGGAGCGGGCGGGGCTGCAGCCGTCGGGCCTGACCAGCTGGCCGGTCCGTGCGCCGGCAGTCGAAAGCCTCGCCGCTCACGGATTCGTCGCACAGATCGAGAACTTGATCGCGGGTCCCACATGGTATGGCCCGGATCCGGAGGTTCTGCTCTCGGAGTTCTTCCTCGAATCGCACTGCTTCCGCCCGGTCCCACCCGATTCGGGCACACCGGCAGGCTGGGTGGGGCTCGGATTCGAGCCGGTACTGGATCCGCACAAGCCAGACATCCGGGGCACGATCTGGGTCGATCGCGAATCCGCAGAGTTGAGGCGGCTGGACTTCTCCTACGCGACGTTGCCGTCCTGGGCCGTGCATGCGGTGGCCGGAGGGCGGCTCGAATTCGCCAGGCTCCCGGGCGGATTGTGGATCGTGCAGCTGTGGACCCTGCGCGTCCCGGTTCCAGAGGTCCGCCCCGGGAACGATCGTGCGAGGCTCCACGGGTATCAGGAAACCCGTGGCTGGGTCGAGGTGGTGTTGTCGGAGCAGGGCCAGGAACTGGCCCGGTTCGACCCCTGACGCCTCGATCCCGTCACCGGCGAGAGGATATCTTTCCTCGGCTGTTCGCCGAGACCACCGATCCCGCTATCCTGGGGTGACCATGCTGGCCGCGCTCATTTTGTTGGTCGCCGTCTCCGATACGATACCTCCCCCCTTCGCCGCAATCTTTCCCGGCATCTCCCACGCGTGCGCACTCACGCCGGATGGTCAGGCGTGGTGCTGGGGGCTCAATCAATTCGGTCAGGTGGGCATCGGGCGCCGGACGTCGGGGGAAGGGACGGTGCACGCCGCGGTACCGGTCGCCACCACGCTCCGGTTCAGCACGCTCGCGGTTGGCGTGTTGCATACTTGTGGCCTCACCACCGACGGAACCGCCTACTGCTGGGGAGACAACACCGACGGTCGCCTGGGCGACGGCACCCGGGACAACCGACTGGCCCCGACGGCGGTCAAGACCGGACTGCGCTTCGTCTCGATCGGCAGCCGGTTGGCTACCACTTGCGGCTTGACGGCCGAGGGAGCGGCCTGGTGCTGGGGATTGGGCGACCAGGGACAGCTCGGAAAGGGCGGGAGCTGGGAGCGTCGGGCTCGGACGAGCGAGCCGGTCGCGGCGGCGGGACCGGCGCGCTTCACGGCGATCCAGTTCGGCACGAATTCGGCCTGCGGGATGAGTACGGACGCGCACATCTACTGCTGGGGGAGTCTCACCTTTCCCGACGGGAAGCGGAAGGTGCAGACGGCGCCCTGGCTGGCCTCACCCGATTCGGGATGGAGCGCGGTCGCAGTCATGGATGACGTGATCTGCGGGTTGCGCGGGACGACCATCGCATGCTGGGGTGCCAATCGCGATGGCGAAGTCGGCGATGGCACCTATACCAGGCGCAAGGCGTTTTCGCCGGTTGCAACGGACCTCGCGTGGTCCGCGCTGGCCAGTGGATGGCGCCATGTCTGCGCACTGGACGCGCAGCTACACGCGTGGTGCTGGGGATCCAACTACGCCGGCCAGCTCGGGACTGGGGAACGCCCGGCGTCCACCGGCAGTCGGAAACTGCCGGCGGCCGTGCTCATCGAGTCCGCCTTCGTCTCTCTGGCCGCGGCCGGCGGGTATACCTGCGGACTCGACACGAACGGCGTGGCCTATTGCTGGGGCGACAACGGCACCAGCCAGTTGGGTGGCGGCGACTGGCGCATCGGATGGCGCGCCACGCCCGCTGCGGTCCGCGCCCAGCACCCGTGACTCCACCGGCGCCGGTTCCCGATCTCGAGACGCGCTTCCTCGCGGCGCTCAGGCGATCGGCGCCCCCAGCGCACTGGAAGCGCCTCGTCGTCGCCGTCTCAGGCGGGGCCGATTCCCTCGCCTTGCTTCATCTGCTCTATGCCACGCGCGACGCCCATCGGCTCGAGCTTGTCGTGGCCCACGCGGACCACGGCATTCATCCCAGGAGCGCCGACGTGGCGCGAAGGGTAGAGAACCTCGCCACGGCCCTCGGACTTGCGGTCCACGTCGGCCGGCTCGAATTGGACGCCAGCACCGGAGAGACAGCCGCACGCGCCGCACGGCACTTGTGGCTCGAGCAGATCCGACTGGCGTCGGGCGCCGACGGCATCGCCCTCGCCCACCACATGGACGACCAGGCCGAGACCGTGCTGCTGCGGGTGCTGGCAGGGAGTGGGCCCGCCGGGCTTGCGGCGATGGCGCGGCGACACGGCGTTCTCCTGCGTCCGCTCCTCGGCTTTCGCCGCTCGGAGCTGGAGGCCTGGGTTCAGGATCGGGGGATCGAAGCCTGGGACGACCCGGCCAACCGGGACCCGGCCCACCGGCGGTCCTGGCTCCGGGTGGAGGTCCTTCCCCGCCTGGCGGAGCGGATTCCGGATGTCGCCGCGCAGCTGGTCCGCGTCGCCAGTCACGCGGCCTCGGATCGGGCCGCATGGGACCGGGTGCTCGATGTCCTTCCAGGTCTCGACGTCCGGCCCGAGGCGGACGGCGCATCCGTTGCCGCACGAACGGTCGTCGAATATGATTCGCCGCTCGCACGCGTCGTGGTGCAGGCGGTTGCCCGCCGCGCCGGACTGCCGCTCGGCCCGGCTCGCGCGCGCCGGGTGCTCAACCTGGCCCGCAAGGGCACAAGCGGGCGGTTGGTGGAACTTGGGGCCGGCTGGTGCGCGGAACTCGCGTTCGGCCGGCTGCGTTTCTTTCGGACCGCGGATGTCCCCGGCACGGTGGCGCTCATGGCCGCCGAGGGGTCGCTCTCCTGGGGAGACTGGCGGATCAGGTGGCGGCCCGACCGCACGCCCGCGCGGCAGCCCCGCGACGGCTCCGTGGCGTGGTTCATCCCGGAGGGCATCCAGGTGCGTGGGCCGGCGGCCGGCGATCGTCTGGTTCCGCTGGGCGGGACCGGTCACCGGCCGGTCGTACGGTGCCTTCAGGATGCGAAGGTGCCCCGTGGCCGGCGGGCCGGCTGGCCCCTGCTGGTGGCCGGTGCTGAGGTGCTGTGGGTGGCGGGAATCTGTCGTGCGGCCGTCGCGGTGCCAGCCGAGGGGGAGGAGGCCGTTCGTGTCGAAGTTGATGCTGGATGATATGCGACGCCGGACGGGTGGTCGCACCGCGAAGGCGATCGTCTACGACGCGGACACCATCGCGAAGCGGGTCCGCGAGCTGGGCGTGGAGATCGCCGGGGCGTATCCCGAGGGCGACCTGCTCCTCCTCGGGCTCCTCAAGGGGAGCTTCATCTTCCTCGCGGATCTGGTCCGGGCCATCGAGCGGCCCCACCAGGTCGATTTCCTCATCGCGAGCAGCTACGGCGCCGGGAAGGTCTCGAGCGGGAACGTCCGCCTCCTGTACGACCCCGACACGGACATCGGCGGCAAACATATTGTGGTCGTTGAGGATATTATTGATAGTGGGAGGACCCTGAAGCGGCTGATGGAGCTGCTTCGGGCGCGGCGGCCCGCGAGCCTGGCGATCTGCGCCCTGCTCGACAAGCGGATCGCCAAGGAACCGCCACCGGAGCTTCGGTTCGTGGGGTTTCACGCGCCCACCGCGTTCCTGGTCGGGTACGGCCTGGATCACGCGGAAGACTTCCGGCACCTCCCTTACATCGCAGACCTGGACTGACTGAATGGCTGAACGTATACCACCCCGGCCGCCGGGGTCGAATTGGACGAACCTGAGCAAGAACCTCGCGCTCTGGTTGCTCGTGGGCCTGCTCGCGCTGACGCTGTTCCAGGTGATGAGCCGGCAGCGCAGCCCATCACAGGAGTTCGCCTACACGGACTTCGTCCGCCAGCTCGATGCCGGCAACGTCATCCACGTGGTCGTGCTGGACGGCAAGCGCCTCGAGGGCGACTTCCGGACACCGGTCCTGCAGAATGATCGCGCCGCCAAGAGCTTCACGGTCCTGCTCCCCTTCGCCGACAGCGAGGCCTTCCAGAAGCGCCTTGAGGACTCGGGAGTCACGATCGAGGCACGGGAATCCCGGGGCGGCTTCACCGCGTTCCTGATCAACTTCCTGCCCTGGATTGTGCTGTTCGGGCTCTGGTTCTTTCTCCTCCGCCAGCTCCAGGCCGGTGGGAATCGCGCCTTCTCCTTCGGGAAGTCGAAGGCCAAACTCCTGAGCGGCGACACGCCGAAGCTCACGTTCGCCGATGTGGCCGGCTGCGACGAAGCCAAGGTCGAGCTGCAGGAGATCATCGAGTTTCTGAAGGACCCGCAGAAATTCACCAGGCTGGGCGGCCGGCTGCCCAAGGGCGCGCTGCTGGTAGGCCCGCCGGGCACGGGGAAGACCCTCCTCGCCAAGGCGGTCGCCGGCGAGGCCGGAAGGCCGTTCTTTTCCATGTCGGGGTCGGACTTCGTCGAGATGTTCGTCGGCGTCGGCGCCAGCCGGGTGCGCGATCTCTTCGAGCAGGGGAAGGTGCATGCGCCCTGCATCATCTTCATCGACGAAATCGACGCGGTCGGCCGGCACCGTGGTGCGGGGCTCGGCGGCGGGCATGACGAGCGCGAACAGACGCTCAATCAGCTCCTGGTCGAGATGGATGGCTTCGAGTCCAACGATGGCGTGATTCTCATCGCGGCCACGAACCGGCCCGACGTGCTGGATCCGGCGTTGCTCCGCCCGGGTCGTTTCGACCGGCAGATCGTCGTGGATTCACCGGATGTCCGGGGGCGGGAAGGCATCCTGCGGGTTCACACGCGGAAGATCCCGCTTGCGGCGGACGTCCGGCTCGACGTGCTCGCCAAGGGGACTCCGGGACTCGCCGGCGCGGATCTCGCGAACCTGGTCAATGAGGCGGCGGTGCTCGCCGCGCGGTTGAACAAGAACCTCGTGGCCATGGAGGATTTCGAGGCCGCGAAGGACAAGGTCATGCTCGGCGTGGAGCGCCGCAGCCTCCAGCTCACGGAAGACGAGCGCCGCCTGACGGCGTATCACGAGGCGGGGCATGCGATCGTCTCGCTGCAGATCCCCGGGCTCGATCCGCTGCACAAGGTCACCATCGTCCCGCGGGGGCGGGCTCTCGGGCTCACGACGTGGCTGCCCGAAGAGGACCGGCACAATTACACCAAGTTCTTCCTCGAAGGCCGGCTGGCCTCCGCCTTCGGCGGCCGGGTCGCCGAGGAGCTGGTCTTCGGGCCCGAAAAGGTCACCACCGGCGCGGCGAACGACATCGAGGTCGCAACCAACCTCGCCCGGCGCATGGTGACGCAGTTCGGCATGAGCGACAAGGTCGGCGTGATCGCGGTGGGGGATCGCGAGCAGGAGATTTTCCTCGGCCGGGAGATCGCGCAGCGGCGTGAGATTTCGGAGCGCATGAGTGAGGCGGTCGACGGCGAGATCAAGCGCCTCCTGGACGAGGCGTACGCCCGGGCCCGGGTGATCCTCCTCGAACACCGGGAGACGCTCGACCGGATGGCCGAGGTGCTGCTCGAGCGGGAGACGATCGACCGGGAGGAAATCGAGGCGATTGCTCGGGGCGAGACCTTGCCGCCGCGCGATGCGCCCTCGCCTCCCGCTGGTCCGCCGCCGGCGCCCGCCGCGCCGGTGCGGGCCGCGCCGGAATCGCCCGGGCTGGGACCGGTCCTCGGCGCGCCGCCGGTCAAGCCCGCCGGGGCGTGAGAGTCACGCCGTTCGTACCGCACGCCCCGGCGGTGCTCGCGGGCGTGCTCCGGTCGGGCGGTTGGGACGAGTGGAAGGCCGACGCGGCTGCCCAGGGGACCGAGGTAGCCGCGTTGCGCATTACGGGCCTCGATGCCGACGCGATCGAACACCTCGTCCGGCACGCGGGCCGCAAGCTCGGACTGGAAGTGCAGACAGGTGATGGGTGGGCGGTCGTGCTCGGGAGCCGGGCGCGGCTCCAGGCGCTTGCCCGCCCGTGGGTCGGTCCCCCGGAGCTGGCGGAGTTGGCCCACCAGATCGGGCTGGCCCTCCCGGTCGAGCTGCCGGTCATGTGGCCCACCGCCCGTGGCACGGTTTCACTCGAACAGCCGGTGCTCGTCGGCATCCTCAATCTCACCCCGGACAGCTTCAGTGATGGCGGCGCCCTTCTGACGGTGGCGGCGGCGATCGCGCACGCGGAGCGCCTGCTCGAAGACGGCGCGACCTTGCTCGATGTGGGGGGAGAATCCACCCGCCCGGGCCGACCCGGCCCCGTATCAGCAGCCGATGAGCTGGCCCGCGTGGTTCCTGTCGTGGCCGCCCTGGTGCGGCGGTGGCCCGCGCTGCTCGTCTCAGTTGATACGGTCAAGGCCGGTGTCGCCCGCGCGGCGATCGACGCCGGCGCCGCCATCGTCAATGACGTCTCCGCCTTTCGCCTCGACCCGAAAATGGGAGAAGTCGCGGCGGCGTCCGGTGCCGGCGTCGTCCTGATGCACTCGCGGGGCGGCGTCACGGATATGGCGACCTACGATCATGCCGATTACGGCGGTGACGTGGTGGGCGTCGTGCTCGAGGAGCTTCGCGCCTCGGTGGACGCCGCCACCGCGTGCGGAGTGCTCCCCGACCGGGTCGTCATCGACCCCGGATTCGGCTTCTCGAAGACCGTGGAGCAGAATATCTTGCTCGCCGATCAATTGGCCGCCCTGCGCGCGCTCGGGCGCCCTGTGTTCGTCGGGCCGTCGCGGAAGCGCTTTCTCGGAGCCATCACAGCGCGCGAGCTGCCAGACCGCGACCGGGCCACCGCGGCGCTGTGCGCCCTGGCGTACGAGCGCTGGGCTCGACTGTTCCGGGTTCACGATCCCGCCGCCACAAGGGACGCGCTGAGAATCGCCCACGCTCTCGGAGGACCGCAGTGACGCTGTCCGATTCACGCAGGCCACCCTACGGCGCGGCGCTGGTCGTCTTCGCGCTCGTCCTGACGGGCTATGTGCTCACCCTGGCCCCGACCGTGACCTTCTGGGACGCCGGGGAGCTGATCGCCGCGGGCCGGATCCTCGGCATTCCCCATCCGCCGGGCACGCCGCTGTTTGTCCTCATCGCCCACGTGTGGGGCATGATCGTCCCCGCGGCGGACTACGCGTGGCGCCTCAACCTGCTGAGTGCCTGTTTCGGTGCCCTGGCCGCCGGGCTCTGGTTCCTGCTGGCGCAGGAGACGCTGCGTCGCGCGCTCCCCGGGCTCGAGGGGCGCCCGGGCGACCTCGTCGCGTACGGCGGGGGTATCGCCGCCGCGCTCATTTCGGCCTTCACATCCACGCACTGGCAGAACTCCAATGAATCTGAGGTCTACAGTGTCGCGGTCTTCACGATCGCCCTGATCTGCTGGCTGGTCTTTCGCTG
>Ga0180104_1000319_pt1 | contig 9835 bp, 9 predicted proteins | sample EasRiv730_16_1Da_FD_121791 | JGI IMG/M metagenome (GOLD analysis project Ga0180104, IMG submission 121791) | Soil microbial communities from meander-bound floodplain in the East River, Colorado, USA - East River metaG ERMLT730_16_1Da | ecosystem: Environmental > Terrestrial > Soil > Floodplain ... | reverse complement strand
GCTCGCACGAAAAGCGGCGCGCCAAGTTAGCATTGGCAGATGAGGACTGTCAATACGATGGTGTGGATCATGACGAAGCTAGGAGTCTGTGGAAAAACTATTGTGGCACGATGGAAATTCAATGATCGGCACATCTAGGACAACAGGAGAACCGCGTGCAGGATGCTCAAAAAGGCTGTCCAGCGCGGCCCTTCCAAGTCTCTCTACCTTTCTTTAGGGGAGTGGCCTAGGCTGCCCTTTACTGCGCGCATCTAACGAGCATTGTTTCACCATGCGCGTTCTGCGAGCAAGAAGGGCACCTGGCCGCTCCCTTCCTTGCTGGCGGACTTTTTCAGCATCCTGCTAGAATGATTGGATGATGCCGCCGCCCAGCACGAGATGGTTTCGATAGAAGACCGCGGACTGTCCTGGGCTCAAAGCGCGTTGTGGCTCATGGAAGAGAATGCGAAGGGTGCCCTCTGAAAGAGGCTGGATGGTCGCAGGCGTGGCAGGCGTAGCATACCGAACCTTAATTTGAACCTCTGTTGATCCAGTGAGAAGTGAGGGGTCGAAGAGATTCAGATCCGCGACGTCACACTGACTGCGACGCAGGGACTCTTGTGCTCCAAGGACGACGGTGTTGGTGGCGGGCTGTACTTGCTGCACGTAGAGTCTGCGGCCGGCCGCAATACCGAGACCTCGTCGTTGGCCTGGCGTATAAAAGGCAATCCCCTCATGGTCGCCTAAATATCGGCCTTCATCGTCCACAAAGGCCCCTGGATTCTTGGCGGCAGGCGCTTCCTTCTCGATGAAGGTTCGATAGTCGCCGTGGCTCACGAAGCAGATTTCCTGGCTTTCCTTAATTTCATCTGCGGGAAGGCCCAAAACCTCTGCTTCCTTCCATACCTCCGTCTTCTGCATGCCCCCCACAGGAAAGAGAAGGCGAGCAAGCCATGACTGACGAAGACGATAGAGGAAATAGCTTTGATCTTTCTTGGGATCGGCTGCTCGCTGAAGAGTCGACAGCCCCTCGAATTCGCCAATGCGAACATAGTGGCCCGTGGCCACAAAATTGATCCCGCGTGCGTTCGCAAGCTCGATGAGACCCCGCAGTTTGACGCGCTCATTGCACCGGACACAGGGATTGGGCGTTGTGCCATCGAGATAGCCGGCAACAAAGCCATCGATAACGCCGGTACGAAAGGTTTCTCGGGTGTCGACCACCTCATGCGGGATCTTCAATGTCTGCGCGACATACCGGGCAATGCCGACCTTGCAGCACCCACGTTCCTCCCAGCGCTTGGAGGCCGCGACTGTTTCGTCTTCGTGTTCCCAGACTTGAAGCGTGACGCCATGAACGTCGTAGCCCTGGCGAGCCAGAAGTGCTGCTGCGACAGAGCTGTCCACTCCACCGCTCATGCCAAGAAGAACTGTAGGGCGAGCCATAAGGTCGCTATTGTACTGAGGAGAGAGGGAAAGGGCTAGAGGGCTGCTCCCTGCGGCTAATGAGCGGCTGCAACAAGGCCGTGAGGCACGTCGACCGATAGAGCGCGTTCGTTGCTCCAATGATGAGCACCCATGTCACACATGCCATGGAAATGAGAGCCTTCTTCGATTGCAATGACTGGGGTCCGGATATCGCCAACAAGAACACCGGGCTTAAGGATGTGAATCTTTTCAATGGCAGTGATGGTGCCATTGATCTTCCCGCTATTCATGAGCACCCCAGCTGATATGATGCCCTGGATCACGGCATGCTCTCCGACGATTAAAGCTCCGGTTGTATGAATCTCGCCTTCGACGCGCCCATCAATCCGAACGGTGCCATCAAAACTGACGACGCCCTTGAAGTCTGCATCTTTCCCCAGAAGCGTAAAATTCTCGCTGTCCTGTTCGGCTTGCTGGCCCCGTTCTTTCATTGCCCACATGATCGCCTCCTAAGACTCTTCCCACACAGGCATGGTCCATCACCACACAAAGAATGTGCAGGATAAATACGTAATAATAATATTCTCCCTAACCATTGACTCGCTTCATGACAGGGGGCATGATCATTCCGACGGGATGCAGAGAGCCGTCCCGAGGGAGATCGCGCACGCCGTGAGCCATTTCGAGTGCACCGTTGAATAGAACGCCGTCTTCCATTGAAAGAACTGGCGCCTTGACACTCCCATTTATCACGGCCGGAGCCCGGAGCTTGACGCACTCTTTCGCAACGACATCCCCGGTGACCTTTCCTTTACACACAACCGTTCCGGCGGTGATTTTTGCCTGGATGACGGCCTCTTCACCAATCAGCACCACGCCATCAGTGTGAATTTCTCCGTCGAGATATCCGTCAATTCTAACCGTGCCGCTATAAGTGATAGTGCCCTTGAACTCAACACCCTTTCCCACAAAGGCATTAATATCCCCAGCCCCCTCGGCATTTGTTGAGTTGACAGCAACCATAATAACCTCTTTGCCTTCCTGCTCGCTAGAGCTTGTCTCTTCTTTTTTTTCTTGCCCCCACATGAACGCGCCTCCTCGAACTGGTGACTCTACTATTCCAGCGCAGTTGTGATGCTGTTATGGGAAATAGTCGATAGGAATAGATAGGGTCACGAATACGTAGAAGCAACAAGTATGCCTCTACCTCTCATGACTTCTGCGAAACGAGAATGCGGTGTGGATTAATTCAGAAGTTTCTCAAGAATCCCGTCGAGTTCAGGAGGAGAAAAGTAGTGAATAACGATTTTTCCGCCACGTCTTCCTTTTTGGATTATGACTTTGGTGCCTAATCGTTTTTGCAATCGCTCTTCAACTTCAGACCAGGGCGTTCGCTGTAATTCCTTTGTCCCTCGCTTCTTTGCAACTGGTGAGGATTCTACGAGTTTTTCCGTCTCTCTCACCGATAAGGCCTTTGAGACCACGAGCTGGGAGACTCTAAGCTGTTCATTCTGGCCGGGAAGACCGAGAATCACTTTGGCATGTCCCATGGAGAGCTGATTCGTTTCAATCAGCTGCTGGATCTCTGAAGGAAGATGCATAAGACGCACGACATTGGCGATCGATGATCGCTCACAACTGATTCGTTGCGCAATTATGTCCTGAGTCAGTCCAAATTCGTTCATCATCCGATAGTAGGCTCTGGCCATTTCCATGGGATTGAGATCTGCTCGTTGAACATTTTCTACCAGTGCCAGGACGACAGATTCTTCATCTCCGCAATTGCGAATAACGGCTTGAATCGTTTCCAACCCTGCTTCTTTCGCCGCGCGCCACCGCCGTTCACCGGAAATGAGTTCGTACATTCCGTCACCCTTGCGGCGCACTAAAATTGGTTGCAGCATTCCACTTTGCTTCAATGACGCCGTGAGTTCTGCCAGTTCCTGAGGAGAAAACGTTTGTCTCGGCTGATACCGATTCGGCACGATCGCATCGACACGCAGATGTTGAACCTCCGGCAATTCCGGCATCGATGCGGGCTTGGTGGCGGGTAGCAGTGCGTCGAGTCCTCTACCGAGCGCTTTTTTCTCCATGACTCATAAACTCCTTGGCTAAGGACAAATAGGCTTGAGATCCTGCCGATGCGACGTTATATAACATGGCCGGACGTCCGAAACTTGGGGCCTCGGCGAGTGTCACATTGCGGGGAATCACCGTGCTGTAGACGACATCTTTGAAATACTCGCGAACTTGCCCAACGACCTGACGCGCCAACGTATTCCTCGCATCAAACATTGTCAAGACGATCCCTTCCAACTGGAGCTCCGGGTTAAAGGACTGACGAACTCGATCAATGTTTCCAACCAAGCGGCTTAACCCTTCCATGGCATAGTACTCACATTGAACCGGAACTAAAACGCTACGAGATGCGACGAGTGCGTTCACCGTCAGAATCCCCAATGTAGGAGGACAATCGAGAAAGATCACATCGAATAACTGATCAACATCTCGCAAGAAATGCCGAAGCAATTTTTCCCGCTCTTCAATATTCACCAGTTCTATTTCAGCCCCAGACAAGTCAGCATTTGCCGGCAAAAGTGACAAACCGTTCACTTCTGTGACTTGCACAGCATCATGAAATTTCACATAATTAATTAGACAGTTGTACACAGTAGTCTGTAAGGAACGGGGGTCAACCCCCAGTCCGCTTGTGGCGTTCCCTTGCGGATCCATATCCACAAGCAAAACACGCTTGCCCAGGAGCGCGACACCAGCGGCAAGATTCACGGCCGTTGTGGTCTTTCCTACGCCACCTTTCTGATTTGCGATCGCTACAATCTTTGCCATATTTTATATTGAACCAATCACTCCTTCACGTATTCATCAATAATGTTCCACGTGGAACTTTCACATATGTAATTGTTTATATTATAAATTTTTTCTCTCCATCACTGTAACAACTCTATTGCCAGATCCTTTCGGGAGAATAAAGGCCGTTTCGCTCACAAGATGAAACTCTTCTCCGATTTCCTGTTTCTTGATGGCCTCTGTTCGATACAAGACGATTTTCCCTTTTGAAGTCAGCAACGTAGGAATGTGATTCCTTATTTCTTCATACTTCAACGCCCTTACCACAACCAAATCAATAGCATGGCGGATCGGCTGCTTGGCATATTGTTCGATGGTGCCATCAAACGTAGACACATCCTGAAGCTTTAACAGGCCGATCACTGAGTTGAGAAATGAACATTTTTTCCGAACTGGCTCTATTAGGACCAACCGTATGTCGGATCTCACGATTTTAAGAGGGATACCAGGAAAACCTCCCCCGGCCCCGACATCGAGCACCACGCCATTTTGTGGAAAACTTGTCGCGACAAGCGCAGTGAGTGAGTCAACGAAGTGTTTGATGATGATTTCCTTAGGATCGATGATCGCCGTGAGATTGATCGCCTTATTCCACTCAATCAAGTGACTGAGATACCGCACGAACTGCTCAGCCTGGCTAGCTCCGATAGTCAGCCCTAGTTCCCTTACGGAACTAATCGTGAATTCGCACAGTTCTGGTTTATGTTCCACGTGGAACAATTACGTGAATCAGCAGATGAGGTCAAGACATTCCAGAACGGACAGTTAAAATCCCTGCGGTTGCTCGCCTAATACGAGACTTGCTGAAGGCTATCGCGACGGGATTTGCCCTTGTATTTTTCGAGCGCCACAAGGAGAAGAGAAATTGCCGCTGGCGTGACTCCTGAAATTCTCGATGCCTGACCAATAGATGCAGGGCGAACTTTTTTTAGCTTTTCACGGACCTCTCGCGAAAAACCAGGAGTCCCATCGTAATTGAAGGCTAGTGGAATGGGCTTTGTTTCGAGATTTTTGAATCGATCTATCTGTTGAAGTTGGCGCTTGATGTAACCTGAATACTTGACTTGCAACTCTATTTCATTAGCAATTTCAATATCTTGTACTGCGTCAACCTCAAGTGCCTCTAACAGAAGCTTATAGCTCGCCCCCTGGCGCCGTAACAATTGCGCTGCTGTGCAGGGCCCGGAGATTTCCTCAATCTGAACCTTAGCTAGGCGTTCACGAACAGCTTCCGTGAGTCTTGGTCGAAGCTCTTCGAGGCGCACAAGCTCAGATTCAATTGCTTGCTGTTTTAACTGGAACCTTGCATAGACTTCATCGCAAATCAACCCAACCTGCCGTCCCGTATCAGTTAATCGAAGATCAGCATTTCCATGGCGCAGCAATAGGCGATATTCTGCCCGTGATGTAAACATGCGATAGGGTTCACGTGCGTCTTTCGTTATGAGATCGTCAATTAACACGCCAATATAGGCCTGCGAACGGTCGAGCACTAATGGCAACTCGCCTCGGAATCTAAGGACTGCGTTGATCCCAGCCAACAGACCCTGAGCCGCGGCCTCCTCATATCCAGATGTCCCATTGATCTGTCCCGCATGGTATAGACCTGCCAGAAGCTTCGTCTCCAGAGTGGGATGCAATTGCCGGGGGGGAAAATAGTCGTACTCGATCGCATACCCTGGCTTGAGCATGGCGGCTTGCTCTAACCCGGGAATCGTCTTCAGAATCGCGGCCTGCACATCAACCGGCAGGCTGGTGGAGATCCCGTTGGGATAAAATTCACGGCTATCCAACCCTTCCGGCTCGATAAAGATCGGGTGCCGTTCTTTGTCGGCGAAGCGTACGACTTTATCCTCGATCGACGGACAGTACCGCGGCCCCACCGACTCAATGATGCCGCTGTAGAGCGGTGACCGGTCCAGATTGCGCTGGATCAATTCGTGCGTCGCACGATTGGTGTGGGTCAAGTGACAAGGGAGCTGACGGTTCTCAATCCGGTCGGTCCGATACGAAAATGGTGGCGGCGGATCATCGCCCGGCTGCGGCACCATCACGGAAAAATCGATGGTCGCCCCATCTAAGCGAGGAGGCGTGCCGGTTTTGAGCCGGCCCACTTCGAACCCCAGGTCGCGCATACAATCAGATAGGTGCTCGGCGGACGCCTCTCCGGCTCGTCCCGCAGGAAAATGATTCAAGCCGATATGGATAACTCCCTTAAGAAATGTACCCGATGTCAGAATAACGGCCTTCGCCTGGATGTGATCACCGCGATCCGTCACCACACCTGTGATCGCACCGGCATGCGTCAACAAACGATCGACCGTCCCTTCGCCGATCGTCAGCCCTGCCTGCCGGCCCAACGTTCGTTGCATGGCGTCTCGATACAGCTTCTTGTCGCATTGGACGCGGAGGGCGCGCACCGCCGGGCCTTTACTCGTATTGATGAAGCGGAACTGGATGCCGGCTTGATCAGTGTTCCGCGCCATCTCTCCGCCCAGTGCATCGATTTCCTTTACCAGATGTCCCTTGGCGATTCCCCCGATCGCCGGGTTGCACGACATCTGCGCGATGAGGTCGCGATCCATTGTGAGCAGCAAGGTTCGCGCACCCATGCGCGCCGCGGCCAAGGCGGCTTCACAGCCGGCATGGCCTCCACCCACTACAATGACGTCAACCGCCTGTTCCACGTTCAACCTGTTTCTATTTGCCGATACAGAATTCTGAAAAGATCCGACCTAGAATCTCGTCCGTCGTAATGGCACCTGTAATTTCTCCGAGCGCGTCAGCTGCGGCGCGTACATCGATTGAGACAAGCTCCCCAGCCATCCCGCACTGCACGGACTCAAGGGCCTGGCCCAAGGATTCACCCGCCCGGCGCAAGGCGTCCCGATGTCGCACGTTCGTTACCATGACGCCCTCAGTTGCCTCAAAGCCCCCGGACATCAGCTGGGCGCGAAGAGCCGATTTCACCATTTCAACCCCCAAACCTGTCTTCGCCGAAATAACATACAGCAGATGCCCCGCAAGCGCGGCATCCGTTTCCGCCATATCGGCAAGATCCGCCTTATTCAGCAGCACCACGTGCTTGCGATCTCTGACCGCACTCAAGAGTTCCCGATCATCGCTCGTAAGGGGCACACTCCCATCCACTACCACTAACAAGAGGTCCGCCTCGTCCTGTGCGGCACGCGTCCGTTTGATCCCTTCCTGCTCGACGATATCTTCCGTTTCCCGCACTCCTGCCGTATCAACCAAACGAATTCTCACCCCGTCAAGATCGATGGATTCCTCAATCACATCCCTCGTCGTCCCAGGAATGGCCGTCACAATGGCCCGCTCCTCCCTCAGGAAACGGTTCAACAAGCTGGACTTGCCGACATTTGCTCGGCCAAGGATGACGACACGCGCTCCTTCCCGCAAGATCCGCCCATCCTGTGCAGTCGCTTCCAGTTTCCGAACCACCGCGCACGCCTCCTTCACGATACGCACCAGTTCATCGCGTTGAAGAAAGGAAATATCTTCGTCCACAAAGTCGATCCCCGCCTCCACATGGGCCAACACCATCAGGAGAGAGGTCCGAGCCTGTTCCACCTCACGAGCGAGATCACCTCGTAGCTGGCGTTGAGCGACATTCAATCCCGCGGATGATTTGGCCCTGATTGTATCGAGTACCGCTTCCGCCTGGGAGAGATCTAACCGTCCGTTGAGGAAGGCGCGTTTCGTAAACTCTCCCGGCTCCGCCATCCGTGCACCGGACTCAATACATACCTTGCAGACCATTTCGAGTACCAACGCCCCGCCATGAGACTGAATTTCGACCACATCCTCTGCCGTAAATGACCGCGGAGCCTTCATATAGACCACCAGCGCCTCGTCGAGCAGGCCCGATACAGGCGGGCGTTTATGCACGACTCTCGCCTCTTCCCGCTTGTCCGATGTGGGAATCACAAGATCGGCAAGATGCAGCGTATGAGAGGGAACCGATGAGAGGGGAGCACCAGACCGCAGCTGAACAACTTGGGAAGCGACGACAAGCGCCTGAGGGCCACTCAGACGAACGATCCCAATGCCGCCTTCCCCTATGGGGGTGGCAATGGCACAGATCGTGTCTTCGAGTCCTCCATACATGACGACTCTTTCACTCTGTGGCCGCTCCCACTGACAGCGGGCCTGTCTGTAGCGGGCAGTGTGCCGAGAGGCACCTATGCGTTCGTGCCGCCGCTCTGCTCGGCCCCTGCCGAGACGAGTGCTTTGTTGCGAAACACAAAACGATCCGTGATGAATTGTTGGGCGATGGTCAGGGTATTGTTCGTCACCCAATACAACACAAGGCCCGCAGGAAAATTTACGAACAGGAATGTCATGCCCACCGGGAGCACCAACATGATCTTCGCCTGTGTCGGATCCATCGTGGTGGGCGTGATCTTCTGTTGGATAAACATCGTCGCCCCCATGATAATCGGCAACACATAGTAGGGATCCTGCACCGACAAATCGGTAATCCAGAGCATGAAAGGGGCTTGTCGCAAATCAATCGTCGTGTAGAGGACATTGAACAGGGCCACGAAGACCGGCATCTGCAGGATCATCGGGAGAAAGCCGCCCAGCGGATTCACTTTCTGATCCTTATACAGCTTCATTAACTCCTTATTCAGACGGTCGCGGTCTCCCTTATATTTCTCCTGGACTTCTTTGATCTTGGGTTGGATCACCCGCATCATTCTCATCGACTTGTAGCTCTTGTATTGCAACGGCGCAAATAACAGCTTGATTGCCACCGTCAACAGAATGATGGTGACCCCATAGTTATAGGCATAGTCATGGATGAACCGCAGCACATAAAAGATCGGCTTGGCGACCGACTTCACAACAGTCCAACTGCCGAAGATGAAGAATCCGAAATCGATCATATCTTCCAGGCCCACGTTCAATGAGCGGAGTGTGTCGTGTTCCTTTGGGCCTGCATACAGCTGAAGAGCAACCGAGGACGCGACTTCGGAGGCGGCCATCCGCACCCCAGCCGACACGAGCTTCTCGCCTTCGTTTTTGGCCAGCGCGGCCGTACCCTGCTTCGGCATCAAAACCGATAGAAAGTATTTATCGTGCAATGCGACCCACTGAACCGCCCCCTTCCGCTCAAGCTCCTTCTCCGGCGTCTCCTTTTCTATTTTGTCGTCTACCCGCCAGGCAGATCCGATCACACCGATGAACCCACACCCCATTCCACGATTCCGAAATTAGTCCCCAACCCGACATCATAGGGTTCGGTCACCCCCTCCAAAGCAAGCGATACATCCACCACATAACTGTTGTGATGAAATGTCAGCCGTTTCTCCACGCCGAGATGGGTAACCGAATCGTGAAACTGCATCGTGACATGACCGACAGGGTGAGCGGCATCGAGAATCGTAAAATCTTTCTCAATATTATAGAGACCTTCTCGAATCGTCTTATCGATGTCGGCATTCGCCACCGTAATCGAGAGTGGGCCTTTGAACTTCCCCTCTTGATACACGAGTTGCACCGGCTTCTTTTCCGGGGGTGCCGTATGGTAGCGCTT
>Ga0180104_1000318_pt1 | contig 9874 bp, 9 predicted proteins | sample EasRiv730_16_1Da_FD_121791 | JGI IMG/M metagenome (GOLD analysis project Ga0180104, IMG submission 121791) | Soil microbial communities from meander-bound floodplain in the East River, Colorado, USA - East River metaG ERMLT730_16_1Da | ecosystem: Environmental > Terrestrial > Soil > Floodplain ... | reverse complement strand
GGTTCTGCGCCGCCCACGGGCCCGCGAGCACGCGCGTCAGGTCGAGAACACGGATTCCATCGAGGGGCCCCGGCATGGGGCCGCAGTCTACTTGACCGTGATGTTGTTGTGGACGGTGCGTACGCCGTTCACACCGGCAACGATGCGGCCCGCACGCGACGCCATGTCGGGAGAGGGGACGACCCCGGAGAGTTGGACCCGGCCTTCGTAGCTCTCGACCGAGATCGACCTCGATGGAATGCCGCGCTCGGCGATGAGTGCCGCCTTGACGCGCGCCGCGAGCGCCGCGTCCTGCTGCGCACGCTTGTCGATGTCTTCGCGCGCGGCAAGATACTCCGCGACCGAAAGCTGCCGGTCCTTGTTGAGGTCGAACTGCGCGAAGCGCTTGTGGATCTCCTGGTCGGCGAGCGCCTCGATGCGCGTGACATAGCCGTCGCGGTTGCGGTCGAGGGCGCTGAATTCTGCCGCGCGCGGGCCGCCGCCGGGCTCGCCCCGCTGTCCATACGTCGCCGCGCTGGACGCGAGTAGAGCAACGATGAGCAATGCGCGCATGATTTTCCTCAGCGACCACTATAGTCGCGCGCCTCGTTAATCCGTATGAACTATTGAATGGTCCGGGATGCTCAGGCGCGTCACGACTTTCCGACTCGCGTCGCGATAGCTCGACGGGTATTTCACTACACCGGCGAGTTTCGGCGCGTTTGTGCGCTTGCAGCATCGTCCGCCGGACCACAACAGCGTAGGGACCTTAGCTACCGAGCAGGTGGTCGGCGAGCTCGGCGAATCCTGCGCCGGATGCGGCGGCTGTGACATATTTCGGCTTGTCGGCGAGCAGGTGCTCGAAGCGCCGCACGTTCGCCACGCCGACCGACTTGTCGAAGAACGCGAACATCGGCGCGTCGTTGGGCGAGTCCCCGGCGAATACCACGTCGCGATTCGCGGCATCGACATCGAGCGCGAAGCGCTCGGAGAACAGGCACCGCGTCATGGCGAGCTTGTCGTATTCGCCCAACCAGCCGTTGACGTGGATCGAGCTCACTTTCGCGGTAAGGCCGGCCTGCCGCATCAGCTCGGCGATGCGCTGCGCGGCATCGAGCGGCAGCGGCGGCACGTCCTCGCAATAGTCGATCGCGAGGTCGGTCTCGCGGTAGGGCTGGTCCGAGGCGAGCGCGCAGCCCGGCACCGCGGCGAGGATCTGCGCCGCGACCACCTCCAGCCGAGCGCGTTTTTCCTTCCGGCCCGCGAGGCTGTCGTGAAAGCGCTTGTGCAGCCGGCTGGCGTCGTGGAAGAAGTAGAACGCGCCGTTCTCGCCCACCACGGCGTCGACCGGCCACATGCGCGCGATGTGATCGCACCAGCCGGCGGGGCGCCCGGTGACCGGCACGACGCGCAGGCCGGCGCGCTGCAGGCGCTCGAGCGCGCCGTAGGCGCCGCTGGTGAGCTTTCCGGCCGTGGTCAGCGTTTCATCGATGTCGACGAGCACCGCGCGTACGCCGCGCGCATCGAGCTGCGCGAGCGGCCTCATCGCGCGAGCACCTGCGCGACGCGGCCGCGTTGTGCTTCGGTCATGTGCAGACCGCATTTCGTGCGGCGCCACAACACGTCGTCCGCGTTGCGCGCCCATTCGCGCTCCCTGAGGTACGCCACCTCGCGCTCGGTCAGCCCGGCGCCGTAATGCTCGCCCATGCTGCCGTCGCCCAGGACCTGCGTGGCGAGCGTGCCATGGCGTCTGAACAGGCCTTGTAGAACCGCGGCCGGCAGGCCGCCATATCGTTTCAAAAAGTCCTGTTTCGCCACTTCGCGATCGGTGAAATCGCTGCCGGGCAGCGGAGCCCGCGCGGTCCATGACGGCTTCATCGCCGGGAAATAGGGCGCAAGCTTTTCAAGCGCGTTCTCGGCGAGGCGGCGGTAGGTCGTGATCTTGCCGCCGAACACCGACAGCACTGGCGCCGCTCCGGCGGCGTCGTCGACCCGCAGCGTGTAGTCGCGCGTGATGGCCGAAGGGTCGGCGGAGCCGTCGTCATAGAGCGGCCGCACGCCGGCGTAGCGCCAGAGTACCTGCGACGTCGCGGGGGTGCGCGCGAGGTAGCGCCCGGCGGCGCGGCACAGGTACTCGACTTCGGCTTCGCTCGCCAGCGGCGCAGCCGGATCGCCGTCGTAATCCACATCCGTGGTGCCGACCAGCGTGAAGCGCTCCTCATACGGGATCATGAACACCACGCGGCGATCGTCGTTCTGCAGGATGAACGCGTGCTCGCCCTCGTAGAGCTTCGGCAGCACGATGTGGCTGCCTTTCACCAGCCGCACCGAATCGCGCGTCGCCTCGGCGAGGTTCCGGTTCAGCACCTCTTTCACCCAGGGGCCCGCGGCATTGACCACGGCGCGCGCCTTCACGATTTCGCCGTTGGCGAGTTGTGCTTCCCAAAGTCGGCCCACGCGGCGGGCCGAAAGGCATTCTGTTCGCACCAGAATGCGCGCGCCGCGCTGCGCCGCGTCGAGCGCGTTCACGACCACGAGGCGTGCGTCGTCGACGCGGCAGTCGGAGAAGACGAAGCCGTGCTTCAGCTCCGGGCGCAGGCCGGAGGCATAAGGCGGGCGGTCGAGCCGCACCGCCTGCGATCCGGGCAGCAGCGAGCGCCGCGCGAGATGGTCGTAGAGAAAAAGCCCGACGCGGATCATCCAGCGCGGGCGCAGCTCCGGAACGTGCGGCACGACGAAGCGCATCGGCCAGGTGAGATGACCGGCGATGCGCAGCATGATCTCGCGCTCGGCGAGCGCTTCGGCCACCAGGCGGAACTCGAAATGCTCGAGGTACCGCAGGCCGCCGTGGACCAGCTTCGACGAGGATGACGATGTCGCGCTTGCGAGATCTGCCTTTTCAACCAGAGTAACGGAAAGGCCGCGCCCGGCGGCGTCGCGGGCGATGCCGGCGCCGTTGATCCCGCCGCCGATCACCAGCAGGTCGCAGATCACTTCCATGCCAGCGGAATGCGCACGCCCAAGGCTACGCCGTCGCCGCTGGCGAGATTCGACGCGGCGATGCTTCCGCCGTGAAACTGGGCGATGAGGCGCGCGACGTACAGCCCCAGCCCGAGGTGGGGCGTCGCGGTCGCGGGCGCGTCGCGCACCGAAATCATCGATTCGAAGAGCCGCGTGCGCATCTTCTCGGGCAGCAGCGGCCCCTTGTTCGAGACGGTGAGCGCGGCGGCGCCGCCGGCTTCCTCGAGCGCGACGCGCACCGGCGCGCCGGCGCGCGAGAAGTCGACCGCGTTCTCCACCAGCTTGTCGAGCAGCTGTGCCGCAAGGTCTGGCGCGCCCTCCACTTCGACGCGGCGCTCGGGCACCTCGAGCGCGAACGCCGCCTGCGGGTACGCGATGCGGTAGCCCTCGACGCAGCCGCGCACCACCGCGGCGAGGTCGTAGCGGCTGCGCTCGACCGCGCTCAGGCTCTGCTCGAGGCGCGAGGCCTCGGTCATGCGCTCGAGGATCCGCCCGAGGCGCGCGAGGCCCTGCTCGGCGCGCTCGATGTAGAGATCATTGTTTTCCCGGGATATTTTTAGATTTTCGAGGGAGGATCGAACGACGGCGATCGGGGTGCGCAGCTCGTGCGACAGGCGCCCGGCCATCGCTTCCAGATAGGCATGGTGCTCGGCGAGACGCTCGAGCACCGCCGAGAAGCTGCGCGACAGGTCGCCGATCTCGTCGGCGGCGTCCGAGCCCGCCGTCAGGTGGGTGATGCGGCCGCGCGCGTCGATCGCGGACTCGGCTTCGTCGCGCAGCCTTCGAATACGCACCGAAAGGCGCGTGGCAAAGGCCATCAGCAGCACCGCCGCCCCCGCGAACGATGCCAGCGTAAGAAGCAGCAGCCGCTCGAGCGCGGCGCTCTTCACCGACATCACCGAGTTGGTGGTCTCTTCCGTGACCACGGCGCCGGCGACCTGGTCGCCGGTCCAGATCGGATGCGCGGCCGACAGCACCACCGCGCGGCCGTCGCGCGTATGGCGCGCACGCGTGGCGGGCGTTCCCTGCAGCGCCGCCGCCACGTCCGAGCCTGTTGCCAGCACGTCCTCGGGCTGGCCTTCGACAAAATCTTCAGTCGGACGAGGGATCAACCAGCCAACCGAATGGGTAAACAAGGGTTGCCACCAGGGTGCCTCCGACGCGACATCGGTAGCACGCCGCAGGCTGCCCGCCGCGGCGATGACCTGGTAGCGGCCGTCCACCACCCAGATGCGCGAGGAGGCGCGCTGCAGGCCCAGCAGGATCGCGTCGACCTCGTCGTCGCGTCCGGAGGCGCTGGCGAGGAGTTGGGGCCGCTCGTGCAACGCCGTGGCGACGGCGCGCGCCACGGCGAGCAGCGACTGCTCCTGCTCCTGCAGCAGGAAGCGCTCGACCTCGTTCACGTACAGGACTCCCGCGCACGGCAACGCGAGCAGGGCGAGCAGCACGAGCGCGAGCTTCACCCGCAGGCTGAAGCGCGGCCGCTTCATGCCTGCCAGCGATACCCCATGCCGTACACGGTGTCGATGGCGTCAAACGCGGGGTCGACCGCGAGGAACTTCCGGCGGATGCGCTTGATGTGCGAGGTGATCGTGCCATCGTCGACCACGAGATTCGCCTCGCGCATCAGCTGCTCGCGGTTCTTCACGTGCTCGGGAAACTTGGCGAGGGCGTGAACCATCCAGAATTCGGTCAGCGTCAACGCCACCGGCGCGCCGCGCCAGGCGACGCTGAAGCGCTTGAGGTCGATCGTCAGCGGGCCGCGCTCGAGGCGCTCGGGCGCCTCGGCCGCGTCGCCGGCAAGCTCGGCGCGGCGGAACAGCGCGGCGATGCGCGCCAGCAGGTGCGGCAGGCTCACGTCCTTGGTGAGGTAATCATCGGCCCCCAGGCGCAGGCCCGCCACGGCGTCGAAGTCGCTGTCGCGCGCGGTCAGGAAAATGATCGGCAGCGCAGCCGACAGCGCGCGCAGCTCGCGGCACAGGGCGAACCCGCCATCGACGTCGGCGCCCAGGCCGATGTCGATCAGCGCGAGGTCGGGCAGCCGGCTCTTCATCGCCGCCAGCGCTTCGGCGCGTCCGGCGTAGGCGGCGACTTCGAAGCCGTGCTTGCGCAGCGCCTCGGCGTAGTTGGCGCGGATGGCGGGCTCGTCCTCGATGATCGCGATGCGGCGCGACATGGCGGCGAATATAGCCCAACGCAACCTCGGTAAAGAGCAGCTCCAAGCCCTCTGCCCCCGGTTTGCCAGAATTGTTCGCCGCTTTGCCCGTCCCGCGCCGCGCCGCACTCGGGTTGGGGGTCTCCAATGGCTCCACAACACGGAGGGACGATGGAAACCCAAGAACCGCCCAAGCCCGCGCTGCCCCTGCTCATACTGCTCGCGCTCGCGTCCGCGCTCGGCGTTACGGTCGCGATTGCGTTGGCAGGCGTGGCGATGATGCTCGCGGCGCCCGCGTACGCGGGCGAAGGGAGCCTTCTGCTTGAGCGCCGCGCGGGGCTTGCGCAGGCGGAGCTGCTATTCGCCGAAAGCGAGTCGGATGAGGAGGGACATCAGCGGATCGTCGAGGCGTATTACAACCCGTTCGACGAGCCGCTCGCCGGCGTGTACCTCTACCGGCTGCCGCGGAATGCGGTGTTGGAGCGCCTCGCTTTCACGTTCGGCGCCGTCGAGGCGCGGCCTGCGCTGCTGACCCGCAGGGAAGGCGCAACGGTGGTCGAGCCTACCGCGCAGCTCGCGCCCGGTGAGATCCTTCGGGTCGAGCTGGAATACCGCGGACGGGCTAAGTGCTGCTGGCTTTCTTCAGTTGCTCGAGCTTCAGGACCTTGACCTTGGTCTCGGGCTGGCTCTGGGTCTGCTCGCGCTCGCGCACCTGCTGCTGGCGGCGCACCTTCTCGAAGGTCTTGCGCACGTCGGTGTCGAAGCTCGGGCGGTAGTGGAAGTCGGAGTCGAGGATATGTTTCATGCAATCTCCTGCGCTGTGAACGCGATTGTTCCAGTTACGCAGCGCGGCCGTTGCGGCCGGAATTTGGTCTCCCCGGACTAGTCTCCGAATAGCGACACGACCTTATTCAGTCGCGGTTTTTCTACAAGCCTAGTGTTGCGGCTACTTCTCGCTCGGTATGATCTTCCGGTGCAGCCAAACATACGCGAAGCGCTGGTTCTCGGCGCCGTCTGCCTGGCAAGCTGCGCAACCCTCACTCGAGACTCGCTTCTCGATCAGCGCTACGGCGCTCCCGATCCCACCCGATACGACGCGCCGATCGCGCCGGCTGGCGCGATGTCCTACCGCGCGGAGGTGCGGCCGATCCTCGAGCGCCGCTGCGTCGTGTGTCACGGCTGCTACGACGCACCCTGCCAGCTCAAGCTCGGGGCATGGGAAGGCATCGTCCGCGGCGCCAACCCGGCGGCCGCATATCAATCAAGCCGCCTGCGCGAGGCCGCGCCGACGCGCCTGTTCGTTGATGCGCAGCTCGCGTCGGAATGGCGCCAGAAGGGCTTCTTCCCGGTGCTGAACGAACGCGCGCCGACGCCCGAGGCCAACCTCGCGGCCAGCGTTCTCTACCGCAGCCTCGCCCTCAAGCGCGCCCATCCGCTGCCGGACGTGGCGGTGCTGCCGAAGCCGTTTGATTTCTCCATCGACCGCGCGCAGTCCTGCCCGCGCGTAGAGACCTTCGACGCCTATGCGCGCGACTTCCCGCTCGCGGGCATGCCCTACGGCCTGCCCGGACTCGACGCCCGCGAGTTCGACGCCCTCACGCGCTGGCTGGCGGCGGGAGCGCCCTACGAAGGGCCGGCGCCACCGACGGCGGACGTGACGCGGCAGGTGGCGGCATGGGAAGCGTTCCTCAACGGCAGCTCGCTCAAGGAGCGGCTCATGAGTCGCCACCTGTACGAGCACCTGTTCCTCGGATTCCTGTACTTCGACGCGGATAAGACGCGGCGCCCATTCCGCCTCGTACGCTCGGCCACGCCGCCGGGCCAGCCGGCGTCGCTGATCGCGACGCGCCGACCGTTCGACGATCCTGGTGTGCCGCGCGCCTACTACCGGCTGGTGCCTGAACAGGAAACCATCCTCGCCAAGACGCACCTGCCCTACCTGCTCTCGCCCGACCGGATGGCGAAGTTCCGCGCCTGGTTTCTCGCCGCCCCCTACGAGGTTCCCGCCCTCCCCGGCTACGACCTCAAGTCGGCCAGCAACGCGTTTGTCGCGTTCGCGGCGATCCCGGTCGAGTCGCGCTACCGCTTCCTGCTCGACGAGGCGCAGTACTTCATCATGAACTTCATCAAGGGCCCCGTGTGCCGCGGGCAGATGGCCCTCGACGTGATCGAGGACCGCTTCTGGGTGTTCTTCGTCGATCCGCAGCTCGGCGCGGGCGAAGCGAGCGCCGAGCTGATCGCGCGGCAGGCGGACGAGCTGCGCCTGCCCGCCGAGTGGGGCAGCAATTCGCCGGTCGTTATCCCCTGGCTTGAGTACGCCGAGCGCGAGACCCGGTTCCTCGAGGCGAAGAACCGGGCCCTTGAGCAGGCGCTCGCCGCGCCGGGGGCGCTCAACCTGTCGCTCGTGTGGGACGGTGACGGCGGACGCAACCCGAACGCCGCGCTGACCGTGTTCCGCCACTTTGACAGCGCGTCGGTGGTGCAGGGAGTGGTGGGTGAGCCGCCGAAGACCGCATGGGTGATCGGCTACGCGCTCTTCGAGCGCATCTACTACCTGCTGGTCGCCGGCTACGACGTGTACGGCAACGCCGGCCACCAGCTCAACACCCGCCTTTACATGGACTTCCTGCGCATGGAAGGCGAGTTCAACTTTCTGGTCCTGCTGCCGCAGGCGGCGCGCGAAGCGACGCGCGACTACTGGTACCGCGGCGCTTCGAGCTCGGTGAAGAACCACGTCTATGGGCGCAAGGCGCACCTGAATCGCGAAACCGGAATCGTGTACCGCAGCGCCGACCCGCAGCGCGAGCTCTACGGCATGCTACGCACGCGGCTCGCTCCGCTGCTCACGCCGCGCTTCGACCTCTCGAGCGTCGGGGATGTAGCGCTAAGGCGAGATCTGGAAACGCTCGGGGCGGTGCGCGGCGCGGGCACCGCCTGGCTGCCCGAGGTTGTCTTCCTGCGCGTGGACGACCCGCCACGCCCGCCGCGGTGGTTCACCCTGCTGCGCGACACCGCCCACAGCAACGTGTCGAACCTTCTCTTCGAGGAGTCGCGCCTGGTTCCCGCCGAGAACGCCCTCACCCTCGTGCCAGGGTTCATCGGCGCCTATCCGAATGCGATCTGGCGCGTGGCGCGCACCGAGCTGCCCGCGCTGGCCTCGGCGATCGGTGCGCTCGCCTCCGAGGATGACTACCGCAGCCTCGCCGATCGCTTCGCCGTGCGCCGCACCGATCCGGCATTCTGGGCGACGAGCGATGCAATGGCCGTTGCCTACGAGCGCTCGGCGCCGCTGGAAGCGGGGCTGTTCGACTACAACCGGCTCGAGAACCGCTAGCGCTTGCGCAGCTTCCTGATCGCCGCGAGCTGCGCCGCGAGCGTCGACAGCTCGCCTTCGACGGTGGCGAGCTCCTGCTTGTCCTTCGCCCTGGCGCGGGCCTCCTCGGCCCTCTTCAGCGCCTCGTTGGCCTTGGCCTCGTCGAGATCGCCGCAGCGGATCGCGGTGTCGGCGAGGACGGTGATCAACTTCGGCTGCACCTCGAGGATGCCGCCGGCGACGAAGATCAGCTGCTCCTCGCCGCCGCCGGCCGGCTTGATGCGCACCGCGCCCGCCTTGATGCGCGTGATGAGCGGCGTATGGCGCGGGTAGATGCCGAGCTCGCCCGCCTCGCCCGGCAGGACGACGAATTCCGCCTCGCCGGAGTAGATGGACTCTTCGGCGCTGACCACATCGATGTGGATGGTGTTGGCCATCACTGCTTGTCCGCGGGCGCGACACCACCCTTGCCCGCAGCAGTTCCCTTGGGCGCCGGGGTCTCCTTGGACGGCGTGCTCTCCTTGGGCGCGGTTCCCTTGGCCGCGGCGGCCTCCTTTGCCGCAGAATCTGCCGCGGGGTCCAGCGTCTTTGCCTTCTCAATCGCTTCCTCGATCGTGCCCACCATGTAGAACGCCTGCTCGGGCAGCGCGTCGCACTCGCCGCCGACGATCATCTTGAAGCCCTTGATCGTGTCCTTGAGCGACACGTACTTGCCCGGCGTGCCGGTGAAGTTCTGCGCCACGGTGAACGGCTGCGACAGGAAGCGCTGGATCTTGCGCGCGCGCGCGACGGCCAGCTTGTCCTCGGGCGACAGCTCGTCCATCCCGAGGATCGCGATGATGTCGCGCAGCTCCTTGTAGCGCTGCAGCGTGGCCTGCACCGCGCGCGTGGTGCTGTAGTGCTCCTCGCCGATGGTGTTCGGATCGACCTGGCGCGAGGTCGAGTCGAGCGGGTCGACCGCCGGGTAGATGCCGAGCGACGCAATATCGCGCGAGAGAACGACGGTGGCGTCGAGGTGGCCGAAGGTCGTGGCTGGTGAGGGGTCGGTGAGGTCGTCGGCCGGTACGTAGATCGCCTGCACCGAGGTGATCGAGCCGGTCTTGGTCGAGGTGATGCGCTCCTGCAGCCGGCCCATCTCCTCCGCCAGCGTCGGCTGGTAGCCCACCGCTGAAGGCATGCGGCCGAGCAGCGCCGAGACCTCGGTGCCGGCCAGCGTGAAGCGGTAGATGTTGTCGACGAAGAACAGGATGTCGCGCCCTTCGTCGCGGAAGTACTCCGCCATGGTGAGGCCGCTCAGGCCGACGCGCAGCCGGTTGCCCGGCGGCTCGACAATCTGCCAGAGTCCAAGGTGGCGATGGTGTTTGGCCAGATGAACGAGCCGCCGGGCAACCGGCTGCGCGTCGGCC
>Ga0180104_1000317_pt1 | contig 9889 bp, 8 predicted proteins | sample EasRiv730_16_1Da_FD_121791 | JGI IMG/M metagenome (GOLD analysis project Ga0180104, IMG submission 121791) | Soil microbial communities from meander-bound floodplain in the East River, Colorado, USA - East River metaG ERMLT730_16_1Da | ecosystem: Environmental > Terrestrial > Soil > Floodplain ... | reverse complement strand
TGAAGCGCAGACCGCGCAGGTAGGCCAGCTCTTCGTCGCGGAAGCGCAAGCGGCAGAGCTCGGCGAGCTCGCGCTCGATGGCATCGAGGTCGGGACGCAGGTCGACGCCTTCGGTGCGGCACTTGAACTTGTACTCGACCTGCGCGCCGGGAAAGTGGTGCAGCACGACCTGCATCATGGTGAACTTGTACAGGTCGGTGTCGAGCAGCGACTGGATGATCATGCCCGGCGCATTGTACCCTTGCGCGCATGTGCGGCCGCTACGCGCTGCATGCCAACCCCGAGGTCGTCGCGCTGCAGTTCGGACTCGATTCGCTGCCTGAATTCGCGCCGCGCTACAACATCGCGCCGGCGACGGACATTCTCGTGGTGAGGAACGGCAAGGCCTCGCTCGCGCGCTGGGGTCTGCGCGGCCGGTTCGTCAACCTGCGCGCGGAAACGGTCCTCTCGAAGTTCCGGGCGAGCGGCCGCTGCCTCGTGCCGGCGAGCGGCTTCTATGAATGGAAGCCCGAAGGCCGGCGCAAGCAGCCCTATTACTTCTATCCCGGGAACGAGGCCTTGTTCGCCCTCGCCGCGCTGTGGGAACACGACACCTGTTCGCTGATCACGACCGAGCCGAACGCAGTGATACGCAAGGTTCATGACCGCATGCCGCTCATCGTCGGCCGAGAAAGCTACGCGGCCTGGCTTGCGGGCGACGTGTCCCTGCTCGACGGCGTTCCCCAGGTCGAAATAATTTCCCATTCCGTCAGCATGGCGGTGAACCAGGCCGCGAATGATTCGCCGCGCCTGATCGAGCCGGTCGAGCTAGCCCCCGGTCTGTTCGATTAATCCCTGCACCCGCACCCCGAGAAGGCGCACCGGCCTGCGGCCGGCTTCGGTGCGCGCGATCAGCTCCACCGCCCACGAGGCAATGACGTCCGAGTCGGCAGTCGGCAGCGATAAGGTATGGCTGCGCGTCACGGTGGTGAAGTCGCTGTAGCGAACCTTGATCGTCACCGTGCGCGCCGTGAGCCGCCTGCGCGCCAGCCATTGCGCGTTCTCGCGCCCCATGCGCTCGAGCTCGGCGCGAATCGCGTCCAGCTCGACCAGGTCCTGGGCATAGGTGTTTTCGGTACTCGAGGACTTGGACTCGCGATGCGGCTCCACCGGGCGCGGGTCGTCGCCATGCGAGAGTTGGCGCAGCCAGTCGGCGAGGCTGCCGACCGTCTTTCGCAGCACGTCGATATCGGCGATGCGGACATCGGTCAATTTCAGAATGCCGGCTTGGCGCAGCTTGCGCGCGGTGACGGGTCCGACGCCCCACAGCGCCTCCACCGGCAACGCCTGCAGGAACCTCTCCACGCGATCGGGCGAAATCACGGTAAGCCCGTCCGGCTTGCGATACCCGGAAGCAATCTTGGCGAGAAACTTGTTGGGCGCGACGCCGGCGGAGGCGGTAAGGCCGGTGGTTTGCCGAATTTCTTGCTTGAGCCTTTTGGCCACGGTGCTGCCGAGCGGTTCACCCCAACGATTTTCGGTGACGTCGAGGTAAGCCTCGTCGAGCGACAGCGGCTCGACGAGCGGGGTGCAGGCGCGCAGGATTTCCATCACCTGGCCGGAGACCTGCTGGTAGCGCTCGAAGTCGGGGGGTACGATCACGAGTTCCGGGCAAAGTCGCACCGCGCGCGCCATCGGCATCGCCGAGCGCACGCCGAAAACGCGCGCTTCGTAGCTCGCCGCGGCCACCACCCCGCGCGACTCCGGCCGGCCGCCGACCGCCACCGGCCGCCCGCGCAGCGCCGCGTCGTCGCGCTGCTCGACCGACGCAAAGAAGGCGTCCATGTCCAGGTGGACAATGCGCCGCATATACTGTATATAATGCCACTAGTGGAAGAATTAACAGAGCGGCAAGCTGAAATTCTGCGCCTGGTGCGCGAGCTGACCGAGGTCTCGGGCTTTCCGCCGACGCGCGCCGAAATCGCGCAGCGCATGGGCTTCCGCTCGGTGAACGCGGCCGAGCAGCACCTGCGCGCGCTGGAGAAGAAGGGCGCGATCGAGATCTCCTCGGGCGCCTCGCGCGGCATCCGGGTGCGCGACGGCCGGCCCGCCGGCCGCCTGGGACGGCTGCTCGAGCTGCCCGTCGTCGGGCGCGTCGCCGCCGGCAGCCCGATCCTCGCCGAGCAGCACCTCGACGGTCGCTATCAGGTCGATCCGAATCTGTTCACGCCGCGTGCCGACTATCTGCTGCGGGTGCGCGGCATGTCGATGCGCGATGCCGGCATTCTCGAAGGCGATCTTCTCGCCGTGCACCGTACTCAGGAGGCGCGCACCGGACAAATCGTCGTCGCGCGGCTCGCCGACGAAGTCACGGTGAAGCGCTATCGCCGCCGCGGCCATGCGGTGCAGCTCGAGGCCGAGAACCCCGAATTCGCGCCGATCGAAGTCGATCTGCGGCGCGATGCGCTTACCATCGAGGGGATCGCCGTCGGGGTAATCCGTAACGGCAAAAGTCTGTAAGACCCCGAGCGGCCTTGCCTTTAGAATGGCGCAGACTTCGCGTCTTGCGCCGGATGAACCACACCACCACCGCAAACGGCAGCGACACCGGGCTCGAGGTCTCGACGCAGGCGGTCGAAGCCGAGATCAGCGACCGCGCCGATCCGCAGCAGGTTCTCGCCGACCGCGTTGCGCAGCTCTACCGGCAGATGCCGATCGCGATCGGCGCCACTTTCATTGCCGGCGCGATCGCCACCTTCGAGCTGCAGGGCCGGTGGCTGAAAGAGCTGGTGCTGATCTGGTGGGCCATCGTGGTCACGTTCACGGCGGCGGCGAGCCTGCTGCTGTACGCCTACTATCGCAGCGCGGACAAGGTCGCGACGGCGCCGCAATGGCTGCGCTGGCTCGGCATCGCCGCCCTCGGCAACGGCGCGAGCTGGGGACTTGCCGGGGGCGTGTTCTTCCGCTCGCTGTCCGACGAACAGCAGGTGTTCCTCGCGTTTCTCTTCGCGGGAATGGCTTCCGTCGGCATCCCGGTCTACGCCGCGTCGTGGCCGATCTTCGCCCTTTACGCCGCGGGCATCCTCGGACCGTTTTTCTACGTGCTGCTCACGTTCGGCAACCGCCTGTTCGTCGAGATCGCGCTCCTCGTGCCGCTGTTCTATGCGATCAACGTCGCCATCGCCTACCGGCTGACCCAGGTGTTCCATTCCGGTTACCGGCTGCGCCGCGCTTACGGGAGGCTGACCCAGGACCACCGCCTGCTCAACCAGCGCCTCGAACGGCAGCTCATCGAGCTCGAAGAAGCCCGCCGCCAGGTCGAGGCGAGCGGCCGCAAGCTCGCCCTCTTCGCCGAGCGCGCCCCGATCGCGGTGCTCGAGCTGCAGCCCGACGGCACGGTGGCCGAAGTGAACCACGCCGCCGAGATCCTGTTCGGCTACGCCGCCGCCGAGCTCGTCGGCGGCAGCGTCAAGAAGCTGATACGGCCCGAGTTTCACCACGAATTCGACCGCACCTGGCGCGAGCTCGTGACCTCGCGCGAGTCCATGGCCGGGCTCAAGCTGCGCAACCCCAGGCGCGACGGCGTCGACCTCGTCTGCGAGTGGACAGTGACGCCGCTCGTCAACTTCCAGAAAGAGGTCATCGCGGTGATCGCGCAGGGCCGCGATGTCACGGCCCAGCTCGAGGCCGAGCGCATGAAGAAGGAATTCACCTCGACCCTGAGCCACGAGCTGCGCACCCCCCTCACCTCGATCATCGGCTCGCTGCAGCTCATCAACAGCGGCGTGATGGGCGACATGGACAAGGAAGTCGGCGAGCTCGCCGTCGTCGCGGAGCGCAACGCCCAGCGCCTGCTCGACCTGATCAACGACCTTCTCGATATCGAGAAGGTCGAATCCGGCAAGCTGGACCTGATGCCGGAAGTGATCGCGGTCGACGACCTGATACGCGAGTCCATCGTGCTGAACGAGGCGTTCGGCGAGCGCTTCAAGATCCGCTTCGAGTCTCATGGCGACGTGCCGGACCGCAAGGTGCACGCCGATCGCAAGCGCCTGCTCCAGGTAATGACCAACCTGCTGTCGAATGCGGCGAAGTTCTCCCCGGAGGGCGGGGTGGTCGAGATCGGCACCGAGGACGTCGGCGGCAACGTGCGCGTCTCGGTGCACGACCGCGGCACGGGCATCCCCGAGGAGTTCCGCGCGCGCATCTTCGGCCGCTTCACCCAGGCCGATTCCACCGCGACGCGGCAGAAGGGCGGCTCCGGCCTCGGCCTCGCCATCTGCAAGCGCCTGGTGGAGGTGATGCGCGGACGCATCGGCTTTCAGGACCGCCCGGGCGGCGGGACGACCTTCTGGTTCGAGCTTCCCCGGCACACGGGTTAGGATTCCGCGATCCATGCCAGACCGACCCCTCAACCGCATCTGCTACGTCGAGGACGACGAGGACATCCAGCGCATCGTGCGCATGTCGCTGGAGCGCGTCGGCAAAATGACCGTCGCCGTCGTGACCGACCCGACGCAGGCGATTGCCGCGATGGCCGAGTTCCGCCCCGACCTGGTGATGCTCGACTGGATGATGCCGGTAATGGACGGGCCGACGCTCTTCCGGCAGATGAAGCTGCGCCCGGAGACGGCCGCGCTGCCCGTGGTGTTCATCACCGCCAGGGCGTCGCAGCGCGACCTCGAAGACCTGAAGCGGCTTGGCGCCGCCGGCACCATCTCCAAGCCGTTCTCGCCCAAGGACCTGCCCGACCAGCTTAGGGCGATCTGGGCAGCGCTCCCTTAATGTAACTGCAGGGTCTTGTCGATTACCGCGGCCGGCTGCTGCTCGAACTTCCGCGCCAGGAAGCCGATCACCTCGTCGGCGTTGCGGAAGCGCGCCTCGCGGTCTTTTTCCACCAGTTTGTCCACCAGCCCCTCGTATTGCGCCAGGTGCTCGGGCAGCGGCGGCGGCACGGTGTTGAGGTGGTGCATGGCCACCTCCATCGCGGTCTCGCCGTCGAACAGGTGCTTGCCGGTGAGCATCTGATAGAGCAGCACGCCGGCGCTGTAGATGTCGGTCCGCAGATCGAGCGCGCGTCCCTGCACCTGCTCGGGGCTCATGTAGCGCGGCGTGCCGAGCACTTCGCCCGCGCCAGTGCGGTCCGCGGCGGCGATGTTCTTCGCGATGCCGAAATCGACGATGGCGAGGCTGCCGTCGCGGCGGAACATCAGGTTCTGCGGCTTGAGATCCCGGTGCAGGATGCCTTTCTCGTGGATGTCGCCGAGCGCGAACATGAGCTCGCGGAAGAACTGCAATGCCTCTGCCGGCGGCACCGGCTTCCCGCCGAGCCGCTTGCTCAGGTCCCCGCCCTCGAAGAACTCCATCACCAGGTAGAAGTTGTTCTGGTAGTTGCCGTGGCCGACGATGCGCGCCACGTGGCGGCTCTGGATGCGCTCGACCATGGCGTACTCCTCCATGAAGCGCTCCATCGCCTTCTTGTTCAGCACGATCTCCTGGCGCAGGATCTTGACCACCAGCGGCTCGTCGTCATCCTCGCGCGAGGCGAGGTAGACGCGCGCCGTACCGCCTTCGCCGATGAGGTGCAGCACCTTGATGCCCGGGATGCGCACCTTGGCGCCCAGCGAGTGGCCTTCCATGCGCGCAGCGAGGTCGGGCGATACCGTGCGCTCGACCTCGGTTGCGGTCAGGTCGCGGATCGAGGTGATCAGCCTTTCGCGTGTCAGTTCCTGCTTGCGCTGGTAGTCGTCGGCGCCGGCTTTCATCGCGCGCACGGCGATGATCTCGTTGCCGGCGCCGGTGAGAAACAGGATCTTCGGGCAGTCCTCGCGCTGCTTGAGGCTCTTCAGCCACTCCAGGCCGTCGCCGCGGCCAAGCATGTAGTCGAGGATGATGACGTCGTACGAGCGCAGCGGAAACGCGGCGTCGGGAAGCTCGCGCTCGAGAGGATCGTAGGGCTCGATCTCGGCGTCCGCCCACTGGCCGCGGATGTAGCGCGACAGCAGATTGCGAAAATCCTCCTCGTCGTCGATGAGCAGGACGCGCATCGGCTACGCATTACTCATAGGCGATCTGCACCTTGGACAGATAGTCGCCGTACTCGCTGATGCTCGCCTGCAGCGCAGCGCGGTCGCCGCTGCGCGCGCCGTCCTCGATGTACTTGCCGATGGTCGAGACGCGCGCGAAGCCGTAGGAGTTGCCCACCCCCTTCATGCGGTGCCCAAGCTGGCGCAACTGCTCGAAGTCGGCGGCCGCAAGCGCCACTCGGAGCGCATCGAGCTCCTTGTGCCGGTTCTTCATGAAGACCGGGATGAGGTCCGCGATGTCCTTGGCTACCGTTACCTTATAGTCGTCCGCGCTCATTGCGGCATTATAGTTGCCAAGCCTTGCCCACTAGTCAGGGATTGTCAGATGCGGATGGATCGAGCGCGCGGTCAGCACCGCGAAGCTCGCCTCCGCCGCGGCCCGCGCCGAGCGCACGATCTCGGCGAAATGCAGCATGGCGCCGAAGTGCCGCGGCTCGAGCTCCAGCGTGCGGCGGATGTCGCGCAGGCATTCGCCGTCGCGTCCGAGCAGGTAGTACAGGGCGCTGCGCTTGTGCCACGCCTCGGCGAAGTCGGGTGCGCGGCGCAGGAGCAGCGTGAGGCGAGTCTCGGCGATATCGTAGCGCCGCGCGGCGATGTCTCCGGTCGCGAGATCGAGCTCGCGCGCCGCGGCGCGATGGGGATGATGCATCCAGACGTCCCAGATCCGGTCCTCGGTCTCCGCCGCTTCCGAGCGCGCGCAGCGCGCGAGCCTGCGGAAGAGCGCGTCGAGCAAAGGCGAAACCCGGGCCGGCCGGCGGGTGCGATAGCTGCTGATCAGACTGAGGATTTCAACCAATGAGCAAATCTTAGTGGAAATCGCGCGATGCGGCAGAGAGCGGCCCGAGCAGCGCGCTGTAGTCCGACAGGCGCCGGGCGACGAGGTGCACGACCTCGCCGTCGCGCTCGACCACGCCCTCCACGCCCATCAGGCGCGCCCCGAGCAGCTCGCGGCGCTGGCTCTCGACGAGGCGTCGCCATACCACGATGTTCATGCATCCGGTTTCGTCTTCCAATGTGACGAATACCACGCCGCTCGCGGTATCGGGGCGCTGCCGGCACGTGACGAGCCCCGCCACCCGCGCCCGAGCGCCGTGGGGACGCAGATGCAATTTCCTTGCCGTTATGAGGCCTCTCTTTTCCAGGTTTTCCCTGAGAAGAGCAAGGGGATGCCGGCCCAGCGTGAGGCCAAGGCTCGCGTAGTCGGCGACGATCTCCTCGCCTTCGCGCGGCGGCGCCAGCGCCGGCAGGCGCTCCGCTGCCGGCGCATCGAGCGGCGCGCGACGTCCCGCGCCCGCGGCGGTCCAATGCGCGAGGCGCCGATGCCCCGCGAGCGACTGCAGCGCCCCTGCCGCCGCGAGACAACGCAGGTTTTTCCGGTCAAGCTTCATCTCCGTAACCGCGGCGTAAGGCTTGCCGGCTGCAATGCGGCGGCCTTCCTTATCCGAAAGTCCGGTCACCATGCGCAAGCCCAGCCGCAGCGCGTTGCCCTCGAGCGTGCAGTCCCAGTCGCTCACCTGGACGTCGGGCGGCCGCACCTCGACGCCATGCCGGCGCGCATCCTGCACCAGCTGCGCCGGCGCGTAGAAGCCCATCGGCTGGCTGTTGAGCAGCGCCGCGCAGAACACCGCCGGGTAATGGCACTTGATCCAGGACGAGACATAGACCAGCAGCGCGAAGCTCGCCGAGTGCGATTCCGGAAAGCCGTACTCGCCGAAGCCGAGAATCTGCTTGTAGATCGCTTCGCCGAACTCGGCGGGGTAGCCGTTGCGCTGCATCCCGCTTTTGAGTCTCTCTTCAAAAGGCTCCAATCCCCCGCTTCGCTTCCACGCCGCCATCGACCGGCGCAGCCGGTCGGCCTCGCCGGGGGTGAAGCCCGCCGCGACCATGGCGAGCTCCATCACCTGCTCCTGGAAGATCGGCACACCGAGGGTTCGTTTCAAAACCCTTTCCACCTCGGGACTCGGATAGACCACGGGCTCGGCGCCGCGCCGGCGCCGCAGGTACGGGTGCACCATGCCGCCCTGGATCGGCCCCGGGCGCACGATCGCCACCTCGATCACCAGGTCGTAGAACACGCGCGGCAGCATGCGCGGCAGCATGCTCATCTGCGCGCGCGACTCGATCTGGAACACGCCGATGGTGTCGGCCTTCTGGATCATGCGGTAGACCTGCGGATCCTCCGCCGGCACCTCGGGCATCTTCATTCCCAGGAAGTCCAGGGCCCTGCGGATCGCGGAGAGCATGCCGAGCGCCAGCACGTCGACCTTCAGCAGCCCGAGCGCCTCGAGGTCGTCCTTGTCCCACTGGATGACGCTGCGCTCGGGCATCGCCGCGTTCTCGATCGGCACCAGCGCGGCGAGCGGGCCGCGCGAGATGACGAAGCCGCCGACGTGCTGCGAGAGGTGGCGCGGGAAGCCGCGCAGCGTGCGGGCGAGCTCGAACAACGGGTTTGAACCCTCAATCTGATCTTCAGCGAAGGCGAAAGACTTCGCCATCCGGTCCACTTCCTCAAGCGGCGTGCCGAGCGCTTTTCCGACGTCGCGCAGCGCGCTCCTGGTGCGATAGCAGATCACGGTCGCGGCGAGCGCGGCACGGTCGCGGCCGTATTTGCGGTAGACGTACTGGATCACTTCCTCGCGCCGCTGGTGCTCGAAGTCGACGTCGATGTCGGGCGGCTCGTTGCGCTCGCGCGAGACGAAGCGCTCGAACAGCATGTTCATCCGCTCGGGATCGACCTCGGTGATGCCGAGCGCAAAGCACACCACCGAGTTCGCCGCCGATCCCCTGCCCTGGCACAGAATCCGCTCCCCGCGCGCGAAGCGCACCACGTCGTGGACGGTGAGAAAGAACGGCTCGTAGCCGAGCTCGGCGATGAGCTTCAGCTCGTGCTCCACCTGCTGGACAACTTTCTCCGGCACGCCTGCGCGAAAGCGCCGGCGCAGGCCCTCCTGCGCAAGCTTTCTTAGCCATTGGGCAGGGGTATAGCCCTCGGGCACGAGCTCGGCCGGATATTCATAGCGCAATTCATCGAGCGAAAAGCGGCAGCGCTCGGCGATCGCGACCGTCTCGGCGAGGAGCTCCGGCGGGTAAAGCTGCGCCAGGCGCATGCGCAGCCGCAGGTGCCGCTCGGCGTTCGGAAACAGCGCCTGTCCGCATTGCGCGACCGGCTTGCCGAGGCGCACGGCGGTGAGCACATCCTGCAGCCGGCGGCGCGAGCGCACGTGCAGGTGCACGTCGCCGCAAGCCACCAGCGGCAGATCGAAGTTTTTCGAAACCTGGGTTAAAGAATCCAACTTCGCCCGATCGTTGGGACCGCAGTGCAGCTCGGCCGCGATCCATACGGCATCGCGCCAGCGCTCGGCGAGCCATGCAGCAGGCGTGAGGTCCTCTCCGGGAATCCAGAGCACCAGCGTGCCGCTCCCGGCCAGTCCTTCAAGGTCTTCCCGGGTAATTAAATACTGCCCTTTTTTGCTGCGGCGCCTTCCTGCGGTAATCAGCGACGAGAGGGCGCCGTACGAGCGCCGGTCGGTCGCGAGCACGACGAGCTTGAGGTTCCTGTCGACCACGATCTCGCTGCCGAGGATGAGGCCCAGGCCGCATTCCTTCGCCTCCTGGTGCGCGCGCACCGCGCCCGCGAGCGAGCACTCGTCGGTCAGGGCGAGCGCCTTGTAGCCCAGCGCATGCGCCCGCGCCACCAGCTCCTCCGGGTGCGAAGCGCCGCGCAGAAAAGTGAAGTTCGAAAGGCAGTGCAGCTCGGCGTAGTCAGGCAAAGAGGCCATGCAAGTACCATTCGCCAGCTTCACGATAGACCCACGCGAGCGACT
>Ga0180104_1000316_pt1 | contig 9892 bp, 11 predicted proteins | sample EasRiv730_16_1Da_FD_121791 | JGI IMG/M metagenome (GOLD analysis project Ga0180104, IMG submission 121791) | Soil microbial communities from meander-bound floodplain in the East River, Colorado, USA - East River metaG ERMLT730_16_1Da | ecosystem: Environmental > Terrestrial > Soil > Floodplain ... | reverse complement strand
GGTCATTACGGTGTTGATGTTCGTGATCATCAATCTTGTCGTGGATATCTTGTATTCACTTTTGGATCCTCGAGTGAGGCTCAGAGAGGCAAAAGCATGATTGCCCCCCTGTTAAGGGGGGAAGCGACCCCCGATCCAGTCGGGGGGAGCGGGGGGTTTGCCTTTGGCGAAAACCGAACCCCCCGCTCGCCTTCGGCTCACGACCCCCTTGTCAGGGGGTCGAACCCAAACACATGAGCGCCGCGGTCGAAGTCCTTTCGTTAGGAAGAATCGAAACACCGTTCCGGCGGCTGGCGCGCGAATTCTTCGCCAGCCCGGTCGCGACCGGCTCTTTCGCGGCGCTTCTGATCATCATTTTCCTTGCCCTGTTCGCGCCGCTGCTCGCGCCGCAAAACCCCTACGATCTCGCGAAAGTCACCGTCATGGACGCGCGCCTCGCGCCGGGGGAGCGCGGCTCGGCGGGCTTCCTGATGTGGCTCGGCGCCGACGGCGCCGGGCGCGACATGTGGAGCGCGATCCTCTACGGCCTGCGCATCAGCCTCGGCGTCGGCGTCGCCTCGGGCGTCATCGCGCTCGCCATCGGCACCACGGTCGGCCTTCTCGCCGCGTACCGCGGCGGCTGGCTCGATGCGCTGATCATGCGGCTCGTCGACCTGCAGCTTTCCTTCCCCGCGATCCTGGTGGCCCTGATCCTCGTGGCGATCCTCGGCCGCGGCGCCGACAAGGTGATGATCGCGCTGATCCTGGTGCAATGGGCCTACTACGCGCGCACCGTGCGCGGCTCGGCGCTGGTCGAGCGCCGCAAGGAATACATCGAGGCCGCGCATTGCCTCGCGCTGCCGCCGCGGCGCATCGTGTTCCGCCACCTGCTGCCCAACGTCGTCGCGCCGATGATCGTCGTCGGCACGCTGCAGACCGCGCACGCGATCTCGCTCGAAGCGACGCTCTCCTTTCTCGGCGTCGGCCTGCCGCTCACCGAGCCCTCGCTCGGGCTGCTGATCGCGAACGGCTTCGAGTACATGCTGTCGGGCAAGTACTGGATCAGCTTCTATCCGGGCATCGCGCTTCTCGCCACGATCATGAGCATCAACCTCGTCGGCGACCGCCTGCGGGACGTGCTCAACCCGCGCCTTGAGCGTTAACACCCTAGAAGTACAGGACCTGCGAACCCACTTCTTCACGCGCGCGGGCGTGGTGCGCGCGGTGGACGGCGTGAGCTTCGAGGTCCGTCCCGGCGAGGTGCTCGGCCTGGTCGGCGAGTCCGGCTGCGGCAAGACGGTCACCGGCTTCTCGATCCTGGGCCTGGTCGATGCGCCCGGGCGCATCGTTGGGGGTCGGATCGTTTTTGAAGGAGCCGATCTTCTGAAACTCGGGGACGAGGAGCTGCGCCGGATCCGCGGCGCGCGCATCGCCATGGTGTTCCAGGACCCGATGATGACGCTGAACCCGGTGCTGCGCATCGACACGCAGATGGTCGAGGCGGTGCGCGCCCACCGGGATATCGACAGGAAGCAGGCGCTGCGCGTCGCACGCGAGGCGCTCGAACGCGTCGGCATCCCCTCGCCCGACTCGCGCCTGCGCTCGTACCCGCATCAATTCAGCGGCGGGATGCGCCAGCGCGTGGCGATCGCCATCGCGCTCCTCAACCGGCCCAAGCTGATCATCGCCGACGAGCCCACCACCGCGCTCGACGTGACGATCCAGGCGCAGATCCTTTACGAGGCGCAGAAGCTCTGCCGCGAATCGGGCACCGCGCTGATCTGGATCACCCACGACCTGTCGGTGGTGGCCGGGCTCGCCGACCGCATCTGCGTGATGTACGCCGGGCGCATCGTCGAGCAGGGAACGGTCGACGAGGTCCTCGATGCGCCGCTGCATCCCTATACCCACGGCCTGATCGGCTCGGTGCCGAGCCGCAACCGGCGCGGCACGCCGCTCGCCCAGATCCCCGGCATGATGCCCGCGCTCCTCAACCTGCCGCCGGGCTGCGCCTTCCGCGCCCGCTGCCCGCGTGCCGCCCCGGCCTGTATGCAGGAACCAAAATTAGAGACAAAAACCAATAATCGCTTGGTCCGCTGCTTTTATCCCATGCAGGCATGAGCGAGCCCCTGATCGCGCTGCAAAGCGTGTCAAAGCGCTTCGTGCAGCCGCTCGATTTCGCCGGAAAGATCGCGCGCGCGCTCGGCGCCGATGTTTCCGACGAGGTCGTGCACGCGGTGGAGGACGTGTCGTTCGCGGTGCGCGAAGGCGAGGTGGTCGGGCTGGTCGGCGAATCGGGCTGCGGCAAGTCCACCCTCGGGCGCATGGTCGCGGGCATCCTCGAGCCGAGCAGCGGCAAGATCCGGTATCGCGGACGGGACAGCGCGGGACTTAAAGTGCAGATGATCTTCCAGGACCCGTTCGCCTCGCTCAACCCGCGCATGCGCGTGAGAGACATCGTTGGCGAGGCACCGGTGGTACATGGTTTGGTAAAAGAAAAAGACCTTGATGCTTATCTCGACGGGCTGCTGATGCGCTGCGGGCTCGATGCCAGCTACAAGCGCCGCTTCCCGCATCAGTTCAGCGGCGGGCAGAGGGCGCGCATCGGCATCGCGCGCGCGCTCGCGGTGAAGCCCGAGTTCCTGGTGTGCGACGAGGCGGTCGCCGCGCTCGACGTCTCCATCCAGGCGCAGATCCTCAACCTCTTCATGCAGCTGCGGCGCGACCTGGGGCTCACCTACCTCTTCATCAGCCACGACCTGGGCGTGGTCGAGCACCTCTCCGACCGCGTCGTCATCATGTACCTCGGGCGCGTCGTTGAATCCGCCCTTACAGAAGAAATTTTTAATAAGGCGAATCATCCGTATACCCAGGCGCTGCTGAAGCAGGTGCCGCGCCTCGACTCGCGCAAGACCCAGTTCAAGCCCATCGTCGGCGAGATCCCCTCGCCTCTGTCTCCGCCCACGGGCTGCCACTTCCATCCGCGCTGCCCGCACGCGATGCCGCGCTGTCGCGAACAGGCGCCACCCCTCAAGGAGGTTGCGTCAGGCCACCTTTCGGCGTGTCACTTGAACGCATGAGCTTCGCAGCCTACCTGGCGAAGTATTACATCGGGCGCAAGGGATTCAGCGCCGGAACGGTTCCCGAGGCCGCCGCGCTCGCGCAGGCGTGCGACATCGTGCTGACCCGCTCCGATGGAGTGACGCTGCAGATCATCTGCATCGTGGACCGGGAGGCGAATCCGCAGAAGGCCTTCGGGTTGTCGCGCGAGGCGCTGCAGCAGATCGGGGAGCAATGCCTGAAGTACACCGGCAAGGTGAGCGGCACGCAGATGCCGGTGACCTTCCAGATCATGGAGATCGCCGCCGGGCCGGCGACAGAGCAGGATCGTGCGCGGCTGGCCGCCCTGCGCAGGACCTCGGCGTTCGCCAAGGTGCAGCCGACGTCGTGGCGCCTGGACACGGCTGCGGGAGCCGTCTGGACGAATGCGCCTCTCGGCGGTCTTTTCATGGGCCGGCGCGCGCTGCAGAAGCTGATGCGCGAGCCGCGCCTGGCCGACGCGGACCTGCGGCAGCCGGAGGTCGCGCTCGCGCGCGAGCGCTTCCCGCTGCTCACCATCGCGATGCTCGCGGTGCTGGCCGCGGTGTTCGTCTGCGAGCTCGTGTTCGGCATCGGACCGTGGTCCGGGCTGCTCGCGCCGGGCATCCCGACGCTCGTCGCGCTCGGCGGACTCAACAGGACGCTCGCGCTCGAGTCGGGAGAATGGCAGCGGATTTTTTCCGCCGCCCTGCTGCACGCCGACGTGGTGCACCTGGCGCTGAACGGCCTGTGCCTTTACCTTGCCGGCGCCGCGCTGGAAAGCTTCGTCGGGCGACGCTGGTTCTTCGCCCTGTTCGTCATCGGCGCGGTGTGCGGCGGCCTGATGTCGCTGGCGATCAATCCGCCTTCGGTCGTCTCGGTCGGCGCCTCGGGAGCGATCATGGGCCTGCTCGCGGCCGCGTTCGTGTGCAGCTTCCGCTATCCGTCCGGCGCCCTGCGCATGCAGATCCAGATGGCCATGCTGCAGGTCCTGATCCCGTCGCTGATCCCGCTCGCCGTCAGCCGGACCGGCCAGCACATCGACTTCGCCGGCCACCTCGGCGGCGCGCTGAGCGGAGCAATCGCCGGATTGGCGATGCTGAAGACATGGCGGCCGGAAAGCACGCGGCCGGCGTTCCTGCCGGTCGCGGCGGCCTTGAGCATCGCGGGCGCGCTGGCCTTCGCCTTCTCCCTGTGGCCGCCGCTTCGCGACCACCAGTCCTACACGCTCGATACCCTGCTGATCCCCAACGCCCAGCTGCCCAAGTCGCGCGAGGAAGCAAGGGAGAAAGCGGGCGATCTTCTTGCCAGGTATCCGCGCGACCCGCGCGCACGGCTGTACCAGGCCCATTCCCTGATCGACGCCCGGGACCTGCCCGGCGCCGAGCGCGAGCTCAGGACCGGCCTCGCCGAGCAGGAGCTCCTCAGGGCGAAGTTCAAGCCCGAGTTCGAAGCCACCTTGCGGGGAATGCTCGCGCTCGTCCTCGTCGACCAGAACCGCCGCGACGAGGCGAGGGCTGCCGCGCAGCCGACCTGCGGCATCACCGCGCCGGGCTTCGGGCCGATGCGCGAGCTGCTGTTCAAGGTCCAGTTGTGCGAGAGATGACATCGATCCGGCCCGGAGCGATTCCCGACGCGGAGCGCATCAGCCGCTTCATCGTCGCGCTGTCCGAGGAATTCATCGTCGCGGAGTTCACGCCCCGGGGCCGGGTGCAGTTCCTCGATGACCATTCCACCGCGAAGGTAAAAGAGCGCCTCGCCGGCGATTTCCGCTTCTATCTCGCCGAGGACACCGGCGAGCTCGCGGGCGTCGCTGCGATCCGCTCCAACGCCCACCTGTACTACCTCTTCGTCGCGAAAGCGCATCAACGCACCGGATTGGCGCGCCGGCTGTGGCTGCGCGTGCGCGACGATTCACTGGCCCTGGGCAACCCGGGCCGATTCACCGTGAATGCGTCCAACTACGCGGTAACCTCTTACGAGAAGCTGGGATTCCGGCGGACCGCGTCGATGACGGGAAAGAACGGGGTGTTGTACAACCCCATGGCGCTGGTCCACAGCGCCTAGCAGGGCGCGATCTGCACCACCGGCGCGCGCGAGCGCGGCATCAGCTTCTCGAGCGGCATGCACCACATCTCGCCGCAGATCACGTAATCAGCGCTCAGTCCCCGACGGTCGAACACCAGGCGCGATTGCGGCGCGCGGATGGGCCAGTAGTGGTGCCAGTCGCCCTCCTTGCCGCCGTTCTTCCGTATTCGTGCGGCGAAGAACTCGAAGTGCCCTTGCCGCACGTGCCAGGATTCTTCGCGCGCCACGCCGTCGGCCGGCGTCCAGCCGAAGTGCAGCGCGGCGGCGAACAGGCTCGCGGTAACCCCGTCACCCGTAAGACACAGAAGGCTACTCATAGACAGCAACCTGCGGAGTCCACTTGGCGTCCGCGTCCAGCGGAAACACCGGCCGCGGCAAGCCCTTGAAGTCGAGCCGTTCCAGCACCGGCGACGTGAGACCGGGCGTATCCACCTCGATCACGCGCTCCGGCGGGAAGAACTCGTCGAAGCCGCCGCGGAAATGGCCGCGCGACTTCACGACTACCGTGCGCGCCGCGCCGATGTCCAGGCCGTGCATCTCGAAGAACACCGGGTCGGCGCACTGCTTGCGCTTGCTCACGCACACAACGGTAATCCCGCCGATCTGCAGCGCGCAAGTCGGCCCGAGATCGAGCGCACGCCCGGCCCAGATGCCGCGCCGGCCCACGCATTTTCCGTCGGTGGTTTTCAGCACCTTCGCGGGCACGGTGAAGCCCTCGGTGAAGCGCGCCGTGATGCTGCTCTTGCCCTGGGCTTCCGCGGCAATTCCCGGCTCGAAAAAGATTCCGTAAAGCACGCCCTGCGCTTTGGCCTCGTGGAGCTTCTTCAGCAGGGTCGTCGTCTGGCCCGTGCCGCCCCCGCCCGGATTGTCGCCGGCATCGGACCAGATGGTCTTTTCGGGGATGCGAAGTGCGTCTTCGATGGACGTCAGCCGCTTCACGAAGCGCTTGCGGTCGTTCCAGATGCGCCCGGCGATGTTCAGCGCGGTGCCGCGTACATCGGCGCCGGCTTCGCCGTTGATGACGATGGCGATTCCGTTCTTCGGCGTGTCGCTGAAGACGAAGCCGCCCACGATCGATACGTCGAGCACGCCATTGCCGACCTTGGTCTGGCCATAGGCAATTGCGTCGGCATAGGGGCCTTCGCGCGTGAGCAGTGTGACGGAGGCGGGGGTGAGGGGCAGCCGGATGAATGCGCGGACGGATCGTTTTCCGCTCAAGAACCCTTTCAGCAAGCGAGCGGCATCCACCGCGCGCTCGGCCTGGTCCATGTGCGGATTGGTGCGATAGGACACCAGCGCATCGACGTTGGCCACCATGCGCTCGGAAATGTTCGCGTGAAGGTCGACCGTCGCGACCACCGGGACCTTCGGCCCGACTACGCCGCGCACCATGGCATAAAGTTCGCCGTCCGGGTCCGGCCCGGCGGTCGAGATCATGCCGCCGTGGTTGCTGATATAGACCGCATCGATTCTTCCGGAATTGACGAGACCCGCACGCATTCCGGCGAGCGTCGCCTGGAAAAACCGCTCGTCCACCGGGCCGCCGGGCTCGCATGCGGTGACGATGATCGGGACTGGGGTCCAGGGCCCGAGCGCATCCATCTCGCGATAGAACGCCGGGACCTCGGCGGGCAGCGCCGATGCTTCCTGGCGTGCCTCGCGCGTGATGCCCTCGCCCTCCGCGTAGCAGAGCGAGCGGAAATGCCGCTCCTCGCTCACGGGCGCGAACGCGTTGCTCTCGAGATGGAAGCCGAGAAGCGCGACTCGCGGGGTCATTCCGATTCGTCTATCCAGGCCATCTGGATGGCCTCGAGAATCTTCTCGCCGCAGCGCTTCGGATCGTCGCCGAACCCCGGCAGCGCCAGCACCCACTTGTAGAGATCGACGAAGTTCACCGATTTCGGGTCCTCGCCGGGGTGAGCCTCCCACAGGGCGATCGCGATTTCCTGCGTATCGGTCCACTTCATTTCTTTTCTCCGCCTTCGCGCTCGTAGTTGATGGTGTACTTCGGGATCTCGATCACCAGGTCCTCGCCCGCCACCTTCGCCTGGCAGGAAAGCCGCGACGTCGCCTCCAGGCCCCAGGCCTTGTCGAGCAGGTCTTCCTCCTTTTCCTCCGGCGGCTCGAGCGAGCCGTAGCCCTTGCGCAGGATCACGTGGCACGTGGTGCACGCGGCCTGCTTCTCGCACGCGTGCTCGATGTCGATGTGATTCTCGAGCAGCGTGTCGCAGATCGACACGCCCGTCTTCGCCTCGATCTCGGCGCCCTGCGGGCAAATGGCGTGCCCCGGCAATACCCTCAGCTTCGGCATCAGAGACTGCCGATCTTGCGGCCGGCGAGCGCGCGCTTGATGCCTTCGTCCATGCGCCGCCCCGCGAAGTCCTCGGTCGCGCGGTTCAGCGCCTCGATGGCCTGCTTGATCGCGCGGTGATCGGTGCCGGGAAGCAGTTTCTCGAGGGAAGCGATGGCGGCGTCGATGGCCTTTCTCTCTTGCGGGTTCAACAACACTTCATCAGCGGCCAAGGCAGATCGGGTCGCCTCGAGCAGGCGCTGGCCGTCGACGCGCTGCTCGGCGAGGGCGCGCGCGTGCGTGTCTTCCCGGGCATGCTCGAAGGAGTCGCGCAGCATGCGCTCGATGTCGGCGTCGGCGAGGCCGTAGGACGGCTTGACCGTCACCGACGCTTCGACGCCCGAAGTGCTTTCCCTGGCGGAAACGGAAAGCAGGCCATCCGCGTCCACCTGGAAGCTCACCCGCACGCGCGCGGCGCCGGCGACCATCGGCGGGATGCCCTTCAGCTCGAAGCGCGCGAGCGAGCGGCAGTCGGAGACGAGCTCGCGCTCGCCCTGCACCACGTGGATGCTCATGCCGGTCTGTCCGTCCTTGAAGGTGGTGAACTCCTGCGCCCGGCCGGCGGGGATGGTGGTGTTGCGCGGGATGATCTTCTCGGTGAGCCCGCCCATGGTCTCGATGCCGAGCGAGAGCGGGATGACGTCGAGCAGCAGCCAATCCTGATCTGTCGGCTGGTTGCCGGCGAGCACGTTCGCCTGCATCGCGGCGCCGAGCGCCACCACCTTGTCCGGGTCGAGGTTGTTGAGCGGGTCGCGGCGGAAGAAGTCGCGCACCGCGCGCTGGACCTGCGGCATGCGCGTCGCGCCGCCGACCATCACCACGCCCTTGACCTGGTCGGGCGTGAGACCCGCGTCGCGCAACGCCTTGCGCATGGGGCCCAGGGTCTTGTTCACCAGCGTCTGCGTGATGCTGCAGAAGGTCTCGGTGTCGATCGCCACGTCGACGAACTCGCCCGAGGAGAGCTTCGCCGTGATCGGCGCTTCGCCGTGCGCGGTGAGATGCTCCTTCGCTTCCCGCGACTTGACCTGGAGCAGGCGCATGTCGCGGGGCGCGAGCGGCGCGAGCTTCGCCTGCTCGACCACCCAGCAGAACAGGCGCTGGTCGAAGTCGTCGCCGCCGAGCATTGAATCGCCGCTGGTCGCTACGACTTCGAAGACTCCTTTTGATAATTTGAGAATCGAGAGGTCGAAGGTGCCGCCGCCGAGGTCGTACACCGCGTAAGTGCCCTCGGACGCGTTCTCCAGCCCGTAGGCGATCGCGGCGGCCGTGGGTTCGTTCAACAGCCTGAGGACATTGAGGCCGGCAATGCGCCCCGCGTCCTTCGTCGCCTGGCGCTGCGCGTCGTCGAAATAGGCCGGCACCGTGATCACCGCGCCGCCCAAGGTTCCTTGCAGGGACAGCTCCGCGCGCTCCCTCAGCACTCTCAATATTTCCGCTGATACCTCGACCGGGCTCTTCACGCCCGCGACGGTGCGGATCTGCAGCATGCCCGGCGCGTCGATGAAGTCGTAGGGCGAATTCTCGACGTGCGCGGCGTCCTTCACGCCCCGGCCCATGAAGCGCTTCACGGAGACGATGGTGTTCTTCGGATCGTCGGCCTGGCGCGCCTGCGCGGCATAGCCGACTTCCACGCGGCCATCGGGCAGATAGCGCACGATCGAGGGAAGCAGCGGCCGCCCGTGCGCGTCGGACAGGACCACCGGCACGCCGCTGCGCACGGTGGCGACGAGGGAGTTGGTCGTCCCGAGATCGATGCCGACCGCGAGCCGCGCCTGGTGCGGCTCGGGCGAGAGTCCCGGCTCGGAGATCTGGAGCAGCGCCATTACTCTATGGTTTCGTACGCGGAGTCGATTTCCTCATCCAGCCTGTCGAGGAACTGCAGCTTTCTCACGAGCCCCGCTGCCGCCGCGTAATCCTTCTTCGCGTCGATCGCTTCAGCAATCTGCTGCTGGAGAGAAAGGCGCGATTTGCCGAGGTCTTTCCTGAGCGAGTCGAGGCGAGCCGAGTCCTTCTTCGCCGTCGCCTCCTCCAGCGTCTCGCGCAGCTCCATCTGCTGCATCAGGAACTCGGAAGGCATCGCGGTATTGGTCTCGAAGGCGACGTCCACGCCGTGAAGCTCGAGCAGGTGCTTGGCGCGCTGCACCGGGTCCTTGAGCGTGCGGTAGGCCTCGTTGACGCGCGTGGTCCACTGCAGGGAGGCGCGGCGTTCGGCGTCGCCGGCGTGCGCGAAGCGGTCGGGATGCACGCGCGACTGGATCTCGTGGTAGGAGCGCGCGAGCGCGTCGGTCTCCAGGGCGTACGCGGGCGCGAGGCCGAAGAGATCGAAATGACTATGCAAGCTAGGCTACGTTAAAGGATTCCCCGCAGCCGCATTCATCCTTGACCTTGGGGTTCCTG
>Ga0180104_1000314_pt1 | contig 9919 bp, 7 predicted proteins | sample EasRiv730_16_1Da_FD_121791 | JGI IMG/M metagenome (GOLD analysis project Ga0180104, IMG submission 121791) | Soil microbial communities from meander-bound floodplain in the East River, Colorado, USA - East River metaG ERMLT730_16_1Da | ecosystem: Environmental > Terrestrial > Soil > Floodplain ... | reverse complement strand
TGGATGGGCCGCGCCGACCAGAGCACCAAGGTGCGCGCCATGTTCGTCACCCCGCGCCAGATCAACGACATCGTGCGGCGCCATCCCGAGATCGTGCGCGCGCGCCTGGTGGTCGAGGGCGAGGCCAGCGACGACCGCATGACGCTCAAGTGCGAGGTCAAGGAACGCCTGCAGAACGTCGCGGAAGCGATCGTCGCCTCGATTCGCGACGTCACCAAGCTGCGCGGCGACGTCGAGCTGGTCGAGCCCGGCAGCCTGCCGAACGACGGCAAGGTGATCGAGGATCTGCGGAAGTACGGCTAATGTTTTCGCCTCGCCATTCAGGAGAACGGCCACCACCAGCGCTTCTTCTTTGCGGGATCTGACGTGCCGGTCGCCAATTCAGGATGGACACGCCGAAGGATTATTCCGGCTTCCTGCGCGACGACTTTGTCGTAGGCCTCACGCAAATCCTCGCGGCCGAGCGAGTCGAAGGCGTAACGCATCGAAAAACCAAGCTCGCGAACGTATGCGTCGCCTTGCATTTCGACGGCTTTGTGCAGGGCTTCGATCGATGCCATCGCGGCGCTCATGGCTTCGTCCCGCAAGCTAGCGTCGTGAGCGGACACGGAGAGACCCCGTAGCGCGCTACCGTAGCGGCCAAGAAAGACTTCCGGTTGAGCTTCGGCAAGCAACTTCAGCGCCGAAGCGCGAGCCCGGTACGCCTTGAGCTTGTCGCCGGGCGGGCTGAGCTCGACAAACTGCTCGAGAATGCTGGGGAGCGCCTCGGCCAACGGCTGCGTGCTGGCTCGGGCGCTTGCGTTCGCAGGCGCAGTAACTTTAAGGAATTCCTTGTAGCGGCGCGCCGCGCCTTCGGCTTCAAGTAACCCGCGCTCGACGTGCTGCATCTTGTAGAGGATAAGCACGAGGTTGAAATGGAAGCTGAAAGCGTTGATTCGCAGAAATGCCTCTTCGATCTGCCCGGGCCGGTGCGTCTCGATTGCTTCGATGATGGCCATGCAGACGCCGGCGTGATTGAGCGCATCTTCGAACCGGCGCTCGTTGTTGGCTTCGCCGGCCAAGGCGCTCTGTTTCGCCAGACGATCGAGTAGTTGCTCGTTCGTCAAGCCGCTGAAAGGATCTTCGCCAAGCGCCGGGCCGGCGCCGTCACCGGGACTTGGTGTCAAGGTAGTGTTCTCGTCGGTTGGTTTGGCATTGATGCGCGCGATCGCGCGTTGCAGGGCATCGATGGCGTTCACCGCGCCATGCCCTGGGAGAAAATTTCGCAGAGCCAGCAGCTGCTCCTCGAGGCCCGCCTGCGAATTCGCGCGACGCCGTAGGTCGATCAGCCGGTCGACCTCGTGCACGTCGATCACACCCTGTCGCGCGTTGATGATCATGCGTGAGTACGCGACGCGCGCCAATCCGTGCAAGTCGTGGCGGCGCTCGAACAGCGTTTCGGCTTCGCTCAGCGACGGCAATGCAACCTGTGCCTCGTCGATGCCGACCGCAAGCGATCCACCACAGTTGGCCAGCGCCGTCGCCAACCCAGACTCGTCGTTCAGCATGCGGAACGCGGCGGCAACCTTGTTCCACAGATCGATTGCGGCCATGCGATTGCCCATCAGCCAGTGGACTGTTGCCTGGTGACTGCGCGAACGTGTCACCCAGCGAAACGACCCTGCAGTCGCGAATGCCCGTTCCGCTTCGGTGTAGGTGTCGAGTGCGCCGGAGAGGTCGCCGCCTTGCTCGAGCAGCACCCCGAAATCGTTCAGACAGGAAGCCAGATCGAAGTGCGCACCGAGTTCGCGAAAAATGGCTGCTGCATGCCGATACAGTTCGCTGGCCTTATCGGCCATCCCGAGTCCGGCGAAGAGAGCCGCCGATTCGGCAGTGGTGCGCGCTACTAGCCGCTTGTCCCCTGCGGCTTGCGCTGCGGCTACTGCCTGTGCCGAGGACATCATTGCGGCGTAGACCTTGCCTTGCCGAACCTGTACAAGCGCCAAGCGTACGGATGCTTCCGCCTCGATTTTGGGATTCTGGCCGAATCGCCCGGCGCGCGACAGCCAGATCAAGAGCTCGTGCGCTGCCCCGTCGTGCCCGAGACTCATGAGCAGAGCGGCGACAGGGGCCGCGTAATCCGCTGCCTGCCACGGCGCATCTATGATCCCGGCGTATGCCGCAGCGGCGGACTCGCCGGTGCGCTTTTCAATCTCAACCCAGTCGAGCCGCACCTGCTCCAAATCGTCGGATTCGGCCGCAGCCGCGAGCATCTCCGCGTGGCGCCAGAGTTCGCTGAGCTGTGCCCACCGTCCCGCGCGTCGTAAGTGCCAAGCCGCTTCTTCGCGTCCGCGCAGAGAGTCGAGCCGCAAGGCGAAATAGTCGGCAAGTCGCGCACACACGGCGTCTTGCGCCGATGCTAGATCGAAGTGCCGGTCGATCATCTCTCTCGCAAGGGCGCCGGTCGGTGTCAGCAGTCCGCGCTCGGTAGAGATGATCGCGGCTAGGCGTTGTCGGAGCGGCACCCAGGAAGATGCGGGGAGCGGACCTTCCGCGTTGCCGAGTAAGTCGAGTATCTCGGCTTCAAGCAGGCCACGGCGAGCGCCGAGAATGAGCCCCAGCGCTTGGCTAAGAAAACCTGGAGGGCCGAGGTGTCGGTCCTGCTCGAGGCGGGACAGCAGTCGGCCGTACAGGGCCTCGACAGAACCGGACTTGAGATACCAGTCAAGTTCGCCTGCGACGCCGCGGTGACTTGTGTAAAAGCGCAGCTCAGCCAGAACCGCTGCGAGGAAGGCGGGAACGCCGCAAGCGGGCGATTGCGCGATCCGTGCCGCGTTCTCATCGTTGAGCGTCTTGCCGTAACGCGCCAGAAATTCCCTGGCGTAGGCCACGCGCTCTGGCGGGGCGAGTTCTTCGAGCTGAATGACTTCGTAGCCACGTTCGAGGGCGGCTTGCGTGGTGCGTCCAGGGCGAAACGACACTACCACGCGCGCCGAATCAGGCATTCGGGTTGGAAGCCAGAGCAGTTCGCGGGCGCCGTCGCGGTCGTCGAGCAGATCGATGCCGTCGACGACGAGCAACAGGCGCACGCGTTCAGACAGCGTGTACAGCCAATCCGGTATCGCTTCGGGTATCTCGCGACGCTTGCGCGCAATGTCCACTTCGATCAAGCCGGATGAAAGGGCGGCTTCGACCAGATGCTCGAGCAGCCCGGCAAGACTTGCGCGATCGCCGTCGGCTTCGGCGAAATAAAACACGAATAAATCTTGGCCAGCCAGTGGCGCAAGGTGCCGGCGCCAGGCTGCGAGCAACGCGGTCTTGCCGATGCCCGCCATCCCGGTTAACGCCAGCGGCGACCCGCCCTTCTGCAGGTAAGCATCCAGCCGCGCAAGCGTCTCGTCGCGACCCTGAAATAACTTCAGGTCGCGTGAAGCGAAACGATCGTGCCGGGCTTGTGGCGACTGCAGCTTCTCCGCCCCGCTGGCCGCGTGCCGGTCGGCAATCCGGCAAAGTTCCTCGAACAGCCTCTGTTCGAGTTGCTCATGATTCAAGTTCTCCTGCAGGGGGAGGCCGGCGGCCCGCACCGCCTCCACCAGGCGGGCTTGGCGCCGATCGGTTTTCTCGTTCGGTTCCGGCGCGAGGTGGTAAATGGCGCAATGCGGAGTGGATGCTTCGGCACTCAGGATGCCGGCATGAAATTCAAGTTCGGTGATCGATTCGCCGGCGTGTTTGGCCAGCCAGGGGAAGCGTTCGAGCGCAACTCGTGGGATCGGGTCCACCACAGTGCCGTATCGATTACCGAGCAGGCCGACAAAGCAGTTTGAGCGTTCGATTTCGGTGAAGCAATACTCGAAGAGCTTGCCCTGATCGATTGTCTCTTCAGTTACGCCCCAACGAAGATCGATGTCGCTAAAGCCGACACCCTGGGATTCGCAATGGGCACGCACGCGCGGAAACACCCGTCGCGCCAGCACGTCTCGAGCTGCAGCCAGATCTTCGAAGGTCGAAGAGACAAAGACGCGCAGCTCGTTGCCCCAGGTGGGTTCGCGAGTCATCGGACAGGGTGTTCTGCGCCTCTGCGGTGCATCGCAGTGATTTACGCTCCCGCTGGTTCCGCACGTTACGCCGACAAAATGTGGCAGGCAATTCGAACTCAGGGCTTGCGTGCGGCGCCCATTGGCAGGCTGTCCGCGCGACGCATCTCCTCGTTGCGCAGCACCGACGGGTCCTTGAGGAAGGCCTTCACGAAATCCACGGCGTCCGCGCCCCAGAACACCTCGCCGTCGACCACGAAGCTCGGCACGCCGAACACGCCGCGCGCGGCGGCTATGTCGGTGTTCTGCCGGAGCGCGTCCTTGACCTCGGGCGCGGAGAGTCGGCCCTCTTCGATGCCCAGTGCTTGGCACAAGGCGGAGAAGCGTTCCGGATCCGTGGCATTCGCGCCGCTCATCCACACGGCGTTGAAAATGCGTTTGACGGCCTCGGGCCTGCAATCGCAGGCTATCGCGAGCCGCAGGTGCTGCAGCGGGTTGAACGGATGCTCGGCGGGGAAGCGGAACGGGATGCCGAGCTCCTTCGCCCACCAGGTGCACCAGCGGTAGGTCCAGCGCCGCTTGGCCGGGATCTCGGCTGGTCCCTTCTGGCCCCAGTGGTTGAGCAGCCCCGCGAAGAGGACGGGTTTGAAATTCATCGGAACACCTATTTCCGGCAGGCGGTGCAAGCAGATATAAGAGAAGGGCGAAACGAAATCGAAGTACCAGTCAACGGAGGGCGCCATGGCGGTCAGGATCGAGAAGAAGGGCAAGGTTTGGACGGTGATTCATTCGCGCGCCGAGGCGCGCAACGCGATGGATCCGGAGAGCGCCGACGCGCTTGTTTCTGCTTTTGAAGATTTTGATAAGGACCCCAATGCTGCGGTCGCGGTGCTCTGGGGCGAGGGCGGCGCGTTCTGCGCCGGGTGGGACCTCAAATATGGTGCTTCGTTGGTGAAAAACACTTCTGAGATACACGAGATCGACTACCCGCTGGACGATCGCACGCCGATCCCGCGCGGCCCGCTGGGGCCGACGCGCCTGGAGCTCGACAAGCCGGTGATCGCGGCGGTGGCGGGACCGGCGGTCGCGGGCGGGTTCGAGCTCGCGCTGTGGTGCGACGTGCGCGTGATGGAGGAGTCCGCGTACTTCGGCGTGTATTGCCGGCGCTGGGGCGTGCCGCTCATCGACGGCGGCACGGTGCGCCTGCCGCGCATCGTCGGCATGGGGCGCGCGCTCGAGATCATCCTCACCGGGCGCAAGGTGCCGGCCGACGAGGCGTTGCGCATCGGCGCCTGCGAGCACGTCGTGCCGGAGGGCAAGTCGCGCGAGTTCGCCGAGGCGATGGCGCACGAGATCGCCCGCTTCCCGCAGGCCTGCACGCGCGCCGACCGCCGCTCCGCCTACGCGCAGCAAGGCCTGAGCCTGCGCGAAGCGATGCGCAAGGAGTGGTACAACGGCATTCCTGCCTTCAAGGCGGAGGGCGCTGCAGGCGCCGCGCGTTTCTCTTCAGGCAAGGGGCGGCACGGCGACTTCAGGAATATTTAGTCGCCGACGCCGTTCCGGCAACTGCTGCATTGCCTGTAATTGCTCTTGCTCGCTCATGGCACCCCAGCGCGCGATCTCGTCCAGGCTGCGGCAGCAGCCGATGCACACGCCGCGCGCCGGGTCCATCTGGCAGACCTTGATGCAGGGAGTTTTCAAGGTTTACGTCTTGCCGTAAGCGCGCGGGCGGCTTTCGAGGCGGGCGTCTTCTTGAGGATGCCGCAGATCCACTGACCGATGTCCACCAATCGGTCGAGATCGACGCCGGTGCGCACGCCGAGCCCGTTCAGCATGTAGATCACGTCCTCGGTCGCCACGTTGCCCGAAGCGCCTGCGGCGTAGGGGCAGCCGCCCAGCCCTGCCACTGAGGCGTCGAAGGTCGCGACGCCCATCTCGAGCGAAGCGTAGATGTTCGCGAGCGCCTGGCCGTAGGTATCGTGGTAATGCCCGGCGAGCTTTTCGAGCGGCACGCGCCGCGCGCAGGCCTCGATCATCGCCTTCGTCTTGCCGGGCGTGCCGGTGCCAATGGTGTCGCCGAGCGACACCTCGTAGCAGCCCATGTCGTAGAGCGCGCCCGCGACTTCGGCCACGCGCTCGGGTTTCACTTCGCCTTCATACGGGCAGCCCAGGACGCACGAGACATAGCCTCGCACTTTGATGCCGGTGGTTCGGGCTGCTTCTGTGACAGGTCTAAACCTGTCCAGCGACTCGGCGATCGAGCAGTTGATGTTCTTTCTCGAGAACGCTTCCGACGCGGCGCCGAAGATCGCCACCTCGGTCGCCCCGGCCGCGCGCGCGGCCTCGAAGCCCTTGAGGTTCGGCGTGAGCACCGGGTAGGACACGCCCGGCTTGCGGCGGATGCGCTCGAGGACCTCGGTGTGGTCGGCCATCTGCGGAATCCACTTCGGCGACACGAAGGCGGTGGCTTCGACCGCGGGCAGCCCGGCATCGGCGAGGCGCTCGATCAGCTCCACCTTGACGTCGGTGGACACTTCGCCGCGCTCGTTCTGCAGCCCGTCGCGCGGGCCGACTTCCACGATTCTCACGAAGTCATTCAAGGGTGATCAGCTCCGCACCTTCGAGGACCTGCTCGCCCGCGCCGTAGTGGACTTCCTTCACTACGCCGTCGCCCGGGGCGGTGATGGTGTGCTCCATCTTCATCGCCTCCAGGATCAGCAGGGCCTCGCCTTTCGTCACTTTCGCGCCAGCCTTGGTCATCACCTTGATGATTTTCCCCGGCATCGGCGCGGCGAGCGAGCCGACAATCGTCTCGTCGTCCGTGCCTGCCCGCTCCTGCCGCAGCGAGAGGCGCCGATAGTCGCCGTCGCAGAAGACATGCCAGTCGTGGCCTTGGCGGACCGCGCGCGCCTTGAACGCGTGCCCATCGAGCCGCACGAGCAGGCGCCCGTCCGGCAGCCGCTCGCCCGAAAGCGCATGACTCCGGCCGTTGACGCGGATGCGCAGTCCGCTCTCGAGGAACAGCAGCCGTACCGGATGCGCAGTGTTTCCCTCAATGAAGGCGAAATCGTGGTGCGAGTCTTCGTTCAGCCGCCAGCCGTCGACGCGATCCCAGGGCGAGTAAGGATCCCCGGACGCTCCGGCATGCTCGCGCGCCGCGCGCTCCTCTTCGGCGATCTCGGCGAAGGCTGCGGCAGCAAGGAGTTCTTTCGAAACTGAAGCCTTTTGAAAAAGGTCATTGCGATTGCGCTCGATCAACCCCGTGTCGAGCTCCGCCGCAGCGAACGCCCGGCTCGCCGCGACGCGGCGCAGGAAGGCGACGTTGGTGGTGACGCCCGCGATCTCGACTTGCGCCAGCGCCTGGCGCAGGCGTGCGAGCGCTGACGCCCGGGTGGAACCGCGCACGATGAGCTTGGCGATCATCGGGTCGTACCAGGGGGTGATTTCGGCGCCCGGTTCGACCCCGGTGTCGATTCTGATCCGGGAGCTCGCTTCCGGAAAAGCCAGGTGAACGATCCTGCCGGTCGCGGGCAGGAAGTCGCGCTCGGGGTCCTCGGCGTAAATGCGCGCCTCGAACGCGTGGCCCTTGAAGGAAAGATCCTTCTGTGCAAAAGCCAGCGCCTCGCCGGCCGCCACCCGGAGCTGCCACTCGACCAGATCGAGGCCGGTGATCATCTCGGTCACCGGGTGCTCGACCTGCAGGCGGGTGTTCATCTCCATGAAGTAGAAGCGGCCGTCCTGCTCGGCGATGAACTCGACCGTGCCGGCGCCCGTGTAGCTGATCGCCTTCGCCGCAGCCACTGCCGCGGCCCCGATTTCCTTGGTATGGGAAAAGTTCGGCGCCGGGGCTTCCTCGAGGATCTTCTGGTGGCGGCGCTGCACCGAGCAGTCGCGCTCGAAGACATGCACGATGTTGCCGTGCGTGTCGCCGAACACCTGGACCTCGATGTGGCGCGGGCGCTCGAGATAGCGCTCGATCAGCACGCGCTCGTCGCCGAAGGCGGACTTGGCCTCTCTTTTCGAAGCTTCCACCGCCGCCGCGAAAGACTTCTTGTCGGCAACCACCTTCATGCCCTTGCCGCCGCCCCCGGCGGAGGGCTTGATGAGGATCGGAAAGCCGATACGCGTCCCCTCTTTTTCCAGTGTCTTGAGATCTTGTGCCTCGCCGTGATAGCCCGGCACGAGGGGCACGCCCGCCTTCTCCATCAGGCGCTTGGCGGCCGCCTTGTCGCCCATCGCGGCGATCGCCTCGGGCGAGGGCCCGATGAACACGATGCCGGCGGCGCGGCAGGCGGCGGCGAACTCGGCGTTCTCGGACAGGAAGCCGTAGCCCGGGTGGATGGCGCTCGCGCCCGATTCGCGCGCGGCGGCGATTACCGCCGCGATGTCCAGGTAGTTGTCGATGCGGCGCGCCTCGTCGGCCACCCGGGCATGGAGCGCGTCGCGGTCGGCGTCGGAGTACACCGCGACCGTGGCGACGCCGAGCCGGCGCGCGGTGCGCGCCACGCGGCAGGCGATCTCGCCGCGGTTGGCGATCAGGATTTTGGCGAACACCAGGAGGCCTTGCGCTTCTCGAGGAACGCGGCGATGCCTTCCTTGCCTTCGGGCGAGCCGCGGATCTCGGCGATGCGCTGCGCCGTGTCGGCGGCGAGCGCATCGTCGGGGCGGCGCCCGGCGACGTCGCGGATGAGGGCCTTGATCTTCGCGTGCGCTTCCGGGCCGCCGGCGAGGAGGTGTTTGACTAGCTCATCGACGGTCGAGTCCAGGGCGTTGGCGGGAACCAAGACCGAAAGCATGCCGACCCGCAAGGCTTCCTGCGCGTCGAAAACCTCGGCGGTCAGGAAATAGCGCCGCGCGGTGCGCTCGCCCATGGCGCGCATGACATAGGGGCTGATGGTCGCGGGTGAGAGGCCGAGCTTCGCTTCCGACAGGCAGAACTTCGCTTCGGGCGTGCCCACGGCGATGTCGCACGCCGCGACCAGGCCGGTCCCGCCCGCGAACACCGGCCCGTGCACGCGCGCGATGGTGGGCTTCGGCAGCCGGTCGAGCGCCGCCAGCATCCCGGCCAGCGCTTGCGCGTCGGCCAGGTTCTCGGCGTAGCCGTAGCCCGCCATGCGCTTCATCCAGTTGAGGTCGGCGCCGGCGCAGAAAGCCGGGCCATTGCCGGCGAGGACCATGACGCGAATGTTTTTGTCTTTTTCGACCTCGGCAAACGCTTTCCGCAATTCCGCGATCAATACATCATCAAATGCGTTCCGCAACTCCGGCCGGTTGAGCGTGACGCGCGCGACGCCGCCTTGCCTCGTCACTTCAAGCATGGCTCGACGATCACCTCGGTCTTGACCGAGTTCGCGATGAAGCACTTCTCGTGCGCGCGGTGATGCAGGGCGGCATGCTCTTCCTCGCTGGGAATTTTTCCGGAGAAAGTCACCGCCGGCCGCAGCGTTACCCGCGACATCCAGGTCTTGTCGAGCACGCCGACGGCTTCGTCGACATAGGTCTCCACGACCCATTTTCGCTGCGCCGCCAGCGCCAGGAACCAGAGCATGTGGCACGCCGAGAGCGAGGCGACGAACGCCTGCTCCGGATCGACGCCGGGCCCTGTGCCAGAAGTCTTCGGGATGTTCTCCGGCGCCGCCGTACCGGTCAAGGTGATGCCGTCGAAGCGGATCGTGTGGTTGCGCATGTACGTCTCGTAGCGGAACTCGCCCGAGCGCTGCCATTCGACGACGGCGCGGTGCTCGCTCACGGCTACATGCGGAAGACACCGAACCGGGTGTCTTCGATAGGAGCGTTGAGTGAAGCCGAGATCGCGAGGCCGAGCAGGGGCCGCGTGTCGGCGGGATCGACCACGCCGTCGTCGCAGAGCCGCGCGCTCGCGTAATAGGGGTGTCCTTGCTGCTCGT
>Ga0180104_1000313_pt1 | contig 9931 bp, 12 predicted proteins | sample EasRiv730_16_1Da_FD_121791 | JGI IMG/M metagenome (GOLD analysis project Ga0180104, IMG submission 121791) | Soil microbial communities from meander-bound floodplain in the East River, Colorado, USA - East River metaG ERMLT730_16_1Da | ecosystem: Environmental > Terrestrial > Soil > Floodplain ... | reverse complement strand
TACCGATCGCGTTTTCGGCGTGCACACCGATGGCGGTGCCGGTGGTGAAGGAGGCGCTGAAATGCGACGCGCCGGCGAGCCTGATGGCGGCCTGCGCCGAGCCCAGCGCGATCAAGCCGGGGATCACCTTCGGCGAGATGATCGAGGTGTCCGCGCGCGACCGCGACGGCTTCAAGGCATGCGCGCTCAGGCACAAGGCCCTGGCGGAGCTCGTCGCCAGCTGCAGCGACAGTATCGACAAATACAACGCGGAAATCCGGGAGATCAACGCGCGCAACGCGGCAGCACAGCGGTGAAGCTCCTTATCGTGGCGCTGGGGTGCCTGCTCGGCACCCCGGCGCTCAGCCAGACGGCGGCCGAGGCCGCTGGTTGCGAAAAGGCCGAGAGCACCGCGGCGATGCGCCAATGCGAGATCGGCCGTCTGAAGCGCGCGGAGGAAGGGATGAATGCGGCCTACCGCAGCCTGCGCGCGAAGCTCGATCAGCGCGGGCGGGAGAAGCTGCGCGCGGCCCAGCAGGCCTGGCTAAAGTTTCGCGCAGCCGAGGCGGACTACCAGGCCGATGCCGCGCGCGACGGGACGCTCGCGCCGTTGATCGCGGCTAGCGTGCAGGCAGACCTGACCGAGGCGCGGCGCAGAGAGCTCGAGAAGGCGGCGCAGGAACACAAGTAACCCGAGGAGAGGAACATGGCCAGCTTCGACGCATTTTTTCCGACCTTGCTGAAGCACGAAGGCGGCTTCGTCAACGACCCGGTGGACCCGGGCGGGGCGACCAACAAGGGCATCACCATGGGGACGTTCCAGGCGTGCGCACAAAAATACCTCGGCATCGCGCCCTCGCTGGACAACCTCAAGGCGCTGACCGACGCCCAGGCCGGCAAGATCTACAAGCCGCTGTACTGGGACAAGGTGTGCGGCGACGACATCGCCCTGCAGGATCTGGCCAACATCGTGTTCGACTTCCAGGTCAACGCCGGCGGCAACGCGTCCAAGCTGCTGCAGCGCGTGCTCAACGAGCTCGGCGCGGCGCCGGCGCTCGAGGTGGACGGCGATATCGGGCCGGGAACGATGGCGGCGCTGAAGAAGGCCGATCAGACGGCGGTGTACCGGCGCTACAAGCAGGGCCGCATCGACTACTACCGGGACCTCGTCGACAAGCGCCCGCCGCTGGGCAAGTTCCTCAACGGCTGGCTGAAGCGGGTCAACTCCTTTCCCGATCTCTAGTCAGCCGGGCGTAGCTGACCGCGGCGGCGAAAAACAGCAGGCTGAGCAGTATCTCCATGGAAGCAAGCAGCTGCGACGTTCCCCGCTCGCTCCACGCTCGTGTGACGCCCTCGGCCAGATAGGCGAGGATCAGCATGCTGGACCACTGGTAGGTGTAGCGCCTTCCCTGGATGACGCCGCTCAGGGGAAGCGCGAGCGGCAGCGCCTTCAGTGCCAGCAGCGAGCCGCCCGGCCGCAGCGGTGCGAGCCACAGCTCCCAGGCGAGGCAGAGAAGAATCAGCGCAGCGAGGGACGATACGGCGACGGTCCGGAGCGCCTTCACCCGGTCTTCTTGTAGCTCGCTTCAGCCATGAACGCCGCGATGGCCTGCGCCGCCGGCTGCGGGTTGGCGTACATCGCGAAATGCTCGCCCTCGATGGTGACCACCTTGACCGACGGGCGCACGCCCAGGATCTCGTCGAGGCAGCGCCGCGGCACCATGCCGTCGCGGCTGGCCGCGATATAGAGCACCGGCTGCCGGCAGGCGCGCAGCGCCGCGCGGGCGTCCACGGTCATGATCGCGCGCATGCGCTTCGCCAGCACGCGCGCGGAAATGCGCCGCCAGCTCTGCGACTTGGCCTGCCGGAAGGGATCACTCCGCGGCCGCAGCAACCAGAGGGGAAGGCGCCGCGCCGCGCGCCACAACCAGACCGCCGGGCCGACCAGCGCGAACCTGAGCTTCGCGACGTCGGGGCGCGGCGGCCGCACGAAGCTCGCGGACAGGATGACGCTGCGCACCCTTTGCGGCTCGGCGGCCGCGAGCATGAGCGCCAGCGGTCCCGAGAACGACCAGCCGAGGACATGGAACTCGCCCAGCCCCGCGACCGCCTCACGCACGACCTCGAGCAGCTCGGCGTAGCGGTTGGATCCGGAAACCGGGTAGGAAACGACGAGCGGGCGCACGCTGTCGGGAAGGGCCTTGAGCAGCGGCTGCAGGAAGATCTCCGTGCCGTCGAGGCCGGGCAACAGGACCAGCGTCGATGGGGCGGGAGACGGGTCCAATTCGCTGATCGTTACCGGGCTGCCAACCCAGGGCCGATCGTCAGCGGTTGCCAGCGCGCGCCGCTTTTGCGCGCGTCCGTGCAGACCGCTTCGTTAGACCGCGCTGTGTCCTTTCCGCGCGAATCAGCGAGCGCAGTGCCTTGTTCACCGCGCTGGAGCTCTTAAACCGCTTGTGAACGTCCGGTTCGAGCACGACGACGTTGCTGCTTTCCATGTAGCGCTTGTAGTACTTCCCGCGCACCCCGCCGGAGAAGTCATACTCCGCGCGCATTTCTGGTTCCTTGACCTTATGTTTCATAGTCTTTTCGTTCATGAGCCGTGACAAGGAGTTGTCCAGAACTGGACTGCCCTACGGTGAGAAAGCGTTCTTCGCCAACTGAATGATCGGGATCGGACACCGTGACGGCCAGCGAGTCCCCGAAAGCGGTAGTTGCTTCTTGAAATCCTATGCCGTGATCCCGCTGGTTGCGACGTTCTTTATTGGAATCCCATATGAAGCGCATCTATCTACTTGGCGAGCTGAAGCGCGAGCTCGGCGAGCCGCTTGCCCTGTGCGATGCACAGCGCGCGCTCGGCGTCGGTGATGGGCTGGTCGTCGGCGATGCCGGCGAGGTGGCTCGCGCCGTAGGGCGTGCCGCCGCTGCGCGTGGCGTTGAGCTCGGCGAGCGTATAGGGCAGGCCCATGATCAGCATGCCGTGATGCAGGAGGGGCAGCATCATCGAGAGGAGGGTGGTTTCCTGGCCGCCGTGGAGGCTCGCGGTGGAGGTGAAGACGCAGGCCGGCTTGCCGGCGAGCGCGCCGCGCTGCCAGAGGAGCGAGGTGCCGTCGAGGAAGTGCTTGAGCGGCGCGGCCATGTTGCCGAAGCGCGTCGGGCTGCCCAGCGCGAGCCCGGCGCATTCTTCCAGGTCGCGCAGCTCGGCGTACGGGGGGCCATCCTCGGGAACAGGTTTTTCGTTCGAGATACGAGGTACGGTGCGCACGCGAGCCGTGGCGCCCGGAATGCGCTCGATGCCCGAGGCGATGTGTTCCGCCATTCGCTTCACGGAACCGCCCACGCTGTAGTAGAGGACTAAAAGATCCACGGCAGGACGAGTATCTCGGTCATCGCTATCATTAAGCATAATGGAGAACAGCGCCTGGCGCGGCTACGCGGACTTCGGGCTCGCCGTGTTCCGGCGCTTCTACGAGGAGCGCGCGCTGCAGACGGCGGGCAGCCTGACCTATACCACGCTGCTTTCGCTCGTGCCGCTCTTTACCGTGGCGCTCGCGGTATCGACCGCGTTCCCGGTGTTCGACGAAACCATGGGAGCGCTGCAGAATTTCCTGCTGGAGCACTTCCTGCCGGATGCGCGCGGCATCGGCGCGATCGCCGACCAGATCACGTCGTTCACGCGCAATGCCGGGCGCCTGACGGCCATCGGCCTCGGCTTCTTTTTCGTCACGGCGGTGATGCTGATGATGACGATCGACGTCTCGCTCAACCGCCTGTTCCGCGTGCAGCGGCAGCGGCCGCTGCTGCAGCAGGTGCTGATTTACTGGGCGGTATTGACGCTCGGCCCGGTATTGATCGGCGGCAGCCTGTCGATGACGACGTTCGCCGTGGGCGCCTCCTTCGGCTGGCTGCAGCTCGGGCATGTCGCCGACATCGTGCTCGGGGTGCTGCCGTTCGTCTTTGCCTGCGCGGCGCTCACGCTGCTCTACGGGGTGGTGCCGTACCGCAGCGTCAAGGTGCGCGACGCGCTGATCGGAGGCATCCTCGCCGGCGTCGCGTTCGAGTTCGCGAAGCGCGGGTTTGCGGTCTACCTGGCGCGCTTCCCGACCTACAGCCTGATCTACGGCGCGTTCGCCACGATCCCGATCTTCCTCGTCTGGCTCTACCTTTCGTGGGTGATCGTGCTCGCCGGCGCGACGCTGACCGCGATGCTGCCGGCGTACCGCTTCGCCGAAGGCAAGCCGATCCCGGGGCGCGACTTCATGGACGCGCTCGCCGTGCTGTCGGTGCTGGCGCGCGTGCAGGACAAGGGTGGGCCGATGCGGCTCGCGCACATCAGCAACGAGGTGCGTCTCATGCCGCACCGCTGCGAAGCGGCGCTCGAGCGTGCCGCCCGGCTTGGCTGGACGGTGCGCACCGACAAGGATAGCTGGGTGCTGGCGCGCGACGCGGACACGCTGCGCGTGGCTGACATCTACGGTGCGTTTGCTTTCGACGCCGAGACCTGGGGCATTGCGGGTGCCGATCTCAACAATACGCTGCGAGAATTTGCGACCCGGGAGAAAAAAGCATGAAGTCCATCCCGCGCGCCGAGCGCCTGATCGTGGCGCTGGACGTGCCGACCGCGCGGGAGGCGCGCGCGCTCGCCGAGAAGCTGGGCGACGCGGTGCGCTTCTACAAGATCGGGCTGGAGCTGTTCACCGCCGAGGGATACTTCGAGTTGCTCGCCTGGCTCGCCGCGCGCGGCAACAAGGTGTTCGCCGACCTCAAGCTCTACGACATCCCGGAAACGGTGCGCCGCGCGGTTGCCAACCTGCGCGGGCGCGGCGCGACCTTCCTGACCGTGCACGGCCACCGCTCGGTGATGGAGGCGGCGGCGCGCGAGAAGGGCGCGATGAAGATCCTGGCCGTCACCGTGCTCACCAGCTTCGACCAGCATGACCTTGACGAGATGGGGGCGACGAAAAGCGTCGAGCAGCTCGTCCTCGCGCGCGCGAAGGGGGCGGCCGAGAGCGGCTGCGACGGCGTCATCGCCTCCGGCCTCGAGGCGCAGGCGCTCAAGGCCGAATTCAAAGACCGGCTGCTGCTGGTCACGCCGGGCATTCGCCCGGTCGAAAACCGCATCGATGATCAAAAGCGTACCGTCGACGTTGCGCAGGCGTTCGCCAACGGCGCCGACTACATCGTCGTGGGCCGGCCGATCCGCGAAGCGGCAGATCCGCGCGCGGCGGCGCAGGCGATCCAGAAGACCATCGCTTCGATTTTCCCGGGATGAGTGATGCGATTCATGCGCTGACCGGAATAGCCGGGCTGCTGGCGCTCGCCTGGGCGGCGAGCGAGAACCGCCGCGCGATCCCATGGCGGGCGGTGGCGGCGGGTTTGCTGTTGCTGTTCATTCTTGCTTTGATCTTTCTGAAGGTTCCGCTGATCAAGGACGCGTTCATGAAGCTGAACGACGTCCTGCTCGTCCTCGAGCGCGCCACGCAGGCGGGCACCAGCCTCGTGTTCGGCTACCTGGGGGGCGGACCCACGCCTTTCCAGGTGTCGAACGAAGCGTCGAACTTCGTGCTCGCCTTCCGCGCGCTGCCCCTGGTCCTGGTGATCAGCGCGCTCTCGGCGCTGCTTTTTTACTGGCGCGTGCTGCCCGCGATCGTGCGGGCGATTTCGTTCCTGCTCGAGAAAACCATGCGTATCGGCGGCGTGGTCGGGCTGTCGACCGCGGCCAACGTGTTCGTCGGCATGGTCGAGGCGCCGCTGTTCGTGCGCCCCTATCTGGCGCGGATCTCGCGCGGCGAGCTGTTCGCCATCATGGCGGGCGGGATGGCCTCGATCGCGGGCACGGTGCTCTTCCTGTACGGCAGCATCCTCAGCCGCGCGCAGCCCGACGCGGTGGCGCACCTCCTGATCGCCTCGATCCTTTCGGCGCCGGCGGCCCTCGTGATCGCGTTCCTCATGGTCCCGCCCGAAGTCACGACGGGGGGTAACTTGATGCTCAAGTCTGAAGCCTCCGGCAGCATGGATGCCCTGACGCGCGGCACGCTCGAGGGGGCGCAGCTCCTCCTCAACATCGTCGCCATGCTGGTCGTGTTCGTCGCGCTGGTCGCGCTCGTCAATCTGATAATCGCCCCGTACACGCTGCAAGGCGCGCTCGGCTGGGCGCTCGCGCCGCTTGCCTGGCTTGCCGGGATTCCGTGGAGCGAGGCGCGCGCGGCCGGGTCGCTTCTCGGTACGAAGACCGTCATCAATGAACTGGTGGCGTATCTAGAGCTTTCTCAAATGAGCAGTCTTTCGGAGCGAAGCCGGCTCCTGCTCACTTATGCGTTGTGCGGCTTCGCCAACTTCGGCAGCCTCGGCATCATGATCGGCGGCCTCGGCACCATGTCGCCGGAACGGCGGAAGGATGTGGTGGACCTGGGGATAAAGTCGATCGCGGCCGGTACCTTGGCGACCTGCCTTACCGCGGCAACGGTGGCGTTGATCGTGTAGTTGGGATGCTACAACAGGTTCATTCGTTTTGGGATAGCCGCACCCCGGACCGGGCAATAGCATCGTCCAGGATATGAAGCCCGAAGTCGCACAAAGGCTCTGCGAAGCGCGCGATTTATACGCGCTGACCAAGGCGGTGCTGACGATGTGCGAGCCCTTCGGCCCGGTGCACGCGTTCCGCCTGATCCACAACCGCGGCGCGACGCGTGTCGCGTGCCTGATCGAGCTCGAGTCGCCGAAGCAGCAGCCGGCGCTGGCGCGCGCCCTGGGCGCCAAGCAGCTGAACGGTGTGGCCTGCCTGGAGATTCCGGTGGACAAGGATTTCGGCGGCCCGCGCAAGGTCGGGGCGCTGCCTCCCCAGAACGTTTATGAGGCGAGACTAGCGGCGAGCTAGGCCCCGGTTCCCCCCCTTGCATACGCACCTCCCTCCCTTCGTGCGTATGTAGGCATCAGACCCCGGCCCCCTACCGGGGTCTTTTTTTAAGGGGTCAGAGCAATTTTCCGGAAACTCCCGGGCGTGGCAGCGCTTGGTTAACGGAAAATTGCTCTGACCCCTTTATGCGTGTTCTTTTCGCCACCCCGGAATGCGCGCCGCTCGCCAAGGCGGGCGGGCTCGGCGATGTCAGCGCCGCCCTGCCCGCGGCGTTGCGCGCGCTCGGGCACGAGGTCGACATCCTGCTTCCGGGTTACTCCGAAGCGCTCGGAAAGCTCGCGGACGCGACCGCGACGACCCGTTTCGGCGAGCTCGGCTTTGACTGCAGGTTATTGCGCAAAGAGTCTTTTCTGATCGTCGATTGCGCGCCGCTCTACCAGCGCGACGGCAGTCCGTACCAGGATCCCGGCGGGCAGGACTGGCCGGACAACGCGCTGCGGTTCGGGCTGCTGTCGAAAGTCGCGGCGCGGCTTGCGCCTGGCTACGACGTGCTCCACTGCAACGACTGGCCCACGGCATTGGCGCAGGTCTTCTCGCAGGGCGAGAAAACACTTCTGACGATTCACAATCTCGCATTCCAGGGAAATTTCGACCCGTCGTGGCTCGCGCGCCTCGGCCTGCCGCAGGAGCTGTTCTCCATGGACAAGCTGGAATTCCACGGCCGCCTGTCGTTCCTGAAAGGCGGGCTGGTGCATGCCGGGGCGATCAATACGGTGAGCCCGACCTACGCAAGCGAGATCCAGACCGAGGAGCTCGGCTGCGGGCTCGACGGGGTGCTGCGCGAGCGCCGCGGCGCGCTGACTGGCATTCTCAACGGGATTGATACCGTCGAGTGGGACCCGGCGAGCGACCCGCAGCTCGCGGAGCGCTACGACTCGTCGTCCCTGGAAAAAAAGGAATTGAACAAGCAGGCGCTGCAACGCCGGCTGAACCTGGAAATCAGCAACGATCTCCTCATAGGCTTCATCGGGCGCCTGACGCATCAGAAAGGCGCCGACCTGGTCGCGGCCGCGGCCGCCGAGCTCGCCGCGGCTCCGGCGCAGCTCGCCGTGCTGGGCCGGGGAGAGCGCGAGATCGAGGGCGCGCTCGCCGCCGTCGCTGCGCGCCACCCCGGGCGCATCGCGGCGGCGATCGGCTTCGACGAGGCGCTCGCGCATCTGATCGAAGCCGGCGCGGATCTCTTCCTGATGCCCTCGCGCTACGAGCCCTGCGGGCTGAATCAGATGTACAGCCAGCGCTACGGCACGCCGCCCGTGGCGCGCGCCACGGGCGGACTGGCGGATACCGTGACCGACGGCGAGACGGGATTCCTGTTCGAGCGCGCCGAGAGCTCGGCGCTCGCCGCGGCGGTGCGGCGCGCCGCAGCCGCGTGGCGCGAGCCCCGCCGCTGGCGCGAAATCCAGCGCGCGGGGATGCGCCGGGATTTCAGCTGGCGGGCAGCCGCTCGTCAGTATGCCGATCTCTACTCGGCGCTTGCCACGGCGCGGGCGCCCTGATCGACTGGATCCTGGCGAGCAGGGCGGCATCGAGCTCGCCGCGGATCGGCCAGCGGCGGTTCCAGAGGTTGAAGCGCGGCGGGTTGCCCATCGCGTCCTGCTGCGCGGCGGCGAGCGCGGCAAGCGTGCCGACGTCGCGCCAGTATGCGGGCTCCTCGTGGTCCTGCACGCCGGGGACGCGGTTCTCGGCGAAGTCGTACGCGTAGACGCGGCGCGTGCCGGACAGCCGGGGCAGGATGTCGTGCCCGAAATCCGTCTCGCCGGAGCGGCGCGCTTCGTGCAGCGCACGCTCGAGCACGTCGGGATCGAAGAGATAGTTCCCCATCGAAGCGTAGGCGCGCGTCGGGTCGGCCGGCAGCGGCACGGCCTGCCGCGGCTTCTCGTGGAACTCGCGCACGCGTCCGTCGGGCGCGGTGGCGAGGATGCCGAAGCTCGAAGCCTGCTTGAGCGGCACCGCGACCGCGGACACCGTGACATCGGCGCGCCGCTCGCGGTGGAACGCGACCATCTGGCGCACGTCCATGCGATACACGTGGTCGGCGGCGAATACCGCGACGACGTCCGGGGAATGCGCCTGCAGCAGGTCCAGGTACTGGTAGACGGCGTCCGCGGTGCCCTTGAACTGGCCGCTCAGCGTGTTCGAGCGCGGCAGCAGCACCTTGATCGTGCCTTCGCCGTCGGCGAACCACGGCTTCCATGCCGCCGAAACGTGCTTGATGAGCGACTCGGGCTTACTGCGCGAGCATGTAGATCGTCGAGATGCGCGAATTGACGAGGTTGCTCAGCACGAAATCGACGAGCCGGTAACCGCTCAAGAACGGCACCGCTGGTTTGGCATGCTCGGCGGTCAGCGGATAGAGCCGCGTGCCTTCGCCGCCTGCCAGAACCATCGCGACGATATTCATACCTGTAGGCCTTTCTTGGTAAGCGGGATTTGATTTGACGAGGGTTGAATAATATGGACGCGTAGCGAAAGCCACTATCGGCTGGATTCGTATCCCGATGTAGCGAGCGCGAGACGGCGTGTAGTCGGCGCGCGACAGGAGATTCAAGTCGCCGCGATAGTCCGCGTCGAAGCCGCGCCCTACCATTTGCTTTCACCCGATGACCAACAAAGTCCTGACAGCGCTCATCGTTGCCGCCGGAGCGCTGCTCGTCGCCGCTGCGCCGCCGGATGCCGTCGCGCCCGACTTCGAGGGGGTCGTGGCGTGCGCGCCGGCGGAAACCCTCTCGGATTCGAGCCCGGAACCGCTGGACGCGACGCAAAAGGCGCTGGCGGAGCACTTGTCGAAGCGGTTTTACATCTCGCCCGGGGCGACCGAGCGCATGGTTGCCGCGGCGCACCGCGCGGCGAGCGAGGTCGGGCTCGATCCGCTGCTCGTGCTTGCGGTCATTTCCATCGAGTCGCGCTTCAACCCGATCGCCGAGAGCGTGATGGGCTCGAAGGGGCTGATGCAAATCATCCCGAAATACCATCTCGACAAGCTGAGCGCGGCGGGCGGCGAGGACGCGGTGTTCGACCCCGAGAGCAATATCCACG
>Ga0180104_1000312_pt1 | contig 9965 bp, 9 predicted proteins | sample EasRiv730_16_1Da_FD_121791 | JGI IMG/M metagenome (GOLD analysis project Ga0180104, IMG submission 121791) | Soil microbial communities from meander-bound floodplain in the East River, Colorado, USA - East River metaG ERMLT730_16_1Da | ecosystem: Environmental > Terrestrial > Soil > Floodplain ... | reverse complement strand
TTCGGCGACGCGGAGTCCAGGTCGTAGAGCGCGGCGTCCTTCACCTCGAAAAGCAGCTTGCCGCCCGCGTCGAGCCGCGCGCTTACGAGATCCTTGATGACCTCGTGCTGGGCGTAGACGCTGATCGAGCGGCCGGTGAGCTCGGAGAGCGCGATGCGGTGGCTGCGGCCGGCGAAGCGCAGGATGATCCCCTCGTGGACGAAGCCCTCGCGCTTCATCCGCTCGCCGACGCCGCTCTGCGCGAGAAGATCGACCGTGCCCTGCTCGAGCACGCAGGCGCGGATGGTCGCCTCGATCTCCTGGCGGCTGCGCGACTCGATCACCACCGAGTCGACGCCGCCGAGGTGCAGCAGATGCGACAGCAGCAGCCCCGCGGGCCCGGCGCCGACGATGGCGATCTGCGTCTTCACGCGAGAATTCCGCAGGCAGGGATCTGCATGCGCCTCATGATAATGCGGCGACCGCGAGATAACGCGCAAGCCGCCCGGCGGCCATGAAGCCGAGCGCCGCCGCCCAGTGGATCCTCAGCCAGCCGGCCGCGACGCACAGCGCATCGCCGACAACCGGAAGCCAGGCGAGCAGCGTGACCGGCGCGCCGTAGCGGCGCACGGATTGGATTGCCCTGGAGTCGAGTTTCTTTTGCGGGAGGAACCGGCCGATCAGATAGGAGGTCATGCCCCCCGCCGTATTGCCGAGCGTGGCGACGGCGACCGCGAGCGCGGTGCGGTCGGGATGAAGCTGGAGATAGGCGAAGAGCGCCGCCTCGGAAGGCAGCGGGATCAGGGTCGCGGCGGCGAAGCTGGCGACGAAGAGGGCGGCGAGTTCCGCCATGCTAAATTCGACGGGCCTTGAACAAGAATTATCTCGAAAGAATCCTGAAGGCGCGGGTCTACGATGTCGCGATCGAGTCGCCGCTCGACCACGCTCCCGGACTTTCCAAGCGCCTGGGTAATCGCCTTCTCCTCAAGCGCGAGGACCTGCAGCCGGTATTCTCGTTCAAGCTGCGCGGCGCCTACAACAAGATGGCGGGCTTGCCGCGCAAGCGCCTGGCGCGCGGCGTGATCGCGGCGAGCGCGGGCAACCACGCGCAGGGCGTGGCGCTAGCGGCGCAGCGCCTGGGCTGCCGCGCCGTGATCGTGATGCCGGTCACCACGCCGCGAATCAAGGTTGATGCGGTGGCGGCGCGCGGCGCCGAGGTGTTGCTGCACGGTGACTCGTACGCCGAGGCTTATGCCAAAGCCATCGAGGTGAAAAGAAAGCGAGGCCTTGCCTTCGTCCATCCGTACGACGACCCGGAGGTGATCGCCGGCCAGGGCACGATCGGCATGGAGATCCTGCGCCAGCATCCGCAGCCGATCGACGCGATCTTCGTCCCCGTGGGTGGCGGCGGGCTAATCTCCGGCATCGCCGCCTACGTCAAGCGCGTTCGTCCCGCGGTAAGGATCGTCGGCGTCGAGCCGGTCGATGCCGACGCCATGGCGCGCTCGCTGAAGGCGGGAAGGCGCATCAAGCTGGACCACGTCGGCCTGTTCGCCGATGGGGTGGCGGTGAAGGAAGTCGGACGCGAGACTTTCCGGCTGTGCCGCAGCCTGGTCGACGAGATGGTGCTCGCCGACACCGACGAGATGTGCGCGGCGATCAAGGACGTATTCGAGGACACGCGCGTCGTGCTCGAGCCCGCCGGAGCGCTCGCCATCGCGGGCGCCAAGGCCTGGGTCGAGCGCCACGGCGCTCGCGGCAAGACCCTGGTCGCGGTCGCGTCGGGCGCCAACACCAACTTCGACCGCCTGCGCTTCATCGCCGAGGAAGCCGAGGTCGGCGAGCACCGCGAGGCGATCCTCGCGGTCACTATTCCCGAGCGGCCGGGCAGCTTCAGGAAGTTCTGCTCGCTGCTCGGCGCGCGCAACGTGACCGAGTTCAACTACCGCATCGCCGATTCGCGCGACGCGCACATTTTCGTGGGCATCGAGGTGCAGGGACGCGAGGAGACCGCGCGCATCGTGAAAAACCTGCGCCGCCACGGACTCACCACGCTCGACCTTTCGGACAACGAGATGGCGAAGCTCCACACCCGCCACATGGTGGGCGGGCGCGCGCCCTTCGCAAGAAACGAGCTCCTCTACCGCTTCGAGTTCCCGGAACGGCCGGGGGCGCTGATGCGCTTCCTTGAGAGCATGCGCAGCGACTGGAACATCAGCCTGTTCCACTACCGCAACCAGGGCGCCGACTACGGGCGCGTTCTGGTGGGCATGCAGGTACCAAAAGACGAAATGCCCGCGTTCCGCGGTTTTCTGAGAAAGCTGGGCTACCCGTACGCCGACGAGACGCGCAACCCGGCGTACAAGCTTTTCCTGCGCTAGCCATGGCCGGCCGCGCGCCCTTCCTGCCGGAAAAGATCACGCGCTACATTCATGAGCACGCGGTGCGCGAGCCCGAGATCCTGCGCGAGCTTCGCGCCGCGACCGCTTCGGTGCCGCAGTCCGGGATGCAGATCGGCGCCGACCAGGGCCAGTTCATGGCGCTCCTCGTCCAGGCAATAGATGCACGAAACTGCCTGGAGATCGGCACCTACACCGGCTACAGCGCGCTCGCCGTGGCGCTCGCCCTGCCGAAGGACGGGCGCATCGTCTGCTGCGACATCAGCGAGGAATGGACCGCGGTCGGGAAGCCCTTCTGGAAGAAAGCCGGGGTGGAGAAGAAGATCGATCTCAGGATCGGTCCCGCGCTCGAAACGCTGAAAAAGCTGAAAGGTCCGTTCGACTTCGTTTTCATCGACGCCGACAAGGGCAACTACGACAACTACTACGAGGCGTGCCTGCCGATGGTCCGGCGCGGCGGCATCATCGCGGTCGACAACACGCTCTGGTCCGGGTGGGTCGCCGACAGCGCACGGCAGGACGACGACACGCTCGCCTTGCGCGCCTTCAACGACAAGCTGCACCGCGACGAGCGGGTGGCGCTTTCCCTTTTGTCCCTCGGAGATGGAGTGACGCTGGCGTTGAAGCGCTAACGCTTGCCGAAGTAATCCTCGTCCGCGTAGCAGACCGGGGACGAGAGCGTCCCGGAGCCTTGGTCCGGCTCGCCGAGAGAGACGAGGCCCTCGGGATCTCGGCGGTACACGCCGCGCTCGGTGACGACGTAGTCCATCGGCAGGTCCCAGGACTGCGGGTAAATCGATTGTATTTTTGACAATTCATAGGAGATGCCGACGGTGAGCGGCTTCTTCGCCAGGCTCGCGAGGGTGCGGTCGAAGAATCCGCCGCCGTAGCCGAGCCGGTAGCCCTGCGCATCCCAGCCGTTCATCGGCAGCAGCACGGCGTCCGGCGTCAATTCTTGTGAATTCACCGGATAGGGAATGTCAAGCGGTCCCTTCGCGAGCTCGATGCCCGGATGCCATTCGCGAAAAATGAGCGGAGTTTTTGGCGCGACGACGACGGGAAGCGCGGTCAACGCCCCCCGGGCGCGCAGCGTTCTGGCAAGATGGCGGGCGTCGTATTCGCCCTTGATCGGCCAGCAGAAGGCGAGGCGGCAGCGGGCAAGGCCCGGAAACGAGCGCTCGAGGTAGCCGTCTATCCGTCTGCGCCAGGAATCGAGCACTTCAGGGGCGATCGCAGCGCGCGCGGCAATGAGCCGCTCGCGTTCGGCCCGGCGCCAGGCTGTTAGCGTGGTGGCATCCATGGGAGAAAGCTTAGTTTTATGATTTTTAAGGTTTTCCGCAACCTCGCGGCAATCGCCTGCGTGATCGCAGCCGCGGGCGCGGGCGCAAAGAATTCAAGGGATTCGGTCGACGAGTCGCTACTCGGCGCGTACGACGCCTACCGCGCCGGCGACCCGATCAAGTTCGCAAGACACACGAAGAAGCTCGAAGGGCACGTGCTCGAGCCGTGGCTCGACTACTGGCGGCTGTCGATGCGGCTCGAGGACACGCCCAACCGCGAAGTGCGCGAGTTCCTCGCCACCCACGCCAATCTGTATGTCGCCGAGCGCATGCGCAGCGACTGGCTGCGCGTCCTCGGCAAGCGCAGCGAGTGGCCGGAGTTCGAACGCCAAGCGGCGCGTTTCATGCGCGACGACCTCGAAGTGAGCTGCTATCGCTGGCTCGCGCGCCTCGAGCACGGCGACGACAGCGCGCTCGCCGACGCCATGGCGATGTGGCTGGAGCCGGCGGAGCTTCCCGACGGCTGCCAGCGCCTGAGCGCGATCCTTTCGACGCGCGGCCGCCTGTCGGTCACCGACGTGTGGCGCCGCGTGCGCGTGTTGTTCGAGCACGGGCAGATTACCGCAGCGAAGACCGCTCTCGCCCTGCTGCCGAAAAGCGAGGCGCCCGACGAGCGCATGCTCGCCGAGGCGGCGCGGCAGCCCAAGCGCTTCATCGAGCGCCTGCCCAAGGTCCTCGAGACGCGCGCGGCACGCGAGGTAGCGGTGCTCGGCGCAGTGCGCTACGCGCGCAATGACGCCGCCGCGGTTGCCGCCGCGCTGGAGGGGCCGCTCGCCGAGCGGCTTGCTGACGCCGACCTGAAGTATCTCTGGAGCGTGGTCGGCCACGAGGCCGCGCGCGAGCATCACGACGAGGCGCTCAAGTGGTTCGCGCGGGCGGGCGACACGCCGCTCGACGACCGCCACCTCGCCTGGAAGATCCGCGCCGCGCTGCGCGACGGGCAATGGCAGGTGGTACGCGAGTCGATCGACCGCATGTCGTTCGGCGTCGCGCACCAGCCGGCCTGGATCTACTGGTACGGGCGGGCGCTCGCCGCGCAGAGCGAGGAAATGGGCAGCCGCGCCTACTTCCTGCGCATCGCCGGGCAGACCGACTTCTACGGCCTGCTCGCCGCCGAGGAGCTCGGCTACGTGCTGGCGCTCCCCGATATCACGCATGTCCCGAGCGAGGAGGAAGTCGCCGCCGCCGCGGCCGAGCCCGGACTCCAGCGCTCGCTCGAGCTGATCCGCCTCGGCATCCGGGTCGAGGGCGTGCGCGAATGGCTGTTCACGATCCGCAGTTTCGACGACGCGCGCCTGCTGGCCGCCGCCGAGCTCGCGCGCCGCAGCGGGGTCTACGACCGCGCGATCCATACCGCCGACCGCACCTCGCGGCTCCATAACTTCACGCTGCGCTACCCGATGCCCTACCAGGACGTGTTCCGCGGCTACGCCGCGACCCACGGCGTCGACGAGGCATGGGTCCTGGGGCTGGTGCGCCAGGAGAGCCGCTTCAACACCGACGCGCGCTCGAGCGCCGGCGCGGCCGGTCTGATGCAGGTGATGCCGCGCACGGCGCGCTATGTCGCCGGGAGGATCGGCCTGCGCAACTACCGGCCGAAGACGGTAACTGAAGTGGAGACGAACGTTACGCTGGGAACGGGGTATCTCAGGCTGGTGATGGAGCAGCTCGGCCACCCCGTGCTCGCTTCCGCCGCCTACAACGCCGGCCCATCGCGCGCGCGGCGCTGGCGCGACGACAAGCCGCTCGAAGGGGCGATCTACGTCGAGTCGATCCCGTTCCCGGAGACCCGCGACTACGTCAAGAAGGTGATGGCGAACGCGGTGTACTACTCCGCCGTGCTGGAGAAGAAGCCGGTGCCGCTCAAGGCGAGGCTCGGCGTGATCCAGCCGCCAGGGGCGCTGGAGCCTCCGGTCTTCGAGGAAGACGCGCGCTGACGATTCCATGAAGCAGGCCGTATGAAAGTCGGCGCGGTCCTGGCCGTCGGCGGGGCGGGCTTCATCGGCCGGCACCTCGTCGCCTCGCTCGCCGCCGCCGGGATCCGCGTGACCGTGCCTTCGCGCCGCCGCGAGCGCGCGAAGCATCTCATCCTGCTGCCGACGGTCGACGTGGTCGAGGCCGACATCATGGCGCCGGGCGTGCTGCAGCGGCTCTGCGCCGGCAAGCAGGTGGTCTATAACCTTGTCGGGATCCTCCACAGCCGCCGCGGGCGCCGCGACGAGCGCGGACCCAACGATTACGGCCCGGATTTCGCCCGCGTGCACGTCGAGCTGCCTCAGGCGATCGTCGCCGCCTGCCGCACGATGGGCGTGCGGCGCCTGCTGCACGTCAGCGCGCTCGGCGCCTCGCCGGCCGGGCCTTCGGAGTACCTGCGCTCCAAGGGCATCGGCGAGCAGGCGGTGCTCGCGGCCGAAGACCTCGACGTCACCGTGTTCCGTCCTTCGGTCGTGTTCGGCCCCGAGGACACGTTCCTGAATCGATTTGCAAGCATGATCCGGTTGCTGCCCGTGATGGCCGTACCGTGCCCTGAGGCAAAATTCCAGCCGGTCTACGTCGGCGACGTGGCGCGCGCCCTGCATTTCGCGCTGGAGGAGCCCGAGGCGCGCGGCAAGGCCTACGAGCTCTGCGGCCCGCGCGTCTACACGATGAAGCAGCTCGTCGAGTCGGTGTGCGCCATGACGGGCCGGCATCGCCTGATCATCGGGCTACCGGATCGGCTCTCCTATCTGCAGGCGTGGATGCTCGAGCACCTGCCGGGCAAGCTCATGACGCGCGACAACTACCGCTCGATGCAGGTGGCGAACACCTCCGACGCCCCGTTCCCGTTCCATCTCCAGCCGCAGGCCCTCGAGGCCGTGGCGCCGGCCTACCTCGCGCCTTCCGGCCCGCGCGAGCGCTATCCGCAGCTTCGCTGGCGCGCGCGCCGGTAAGCAGGAATGGCGATCGACGCGCTGCTCGCGGGTCCTTTGCGCGTCGTCAATATCGGGCTCGAAGGCTTTGCTCGCGACCTCGCCGCCAATGGCGCCGCCGTGGCTCAGGTGGATTGGTCGCCGCCGAGATTCCCATTCGACGAAAAGATCGAGCAGGCGAATGCCGAGGCCTTGCGGCGCATCCTCGCCGCCGAGCCGGTCCTCGCCGATGTGCGCCGCGCCGGAGAGCTGATCCCGCAGCTCGACGCCGCGCGCCTCATCCTGCACGCCGGGCCGCCGATCGGCTGGGAGCGCATGTGCGGGCCGCTGCGCGGCGCGATCGGCGGCGCGATCGTGTTCGAGGGCTGGGCGCGGGACCTGGCGGCGGCCGAAACGCTCGCCGCTTCCGGCGCGATCGAGTTCGCGCCGAACCATCACTTCGGCGCGGTCGGCCCGATGACCGGCATCACCACGCGCAGCATGCCGCTCCTCGTGGTCGAGAACCGCGCCTTCGGCAACACCGCTTTCTGCGCCATCAACGAGGGCTTGGGCAAAGTGATGCGCTTCGGCGGCAACGACGCCGAGGTTCTGGCGCGGCTTGCCTGGCTTCGGGATGAGTTCGGTCCGCTCTTCGGCAAAGCGTTGCGTCAGTCACAGCTTGCGTTGAACCCGCTGATCGCGCGCGGCCTCGCGATGGGCGACGAGATGCACCAGCGCAACGTCGCCTGCACTTCGCTTCTGCTTCGAAGCCTCGCATCGAGCCTCGCGGGCGTCGGTGACTCGAATTCGCTTTCCAGGGCCTTTTCCTTCATCGCGGCGAACGACCAGTTCTTCCTCAATGTCGCGATGGCGATGGGCAAGAGCATCCTCGATCCGGCGCGCGGCATCGAGCGCTCGACGATCGTCACGGCCATGGCGCGCAACGGCACCGACTTCGGCATCCGCGTCGCAGGCCGCGGCGACGAATGGTTCAGCGCGCCGGTGGAGATGCCGCACGGGCTGTACTTCCCCGGCTTCAGCGCCGCCGACGCGAACCCCGACATGGGCGACTCGGCGATCCTCGAGGCGATCGGGCTCGGCGCGTTCTCGATGGCGGCGGCACCGGCGGTCGCGGGATTCGTCGGCGCGGGGGGCTTCGGCGACGCGCTCGCCACCACGCGCGCGATGAGCGAGATCGCCGTGGCGCGCCACCCGCAGTGGAAGATTCCGGCGCTCGAGTTCGCCGGGGCGCCGGTCGGCATCGACGCGCGCCGCGTGGTCGAGACCGGCATCGCGCCCGCGATCAACACCGGCATCGCGCACCGCCGCGCCGGCGTCGGCCAGGTCGGCGCCGGCGTGGCGCGCGCGCCGCTCGCGTGCTTCGAGAAGGCCCTTCTTGCCTTCGCTCGTCCTTAACCGCGTCGAGCGCGGCCGCTACCTCGACTCGGTCGCCCTGATGCACCTGTCGCGGCGCCTCGCCGCGCTGCCGGGCATCGAAGGCGCCGCGCTCATGATCGGCAGCCCTTCGAACAAGGTCCTGCTGCGCGATGCCGGGCTGCTCGCCGCGGAGGGCGAGGACGCGGGGGTGAACGATCTCGTGATCGCGGTGCGCGCTTCGGATGAAAGCGCGGGCCGCCGCGCCGTCGATTCGGCTTTGAATCTGGAGCCGGAGAAGAGCGAAATCTTTCCGCATGCCCGAACCCTCGCCGGGGCGCTCGAGGCGCTGCCACGTGCGAACCTGGCCCTCATCTCGGTGCCGGGCGACTTTGCCGCGGCCGAGGCGCGCAAGGCGCTCGGCGCCGGCCTGAACGCGCTGGTATTCTCGTCCGGCGTGCCGCTCGAGGAGGAGCGGGCATTGAAGCGCCTGGCGAACGAAAAAGGACTGCTTCTCATGGGGCCGGACTGCGGCACCGCGCTCATCGCGGGCACGCCGGTCGCGTTTGCCAACGCCGTGCCGCGCGGCGATATCGGCATCGTCTCGGCGTCCGGCACCGGGCTGCAGGAAGTGTCCTGCCTCATCGCGCGCATGGGCGCGGGCGTATCGCACGGCATCGGCGTCGGCGGCCGCGACCTCGACGAGCGCGTCGGCGCGCTCGGCACGCTGGCCGCCATCGATGCCCTCGAAAGCGATCCGGGCACGAGAATCGTCGTGCTCATTTCCAAGCCGCCCGCGCCGCGCGTGGCCGAGCAGGTGCTCGAGCGCCTCGCGCGCTGCGCGAAGCGATCGGTGGTCTGCTTTCTCGGGCTCGACAGGCCAGGCCTGGCGACCACCCTCCGAGAGGCCGCCGAGCTGGCGACCGGGAAGAAGCTGCAAGAAGAGAAGCTGGAGAAGAGGAAGATCAAAGGCCGGGTCCACGGCCTGTACTGCGGAGGCACGCTTTGCAGCGAAGCCGAGCTCGTCTTCCGTCGCCTCGGGCTGAGCGGGCATCGCTTCGTCGACCTCGGCGACGATCGCTATACGCGCGGCCGGCCGCACCCGATGATCGATCCCGAGATCCGCAACGATTACCTCGCCACCGCGGCTGCGGATCCTGCCGTTGGCGTGATCCTGGTCGACGTGGTCCTCGGGTACGGCTCGCACCCGGATCCCGCGGGGGTGCTGGTGAAGAATCAAGTCACCAAGACGCTGGTCGCCTCGGTCGTTGGCACTGAGAAAGACCCGCAGATGCGTTCGCGGCAGGTGGCGCGGCTGCGCGACGCGGGGGTGCTCGTCGCGCCGTCGAACGCGCACGCCGCCGAATGGGCGGCTTCTCTGGTGAGCTGAATGAGGACCTACTGCGAGGTCCTGGCGACCGCCACGATTCCCGCGAGCGCGTCCCAGCCCGAGGTATGGCCCACCGCATCGAGCCGCGCGAGGCTGGGATGCAAGTCGGGTGCGTGCCAGGCCGAAAGATTCTCCAGCACGTCGTGCAGCGCTTCGTGCACCTGCCCCGAGGCGGCCGCGGCGAGATGCGCGGCGCTTACTGCGCTAGTGCGCGTCTGGAGGCGCGGCTCGAGCCAGCGCCAGAGCGAATCGGCCTGCGCACCGCGGCCGAGCCAGCGCAAGGCGACGAGCACGCCGCCGAAATAGTCGTCGCCCGACGGCGTAAGCCCCGGGCCGAGGCCGATGAGCTGGGTGGCCTCGTTGCCGAGCGTGTTGCCGGCGAGCCAGCGGTCGATCGCCTCGAGCGCGGGCTGGGCGTGGACGCTGAGCGCGTTATGCACGCCGAGGATCGTGCATCCCAGGCCCTCCTGCGGGACATGCCCGTCGAGGCAGGCGCGCAGCGCATCGAGCTGCGGGCGGGCTTCGCCACGAAACGGCGGCGGCTCCCAGTTCTTTGCGTGTTCTGTGGAAATGATCGCAGTCTCTCAGGGCGGGC
>Ga0180104_1000310_pt1 | contig 10033 bp, 10 predicted proteins | sample EasRiv730_16_1Da_FD_121791 | JGI IMG/M metagenome (GOLD analysis project Ga0180104, IMG submission 121791) | Soil microbial communities from meander-bound floodplain in the East River, Colorado, USA - East River metaG ERMLT730_16_1Da | ecosystem: Environmental > Terrestrial > Soil > Floodplain ... | reverse complement strand
TCTCCTTGAGGAGCGGGTGCTTGGGCGGCACGACGACGCAGCGGTTCCACTGGTACACCGGCAGCGAAATCAGCTCCGCGTAGAGCGAGATCATCTCGGTCGCGACCCCCATGTCGGCCGCGCCGGCGAGCACCTGCTCGCAGATCTGCGTCGGGTTCCCCTGGTGGATGAGCAGTTCGACCTTGGGATAGCGCCGCTTGAACGCGGCCACAGCCTTAGGCAGCGCGTAGCGCGCCTGGGTGTGCGTCGCGGCGATCGTCAGCGTGCCGAGCTGGTCGTTGGCGAATTCCTCGCCCGCGCGGCGCAAGTTCTGCGCTTCGGCGAGGATGCGCTCGGCGATCGCCACGACGGCCTTCCCCGGCTCGGTGACCGCGACCAGCCGCTTGCCGTGGCGCACGAAGACCTGCACCCCAAGCTCGTCCTCGAGCGCGCGGATCTGCTTGGAAACCCCCGGCTGGGAGGTATGCAGGGCTTCGGCGGCCTCGGAGACGTTGAGGCCGCGGCGGGCGACCTCGGTCAGGCAACGGAGCTGCTGCAGCTTCATATTCGATAAATTTATAAGATGCTAACACAATAGTCTTTGAAAGAATAAGAGGGGGATCGAGAATTTCGGGGTGTACCTCTACGACGCCATCGACCAGCGCCTGGTGGACGAGCGGGTCGCGCAGTTCCGCGACCAGACGCGCCGCTTCCTGGCGGGCAAGCTCTCGGAGGACGAGTTCAAGGCGCTGCGCCTGCGCAACGGCCTGTACATCCAGCGCTACGCGCCGATGCTGCGCATCGCGATTCCCTATGGTCTTTTGTCCACAAGGCAATTGAGAAAACTGGCGGCCATCGCCCGCAAGTACGACCGCGCCTACGGCCATTTCTCCACGCGGCAGAATTTCCAGCTCAACTGGCCGCGGCTCGAGGACGTGCCGGAAATCCTCGCCGAGCTCGCCGAAGTGCAGATGCACGCGATCCAGACCTCGGGCAACTCGTTCCGCAACGTCACCACCGACCATTTCGCCGGCGTGGCGCAGGACGAGATCGTCGACTCGTTCGTGTGGTGCGAAATCCTGCGGCAGTGGTCCACCTTTCATCCCGAGTTCTCGTTCCTGCCGCGCAAGTTCAAGATCGCCGTGAACGGCGCCAAGGCCGACCGGGCCGCGGTCGGCGTTCACGACATCGGCTTGCATGCAGTGAAGCAAGGAGAAGAAATCGGATTCCGCGTGCTGGTCGGCGGCGGCCTGGGCAGGACGCCCATCGTCGGAGTCGTGATCCGAGAGTTCCTCTCCTGGCCGCACCTGCTCACCTACCTCGAGGCGATCCTGCGGGTCTACAACCGCTACGGCCGGCGCGACAACATCCACAAGGCGCGCATCAAGATCCTGGTGAAGGAGCGTGGTGCGGAAAAATTCCGCGAGGAGGTCGAGGCGGAGTGGGCGCATCTCAAGGACGGCCCGGCCACGCTGATCGCCGAGGAAGTGGCGCGAGTCGAAGCGCGCTTCACCCGGCCGCCGTATGAGCGGGATTCGGACTACGTTCTCGACGAAACCACCTGGTCCCCCGGTTTCGCTGCCTGGCACAAGCGCAACGTGCAGCCGCACAAGGCGCCGGGCTACGCCGCGGTGACGCTGTCGCTCAAGAAGACCGGCGTGCCGCCGGGCGACGTCACGAGCGACCAGATGGACGCGATCGCCGATCTCGTCGACCGCTATTCGTTCGGCGAGCTGCGTGTGTCGCACGAGCAGAACCTGGTGTTGGCGAACGTGCGGCAGCGCGACCTGCCGGCGCTTTGGCGCGAGGCGCGCGCGCTCGGCCTGGCGACGCCGAACATCGGGCTGCTCACCAACATCATCAGCTGCCCCGGGGGCGACTTCTGCGCGCTCGCCAACGCGAAGTCGATCCCGGTGGCGCAGGCGATCCAGGAGCGCTTTGATGACCTGGACTACCTCCACGAGATCGGCGAGCTGGATCTCAACATCTCGGGCTGCATGAACGCCTGCGGTCACCACCACGTGGGCCATATCGGCATCCTCGGCGTGGATAAGAATGGCGAGGAGTGGTACCAGATCGAGATCGGCGGGAACCAGGCACCTGCCGCTCTTGGCAAGGTCATCGGCCCATCCTTCGCACGCGCCGATGTCCCCGACGTCATCGAGCGCCTCATCGGCTGCTACCTGGAGCGGCGCGACAGCGAAGCCGAGCGCTTCGTCGACGTGGTGCACCGCATCGGCATCGAACCCTTCAAGGAACGCGTCCATGGCAACGCTCATCAAAGGGCGCCGCGTAGTTACCGAGAACCAGCCCTCGCCTAAGGAAAAAGTCGTCCGCCTCGAGCCCGCGGACGATCCCGCGTCGATCTCCCTCGAAGGCGTCGGCCGCGTGGAGGTCAGCTTCCCGAAGTTCGGCGACGGGCGCGGCTATTCGATCGCGCGGCTGCTGCGCAGCCGCCACGGCTACCGCGGCGAGCTGCGCGCGGTGGGGCACATCACGCGCGATCTGCTGTTTTTCCTGGAAAGCTGCGGCTTCGACGCTTTCGAGCTGCGCGAAGGCGAGGATCCGCGCGAGGCGCTGGCGGCGTTCGAGGATTTCAGCGAGTCGTACCAGGCCTCGGTTGCGCGTCCGCTGCCGCTTTTCCGCCGGCGCGCATGAAAGGGACGGTTTACCTCGTCGGCGCCGGGCCGGGCGCGCCCGACCTCCTCACCGTGCGCGCGGCCCGGCGGGTTCCTGTTGGAAAACGCAGCGGCAGGCATTCCACGGCGCAGCGCTTCATCAACAAGCGGCTGGCCGACGCCGCGCGCCGCTACCGGGTGGTAGCGCGCCTCAAGGGCGGAGATCCCATGCTTTTCGGTCGCGCCCACGAGGAAATCAGCTTTTTGAGAAAAAATTCAATCAAAGTCGAGATCGTTCCCGGCATCACCGCCGCGCTCGCTGCCAGCGCCGAGCTCGGCGTTTACATGGCGGCGGGCGAGGGGCAAGCGGTGAAGGACCCCCTGCTCGGCGCGGGCCTGCGGCCCGGCACTCCGGTGGTCGTTGCGCAGAGCGTATCCTTGCCCGAGAGACGGCTCAGCAAAGGCACTCTGAAAGAGCTGCCAGCGCTCGCGGCGCGCGGCGCGGGCGGCCCGCCTAGCTTCATTTGCGCTAGTACAAAGGTGCCATTGCGTTTCCACGCGAATCGGCACATGTTGGCGCGAATGTCGCATCCGTTCATCCGCGAGGCGCTGATGGGAGAGACAAACGAGATTCGCGTCGTGTTCGACGCGCCGCCTGGACGCAACATGCCGACATTGGTGACCGTCGAGGACCAGTATGGGCGGCGCATCACCGGCGGGGAGTGGCGTGAAAGGCCGGACGGGTACTGGGAGCTCGTTTTCCGGACCGAAGCCACCCTGATGCAGCCGAAGATGCACCTGAATTGAGCGCCTGCGCTACGGGCGTAAGCCTTTACAAACCCTGACAAAACGGGCCACCGCTTATGTTCAGGGCCCACCTTCCGCTTTTAGCTTTTTGTACGCTATGATGGTCGTCAGGGGGAAAGTCATGTATCCACAGGAAGGGCGGATCCGTGTCATGTTGGTTGACGACCATCGGATCGTTCTGTGGGGCATGGAACGGCTGATCGAGGGCGAAAGGCCCACGATGGAGGTCGTCGCTACCGCGACTACCTGCGAAAGCGCAATCGAGCTGGCCCTCACAACCAGGCCGGACGTAGTCGTCCTCGACGTCGATCTGCTGGGCGAAAGCAAGGATGAAGTCATTCCGGCGCTGGCGAATCGGCACAACACGCGGGTGCTGATCCTCAGCGGCGCGCGCGACGGCAAGATGCACGATATGGCGGTCCGGCGCGGCGCCTGCGGCGTGGTGCGCAAGGAGGCGCCGCCGAGCACGCTGCTCAACGCGATCCGGAAAGTCCACGAGGGCCAGTTGTGGCTGGACCGCGCCACCACCGGGCGGTTGTTCGTCGAGCTCTCCAAGCGCAAGGCCGACCCGGACAAGGATCCCGAGAAACGCAAGGTGGCTTCGCTCACGTCGCGCGAAGCGGACGTGGTGCGCACGCTCGTCACCAAGCCCGGCGCGGACAACAGGGAGCTTGCCGACCGCCTGAACATCGGCGAGCACACGCTGCGCAACCACCTCAGCCGCATCTACGACAAGCTGGGAGTGCCCAATCGCCTCGAGCTATACGTCTTCGCGCAGCGCAACGGGCTGAACGGCAACGGTCGGCCACACGCGTAGGTAGCGGCCGCCTCGGCCTGCTGCACCCCCTAGGGTATTTGCACTAAAGCGGCGCCGCCGCGGCGCCCATGACATCTGTCATGCCGACGCCACGGCGAGGCATGACATTCCTACCCAAGAAAACAGTACGTGTCGCTCGTTCCCGGCAGTTACGCTTCATCGACTATCTCTGGAGCGGAATGCACTTCGTGGCCAGTCGTCAAGAGGACAGGGTCGATACCACGCTGGCAGTGTGGCTGCCGCAGGGGTGCGCGGTCGCGCGCAACGTCAGCGCGAACGGCATCTATTTTCTGACCGACGTGGCGCTTGAGGCGGGGGCAATGGTGACGTTCGCGCTGGAGTTCCGGGACTTCCCGGCGGGCCCGATTCAGGCGAATTGCGTCGCGCGCGTGGTGCGGGTCGAGGAGCAAGACGGGAAAAGAGGGGTGGCGGCGGCCATTCAAAGCTTCGAGTTCCATCGCCTGCCCAAGCCCGACACGTCGTCGTAGTGAAGCGAAAGCGAAAAGACCATGGAAACCTACCAAGCAAAACTGACCAAGCTCCCAGGTGCCGGTCGACGCTCGACGCGTCCGTGGAGCGACGGGGCGGACGCGGCAAGCCCGGGAGGCGGTTCGCTGCTGGCGCCGTTTCGGCTTACCGCCGAGGAGAGCGCGAGATTTGTGCGAATCGTCTCCCAGGGCGCGCTGATCAGCCGGCACTACGGGATCTACCAGTGGCTTAGCGGAGAAGAAGTGCAGCAGGTTCTTCCGCACCAGATCCTGATCGCGGCGTGGGGCGATTTTGCGAAGCGCGACCTCAAGCTCGACGTCACCTCCGCCCTTCCCAACGTGCGCACCGAGCAGGTCGCGCGCTGCCGCATCGACGAGTTTGTCTACAAGGCACACGAGGAATGGGTCGCGGCGGGACGCCAGCCGGTCCTGCTCGAGACCGCCGATTTCGCAGCGCCGCGCGCGTGCGGCTGTCCGATCCATGCCGCGCTGCGCGGGATGCGCTCCGCGGTGATGCACGGCGTTCGCGACGAGCGCAGCGGCAACGAAAGCCTCTACATCGCGCTCGACACGGAGTCCCTCGGTGCGATTCCCCGCGTCGATGGCTTCAAGTTCCTGGTGCATTGCCTGATCGCCCAGATCGATGTCGCGTTTCGCCGGGTAGCCGCGTTTCCGCTCGAAGAGCCGAAACTGCCTCAGGCGACGTGCGCGGGCTGGCGCGACCTGAGCCGGCGCGAACGGGAGATTCTCGGCTGCCTGCGCCGGGGAGAGACCAACATGGATATCGCCGCCGCGCTCGATATCAGCCCGCACACGGTCAAGAACCATCTGCAGCGCATTTTCCGAAAGGTCGGCGTACACAACAGAACCCAGGCGGCCGCGCATTACAACGAGGCCATACGGACGCACGGGGAGCATGCATAGGGCACGGCACTGATGCTGCCTTGGCGCCAACAATCCTTGCCCCGTTACCCGGACGCCGGGATCGCGACGCCGATCGCGTTCCGCAAGGCCGGCCGCATGTCGATCGGCCGGGACCGGCTGCTCAACGTGCTGGAAATGGCGCTCGAGCCGCTGGTCCTGGTGCTCAGCTTGTGGGCCGTGGCGCTGGCGGTCGAAGGCCGGCTGGGCGCGCCGCACATGATCCTGGCGCTGGTCGTCTTCTCGCTGACCTTTCCAAGCGAGGCGCGGTTGTCTCAGACCCCGTGGCGCCTCGTGCGCAACGTCCTCGTGGGATGGCTGGCGCTGTCGGGGCTGCTGTTCTTCTTCGGCTACGCCACGAACTACCTCGGGTATTTTCACCGCGACACGCTGCTCACCTGGTGGTGGGTGGCGCCGACGTGCGAGCTCGGCGCGGCGCTGCTGCTGCGGCAGGGCGCTCTGGCGGTGCGCCGGCTCGGCGGCAGGGCCAAGCGCGCAGTGCTGGCGGGGATGAACGAGCCGGGCATCGAGCTCGCGCGGCGCCTCGGCGACGACGTCTACTCGAACATCCGGGTGCTCGGATTCGTCGACGATCGCGACGGGGAGCGCCTGTCGAGCGGGAGCAACTTCACGGTGCTGGGCAAGATCCAGGAGCTGCCGGAGCTCGTGAAGAAGAACCATATCGAGCTGGTTTACCTGGCGCTCCCCATGTCGCCGCAGCCGCGCATTCTCAGTGTTCTCGACGCGCTGCGCGACACCACGGCCTCGGTCTATTTCGTCCCGGACATGTTCGTCACGGATCTGATCCAGGGGCGGATCGACTCGGTGAGGGGCATGCCGGTCGTGGGCGTCTGCGATTCCCCCTTCTCCGGGATGAGCGGGCTGATCAAGCGCGCGAGCGACGTCGTGCTGTCGCTGGCGATCCTCGTCCTGATCTCGCCGCCGCTGCTCGCGCTCGCGCTCCTCGTCAGGTTGACCTCGCCCGGCCCGGTGATCTTCAAGCAGCGCCGCTACGGCCTCGATGGCGACGAAATCATCGTCTACAAGTTCCGCACGATGAGGGTCGTGGAAGACGGCGAGGAGATCCGGCAATGCGGCAAGGGCGACCCGCGCGTGACGCCGCTGGGAGCGTTCATGCGCAGGACCTCGCTCGACGAGCTGCCGCAGTTCGTCAACGTGCTGCAGGGCCGGATGAGCATCGTCGGCCCCAGGCCGCACGCAGTGGCGCACAACGAGATGTACCGCAAGCTGATCAAGGGATACATGCTGCGGCACAAGGTCAGGCCGGGGATCACCGGCTGGGCGCAAGTCAACGGCCTGCGCGGGGAAACCGAGAGGCTCGACAGGATGAAGGCGCGCATCGAGTACGACCTCGATTACCTGCGCAACTGGTCGCTCGGCCTCGACCTGGCGATCATGGCGAGGACGGTCTGGGTCGTGCTCAGGGGGGGCAATGCGTACTGAAGCATCCCCGTCGACTCCGGACTTCAGCAGGCCGGTGCACTGCCTCTTCGGCCTGCCGATCGACGCGGTCAGCCTCGCCGGCGCCGAAGAGCGGATCAGAACCGCGGCGGCGCAGCGCTCGCCGTGCTTCCTGTCGACGCCGAACGTGAATTTCCTGATCGCCTGCCAGTCGGACGACGCGTTTCGCAACGCGGTCATCGACAGCGACCTGAGCGTCGCGGACGGCATGCCCCTGGTCTGGCTTGCCAAGCTGATCGGCATCCCGATCCGCGAGCGCGTCGCCGGAGCGGCGCTGTTCGATGCGCTGCGCTACCGCCCCGGAGAGCGCCTGTCGGTCTACTTCTTCGGCGGTGCCGAGGGCGCGGCGGAGCTCGCCGGCAGGAAGCTGAGCCTCGAAGGCAAGGGTTTGACCTGCGCCGGCTACGAATCTCCCGGATTCGGTTCGGTCGACGAGATGAGCACCGACGAGGTCATCCAGCGGATCAATGCATCGCGAGCGGATGTCCTGCTGGTCTCGCTCGGCGCGCGCAAGGGCCAGGCGTGGATCGGGCGCAACCGCGAGCGGCTCAACGTTCCGGTGATCAGCCACCTTGGCGCCGTATTGCACTTCGCGGCGGGAACCGTCCGCCGCGCGCCGGCATGGATGCAGCGCTGCGGCCTGGAATGGCTCTGGCGCATCAAGGAGGAACCGCGCCTGTGGCGGCGCTATTGGGGCGATGGGCTGGCGCTGCTTGCGCTGCTCGTGACCCGGGCGCTTCCCTACGCCTGGTATTTGAGGCGCCACAGGCCAGATGCCGAGCGGCTCGCCGCGGCCCGGGTGGAGACGCGCAACGAGGGGCAGACCCATGTCGTGCGTCTCCACGGGGCCTGGACGCAATCGAACATCGCCCGCCTGCGGCGCTGCTTCCACCACGCGGCGCTGGCGGGAAAGGACGTGAGGCTGGAAACGAGCGGCGTCACTCATGTGGACAGCGCATTCCTCGGCCTGGTCATGCTGCTGCAGGGTCACCAGAGGCAGCGCGGCAGACGATTGCTCGTTCCCTCGGTCCCGAAAACGGTGCGCCGGGTCGTCGGGTACTGCTGCGCGGATTTCCTGTACTCCAGCCCGGCCCAGTCACAACAACCCTCGATCGACGTCGAAGGGGCAGTGCTCTCCGACGACGTGCGTGCGTGATGGCCAACCCGCTACGAACCCGCGCGGCGGGCGCGTACCCGCCGGCGGCCACGGTCAGCCTGTTCGCCGACGGCGCGGTCGAGGTCCTCGCGGCCCCGCTGGACGTCGATGCGGCGGCCGTTCGAGTCCTGGCGCAGCTGCTATCGGACGCCGAGCGCGAAAGGGCCGGCCGCTTCATTTTCGACCGCGACCGGCGGCGCTTCACGGTGGCGCGCGCCCGGCTGCGCCAGATCCTGGCGGCACGACTGCACGTGGAGCCGCAGGAGGTGGAGTTCGCATACGGTCCCCAGGGCAAGCCGGCGCTCGCGCGACGCTTCGCAGCCTCGGCGCTGACATTCAACCTGTCGCACTCCGAGGACCTCGCCGTGTACGCGATAGCCGGGGGAGGCGAAGTCGGCGTCGATGTCGAAGCCGTTCGAGCGCTGCGCGACGCCGATGAAATCGCCGCGCGCTTCTTCTCCAGAAGCGAGAACGAGGCGTACCTCGCTCTCGCTGCGCGCGACCGGCCGCTGGGATTTTTCAACTGCTGGACGCGCAAGGAGGCCTTCATCAATGCGCTCGGCGAGGGCCTTTCCCATCCGCTCGACAGCTTCGACGTATCGCTCGCGCCTGGCGAGCCGGCGAGGCTCCTGCGCGTCGGGGACCCGCAAGGGGAGCCTTGCGGCTGGGCGCTGCACAGCTTCCCGCCAAGGCCCGGCTTCGTCGGCGCGATCGCCCTGCGGAGCCACGCATGACGGCAACTGCGTCGATTCGCCCGGAGTTCAGGGTCGGCATTCGTTCCTCGCCGTACCTGGCCGATCACGCTTTTCAGGACATGGTCGTGCTGCCCGGGTCGTTCTACGTCGACATCGCCCTGAGCATGGAGCGCGCACATTCCGGGCGCGTTCCCGGCGTCGTTCGGAACATCGCGTTCCACAGCCCCGTCATCCTGTCCGCGGAAGACAGCGTCATCGAGGTCGAGGCACGGGACCGCGGCGACGGGCGCGTCGAATACACCTTCTACGAAGCGGGCGCCGAGCAGCCGTCCGCACGGCCGTATGCCGCGAGCCTCGAAATCGACCGCAGTGCATCCACGTCCCTGCGAGCGGGCGGCCACCCGCTTTCCATCGAAGCGATACAGACGCAGCCTCATGCCTTGATCGAGGGGGAGCGGTTCTACAAGACGCTGCGCAGGAACGGCAACCAATACGGGCCGCGCTTTCAGAACGTTTCCTCGATCTGGCGGGCGGGCGATCAGGCCGTGGCCAGGCTTCGTGTCCCCCGTCGGGATGAGGAAAGCGAGCGCCATTGCCTGCACCCTGCGCTGCTGGATTCCGTGACGCAGTTGCTGGCGCCCTTCATCTCGGACCAGGGGAGGACGTTCGTCCTGCGCTCGATCGAGAAGATCGAAGTTGCGGACGTCGAATTTCCCGAGGAGCTCTGGGGTCACGCCACGCTGCTGCCACAAAGCGATGGCGACGGCAAGACCTTCATCGGCGACGTGCGGGTCTTCGACGCGTCGGGCAGGATGTATCTGGAGCTTTCCGGCATCGCCTTCACCCTTCTCGAGCGGGCAGACGGCTCAGACGGGAAAGCGGCGGCGAACCTCGTTGTGGCGGCGAATTTCACCGCCGAGCCGCTCGAGGATTCGCTGAGATTCTGGGGCGAGCATTTCGGCTTTCGCCTGGGCGTCTAATTCGCCCCTTACAACCAGGTGTTCCAGCAGCTGCTGGACGCCGGAAGCGCCTTTCGCCGCAACAGCGGCGGGATCAACGTCATCGCGCTC
>Ga0180104_1000309_pt1 | contig 10035 bp, 12 predicted proteins | sample EasRiv730_16_1Da_FD_121791 | JGI IMG/M metagenome (GOLD analysis project Ga0180104, IMG submission 121791) | Soil microbial communities from meander-bound floodplain in the East River, Colorado, USA - East River metaG ERMLT730_16_1Da | ecosystem: Environmental > Terrestrial > Soil > Floodplain ... | reverse complement strand
GCTATGGCCGAGGGCAACGAGCTGGGCGGCGGCACAATGGAAGAGAAGGCGCATGCGCTGCGCTCACGGATGGAAACCTCGCGGCTCCTCCACGAGATGCCCAAGCCCACCATCGCCGTGGTGCGCGGCGCGGCTGCGGGCGCGGGGCTTTCCCTGGCGCTGGCCTGCGACATGCGCGTGGCGGGCGACACGGCGCGGTTCGGCACTGCCTTCGCGCGCGTGGGCTACTCCGGGGACTTCGGCGGCAGCTTCTTCCTGACGCAGCTCGTCGGCACCGCCAAGGCGCGCGAGCTGTACTACACCGCCGAGCTGGTGGACGCCCAGCAGGCTCTCGCGCTGGGGCTCGTCAACCGCGTCGTGCCCGACGCCAGGCTCGAGGAAGAGACCATGGCGCTGGCCCGAAAGATCGCGAACGGACCGCGCGTCGCGCTCCGCTACATGAAGCGGAACATGAACGCCGCCGAGTCGGGCTCGCTCAAGGAGCAACTCGACCTCGAGGCATGGCACCACACCCGGACGGGCATGACCGAGGACCACAAGGAAGCGGCGCGCGCCTTCGTGGAGAAACGCGAGCCCGTCTTCAAGGGACGCTGAGCGATGGCCAAGCTCCCGGACAGCCTCGGAACGCTCGACCCCGCCGCACAGAAAGTCTACGAACGGATCGCCGCCAAGCGCGGAAAGATCCGCGGCCCCTACGTCCCGCTCATGCATCACCCGGCCCTCGCCGAGCACGTCGCCGGCCTCGGCGAGTACCTGCGCTTCGACGCCACCCTGCCGGGAGACATCCGAGAGCTCGCCATCCTCATCACCGCGCGCCACGTCGCCCAGCCGTTCGAGTGGGTCATGCACGCGCCCGTGGCAAAGAAGGAGGGCCTGCCGGACGACGTCGTCGAGCGCATCCGCGCGCGCGGCGACCTGGCCGCACTGCCGGCGCGCTACCTGCGGGCCGCGCGCGTAGTACAGCACGTCCTCGCGCGCGAGTCGGTGCCCCACCCGCTCCACGATGAGATCCAGCAGGAGGTGGGCGTGACCGGATTGCTCGAGCTGGTGGTCCTGGCGGGCTACTACCAGACCATCGCGGCTGTGCTCTTTGCCTTCGACGTCCCGCTCCCCGAGGGCACCCTCGCCCCCTTCTAGCCATGCCCCCGGAGGGCGTTCCCTTGACTATCCTCGCGACGCGCGCGGCGGGGTTGAGCTCAACAGGCTTGGTCCGCCGTGCTGAGTGCCGCACGGGGGACAAACAATCGGGGATCCTACGCAAGGAAACCGAAACGCTAAGCGCCGAGGTAGCAAGATATGGTTTGAGCATGTCGATGGCGGCAAGCGCATCAGTGGGCGAAGTGATTTTTCGCTGTGGGCAGGCAGAGGGCTTTGTGATGGCCACCACGCTCTACTCGCGGCCGGCAAGAGGACCAGGTGTCTCGGGGTGGAGCGTCTATCAATTGGCCGGGTTCATCACACAAGATTCAGCGCAAGGGTATTTTGCCAAGTACATCCTCTCCAGCATGCTGGAGAGTCTACACATGAATCACGAGTGGGAGATGAGATCCGCCCAGGCCGCGGGGCAATACGCCAATGCCATGATGCAGATGAGCAACGCCGTCACCCAGTCCACCATCCGGCACGCTCGACAGCAGGCGGCCCAGGGTTCAGCCGGAGGCTGGAACCGTCCGAACACAGGGGGCGTGCCTAAAATCACGCGCGACCCGGGGGTTGAGCAGCGCCGGGATGTTGCCAACCGGGGTACCCGTCGTGTGTGCGATGACCTGGGCACGTGCAAGACGGTCGACAATTCCTGGACTCACGTGTGGCGCGACCACAATGGCAATACAGTGCCCGGTCCCGCCAGCGGCCATCCGCCGGATTATTCCGGCCAGTGGACGCCGATAAAGTGATCCACAAGTAGGTCGCAAAGACGAAGTTGACTGTCCTCCTGGCTAATGTGTAGCGGATTGCGGTGGAGGTAGAGGTCCAGTACGAGGATGAGCTCGTCCCGGTGCCAGGTCGGATTCCGCCTGCTCCGCGCCCCTTTGCCCTCTCTACCGCTTCGACCGCCGACAGCCATCCGTCACAGCGTCAGCCTCGGCCATATCGGTCGACGACGCGGTTCTTCTGCCCTCCAAGCCCGGTGATGCCCATCTCGACGATGTCGCCCGGCTCGAGGTAGCGTGGCGGCTTCATGCCGTGCGCGACGCCCGCCGGTGTCCCGGTCGAGATGATGTCGCCTGCGCGCAGCGACATGAAACGGCTGACATAGGCCACGATCTGGCGCACCGTGAAGATCATGTTCGCGGTATTGCCGCGCTGGCGCGCCTGGCCGTTGACGGTTGTCCACACTTCCAGGAACTGGGGATCGCGCACCTCGTCGGCGGTAACGAGGTAGGGCCCGATCGGCGCGAAGGTGTCCGCACTCTTTCCCTTGGTGGTCGTCCCGCCATGCTCCATCTGGAACGCGCGCTCCGAGACGTCGTCGACGATGCAAAAGGCTGCCACGTGTTTCATGGCGTTGGCCTCGGTGACATTGCGCGCATCACGGCCGATGACGGCGCCCAGCTCGACCTCGTAGTCGAGCTTGACCGCGCCATGCGGGCGGATGATGGGGTCGCCGGGTCCGCTGATGGCGCTATTGGCCTTGATGAAAACCAGCGGCTCCGTTGGGAGCGCCAGGCCTACCTCCTGCGCATGATCCGTGTAGTTGAGACCAATGCAGACGAGTTTGCCGATGCCCGCGAGCGGACAGCCCAGCCTGGGCCGGCCGCGGACCACCGGAAGCCGCCCAGCCTTGACTGTGCGCAACCGCTTCAGGCCGGCGGGCGAGAGCGCTTCCGCCGTCATGTCCTGCACGACACGCGAGAGATCACGCAGCGTGCCGGCTTCGTCGATGAGGCCGGGCTTCTCGGCCCCGGCGCGCCCATAGCGTACGAGCTTCATGAGTCATGCCCTCCTCTCGACCCGTGAACTGGAGTGTCAGTCGTGGTCAGCAACCCGTTCTATCACGCGGCCGGCCGTCTGGTTCTGCGATTTTCCGGCGCCGAGCACGGCGATCGCCTCTGCCGCGATCAGGAGCTCGGGAGAGGCCAGGGAGCGGACCTCGACCATGGTGGAGGCTGGAAAGTCACCGGTGTAGAGCTCGCGACGCCGGCACCCCAGACCCGTGAACTTCGGCCACGCTGATGCGCCCCGTCCCCGCTTGACGGGAGCCTACCACGACACCGAGGGAACCGTACCTACGGGCAGAGGCGAGACTTCGCGCCCTGGCGTATGCCGCGAGACGCGCCCCTCCGGCGGATGCGCCCCCGCGCCGCCCGGCGCCGGCGCTGATCGTCCCGGAGCGGTCCGCCGGCGTCCTGTAGTAAGCTGTCCTCGGCGCCCGCGGCGCCCATCACAGCCACCCGGGAAGGTCCCATGAGCGACACTGGCGCGCGGCAACTCGCGGTCGGGCTCAAGTACTCGCGATCGGTGCAGGTGACGGACGACATGACGCCGGCGCACCTGCGCGGCGAGCCGATCCGCGTCCTGTCCACTCCCGACATGATCCGGCTCATCGAGCAGACCGCCATCGAGGCGGTGCAGCCTTGCCTGGCGCCCGGGAAGGCGACGGTCGGCACGCGCGTCGACGTCACGCACCTGGCCGCGACGCCCGTCGGCATGACGGTGACGATCACGGTCGAGGTGACGGAGATCGACCGCCGCCGGCTCGGCTTCAAGGTGGAGGTGCGCGACGACCTGGACGAGGCGGGCAGGGGAACGCACGAGCGCTTCATCGTCGACGGCACGCAGCGGATGCCGCGGCTCCAGGAAAAGCTGAACCGGTGGAAGGCGGCAGGCGGAAAGACCGCGTAGCGAAGAGGCTCTCCGCATGTCGCTGAACGCGATGCGGTCGAAGGGCGCGACGATCATCCAGCGGGCTCGCCAGTCGCGCCAGGCTGCCCTGTCCGAGTACGACAGCAAGCGCGTGATCGCGGCCTACGGCGTGCCAACCACACGCGAGGTGCTGGTGCAGACCGCGGCCGGGGCAGATCCGGCGGCCCGGCGCATCGGCTATCCGGTGGCCCTCAAGGCCTGCGCCGCCGGAGCATCGCACAAGACGGAGAAGGGACTGGTCGCCCTCGACCTCGGCAATGACAAGGACCTGCGCCGGGCCTTCGCCACGCTGAAGGCCAGGGCGGGCAAAAGCTATGACGGCGACTTCCTCGTGCAGGAGATGGTCAGGGGGAGCCGGGAGCTCATGATCGGCATGGTCCGTGATCCGCGGTTCGGGCCGTGCGTCATGTTCGGGCTGGGCGGCGTCTTCAGCGAAATCCTGCAGGACGTCGTCTTCCGCGTTGCGCCGCTGAGCAGGCGCGACGCCCTCGAGATGCTTCGAGGGATCCGCGCCCACCGCGTGCTCGACGCCGTCCGCGGCATGAAGGCGGTGGATGTCGACTCGCTCTGCCACATCCTGATGACGGTGGGGCAGATCGGGCTCGACCATCCAGACATCGCCGAGATCGATATCAACCCTCTCATCGTGCGGGATGACAAGCCGATCGCCGTCGACGCGCTCATCGTGCTGTCGCGCCAGGCGGTCTGAGGTGACGGCGACAACAACGGCCGACACGATGGCGCGGTTCTTCGAGCCGCGGAGCGTCGCCATCATCGGGGCCTCCGGCGTGGCCGGCAAGCCGGGCAACGTCGTGATCAAGAACATCCTCGCCAACGGCTTCGCGGGGGCGCTGTTTCTCGTCAATCCGCGCGGCGGCGAGATCGAGGGACGCACGGTGTATGCGTCGATCGACGAGCTCCCGGATGGCGTCGATCAGGCGATCGTCACGCTGCCTGCCGTCCAGACTCCCGCGACGGTACGCGCGCTGGGCGCGAGGGGGATCACCGCGATCGTGCTCGCGGCCAGCGGATTCGCCGAAGTCGACCAGATGGGCGAAGCGCTGCAGGCCGAGCTGGTCCGCGCCATTCGCGAAAGCAAGGTGCGCGTCATCGGTCCGAACACGACCGGCCATGTGTCGGTGCCGGGCGCCTTCACCTCGAGCTTCTTCCCCCTCGGCAAGGTGCCGCGCGGAAGCGTCTCCTACGTGGCCCAGACGGGCAACTTCTGCGGGATCTCGCTCCGGCACATCATGTCGGCGGAGCACTACGGCGTGGCGCGCTCGGTCGGGCTCGGCAACAAGGCCGATCTCGATGAGAGCGACCTGCTCGAGTATCTGGGCGGCGACCCGCACACGAAGTCGATCTTCCTCTACCTCGAGAGCATCAAGAATCCCCGGCGCTTCCTGCGCGTCGCCCGGCGGGTGTCGCGGAGGAAGCCCGTCATCATGCTGAAAGGCGGTGTGTCGGAGGCGGGCGCGGCGGCGGCCGTCGCGCACACCGGCGCCCTCGCGGCCGATGGGCGCATCGTCGACGGCGCGCTGGAGCAGGCCGGGGTGACGCGGATCTTCAAGTACTCGCAGCTCTTCCACGTGGCGAAGGCGCTGGACGCGATGCCCCTCCCACGCGGCAACCGGGTGTCGTTCCTGTCTCCGTCTGGCGCCTTCACGGTGTGCCTGACCGACCTGTGCCGCACGCTGGGACTCGCGGTGCCGTCGTTCGGGGAGGCGACCCGGGCCCGGTTGCAGGCGATGGCGCCGCCCTTCATCCGCGTCCGCAACCCGGTCGACATCTTCGGGTCGGTCGCGCTGCACGGCTACGAGCGCGCGTACGGCGACGCGCTCGACGCCGTCCTCGCCGACCGCAGCATCGACGCGGTCGTCGTGATCATGATGCTGACGAGCGAGACGGGCCTCCCCCGCTACGATTTCCTCGTCGAACTGACGAGGCACTATCCGACGAAGCCCGTGTACGTGACCTTCATGGGGGCCCACGAGCACGACATCGCCGCCAAGGCGTATCTCGAGGCGCGCGGCGTGCCCTGCTTCATGCAGGTGGAGGAGGCCTTTGAGGTGCTCGCGGTCCTGGCCCGCTGCCGCGGGAACATGACCGCGCGGCGGCGGCGAACGACGATTACTCGAGGATCTGATCCGCGCGAATCAGGAGCGGCTGCGGGTCACTGGAAGGCGTAGCTCGCTGAGGCGGTGGTGACCGTCAGCAGAGTTGCGAGCGCCTCGCGCGAGGCGCTCGCTAACCCCTTGAAGTGGTGAACCGTCAAGGACTCGGACCTTGGACCTGCGGAGTGCGATTCAGCGTGGTCCAGGGAGGGCGCCCCCCTCCCCACCCGCCCCGGGACGCCACCGGCAAACTTCCGAGAACGTCAGCAGCAGCCGCCGGCGATTGTGGAGCGCTGGACGAGCTCGACGCGCGTGTTGTCGGGCGCGCGCATGAAGGCGATGCGCCCGCCGTTCGGCATCTGAATCGGCCCCTCGAGAAGCCGCGCGCCCAGCTTCTCGAGCCGCTGGATATCCGCCTCGATGTCCGTCGAGTCGAAGCCGAAGTGCTCGAGACCGAAGTGGGCGGAGGCGTTTCCGGGCTGGAGGGTCTCTCCCGTTCGCGGGCCCGAGATGTTCACCGCCATGCCGCCGTCGGCGCTCTGGCAGCGCACGAAGCGGCCGCCGAAGACGCGCGTCTCGTCGTTGACGATCTTGAAGTCGAACGCCCCGACGTACCACTCGGCGGTGCGTCGCGGGTCCGACGCCTTGAGATGGATGTGGTTGATGCGGTAGGGCATTGGGTCCTCCTTGGGGGTTCTCCTCAGGGTTTCCTTCGCAGGAGATACCGGTGCTCACCGTCCATGACCAGCTCCTTGTCCTGGTTGTGGATGGTAACGCGCATCGCCACGACGCCGGTCGTGCGGCCCGGCTCGAGCCGCGTGATGGTGAGCATCGGATACAGCGTATCGCCCGCGTAGACGGGCTTGAGAAAGCGCGAGGACTGGTCGAGGAAGGCCACGAGGGCGTCGCCGACCACGTGCGGGAAGATCCCGGCGCCGGCCGCGCCCTGGGAGGCGACCATGAGCCCGTGGGCCAGGAGGTCGCGGTGGCCGCGCGCGCGGCAGTAGGGGCGGTCGTAGTGGATCGGGTGGTTGTCGCCCGAAGCCAGCTGGAAGGCCCCGAAGAGCGCGTCCGTCATGGTGCGCGAGGGAATGTAGAAGCGCTCGCCTACGCGGAAGTCGTCGAAGTAGCGCGGTGGGGCGAAGCGGTGCGTCCCGGGCGAGAAGTCCTCATCTGCCATGGAGCGCCTCCCCTTTCACTGGATCTTCCGGATCTCCACCACGAGATAGCGGTCGGGCAGCTGCCTCACCGTCAGCCGGACGCGGTCTCCGCGACGCAGGCCGGCGCCGTCCAGCATCTCCGTCGTCTCGGCGTAGAAGGCCATCCTGCTCATCTCGTCCATGACGCCGGGCGCGGCATCGTGACTGACGAGGATCAGGGTGTCGCCCCCGCGCCCCTCGAAGACCCCGGTGACCCGGAAGAGGCCCTGCCCGGGGTAGACCTCACGGTAGCTGCCCCAGATGCCGGCCGCGAAGCCCGCCAGCAGCAAAACAAAGACCAGCGGGACGGCCCATCGGCGGGAGCGGGCCATACGTCGCGTCGACGGCCTAGACGGCGGCGGCGCGCAGCACGCGGCGGAGGAGCTTGCCCGTGCCGGGGCCGGCCGGCCCCGGCGCGCGCGGCACCGAGTCGACGAACACCACCTCGCGCGGCAGCTTGTAGACAGCTAGCGCGTCGCGGCAGAAGTCCACGATCTCACTCTCGAGGCCTTCGCGCCGAACAACCCCCTGACTGAGCGCCACGTAGGCGCGAGTGTTCTGCCCGCGCACCGCGTCCGGCACGCCGATGACGCAGCAGTCGGCCACGGCGGGGTGCCGGGCGATGACGCTCTCGATCTCCTCGGGCCCGATACGGTAGCCCGACGACTTGATCAGGTCGTCCTCTCTCGACAGGAAGGTGACGTAGCCCTCCTCGTCCATGGTGACGAAGTCGCCCGCGAAGCACCAGCCCTTGCGGACCGCGCGCCCCTGCTTGTCCGGATCGCGCCAGTAGAGCGTACCGGTCGGACCCTTGACGACAAGGAGCCCGACCTCGCCGGGCCGGCAATCCTTGCCTCCCTCGCTGATGACGCGCAGCTCGTAGCCCGGCACCGCCGGACCTATGGCCCCGGGCTTGACCCGGCGCGTGACCGCGGACGAGACGAAGACGTACATCATCTCGGTCGTGCCGAGCCCCTCGAAGATCTCGAGCCCAAAGGCGTCCTTCCATGCCTGGTAGGTTTCGCCGCCGAGGGACTCGCCCCCGCCCGTGCAGAGGCGCACCGAGGAGAGGTCGTACCGCGCGCGCGCGTCAGGGACCTGGAGCATCTTGCGGTAGGCCGTGGGCAGGATGGAGAGCACGGTGATGCCGTGCTTCCCGATCTGCTCGAACATGGCCTCCGGGGTGAATCGTGGAAGGAGCGACGCGGCAGCGCCGAAACGGAACGGGATGACGGCTTGGGTGGAGTAGCCCGCGGCGACCGACAATGGCGCGGGCCCGCCAATGACGTCGTCCGGGGTGACGCGCCAGCCGTGACGGCCGAAGGTGTCGGGCACGACGAGCGCCTCTTCCATGACATGCGCGGTGCCCTTGGGCAGGCCCGTGGTGCCAGAGGTGAAGAGAAGGACGGAAACGGCCAGCCTGTCGCGCCTGACCGGCTCCACAGGGGGGTGCGCCTGGACCATCAGGTCCGCGTACGGAATGAAGCCCTTGGCGCGGATCTCGGCGGCATCTCCGCCGATGACGATGACGTGGCGGACCGTTGCGAGCTCAGCCCGCGCCCGCTCAACCTCTTCCAGAAGTGTGGCGGCGACGATGAGGGCAACGGCCTCGGTGTTGGTCGCTACGTGGGCGATCTCAGCGCGCGAGAAGAGCGGCGAGATCGGGACGATGACGGCGCCGAGCTTGATGACCGCGAAGTTGACGACGAGGGCGGGCGGGATGGACGGGACGCGCAGCAGCACCCGGTCTTCCTCCCCGATGCCGAGGCCGCGGAGCGCCCCGGCAAGGCGATTCACCTGGGCTGCAAGCGCGGCGTAGGTGATCCGTTGGTCTTCGAAGAGGATCGCGGCGCGGTCGCCGCGCCCCTCGGCGACGTGGCGGTCGAGGAGCTCTTCAGTGGAGTTCAGACTCGGAGGGTAGGCCCGGAGCTCCGGCAGCGTGTAGACGCGCTCCGGCCACGCCTCGCGGGGCGGGAGGTACTCCGGTGGAATGCGGCCCAACTAGTAGCGGCCGGAGGGATCGTACCCGGGGTCGCCGGGACCCGGGATCTTGCCCGACACGTAAGCATCCGTCAGCACCCAGGGGGCGCTGCATCCCTCGAGGAACACCTCGCGGGCCGCGCGGTAGCTGCTGCCGAACGTGAGCAGCATGAGCAGGGTCGAGGTCAGGACGCCCGCCGTGCAGACGATGACCTTGCCGGGGACGTAGACCACGTTCATGAAACCGGCCGCAACAGCGTCCCCGCGCGTCGGATCCGTGCTGGTAGTGGGCTCGACGGCGGGCATGAGCATCTTTTCCTCGGGATCGATGGCCACGCGCTCCTGACCCGGCTTCTGACTCGTCAGCGGAGGCTCGAGCGGGGGCACCGTCTGCGGGGCCTGGGCGAAGGCCGCCAAGGGAGCCAGAGGGCCCGTCACGAACAGGGCGGCCACGAGTGCCGCGGAGATCCAATGGGAGATCTTCATGGTCGTACCTCCACGTATCCGGCTCTTTGCCCCGACGATCTCGTGGGCTGCTGCCACGATAACTAGGACTCTAGCCTACAGGGACTATGGCGACTATATCAAATAAAAACCAGCGACTTCAAGCCGCCTCCCTGCGCCCCAAAACGGTGCTAGAATGCCGCCCGCGGCACCCCGCCGCCTATCGGAACCCTAAGGAGGCACCACATGAAGATCGTCCGGTTCTCCCAGAACGGCCACTCCCCGCGCCTGGGCTGCTTCATGGGCCAGGACCGCGTGGTAGACCTCGAGGCGAGCTGTGCCGCCTGGCTCTCCGCCAAGGGAGTCGTCCGCTCAGCCGACATCGCGGCCGCCCGCTTCCCCCAGAGCAAGCGAGGCTTCCTCGAGGGCGGCTC
>Ga0180104_1000305_pt1 | contig 10124 bp, 5 predicted proteins | sample EasRiv730_16_1Da_FD_121791 | JGI IMG/M metagenome (GOLD analysis project Ga0180104, IMG submission 121791) | Soil microbial communities from meander-bound floodplain in the East River, Colorado, USA - East River metaG ERMLT730_16_1Da | ecosystem: Environmental > Terrestrial > Soil > Floodplain ... | reverse complement strand
CGGACCTCGGCAGGGTACCGAAGGTGTTCTGGCGGCCGGCTACATCCCGTTCGCCATGACTAAGGCGCAGCGCATCGCCAACATGGACCCACGCCGCTCCATCGAGGAGCGCTACGGCAGCCAGGAAGGCTACAACTGCCTGGTCAGGCATGTCGCCAAACAGGAGGTAAACAAACGTCTGCTCCTGCAGGAGGACGCGGACCGTCTGATCGCGCAAGCCGCCGCCACCAACGTTCTGCCGAGCGACCCGTGGAACCGCGTCGCCAGGGACCTATGCCGGAAGCTCGAGCGCGACGACGATCATCACGGCAAGGACGACGACGATGATGACGATGACGACGGCGATCGCCGCCGTGCCGGTCGCGACCATGACGACTGAGCACACCATTTCAGGGAGGGCTTGAACATGCGAATCCCGCTTACAGAGGAGGCAGCGATGAAATCGATTGCCGTCCGCTGGTCGGCAGCGTTGGTACTCCTCGGACCGGCGCTTGCCTGGGCCGAAGTCACACAATTCGTCATCGAGTCCAGAACGTTACTCAGGAACGGCGCAACGTTTGGCGACGTCGGCCAGTATGAGCGTCTCAGGGCCTATGCTCTTGGCGAGCTAGACCCCTCCCATCCTAACAATGCCGGGATCGTCAACCTCGACAAGGCGCCGCGCAACAGCAATGGCCGCGTCCAGTACCGCGTGGACGTGGAAATCCGCAAGCCGGTCGATCTCGAGAAAGGAAACGGCACGCTCCTGTACGACGTCGTGAATCGCGGGAATAGGCTCATTCATGATGAGAACGCTGTGGATTTGACACATGGGTTCACGCTCGTGTGGAGTGCCTGGCAGGGTGATCTGGCGCGCTCTGGCGACAATCTGATCGGAACGTTTCCGACTGCCAGGAACCATGACGGCACTTCGATCGTCGGACTGAGTCGGGATGAATATGTCGACAGTCTGGCGCTATACGGGACGAGCACCGGCACGTTCGCCGGTACCCTGACCTATCCAGCCGCCAACCTCGACAAGAGTCAGGCAACCTTGACGGTGCGCGAGAGGGAGAGGGATGCCCGTCAGCCGATCACCAGCTGGCAGTATCTCAATGACCGGCGGATCCAGATTACGCACCCAGGCGCGCCGTACGATTCCGGGGCGATCTTCGAGTTCATCTATCCGGCCAAGGATCCTATCGTGGCGGGAATCGGGTTTGCAGCTACGCGGGACGTAAACTCGTTCCTGCTGTTTGAGGATGAAGACGGCGCCGGCAACCCCAACCCCCTTGCCGGGAAGGCAACGTCGACGCGTGGGTGCCGCCCCGAACATGGAAAGAAGGTGAAGCACGACGACGACGACGATGACAACGGTGATCGGGGTCGTGACTGCGACCGGCGGCTCATCAAGCGAGCAATGATGACCGGCGTGTCGCAGAGTGGTCGATTCATGGGTGATTTTCTCTGGCAAGGATTCAATCAGGACGAAGCGGGGCGGAAGATCTTCGACGGCTTCATGCGAATCGTCGGCGGAGCCCGCAAGACGTGGACCAACTTCCAGTTTGCCCAGCCCGGGCGCTACTCCAAGCAGCACGAGGAGCACTTGCAACCGGGCGACCAGTTCCCATTCGCGTACAACACCATTCGGGATCCGCTGACCGGCAAGGTCGACGGCGTCCTCGAGAAGTGCAGGCGTACACAGACGTGTCCGAAGGTATTTCACCTGGACGGTGAATACGAGATCTGGGGCGCCCGGGGCTCGTTGTTGCTCACGGACGGCGATCCCAGGCAACCCGAAGCCCTCCGCATCCCGAGTGACGTACGTCTCTACATGATCGTCGGCACGCCGCATCAACACTCCCTGGCTGCGATCGTCCCTGCCGTGCCGTCCTTCGGCAGGTGCAAGCACCTGGGTAGTCCCATAGGGGGCATACAGGTCATAAGAGCGCTCATTCCCGCCCTGAACGACTGGCTCACGACGGGCCGGGAGCCGCCTGAGAGCCGATACGGGTTGGTATCGGAACGCGCTCACAAGAGCACCCTGGTGCCCTCCGACCAGGCCAGCACGGGCTTCCCGGACATTCCCGGCGTGACCTACAACGGGCTGTTCAATTATGTGCGGGTCACCGACTACAACGTACAGCCGCCACGGGAAGGCGCCGAGTATGGTCAAGTGGTACCCAAGGTTGACCGCGACGGAAACTCGCTTGCCGGCATTCGCCTCCCGATGTTGGAAGCACCCATTGCTACCTACACCGGCTGGAATCTCCGGGCGCCCGGTCACGCCGAGGACGAAATGTGCGCTACCGGTGGCTCGTACATTCCGTTTGCGCGGACCGCGTCGGAGCGCCTTGCTGCCGGGGATCCGCGTCTCTCGATCGAAGAACGTTATCGGAACCACGACGACTACGTGCGCAGGTTCGAACGCGCCGCGGGAAAACTCGTCAGAGAGCGGTACTTACTTGCCCAGGATGCAGAAGCCATGATCGAGCAGGCAAAGGCTCTCGATATCGGTCTGCCCAAGGACTGAGGCCTGACGCGTCTGAGGCTCGTTGGCCTCCGCAAGGGCGTCACTGTTCGTATATTGACATCACTGCCGCTCTCTTGACTTTCGTTTGGAGGCGGTGAGATAGGCGCTGCGCCTTGATCCAGAATGACCGCTGGGTCGAGGAGGCCTAATCCATGTTAAAGCCTACGAAACGTAGTCGAGCGGCTGCCGCGGTCGCAGCAGCGGGAGTCTTGCTCATTTCGGCCGCGGCATCCGAAGCGCGAGTCACCGAGATCACGATCAGCAACACAACGTCACCCATGTTCAACGGGCAGACGTTCGGCAACGTCGGGACTTACGAGGAGCTTAGGGGCACGGCCACCGGTGAGCTCGATCCCTTGGATCCCCATAACGCCGTCATTACCGACATCCACCTGGCGCCGCGTAACGCCAACGGCAAGGTGGCCTACACGGCGACCTTCACATTGCTCAAGCCGGTCGACATGAGCAAGTCCAGCGGGGTCCTGGTGTACGGCGTGAGTAACCGCGGGGGTCGCGCGCTAGGCACTGGAAACGTGGGAGCAACCGCGGCCCTCCCCGCCGGGGATGGATTTGCCTATAAGACGGGAAATGTCTACCTGGCGAGCGGCTGGCAGGGCGATTTGGCGTTCGATCCGGCCCGCGAGACGATCATCGTACCGGTGGCCAGCGGTGTGACCGGGCCGACCTTCGCCCGCTTTGTCACGGTTGCGGGCAACGTCAATACGCGCCCGCTGCCCGGGAGCGGGCGTACGCCCGCCAGCCTCGATACGACGAAGGCGAAACTGATCTCCATCGCGCGCGAGAACAACGTGGGCGTGCGCACCGGCGTGGTGGAAATTCCGAGCGGCGACTGGGCGTTCGCGAATTGCAGCAGCACGCCCTTCCCCGGGACAGCCTCTGCGACGCAGATCTGTCTCAAGAACGGCTTCGATCCGAACCTGATCTACGAGCTGGTCTATACCGCGAAGGATCCGCTGGTGCTCGGGGTCGGCATGGCGGCGATGCGGGACGTCGTATCCTTCTTTCGGCGGGCCTACGTTGACGATGCGGGAACGCCCAACCCGATCGCTGGAAAGACCGATTGGGTGATCGGCTACGGGATCTCCCAGTCCGGCCGGTATCTGAAGAATTTCATCCTGCTGGGCTTCAACGAAGACGAAGACGGCAGGATCGTCTGGGACGGTGCCCACCCGATCATCGGCGGCGCAATGGGCCAGTTCAACATCCGCTTCGCTCAGCCCGGCAACATCGCCAACATCTTCGAGCCCGGCGCGGAAGGCCCGATCTGGTGGGGCGATTACAACGACCGCGCCCGCGGCCGCGGCGTGACGGGAATCCTCGAGCGCTGTCGAGCGTCCCATACCTGCCCGAAGATCTTCGACGACTTCGGCGGAGCGGAAGTCTGGTATGGCCGCGGCGGCGTCGGCATCGCGGGCACCGGGGGCAGCCATGATATCCCCTTGCCCAGCAATGTCCGCCGGTATTACCACGCCAGCACGGCGCACGGCGGCGGTCCCGGTGGCTTTTCGGTCGCGCAGCCTGCGCTTGCAGGATTGATGCTGGCCAGGAATCCGAACCCGCAAACAGAAATCCGGCGTGCTCTGCTCGTTGCGCTGACCGAGTGGGTGACGAAAGGCAGGAAGCCGCCGCGCAGCGAACACCCGCGGGTCGGTGACGGGACTCTTGTGGCCGCGACCGCAAAGGCGATGCGCTGGCCAAAAATTCCCGGCGCGCCGACGCCCGACAATGTCATGAATGTCCTCATGGACTATGACTACGGTCCGGACTTCCGCTACAACGATCAGTCGGGGGTGATGACCAACGTCGTTCCGCCGATCAGGCAGATCATTCCGACGCCTGCCGCCAAGGTGGACGAGGACGGCAACGAGGTCGCGGGCGTGAAATCCGTGCTGCTCCAGGCTCCTTTGGGCACCTATACGAGCTGGAACCCCGTTGCGGCCGGTCCTTTGAAGGGCAATGAGGGCAACCTTGCGGCTGGCTACATCCCCTTCCCGATGACCAAGGCCGAGCGCAAGGCGAGCGGCGATCCGCGCCGCTCGGTCGAGGAGCGCTACGGCAGCCAGGAGGGCTACGACTGCGTGGTGCGGCATGTGGCCAGCCAGGAGGTGCGCAAGCGGCTCCTGCTCCAGGAGGACGCCGATCGCCTGATTGCGCAAGCCGCCGCGAGCCATGTCCTGCCGAGCGACCCCGACAATCGCATCGCCAGGCAGCTGTGCAAGAAGCTCGATGACGACGATCGTCATGAGCACGATGATGACGACGATGACGACGACTGAGCTGTAGCGCGTTGCTGCAGGGTTGAATCGGCCGGCAGAGTCACCTGAGCTCTGCCGGCCAGACGAATTTTCGGGATAAGAACCGGGAGGCACCATGGCGTACTTGAGCAAATGGCTGCACGGCTTCGCATGCGCGTTCCTGTCCGCGATTGCAGCGCTCGCCGGATTGACGCTGGTCGCGACGGCGATACCGTCGGGCGCGGCGCCCGGTCAGGCGCTCGCCGGCGACCGCGACGACGACGATGATGATCGCGACGCCCGGCGGGGATCGAAGCACGAATCCAAAGCCGGGATCAGAGCGCTCTCCACTCATCCGGACCGCGTGAGCGGCGGGAACGTGCTCGTGGAGATCGATACTCGCGGAAACACCACGCATTCGCTGGCCATTACCTTGAACGGTCGCGACGTTGCGGATGCGTTCCGTCCGGGTGCAAGGCCCGATACGCTGGTCGGACTGGTTAGCGGTCTGGTGCTCGGCAAGAACACGCTCAGGGTCGAGAGCAAGGGTCGCGGCAAGTCGCGCGAGTCGCTTGAGCTGACCAATTACTCCATCAAGGGCCCGATCGTCTCCGGACCTTATCAGCAGCCCTTCATTTGCCAGACACAGAGCTTCAACCTGCCGGCGGGCCTCGGGACTCTCGGCGCGCCGTTGGATGCGGACTGCTCGGTGGCGACCCGCGTGGACTACGTCTACATCTCCACCGCTGGGGGAGGGTTCCGTGCATTGCCGAGCACGACCAGCCTGCCGGGCGATGTGGCGATGACAACGACGAAGGCGGGCGTGACCGTGCCGTTCGTGGTGCGGGTGGAAACCGGCACGATGAATCGGGGCATCTACCAGAACACCATCTTGCACGATCCGACGAGCGAGCCGGCGCCGAGCCCCTTCTCGCCGCCCAAAGGCTGGAACAAGGGGCTGATCGCGATACATGGGGCGGGCTGCCCCGGTGGCTGGTATCGCCAGGGCGCGGCGCAAGGGGTCAACCCGCTGACCGGAATAAACACCACACGGCTTGGCGAAGGCTATGCGCTGTTCATCAACACGCTGCAGCATCCTTCGAACAGCTGCAACCCGTTCCTCGCGGGCGAAACCGCGATGATGGGCAAGGAGCACTTCATCGAGACTTTCGGTGTGCCGTCCTACACCATCAGCCTGGGCGGCTCGGGCGGGGCGTATACCACTTTGGACGTCGGAGACGCTTTCCCCGGTCTGTTCGACGGCGCAATCGCGACCTCGACCTTCCCGGACGCGTTCTCGATCGCCAACAGCGCCCTCGACGGGCACCTGCTGACGCATTACTTCGCGGTCACCAATACAACGGGTTTCACCGACGACCAGAAGGTGGCGATCAGCGGATATCAGGGCATCCGGGCTTGGATCGATGCCGCAAACCAGGCACAACGCACCGATCCTGTCCCGGGTCGGGTTGACATCCCCGGCTACAACTCAGCGGTATGGAATGCCGCCGTCCCGGCCGAGCTGCGCTACCACCCCGTCACCAATCGCACCGGTGCGCGTCCGACGGTATTCGACGCATCCCGGAATATCCATGGCGTGGATGAGGACACCGGCTTTGCGCTCCGCCCATGGGACAACGTCGGCGTGCAGTACGGTCTCGGCGCGCTCAACTCCGGGGCGATCAGCACCACTCAGTTCCTCGACCTGAACGAGGGCATCGGCGGCTATGACAACGATGCCAACTACGTCGCGTCGCGCACGGTCGGAGACCGCGGAGCGATCAAGCGCGCCTACCAGGGTGGCATGACCTTGCACGGCGGTGGCGGGCTCGCCATCATCCCGGTGCTCGATGGCGGTAACTACAACGACACGAGCGGCTACCACTATGCGTGGTTTCACTTTGCGGTTCGCGAGCGCATGCGGCAAGCCAACGGTCATGCCGACAACCACGTGAGCTGGCGCGGGCCTTCGCAGGGAGAGGACAACTGGTCGGCGATGGTGCGCTGGGTGCAGGCGATCAAGGCGGACCAATCCAGTGCCAGCCAGCGTGAAAAGATGCGCCGGAACAAGCCGGCCGACGTGGTGGATGGCTGCTGGGTCCCGGCGACCGCGACCACGCCGCGGCAATTCATCGCCGAACCGACGACTTTCAGCAGTCAGCCCGACTCCCAGTGCAACACCTTGTACCCGTCCTACGCGTTTCCACGCTATGTTGCCGGCGGACCGCTGCAGGCCAACATCCTGAAGTGCAAGTTGAAGCCGATCGAGCTCGGGGACTATACGGTTTCGTTCACCGAGTCCGAGCTGGCGCGCCTGCGCAGCATCTTCCCGAATGGGGTGTGCGATTGGTCCAAGCGCGGCGTGAATCAGACGGGCGTCGTGCCGTGGGCGTCTTTCGGCCCCTCGCGCGACAACCTGGTCTTTGACGTGACGCACCGTCACCGCCAACACGATGACGACGATGATGACGATGATTGACAGAGTTGTGAGGAGAACTCTGCAGTTCGGCGTGCACGCCGCGGCAGGGTGCGCGCTCGCGCTCGCTGCCGTGGCGGCAAATGCGCAGTCCTGGCCGGCCAAACCGATGGTGTTTCTCAACCCGTTCCCGGCCGGTGGCGGCACCGACACCTTTGCCCGGCCGATCGCCGCGAAGCTCGGCCAGGCCCTCGGCCAGCAGGTGCTGGTCGAGAACCAGGGCGGCGCCGGCGGCACCGTCGGCGCAGCCAACGCCGCGAGACGCGCGCCCGACGGCTACAACTGGTTTTTCGGCGCAGTGCACCACACGATCGCCGAGAGCCTGTATACGCGGCTGCCCTACAGCCTGGAAAAGGACTTCGAGCCGGTCACGGTCGCGGCGTTCGTGCCGAACGTGGTGGTGGTGCATCCGAAGCACGCCGACAAGTTCAGGACGCTGAAGGATCTGATCGACTATGCAAAAGCGAACCCGGGCAAGCTGAACTACGGCTCGGCCGGCAGCGGCACCACCCACCACCTTTCGGTCGAGCTGTTCAAGACCATGACCAAGACCTTCCTGGTGCACATCCCCTACCGCGGCGCAGGGCCGCTGATGATCGACCTGCTCGCCGGCCAGGTCGATCTCGCTTTCGACGGCATGGGAACCTCCTCGCAGCAGATCAGGGCCGGCAAGCTGATCCCGCTCGCCATCACGAGCAACGTGCGCAACCCGGTATTGCCGAACGTACCTACGGTCCAGGAAGCGGGCGTGCCGGGCTATGAAGTGCGCACCTGGTACGCGGTCTGGGCGATCAAGGGCACCCCGCCCGAGATCAAGGACCGCATGTACCGGGAGATCGCGGCGGCGATCAACCAACCCGACCTGAAGCGCATCTGGGCCGAGCAGGGCGCCGACGCGGGCGGCATGCCGCCGGCGGAGATGGAAAAGCTGGTGAAGAGCGAGATCGCAAAATGGGCGAAGGTGGTGAAGGACGCCGGCGCCAAGGTGGACAACTAGCAGCTTCCCGCAGATGGCGCGGCGCGCTGTTAGCGCCGCGCGACCGGTGGACTTCCCAGCCCGGCGAAGTCCGTCCCGTTTTTCTTCCCACCCGCCGTCCCACCGCGGCGCCGAAACGGCGCTTGCAGTTTCTCGTCCCACCCGGGTATAGATAAGCCTCCAGTCGTTCTACTGGAGGAGGGGGGACGATGCGTCGCAGCGACGTGTTCATTGCCGCTGCATTAGTGCTCACGTCTGCATCGGTGCTCGCGGATGACCGCGGCGGGCTGCTTCCTTGGGACACGCTCGGCAAGGTCAGCCTGGTCAAGCAGAAGGACCGCTACGTCCCGGAGTTCCCCAAGGAGCTCATTGCGCTCGACCAGGCGCAGGTGAAGCTGAAGGGCTTCATGATGCCGCTGGAAGCCGCGGCCAAGCAGAAGCGTTTCCTGCTGACCGCGGTTCCGTCCGAATGCGGCTTCTGTATGCCCGGCGGCCCCGACCAGCTCGTCGAGGTGCAGGCAAGACAGGGCGTCGCGTACGTGCTCGATCCCATCACGGTTTCCGGAAAGTTCGTCCTCGTGCGCGACGACGCGGGCGGGCTGCTGTACCGCCTCACCGATGCAATCGCGGTTCCGAAATGATTTCCACGCTAGGAGGGGAGTGAAATGAGCCAGGACAAGCGCAGGCAACGCGGCTTCTCGCGCCGCAAGTTCATGCAGACGGCCGCCGCGGGCGCGGCGGCGGCAGCCGGCAGCCCGCTTCTGGGAGGCGCGGCGCACGCAACTAAATCGAAGAAGCCGAACCTCGACCCGGACGTCATCCTGCAGAACGGCAGGATCCACACCATGGACGCGAACGGCACCATCGCCTCTTCGGTGGCGATCAAGAACGGCCGCTTCATGGACGTCGAGCGCGGACGCTCGCAGATCCACGCCGGCCGGAAAACGCGCGTCATCGACCTGCGCGGCCGCACCGTGGTGCCGGGGATCATCGACAACCACAACCACCTCGTGCTGATGGGCAACCGCCCCGGCTACCACACGCCGCTCGAGAACGCGCATTCGATCGCCGAGGCGCTGGCCATCTACGCCGCGCGCGTACGTGAAGTGCCGAACAACGCATGGATCACCACGATCGGCGGCTTCCACTCCAACCATCTCTACGCCGACCCCGCCGACCCGCTGAGCGGCCGCCTGCCGACGCTCGCCGAGCTCGACAGCGTCGCACCGAACAACCCGGTCTTCATCGAGATCGGCTTCGTCGGGCCTTCGGCCACCAACAGCCTGGGCAAGTCGATCCTGCAGGCGAACGGGGTCACCGTCGGCGCGACCGGCGACGCCGGCTCGATTGCAGGCGGCGCCCAATCCTCGACCGCGCTGCTGTACCTGCGCCAGACGCTGTTGAATCCCGAGCAGCGCAGGCGCGGCGTAATCGACGCGATGAAGTATGCCGCGGGCGTCGGCGTGACCACCCATATCGACCAGGGCGCGTTCCAGGCAACGAACACGCCCGGCGATGGCGCGGCCCACGAGGACAACTTCACGATGCAGATCCCGTTCCTCGAGATCTACGAGCAGGGGCTGGGCATCGTGCGGCTGCGCATCAACTTCCTGCACATGGAGCCTTTGAACACGGCGGTCGGCGAAGTGGACCAGGTGCCCGAGTTGAGGCAGCGCCTGAAGAACGCGTTCCCGTTCCTCGGCAACGACCTGGTGAAGACCGGAGGCATCGGCGAGTTCATTGCCCAGGGGACCAGCAAAACAACGAGCGCATTCCTCACGGCTGCGAAGCGCGTAGCCGCGGCGGGATGGCGCGCCGAGGTGCATTCCCTCGGGCGGCGTAATCTGCCGACCAGCAACCCCGCCGACTTCGAGCTCGAGATCGAGGCGTTCGAGGCGGTGGAGG
>Ga0180104_1000302_pt1 | contig 10163 bp, 9 predicted proteins | sample EasRiv730_16_1Da_FD_121791 | JGI IMG/M metagenome (GOLD analysis project Ga0180104, IMG submission 121791) | Soil microbial communities from meander-bound floodplain in the East River, Colorado, USA - East River metaG ERMLT730_16_1Da | ecosystem: Environmental > Terrestrial > Soil > Floodplain ... | reverse complement strand
CGCCGTCGCGCGCATGCTGGCCACCGCCCCAGCGCGGCGGTCGGCAACAAAACCGTCACATTCCAGGTCTACCCTCGAATGCCTGGCCCCAACAGGCAGGATCGCCATGCAGCCCACCGCGCACATGTCCAAGGACTTCGATGCCGACCTGCTCGCGGTCCGCGCGCAGGTGCTCGAGGCGGGCGGAATCGTCGAGTACCAGCTCCGCTACGCGATCGAGGCGCTGCGCACCGGGGACCGGTTGCTCGTCACCCGCGTCATCGCCGACGAGGCGCGCATCAACCGGCTGGAACGGGACATCGACGAGGCCTGCACCAACCTCATCGCGCGGCGCGCGCCGGCAGCGAGCGATCTGCGCTTCGTCATGATGGTCTACAAGACCATCACCGATCTCGAGCGCGTGGGCGACGAGGCCAAGAAGATCGCCCTGATCGCGCGCGAGGTGCGGCTCAACGAGCGCCTCAGCCCGGGGTTCCCGGAGATCAGGATCGTCGCGGGACTGGTGATCGACATGCTGCGCCGCGCGCTCGACGGCATTGCGCGGCTCGAGGCGGAGGGCGCCCCCGAGGTCGCGCGCATGGATCGCGAGGTCGACGGACACTTCCAGGCGATCGTGCGGCAGCTGCTCACCTACATGATCGAGGATCCGCGCACGATTTCGCTCGCGCTCGATCTGGTGTTCGTCGCCAAGTCGCTCGAACGGGTCGGCGACCATGCGAAGAACATCTTCGAGTACGTCGTGTACATGATCAAGGGTAGGGACGTGCGCCATCTGCCGATCGAGGAGATGGAACAGGTCGCCCGGGAGTGAAGGGGGCGGCGTTGCGGGGCGGAGGCGCGGGTGCTAAGGTGCCCGCCAACTCGTCAACGCGACTGGCTCTCGTGCAGTTCGACTCGCTTGCCGCCGTCGACCTCGGGTCGAACAGCTTCCACCTCCAGGTCGGGCGGGTCGTCGACGATCAGATCTACCTGCTTGACAGCCTGCGCGAGCCGGTGCGGCTCGGCGGCGGGCTGACGCGCGACAAGCGCATCGACCGCGCCACGCAGCTGCGCGCAATCGAAGCGCTTGCGCGCTTCGGCGAGCGCCTGCGCGGATTTCCGGTCGGGGCGGTGCGCGCGGTCGGCACCAACACGCTCCGCGTCGCGAAGAACGCCCCGCAGTTCATCGAGGACGCGCACGCCGCGCTCGGTTTCCCGATCGAGGTCATCTTCGGCCGGGAGGAGGCGCGCCTCATCTACCTCGGGGTGTCCCACAGCCTCCCGCTCGCGCCGCACCGGCGGCTGGTGATCGACATCGGCGGCGGGTCCACCGAGTTCATCATCGGCACCGGCTACGAGCCGGAGCTGATGGAGAGCCTGCGCATGGGCTGCGTGAGCTACAGCATGCGCTTCTTCGCGGACGGCAAGATCGAGAAGTCCGGCATGAAGAAAGCGGAGCTCGCCGCGTCGAACGAGATCGAGCGCATCGCGCGCGACTTCCGCCGCGCCGGCTGGAAGGAGGCGATCGCGTCCTCGGGCACGGCGAAGGCCCTCGCAGCCGTGCTCGCCGCGAACGGCTGGACGGAGGGTGACATCACGAGCGACGGTCTCGACCGGCTGCGCGCCCAGATGATCAAGGCGGGCGACGTCGACCGGCTCGACTCGCTCGGCGTGCGCGGCGACCGCGCGCCGATCCTGCCCGGCGGGGTCGCGATCATGCTGGCCGCCTTCGCCGAGCTCGGCCTCGAGTCGGTGCAGGTGTCGGAGGCCGCGTTGCGCCAGGGCGTGCTCTACGACCTGCTCGGACGCGTCCAGCACCACGACATGCGCGAAATGACGGTGCGCCAGTTCGTGCGCCGCTACCACGTCGACGGGGCGCAAGGCGAGCGCGTGCGCGCGCTCGCGCTGCAGCTGCTCGGCGAGCTGTCGGACCGCCCGCGCGAAGCCGACCAGCTGCTGCTCGGCTGGGCGGCGCACCTCCACGAGATCGGCCTCTCGATCGCGCATGCGGCCTATCACAAGCACTCCTCCTACATTCTGTCCAACGCCGACATGCCGGGGTTCTCGCGGGACGAGCAGTCCCGCATCGCGCGCGTCGTGCTCGCGCATCGCGGCAAGCTGGCCAAGATCGAGGGGCTGCCCGCGCGAAGCCCCGACTGGGCGCTGGTCTTCTGCCTGCGCGTCGCGGCGCTCATTTACCGGAGCCGCGTCGACCTCGAACTGCCTCGGATCGGATGTCGGGTCACCGACAGCGGCTATCAGCTTGCGGTTCCGAGCGCCTGGATCGACGCGCACCCGCTGACGGCCGCTGCGCTCGAGGCGGAAGCCGAGGAGTGGCGCAACGTCGGCCTGAAGTTCGATGTGCGCGCGCAGTCGGATCGCGCGCAGGCAACCGGCTGAGCGGCGGCAACGCCGCCGCGACGACGGCCGGTTGGGCGTACGGCGGCCCCAGGTTGCTCAGACGAGATCCGGCCCGATCACCGCGCGCAGGACCACCTCGACCTCGCCGTCCCGCACGCGCCGCCGCAGCCACCAGACGGCGCCCTTCTTGACCGGCCAGCTGGCGTGAACGCCGGTCAGCGCGAGCGCAGCGACCTGGCCGAGCGTCGGCTGATGGCCGACCACGAGCACCGCCCCGCCGCCTTCCGGCCAGCCGGCTGCCGTGAGGACTTCGTGAGGCGTGGCGCCCACGTCGACCCGGGGTTCGGTCTCCACCGCGCGTTCGAGCGCCGCGGCCGTCTGCTGCGCGCGCACCGCCGGACTCACCAGGATCCGGGCGTTTTCCGGTAGCCGCTTCGCGAGCCAGCGCGCGACCGCGCGCGCCTGCTTGCGTCCGCGCGCGGTCAGCGCACGTGCCCCATCCGGCGCGCCGTCTTCGGCCTCGGCGTGCCGCCAGAGGATGAGGTCCATCGTGGTATCCGTGCGCGGCATGCGTCCTTCCCGGGGAGGTGTCCCCGGATCCTACCCGGTGCCGAATAACGCGAGGAGGGCGGTGACGAAAAACAGTCCCGCGGCGACCTTCCGCACCACGTCCAGCCGGATCCGGCTGGCGAGTTGTTCGCCGATGAGCACCGCCGGCACGTTCGCGATCATCATTCCGAGCGTCGTTCCGGCGACCACCGCCCACAGCACTTCGTAGCGCGCACCCAGGGCAACGGTGGCGAGCTGCGTCTTGTCGCCCATTTCGGCGATGAAGAACGCGATCAGGGCGGTGAGGAACGCGCTCGCGCCCTCGCGCGGTCCCGCGGATTCGTACTTGTCGGGCACCAGCGCCCACACGCCGAACGCGCAGAACGCCGCGGCCGTGGCCCAGCGCACGGTCGCCGGCGCGAGCAAGCTGGCGAGCCACACGCCCGCGGATGCCGCGAGCGCGTGATTTGCGAGCGTCGCGGCGAGGATGCCCCAGATGATTGGCCCGGGACGCCGCAGGCGTGCGGCGAGGATGAACGACAGCAGCTGCGTCTTGTCGCCGATTTCCGCTATGGCGACGAGGATCGTGGAGGCGAGAAAGGCTTCCAAACCGCGCTACGGACGCATGCGCGCCGTTCGGAACGTATCGGCCGCGCCGCACGCGGCGCAGGTCACTTCTTGTTCGGACAGGCGGGCTTGGTGCAGTCGGCGTACAGGGCGAGCGAATGGTCGCGGATCACGAAACCGCGCTCCTTCGCGATCCGCCCCTGGCGCTTCTCGATCTCGGCGTCGTAGAACTCCTCGACCCGGCCGCACTGCATGCACACGAGGTGATCGTGATGGCTCGAGTCGTTGAGCTCGAACACCGCCTTGCCCGACTCGAAGTGATGGCGCTGCAGGAGCCCGGCCTGCTCGAACTGCGTGAGCACGCGATAGACGGTCGCCAGGCCAACGTCGAGCCCGTCGGTCATCAGCAGCCGATAGACGTCCTCGGCCGACAGGTGCCGGACCGCGCTCTTCTCGAACAGCTCGAGGATGCGCAGCCGCGGGGTGGTCGCCTTGAGGCCGATCGTCTTCAGGTCGTGGGCGTTGGACATCGAAGGGGCGGCCGCGGAGGGCGTTCGACTATCATAGCGACTTTGCAAGCTATCGAGAACCGGTTCGCGAACGCCGATGCGCACGATCCTCCTCGTGCTTTTCCTGCCGCCCTTCCTGGCCGGGTGCAATCCGCTGCGCATCCTTTCCGTCCACACGATGGAGATTCAGCAGGGCAACTACCTGACCCAGGAGATGGTGTCGAAGCTGCAGGCCGGCATGACGCGCGACCAGGTGCGATTCGTGCTCGGCACGCCGCTCCTCGTCGACATCTTCCACGACAATCGCTGGGACTACGTCTACCGGCGTCGTCGCGCGGACAGTCGCGAGGTCGAGGAGCGGCGGCTGTCGGTGTTCTTTGACAGCGATCGCCTCGTCCGGATCGAGGGCGACGTGACCATCGGGTTGGGAGCGGAGGCAAGTCCCGGCGCGACGGCACCCAGCGCGACGGCACCCAGCGCGACGGCACCCAGCGCGACGACACCCAGCGCGACGGCGCCCGACGCGACCGCGGAGCAGAAGAAATGAGGATCGCGATCGCCGGCGCCGCAGGGCGCATGGGGCGGACGCTCATTGAAGGCATTTTGCGTTCGAGTGACCTCGAGCTCGGCGCGGCTTTGGAGGCGGCCGGCCACCCGCAGCTCGGCAAGGACGCGGGCGAGGCGCTCGGCATGCCGTGCGGCGTCAAGATCGGTGCGGACGCCGCCGCCGCCGTCGGCGGGGCCGACTGCATCATCGATTTCACGCGGCCCGAGGCCACGGCGGTGCACGTGGCGACCTGCGTGGCCGCGGGCAAGCGGGCGGTGATCGGCACGACCGGGTTCACCCCCGCGCAGAAGGCGGAGATCGTCGCCGCCGCGCAGCACATCCCGATCGCGCTGGCCCCCAACTTTGCGGTGGGAGTGAACGTCACCTTCAAGCTCGCGGAAGTCGCGGCGCGGATCCTCGGGGAAGGCTACGACGTGGAGATCGTCGAAGCGCACCACCGCCACAAGGTGGATGCGCCTTCGGGGACCGCGCTCCGGCTGGGCGAAGTGATCGCGGGCGCTCTCGGGCGCGACCTCAAGGCGTGCGCGGTCTACGGTCGGGAAGGCCTCACCGGCGAGCGCGACCCGAAAGCGATCGCCTTCCACGCCATCCGTGGGGGAGACATCGTCGGCGAGCACACGGTGATCTTCGCCGGCGAGGGCGAGCGGGTGGAGGTGGCCGTCAAGTCCGGCAGTCGCATGACCTACGCCATGGGCGCGCTGCGGGCGGCGCGCTGGCTCGGGGACCGGGGTCCGGGCCTCTACGACATGTTCGACGTGCTCGGGCTGAAGTAGCGCCGCCGTGCGACGCGTCGCCCTGATCCTGCTGGCATCGCTCGCGCCGGTCGGCGCCGTCTGCGCGCAGCAGGGCGTCGGAGATGTCGTGTACGTGCCCACGCCGCAGGTGGTCGTCGACACCATGCTGCGGATGGCGAGCGTCGGGCCGGCCGATTATCTGATCGACCTCGGCTCCGGCGACGGGCGCGTCGTGATCACCGCGGCGAAGCGTGGCGCGCGTGCGCTCGGTGTGGATCTCGACCGCCATCTTCTCGATATGGCGAAGGAGTCCGCGCGGCGCGAGGGCGTTGCCGCGCACGCGACCTTCCGCGAGCAGAACCTGTTCGAGACCGATCTCGCCGGCGCGACCGTCGTCACGACGTACCTGCTGCCCGACATGAACCTCAAGCTCCGGCCGAGGATGCTCGCGCTCCCCGCCGGGACTCGTGTCGTGGCGCACGACTACCACATGGGCGACTGGCTGCCAGACGACCGCGAGATGCTGTCGGTGCCCGAGAAAAAGGTGGGGCAGGTGGGCGTCAGTCACATCTACCTCTGGCACGTGCCGGCACGGGTCGGGGGACGGTGGCAGGGCACGATTCCGTCCGGCACCGGGACCGCTGCCCTGGAATTCGACTTCGAGCAGAAGTTTCAGGCGCTCACCGGGCAGGCGACGTCGGTCGCGGGGCGCCCGACCCGGCTGCGGACGCCGACGCTCCGCGGCGACGCACTCGCTTTCCTGCTCGAGGTGGGCCCGACTCAGAATCCGGTGCGCTACGCCTTCCGTGGCCGGGTCGCCGGCGACGAAGTGCGCGGCACCGTGGTGGTCTCCGACCCCGCGCGCGGCCATCGCGAACATCCCTGGAGCGCGCGGCTGGTCGCCCCGGCGCCGGTGCGAGCGGACTAAGCCCGCGCGTCTGCTGCGCCGCGGTATAATCGGCGCCCAATCGAACCGGTCGGACGTCGTGTCCGCGCCGTCGTCGCGCAGAGGTCGAACCCCGCAGTGTCCGCTTCGCCGTCGCCTGCCCTGCTCGCGCTCGCCGACGGCTCGCTTTTTTCCGGTCACTCCGTCGGCGCCGTTGGCGCCACCGTCGGCGAGGTGGTCTTCAACACCGCGATGACCGGCTACCAGGAGATCCTGACCGATCCCTCGTACTGCCAGCAGATCGTGACGTTCACTTACCCGCACATCGGCAACACCGGTGTGAACGACGAGGACGACGAGTCCGCACGGCCCCACGCCGCCGGGCTCGTCATGCGCGATTCTCCGTTGCGCGCGTCGAGCTGGCGGGCGCAGCGGACGCTGCCGGAATACCTGCAGTCGCATGGCGTGATCGCGATCGCGGGCATCGACACGCGGCGCCTCACGCGCATCCTGCGCGAGAAGGGCGCGCAGAACGGTTGCATCATGGCCGGGCACGTGTCGACGGAGGAAGCGCTCGCGCAAGCGCGCGCGTTTCCGGGGCTCGCCGGGATGGACCTCGCGAAGGTGGTCACCGCGCAGCGGCCGTACGAGTGGGCCGAGGGCTCGTGGCACCTCGGCAAGGGCTTTTCGAAACCGACGCGGCCGCGCTTTGGCGTCGCCGCCTACGACTACGGCGTGAAGCGCAACATCCTGCGGATGCTCGTCGACCGCGAGTGCGCGGTCACCGTCTATCCGGCGCAAACCCCGGCCGCGGAGCTGCTCGCGGCGAAGCCCGACGGCGTCTTCCTCTCGAACGGCCCCGGCGACCCGGAGCCCTGCGAGTACGCGATCGAAGCGATCGGCCGGATTCTCGACACGACGCGCATTCCGGTCTTCGGGATCTGCCTGGGCCATCAGCTGATGGGCCTCGCATCCGGTGCCCGGACGATGAAGATGAAGTTCGGCCATCACGGCGCGAACCATCCGGTGAAGGACCTCGACACCGGTCGGGTGGTCATCACGAGCCAGAACCACGGTTTCGCGGTGGACCCGGCGACGCTGCCGCCGACGCTGCGGCCGACCCACGTATCGCTGTTCGACGGCAGCCTGCAGGGGCTCGCTCGCACCGACCGGCCGGCATTCTGCTTCCAGGGCCATCCTGAAGCGAGCCCCGGTCCGCACGACGTCGGCTACCTGTTCGATCGCTTCGTGAAGCTGATGGAAGAGCGCCGTGCCTAAGCGCACCGACATCAAGAGCATCCTGATCATCGGGGCGGGTCCGATCGTGATCGGGCAGGCGTGCGAGTTCGACTACTCGGGCGCGCAGGCGTGCAAGGCGTTGCGGCAGGAAGGCTACAAGGTCATCCTGGTCAACTCGAACCCAGCGACCATCATGACCGATCCGGAGATGGCCGACGTCACGTACGTCGAGCCGATCACCTGGCAGATGGTGGCGCGCATCATCGAGCGCGAGCGTCCCGACGCGCTGCTGCCGACGATGGGCGGACAGACCGGCCTCAACTGCGCGCTCGACCTCGCGCGCGAGGGCGTGCTCGAGAAGTTCGGCGTCGAGCTCATCGGCGCCTCGCGCGCGGCGATCGACAAGGCCGAGGACCGCGAGAAGTTCAAGCGCGCCATGGAGGCGATCGGGCTCGCGTGCCCGCGCTCCTCCCTCGCGCACTCGCTCGAGGAGGCGATGCAGATCCAGGCCGGCATCGGGTTCCCGGTGGTCATCCGGCCGTCCTTCACGCTCGGCGGCTCCGGAGGCGGCATCGCGTACAACCGCGAGGAGTTCGTCGTGATCTGCGAGCGCGGCCTCGACGCCTCGCCCACCCACGAGCTCCTGATCGAGGAGTCGGTGATCGGGTGGAAGGAGTTCGAGATGGAGGTGGTCCGCGACCGCGCGGACAACTGCATCATCGTGTGCTCGATCGAGAACCTCGACCCCATGGGGGTGCACACCGGCGACTCCATCACGGTCGCGCCGGCGCAGACCCTCACCGACAAGGAGTACCAGCTGCTGCGCGACGCCTCGATCGCGGTGCTGCGCGAGATCGGCGTGGACACCGGCGGGTCGAACGTGCAGTTCGCGATTTCGCCCGACGACGGACGAATGCTCGTGATCGAAATGAACCCGCGGGTGTCGCGCTCGTCGGCGCTGGCGTCGAAGGCGACCGGCTTCCCGATCGCCAAGGTCGCGGCCAAGCTCGCGGTCGGCTACACGCTCGACGAGCTCAAGAACGAGATCACCGGTGGCGCGACCCCCGCCTCGTTCGAGCCGACGATCGACTACGTCGTCACGAAGATCCCGCGCTTCGCGTTCGAGAAGTTCCCGCACGCGAACGACCGGCTGACCACCCAGATGAAGTCGGTCGGCGAGGTCATGGCGATCGGCCGCACCTTCCAGGAATCGTTGCAGAAGGCGCTGCGCGGCCTCGAGATCGGCGTCGACGGCCTGAACCAGAAGACCACCGACCGCGAGCGCATCGCCCGCGAGCTCGGCGCGCCCGGTCCGGAGCGCATCTTCTACGTCGGCGACGCGTTCGAGAACGGCTTCACGTTCGACGAGATCCATCAGCTCACGCGCATCGATCCCTGGTTTCTCGCGCAGATCGAGGACATCGTGCGCACCGAGATGGAGCTCGACGATCGCGCGCTCGACAGCATCGGGGCGGACGAGCTGCGGACGCTCAAGCGCAAGGGCTGGTCGGACCGCCGGCTCGCGAAGCTCTTCGCCACGAACGAGGACGCGGTACGCGCCCGGCGCCACGCGCACGGGGTCCGGCCCGTGTTCAAGCGCGTCGACACCTGCGCGGCCGAGTTCGCGACCAACACCGCCTACCTGTACTCGACCTACGAGGAGGAGTGCGAGGCGGCGCCCACCGACCGCAAGAAGATCATGGTGCTCGGCGGCGGGCCGAACCGGATCGGGCAGGGCATCGAGTTCGATTACTGTTGCGTGCACGCTGCTTTCGCGCTGCGCGAGGACGGGTTCGAGACCATCATGGTCAATTGCAACCCGGAGACCGTCTCGACCGACTACGACACCTCGGACCGGCTCTACTTCGAGCCGCTCACGCTCGAGGACGTGCTCGAGATCGTCCACGTCGAGCGGCCGGCGGGCGTGATTGTGCAGTTCGGGGGGCAGACGCCGCTCAAGCTCGCGCGCGACCTGGAGAAGAACGGGGTGCCCATCATCGGCACCTCGCCGGACATGATCGACGCCGCCGAGGACCGCGAGCGTTTCCAGAAGCTCCTGCACGAACTCGACCTGAAGCAGCCACCCAATCGAACCGCGCGCGACCCGGCCGAGGCGATCCGGCTCGCCGAGGAGATCGGCTATCCGCTCGTCGTGCGCCCGAGCTACGTGCTCGGCGGGCGCGCGATGGAGATCGTCCACGCTCAGGACGAGCTCGAGCGCTACATGCGCGAGGCGGTAAAGGTCTCAAACGAGTCGCCGGTGCTGCTCGACCGGTTCCTGAACGACGCGATCGAGGTCGATGTCGACGCGGTCTGCGACGGTGCGGACGTGCTGATCGGCGGGATCATGGAGCACATCGAGCAGGCCGGCGTGCACTCCGGCGACTCGGCGTGCTCGCTGCCGCCCTATTCGATCCCTTCGCACCTCGAGCGCGAATTGCGCAAGCAGACCGTGGCGCTCGCGAAAGGATTGAGCGTGGTGGGGCTGATGAACGTGCAGTTTGCCATCCAGCGCAGCGAGGTCTACGTCCTGGAGGTGAACCCGCGCGCTTCGCGCACCGTGCCGTTCGTATCGAAAGCGACCGGGGTCCCGCTCGCAAAGATCGCCGCGCGCTGCATGGCGGGCCGCAGCCTGCGGGAGCAGGGCGTCGGCGGCGAAGTGCTCCCTCCGTACTTCTCGGTCAAGGAGGCGGTGTTCCCGTTCAACAAGTTTCCCGGCGTCGACACGATCCTCGGGCCCGAGATGCGCTCGACCGGGGAGGTCATGGGCG
>Ga0180104_1000300_pt1 | contig 10184 bp, 8 predicted proteins | sample EasRiv730_16_1Da_FD_121791 | JGI IMG/M metagenome (GOLD analysis project Ga0180104, IMG submission 121791) | Soil microbial communities from meander-bound floodplain in the East River, Colorado, USA - East River metaG ERMLT730_16_1Da | ecosystem: Environmental > Terrestrial > Soil > Floodplain ... | reverse complement strand
TCGCTCGGCCTCAACGTCGCCCTGAATCTCACCAAAGTCTTCTCCCTGCCGGCGCTGAACCGCTCGGAAGAGGCGCAGCGCCGCGCCGACGACGCACGCCGCCAGGCGATGGCAATGGCGGTGCTCACCCAGACGCGGATCGCCGCCGTGCGTTACACCCTGGTGGCCGACGAGTTCCTGATCTGGGACGAGGCGTCACGCGACGACGACCTGATCGTGAAGCATCTTGCGTCCAGCGAATCGGCCGGAATCGACAACGAGCTGGAGGTGGTGCGCGCGCGCGCCCGGGCGATGGCGACCCACGTCAATCGCGACCTCGCCTACGCCGCCGTCCAGGGGGTGATTGCGCGCCTGTACAACTCGGTCGGATACGACGCGGTGCCGCGCGCCGGCGAAGACGCGGAGCTGGCGGAACTGACAAAGCTGGTGCAACTGCGCTACGGCGAGCTCGAGCGCGAGAGCTTCTCGCCGCGCGCCGAGGAGGAAAAGCTGCTGGTGGCGGTGGGCGAGGTGTCGGGCGTTGCGCCTCGGGTCGCCGCGCTGCTCGGCGAAGGAGCGAACCGCATCCTTGCCGGCGGCAGGGTCAAGGCCGCCGACGGCGCTGCCGACGTGTGGATGGACCTGCGCCTTAACCTCGAGCGCGCCGCGGGCGGCCGCAGGACGGTGCGGGTCGACATCGGCGCGCGCCGCCCCCCGGGGAGCGCGGCCCTGGCGGCGCGCGAGTTCAAGACCACGCTGAGCGAGCCGATCGACGACGAGCAATGGCGGGTGCTCGGCGAAGGCGCCGCCTACCGCATGGTCAGCGAGCTTGCCTCGACCCGGATCACGCGGCCGGTGCTGCGCATGGAGCAGGCGCTGCGGATGCCCGCGGGCGACGCACCCGGCGCCGGGACCGCGCCGCCCGCCGACGGAGAACCGCTCGACCTGCGCCTCGACGAGCGGCTCGCCCCCCGGTGAGGACGAGCCTCGCACGGCTGAGCCTGATCGTCGCCTTCGCCGCCGCGGCGGGCAACGCGCTCGCGCAGGCGCCAGCCCCGGGCGCCGCGCGACCCGAGAAGCCCGCGGCGGAAGGCGAGGTCGCCGCGCTGATCCTCGCCGGCGAGGAGGGCATCCTGTCGAGCCAGATGGCGGGCAAGATCAACGCGATCCGGGTCGGGCTGGGAGACGATTTCAAGAAGGGTGCGGCGCTGATCGAGTTCGACTGCTCTGAGCAGCGTGCGCAGTTCCAGGCGGCGGACGCCGAGCACCGGGCGGCGCGCGAGACGCACCTCGCGCGCCTGCGCTTGCAGGCGCTCGGCGCCGCCGGCGAGCTCGAGGTGACGCTTGCAGCCGCTGCGGCGGAAAAAGCCCGCAGCCAGGTCGACTACCGCAGGACGCAGATCGCGTATTGCAGGGTCAGGGCGCCGTTCAAGGGCAATGTCGCGCGGCTGCGCGTCAAGGCCGCGGAAAGCGTCCCCGCCGGGCAGGCGCTGATCGATGTAGTGAACACGAGCTCGCTCAAGGCGCAGATGTTCGTGCCGGCGGCCTGGGTGGCCTGGCTGCGACCCGGGGCCCGGCTGACGATTCACGTCAAGGAAACCGGCGAGAGCTTCGCCGCGCGCGTCTCGAAGATGAATTCGCGCGTCGACGGCGTCAGCCAGCAGCTCGAGGTGGAGGCCGGCATCGACAAGGGCGAAGGCAAGCTGCTGCCCGGCATGGTCGGCGCCGCCGTGTTCACGCAGCCGCGCAAGCCCTGACGCCGCGATGAGCGAAAGCCCGAACCCCGCGCTCGCGCTGCTCGAGTTCGAGCGGCGCATCCAGTCGGCGGGCTCCAACCGCGAGGTCGCGTTCCGCGCGGTGAACGACGCGTCGCAGGTGCTCGATTTCGACCAGGCGGTGCTCTGGCGGCTCGACGTGTTCTCGCGGCCGCTGATCGCGGTGGCCTCCGGGCTCGCCGACGTGTCGGCGGACAGCCCCTACCAGCAGTGGCTGGTGCGGCTGGTGCAGGCGATCACGCCGGCGCAGTTCGAGGAGGCGCGGGAGCACGCCATCGGCGAGCTGCCCGAGGCGGTGGTGAGCGACGGCGCCGACTGGTGCCCGGCGCATCTGCTGCATTGCCCGCTGCACGGTCCGACCGGCATGCCGCTCGGCGGAATCCTGTTCTTCCGCGGCAGGCCGTTCGCCGAAGCCGAGCGCGCCCGCGCCGACTGGATCGCGCGCTCGGCCGGCTACGGCCTGTGGGCCTGGCGCAGCGACCGCCACGGCGTCAAGCGCTGGCTCAAGAGCCGCGCGACCTGGCGCACGCTGGCGATCGCCGCCGTCCTCGTCGCGCTCGCCGGCCTGATCCCGGTGCGGCTGAGCGCGCTCGCGCCCGCCGAGATTACCCCGGTGCGGCCGATCCCGGTCACTTCCCCCCTCGAAGGCGTGGTGCGCGAGATCGTCGTCAAGCCCAACCAGATCGTGAAAGCCGACGAGCTGCTGGTGGTGCTGGACGACACCGCGCTGCGCAACCGCCTGGAGCTCGCTTCCCGCGCGCTCGACATCGCGCGCGCCGACCTGCAGCGCGCCACCTTCAAGTCCTTCACCGACGAGGCGAGCCGCCTGGAGCTGCAGGTGCTCAATGCGCGCGTGCAGGAAAAGCTGGCCGAAGCCGGCTTCCTGGGCGAGCTTCTCGGCCGCTCGAAGCTGCTCGCGCCCCAGGGCGGCGTGGCGATCTTTTCCAGCTCCGAGGACTGGCGCGGCCGGCCGGTGCAGGTCGGCGAGCGCATCATGATGATCGCAGACCCCTCGCTCATCGACGTCACCATCTACCTGCCGCCGGACGATGCGGTCGAGCTCGAGGCCGGGGCGCCGGTGAATCTTCTGCTGCACGTCGACCCGCTGTCGCCGCTCGAGGCGCGCATCGAGCGCTCGAGCTACGAGGCCACGCTCGCGCCCGACGGCGCGCTCGCGTACGTGATCCGCGCCCAGCTGCTGCCGGGCCAGGGCCTGCCGCGCATCGGCATGCGCGGCACGGCGAAGATCTACGCCGGGCGCGTCACGCTCGCCTACTACCTGCTGCGCAAGCCGCTCGCCTTCCTGCGTCGCTCGCTAGGCATCTGAACTCTTCGTTCGCCACCTGCGTCGCCATCGCGGTGCTCGCCGCGTCGGCGGCCGCAGTGGCGCTGGGCCAGCCGCGCGCCGAGCGCGGCTACACCACCGCGGTGTCCGAGCGCCTGATCGAGGTGTACAGCCGGCGCTTCGGGCCCGAGGCGCGCGCGCGGCTCGAGGCGTGGAAACGCGACGCCGCGGAGCGCAAGCGCTCGCCCGCGCGCGAAGCCGCGCTTCTCACCGAGGTGAACCGCATGCTGAACCGCGTGCGCTTCGTCGAGGACAGCGCGCACTGGGGCGAGATCGACTACTGGGCCACGCCGGCCGAATCGATCGGCAGCGACGGCGCCGACTGCGAAGACTTCTCGATCGCCAAGTACTTCCTGCTGAAGGAGCTCGGCGTGCCCATCGCCCGGCTGCGGCTGACCTACGTGAAGTCGCTCAGGCTGAACCAGGCGCATATGGTGCTCGCCTACTACGCGCGTCCCGACGCCGATCCGCTGGTGCTCGACAACCTCGAGGACGCAGTGCGCCCGGCGTCGCAGCGCGCCGACCTCGTGCCGGTGTACAGCTTCAACGACGAGGAGGTGTGGATCGAGCTGCGCGGGCGCAGCGGCTCGCCGACGCAGCTGCGCAACTGGCGCGCCCTGATGGACCGCCTGGAATGGGAGCGGCGCACGTGAGGAAGCGCCGGGCATGACGCTCGGCCGGCTGCTCGCCGCGGCGATCTCGGCGATGTTCCTGGTCGCCCTGATCGGCGTGGAAGCGATTCACCTGCGCAGCGCGCACGTGCACATGCAGCGCCAGCTCGAATCGCTGGCGCAGGACGCCGCCACCTCGCTCGGCCTTTCCCTCGGCGCCCTGCTGCGCGGCGGCGATCCGGCGCTCGCCGAGACCGTCATCAACCCGGCCTTCGATCGCGGGCACTACGAGCGCATCGAGTACCTGTCGGCGGGCGGCGAGCGCGTCGTGAGCCGGCACCTGCCCGCGCGCGAGGGCAACTATCCCGCCTGGTTCGTCAGGGTCTTCCCGCTGCATGCGCCGACCGCCGAATCGCTCGTCAGCGCGGGCTGGCGCCAGGCCGGGCGGGTGCGGGTCACGGTGCACCCGCGCTTCGCCTACGAGCAGCTGTGGGGCACGGCGCGCGACACGGTGGTCTATCTGCTCCTCATCTACGCGGCGGCGCTGCTCGCGCTGCGCCTCGTGCTGCGCGGGGTGCTGCGCCCTCTCGCGGCGGTGGAGAAGGCCGCGCAGGCGATCTCGTCGCGGCGCTTCGTCACGCTGCGCCTGCGGCCGTCGACGCGCGAGCTGGCGCGCGTGGTCGAGGCGATGAACTCCCTGTCGCTGAAGGTGAGCGAGGCGCTCGACGCCGAGACGCGCCGCGCCCAGCGCCTGCAGGCTGCCGCCTACCACGACCCGGTCACCGGGCTGCCGAACGCGCTCGGCTTCACGGCGCGCTTCGAAGCCCTGTACGAGGGCGAGGACGAGGCGTTCGGCGGCGTGCTGGCGATGGTGGATCTGGAGGATCTCGGGGCGATTAACCGCGAGATCGGCGCCGAGCGCTGCGACGCCCTGCTGGGCACCCTGCTGGGGGCGATGGACGAGACCGCCACGGCCGCGGGCGGATTCGCCGGCCGCTGGGGCGGGGCGTTGACGGCCCTCGCTTTGCCGCAACTGCGCGCCGCGCGCGCGCGGGAGGCGCTTGCCGCACTGCGCGGCCGCGTCAGGCTGGTGCTGCGCGAGGCCGGATTGAACGACCACGACCACATCCATTGCGGCGGCGTCGAGGCCGGGACCGGACGTCCTGCCTTGCAGACGCTCGTGCGCGGCGCGCAGGAGGCGCTGCGCCATGCGCGCGAGGCGCCCGAAGGAGTGGTCGTGGTCGACGCCGCCATGCCCGCCGAGGGCGCGACGGAGAACCCCGCCGCGGTGGTTCGCGAGGCGCTCGGCGCGCAGCGGCTGCACCTGGTGGGGCAGGTGGCCTATCGTATGAGCGACCACCGGGTGCTGCACACGGAGGTGTTGGCGCGGCTGTACGACACTTCGGGACACCCAATGGTGGCCGCGCATTTCATGCCGTTCGTCGTCGCCCAGGGACTCGCCGAGGAGCTCGACAAGGCGGTGATCGAAAAGGTGATGCGCGACGCGCGTCGGGGCGACGAGCGGATCAGCATCAACGTCTCCGCGCGCTCGGCCGAGCTGCCGGCGTTCCTCGCCTGGCTGGCGCAGCGGCTGGCGCGCGAACGGGCGCTCGCCGCGCGCCTCGCCTTCGAGATCCCGGAGCACGGCGCCGTGCGCAACGAGGCCGCAGCGACGCAGTTTGCGCACACCGTGGCCAGGGCCGGCGCCGCGTTCGCCATCGACAACTTCGGCCTGCACCGCGATTGCCTGGGGCTGATGCGGCGCCTGCATCCGGCCTATGTCAAGCTTGCCGGGGTGCAGGTGCGCCGGATCATCGCCGGCTCCGGCGCCCGCTTCTTCGCCGAGTCGGTGGTGCGCGCCGCGCGGCAGCTCGACATTCCGGTGTTCGCCCACCACGTCGAGGACGAGGCCACCTTCCAGGCGATCGGGTCGCTCGGCTTCACCGGCTACCAGGGCAATCTCGGCGGCGGGCCGGTGCCCTGGCCGGGCGGCTGACGCGTCGCGAAACGCTCTTGTCGCGGCGCGGCACGCCGCGCTAGATTGACTCTCGCATGGCGCCCTTCGAGCTGGCCGAGCCAGGATCGCTTCCCGACGCGCTTGCGCTGCTCGACGCCGAAGGCGCGCGGGCGCTTTCCGGCGGCACGGCGCTCATGCTGATGATGAAGGCGGGCGTGCTGCGGCCGAAGCGCCTCGTCAGCCTGCGCAAGCTGGGACTGGAGGGGATCGACACCGGCCCGGCGGGCGAGCTTCGCATCGGCGGGATGACCACGCTGCGGGCGCTGGAAAAATCAGAGCTCGTGAAGCGTCACTGGCCGGTACTCGCCCGCGCGCTTCGCACCCTCTCCAATGTCCGCGTGCGCAACGTCGCCACCGTCGGCGGCAACCTCGCGCACGCCGACCCGCACATGGATCTGCCGCCGCTGCTCTGCGCGCTGGGCGCGAGCGTGGGGCTCGCGAGCCGGGAGGGCGTGCGCAATATTCCGGTCGAGCAGCTCGGCACCGGCTACCTCGAGACTTCGCTGCGCCACGCCGAGCTCATCACCATCCTCGAGGTTCCGCCGCTCGGCAGGCGGCGCGCGGCCTATCTCAAATGCACGACGCGCTCCGCCGACGACTGGCCGGCGCTCGGCGTCGCGGTGGTATCGGATTTTCAGCAGGACGTGCGCATCTTCGTCAGCGCCGCTACGGACAAGCCGACTCGCCTCAAGGGCGCCGAAGCCGTCCTCAAGGGAAAGGAAATCACCCCATCGCTGATCCGGGAGGCGGCCGACGCCGCGCTCGCCGAAGTCCACATCGAAAGCGACATGCACGGCTCGGCCGACTACAAGAAGCAGCTCCTCCGCGTGTATCTCGGGCGGGCGATCCATGAAGCGCGCAGCGCAGTCCACTGAGACGCCGCAGGTCGGCCGTTCGGTGCCGCGCCTGGAGTCGTGGCTCAAGGTCACGGGCCGCGCCGAGTACGTGCACAACCTGCGGCTGCCGGGGATGCTCTACGGCAAGATCTTCCGCAGCACCGTGGCGCACGGCCGCATCAAGCGCATCGACGTCTCCGCCGCGCGCCGGCTCGCAGGGGTTCATAGCGTTGTTACCGGCGAAGACGTGCGCAAGCTGATCGCCGAACCGTACTACGGCCCCGCGTTCCACGACCAGCCGATCCTCGCGCTGGACAAGGTGCGCTACGTCGGCGAGCCGGTCGCGGTGGTGCTCGCGTCGGACCCGCACGTCGCCGAGGAGGCGGTGCACCTCATTACGGCAGAGTACGAGGAGCTGCCTGCCGTCTACGACGAAGTCGAGGCCATGACCTCGAAGGCCATCGTGCACGACGTGCTCAAGCCTGCCGGGACCTTCCCCGACCTGAAGCACATGAAGGGCAGGACGAACACGAACATCGCTCTGGATTTCCACCTCAGGCGCGGAAAAGCCCCCGAAGCGATGAAAACGGCTGCGCGCGTATTCGAGCACCGCTTCCGCACGCAGCAGGTAATGCACACGCCGCTCGAGCCGCTGGTGTCGGTCGCGGAGTCGACCGACAGCTCGCTCACCATCCACACCGCGTCGCAGAGCCCCTCGTTCGTTCGTAGCGAGATCGCGCGCCTGCTCGGCTGGCCGGAAAACCGGGTGCGGGTGCGCGTGCCGTTTCTCGGCGGCGGCTTCGGCGCCAAGCTCTACATCAAGCTCGAGGCGCTGGTCAGCGTTCTTTCGCTGTTGACAAAACGCCCGGTAAAGGTATCGCTGACGATGGAGGAGCAGTTCTTCACCATCACCAAGCATGCGAGCACCTTCCGCATCAAGAGCGGCGTGACGCGCGACGGCCGCATCGTGGCGCGGGAATGCGAGGTCTGGTGGAACGGCGGCGCCTACGCCGACATCGGCCCGCGCGTGACGCAGAAGTCGGGCTTCACCGCCCCCGGGCCTTACGACATCGAGCACGTCGCGATCGACTCCTATGCGCTCTACACCAACCTGCCTCCGGCCGGGGCGCTGCGCGGCTTCGGCATCCCGCAGCTCGTCTGGGCGTACGAGAGCCACACCGACATGATGGCGCGCGAGCTCGGCATCGACCCGGTCGAGTTCCGCCGCCGCAACCTGCTGCGCGACGGCCGCCCGCAGGCGACCGGAACTGTGATGCGAGATGCGGCGATCGAGAAGGTTCTCGAAAGATTGCAAGCGTTGATGGAGTGGCGAGCCCCGATGGACCACGGCAGCGGCACGGTCAGGAAGGGCCGCGGCATCGCCATCGGCTTCAAGGCCTGCGTCTCGCCCACGACCTCGCTTGCCATGGTCAACGTCAACGCGGATGGCAGCTGCATCGTGTACTGCAGCACCGCCGACATGGGGCAGGGCTCGGATACCGCGATGGCGCAGATCGCCGGCGAAGTGCTCAACATGGCGGCCGAGTCGGTCATGGTGGTGCATTCCGACACCGACGTCACACCGTACGACATGGCCACGCTCGGCTCGCGCTCGCTGTTCCACATGGGCAACGCCGTGAAACTCGCGGCCGAGGACGCTCTCAAAAAACTAAATCTGTTGAGAAATGAATTGCAGCTGCCCGCCGAGGCCCCGATTCCCGAGGTCTTCAGGAAGAAATACGGCATGCAGGCCGGGAACGTCGTCGGCACCGGAAGCTACATCCCGAGCTACAAATCGCCCGACGCCAACGGCCTCACGGACAACGCGACGCCGTTCTGGATGGTCGGCGGCAGCGGCGCCGAGGTCGAGGTGGATACCGAGACCGGCCGGGTGCAAGTCAGACGGCTGGTCAACGTCGCCGACGTCGGCACGCCGATCAATCCGAAGATCGTGGAGACGCAGCTCTCGGGCGCGGCGATCATGCAGCTCGGCTTCACGCTGTTCGAGAAGATGCACTTCGACGCCCGGGGCCAGCTGCGCAACGCTTCCTTCGCCGAATACAAGATTCCCGGCCTGCTCGACATTCCGGAAGCCATGACCAACGAAGCCGTGGTCGCCGAGCAGAAGACCGGCCCCTACGGCGCGAAGGGCGTGGGCGAGACCGGCACCTTCGGCGTCTCGCCGGCGATCGCCAACGCCATCCATGACGCCGTCGGCGTGCGGCTGACTTCGCTGCCTTTGACCGCGGAAAGCATTTGGGAGAAGTTGAAGTGAGAAGGGAAATCCACTTTCGCCTGAACGGCGAGGCGGTGTCGGCGCAGGTGGCGCCGCACGAGAACCTGGTCGAGGTGCTGCAGGAGAACTTCGGCCTCTACGGGGCGCGCGAGAGCTGCGGGCAGGGGATGTGCGGCTGCTGCACGGTGCTGGTCGACGGCCGGGCCGTCTCGGGCTGCCTTTACTTGGGTTCTCTTGTTGAAGGAACGGAAGTTCTTACGGTTGAGAACAATGCCGAGCCCGATGCGGTCCAGCAGGCCTTCGTGGAGGCGAGCGCCTTCCAGTGCGGCTTCTGCACGCCGGGCTTCGTGCTGATGACGCGGCAGTTGCTGGAAGAGCATCCGGACCCGGACGCCGACACCATCAAGCACTACCTGTCCGGAAATCTGTGTCGCTGCGCGGCCTACCCGGAAATCATCGAGGCCGTTAAGCTCGCCGCACGAAAACGGAGGAAGTCATGAGGATTCTTGTTCTGGCTCTGGCGTTTGCGGCGTCACTCGCCCAGGCGCAGGACTACCCCAATAAACCCATCCGCGTGCTGGTGCCGTTCGCCCCCGGCGGCGCGGTGGACACGGCGGCGCGCGTGCTGGCGCAGGCGATGCAGCAACGCGTGAACTGGCAATTCGTGATCGAGAACCGGCCGGGCGGAAACGGTTTCATCGCCACCACCGCGGTGGCCAAGGCGGCTCCCGACGGCTACACGCTGCTGATGGCGCACACCGGCGAGTTCGCGGTGAACCCGGCGCTCTTCGACAACGTGCCTTACGAGCTCGAGCGCGACTTCGTGGCGATCACGATGGTGAGCGACGCGCCGATGCTCTATCTCGCGAACGCCAAGGCGCCGTTCAACACCTTCCAGGAACTCGTGGCGCAGGCGAAAGCCAAGCCGGGAGCGATCAGTTTCGGCTCGGCGGGCAACGGCAGCATCAATCACCTCGCCGGCGAGTGGCTCGCGCAGGCCGCGGGGATCCAGCTGCTGCACGTGCCGTACAAGGGCGGAGCCCCCGCGGCAGCCGCTGTGGCGGCGGGCGACGTGCATTTCGGCGTGATGGCGGCGCCGGGGGCGATCCCGCACATCAAGTCGGGCCGCGGCAAGGTGATCGGCATCACCACGGCGAAAAAGTCGCCGCTCGATCCGTCGTGGGCGACGCCCCGCGACGCCGGCATCCCCGATCTCGACGCGTCGATCTGGGTAGGCCTGTTCGCGCCGAAGGCACGCCGCAGGCGATCGTCGAGCGCATCAACAAGGAAGTACGCCAGACGCTCGACCTGCCGGAGGTGCAGAAGCGCTTCGTCGAGAGCGCCGGCGCCGAGGCGGTCGGCATGAGCTCGGCCGAGTTCCTGGC
>Ga0180104_1000299_pt1 | contig 10210 bp, 12 predicted proteins | sample EasRiv730_16_1Da_FD_121791 | JGI IMG/M metagenome (GOLD analysis project Ga0180104, IMG submission 121791) | Soil microbial communities from meander-bound floodplain in the East River, Colorado, USA - East River metaG ERMLT730_16_1Da | ecosystem: Environmental > Terrestrial > Soil > Floodplain ... | reverse complement strand
CGCCGGCGACGTCCGCGGTGGGCAGGACCTCGAGCTGTCTTTGAATTTCCTTTTCCAAATTCTCTGCAATTGATTTCGAGGTCGTGATGCAGATCGCGGGGCTCGTAGGCCCATGCTCGGCCTGGCCGAGGAGGTCGGTGGCGATCATCTCGACGTCGGCGGTCTCGTCGGCGACGACCAGGATCTCGGTCGGGCCGGCTAAAAGATCGATGCCGACGCGCCCGAAGAGCTGGCGCTTCGCCTCCGCGACGTAGGCGTTGCCCGGCCCGCACAGCATGTCGACCGGGCGTATCGTCTCGGTGCCCAGCGCCATCGCGGCGATCGCCTGCACGCCGCCCAGCACGTGGATCTCGTCGGCGCCGCCGAGCACCATCGCGGCGATGGTCTCGGCGTGCGGCTCGCCCTGGTTGGGCGGCGTGCACGCGATGATGCGCTTCACGCCCGCGGTGCGCGCGGTGACGATGCTCATGTGCGCCGAGGCCACCATCGGATAGCGGCCGCCCGGCACGTAGCAGCCGACCGACTCCACCGGGATGTTCTTGTGGCCGAGCTTCACGCCCGGCAGCGTCTCGACCTCGATGTCGCGGATCGCGGCGCGCTGGTGCTCGGCGAAGTTGCGGATCTGCGCCTGGGCGAACTTGATGTCGGCGATGGTGCCGGGTTGCACTTTCGCAAGAATTTTTTCGATGTCGGAAGACGAAAGCTTCCTGGGAACCCACTGGTCGAACTTCTCGGAGTACTCGCGCACCGCGGCGTCGCCGCGCTTGCGGACGTCGGCGAGGATGCCTTCGACGGTCTGGCGGACCTTCAGGTCCATCTCGTCGGTGATCGTTTGCTGCAAGAGGCGGCGCTTGAGGTGGGTAGCCATGGAAATCTCCAAAATCGGGGTCAGACCCCAACCGAGGAAATCGGGGTCTGACCCCGATTTTAGGCCGGGGAAAGGATGTGGATCACGCGGCTTGCGAGAAGCTCCTTCGTCTTCGCGCCGTAGGCCGCCATGTGCGGCGCGGCGGCGTGGGCCTTGAGCGCGTCCATGCTGTCCCATTTCTCGACGACGACGAAGGTGTCCGAGCCGTACTTCGTCTGAACCGGCAAAGCAGGATCGGCATCGACGGCGGCGCCGTACTCGATGCAGCCTTTCTCGGCGCGCACGGCGGGGACGTTGGCACGGAAGTGCTTGAGGACTTCGTCGCGCTTGCCGGGCTTGGCGGTGATGACGGCGATGACGTGGATCATTGGTCTGCCTTTTCGAAGAAAATCTTAACCCTGCCAGACGGCGTAGCCTTCCTCGCGCAAGGCGATCGCCAGCTCGACCTCCATGTCGCGGGCGGCGTTGTAGGGCATGGGGTTGGCGTAGGCGTACAGCCTTGGCAGCAGGCGCAGGCCGAAGCGCTGGACGTAGCGGTTGGCGCGGATGCCGGCCTTGTGCTTGGCGAAGCGCAGCTCGGGCGTGAGGCCGGTGCAGCCGACGTAGACGCAGGGCTTGAGGATGTCGCAGTCCGGGTTGGCCTTGCGGAAGCGGGCGACGTTGTAGATGGCGGGGTCGAGCTCGATGACGTAGACGTTGTGGTGGTGCTTACGCCGCGGCATCGGGCGTGACGATGCGGAAGGGCACCGAGCCGCCGCGGCGCAGCTCGAGGAGCGCGCGGTCCTTGGTGACGAGGAAATCCGCGCGCGCGAGCGAGGGATCGTCGAAGACCAGCCAGTCGAGCCAGACGTTGGTGTCGAGAACAAGGCGGAGAATCGGGCGCCGCATCCCGGCCTAGCTTAGCCGAGCACCACCAGCTCGGGCGCGCCGCCTTTCTCGACGAACACGATCGCGTTCTGGCCGAAGATGCGCCCCATCGTCTTCGCGTGGTCGCGGTAGATGCCGATCACCAGGCGGCTCGGCTCGACCCAGCGTCCGTCGGGCTCGCGCGCTTCGCCCGCGCGCCACGGGTAGCCCGAGGCGGCGATGACCTGGTCGAGCTTCGCGAGCGCGGCGGCATTTTCCGCCGGGGAGCGCGGCTCGCTGCGCGGGTTCGCCGCGGTGAGGAAGGCCGCGGTGGCCGCGCCTTCCTGCTCGAGGAGGCCATCGAGCCCGCGGCTGGGCCCGCCGATCTTCAGCACGAGCCCGGGATCGGCGAAGACGACGTAGTCGGCGTTTTCGTAGGCGGCGATGAGGTCCGGGGAGAGGGGCATAAATGAAAGGCCCCGCACGGGGGCGGGGCCTAGGGGTTGCCCGAATTCTCGGGCGAGCGCCTAGATGGGCGCCTACTACCTGTCGCGGCAATTAAGCCGTGGAGAGCCCACCCGGGCCAGGTATCCCGACAGGTGGCCGGGAATCCCATCGCTGCTGCCGCTGTTTCTGCGGCGACCCTCTGCGGGCTCGGGCTCAATGTATTGGGGCGCCGCGCCGGAGTCAATCGCCATTCGTACTACGCTTGACCTATGTCAGAGAAACAACCCCTTACGATTTCGCGCGAGGAGATCAACGCGCTGCCGATCCGGCGCTACGAGGGCGAGGTGCGCGTGGTGTCGGCGGGACACGAGGCCGCGCAGGCGCTGGCGGACATCCTCGCGCAGACGGTGGTCGGCTTCGACACCGAGACGCGGCCCGCCTTCAGGGTGGGCGAGAGCTATCCGCCGAGCCTCGCGCAGGTTGCCACCGCGCGCGCGGTGTATCTCTTCCAGGTGCGGCACCGCGAGGTTGCCGCGGCGCTCGCGCAGATGCTCGCCGCAGAGCACATCATCAAGGCGGGCGTCGGCCTCGCGGACGACCTGAAAGCGCTCCGGAAAATCATCGAATTCGCCGAGAAGTCGATCGTCGATCTCGGCGCGGCGGCGACGCGCCACGGGCTGAAGCAAACGGGCGTGCGCAATCTCACGGGCCTGTTCCTCGGCTTTCGCATTCCCAAGGGCACGAAGACGTCGAACTGGGCGCGTCCGCGACTTACTCCGCAGCAGATCGCCTACGCGGCGACGGATGCCTGGGCGTGCCGCGAGCTCTATGTGAGGTTTCGCACCTTGGGAATCGTGTAGTTATCGTATGTTCGGGGCAACGCATGGACCCCGGGCGGGACAGAGCGATCGTTTTCGCAGAGCTGATCGGCGCGGCCGAGCTTTATGCGCGCATCGGGGACACGGCCGCGCACGAGGCGATCTCCCGCTGCGCCGGGAAGCTCGAAGAGGCGGCGGCGGCGAGCGGCGCGCGCGTGGTGAAGAGAATGGACGGCAGGCTGATGCTGCTCGCCGAAAGCGCCGACGCTGCGGCGGCGACAGCGGTCGCCCTGCAGATCGCGGCGGGCGATTTCGCCGCGGCGGGCGCCGGCAACCTGGGGCTCGGCGTCGGCTTTCACTACGGCCCGGTGATCCAGGACCACACCGACGTCTTCGGCGAGACCGTGAACCTCGCCGCGCGCCTGGTCGAGCAGGCGGCGCGCGGCCAGATCCTGCTCGCGGCCGACACCGCGGACGAAGTGGGCTCGCCCCATCGCCGCTCGATCCGGCGCCTGTACGCGGTGCAGCTGAAAGGGGTCAGGGAGGAGCTCGCGCTGTGCGAGATGGTGTGGCGCGCGGACCAGCCCGCGACCTTCTACCCGTTCGACGCCGTGTCGGAGCCGGCGCGCGCCAAGCTCAAGCTCAAGTTCCGCGGCACCAAGCTCGTCCTGCGCCGCATCCTCGAGCCGGTGACGATGGGACGCGACCCGGAGTGCGGCCTGGTGGTCGACGACGAGCATGCGTCGCGCCGGCACTGCACGATCGAGCGGCGCCACGATCACTTCGTGGTCGCCGACCGGAGCACCAACGGCACGTTCGTCACCGTCAACGGCGAGGACGAGGTGATGCTCCGGCGCGACGAGCTCACGCTGCGCAAGCAGGGGTGGATCTCGCTCGGCAGGCCGCGGGGAGCGGGAGGCGAGACTGTGGAATTTTTCTGCGACTGAGTTGGCATTGCCGCACTGCGGGGTCAAGGGCTCGTGATGCAGTGCCACGACGCGGCCCTCAAACAGTGCAACAGTCGGCCTGCGTAGGGGACGATCAGTCGAGGAGCCGTCATGGACCTGTCAAGAACCATCGCATCGATGGCCGTCGTCCTGGGAGTGATCCTGGCAGCGGGTTACGCGCAGGGCGAAGCGCCCGCACCGGCGGGCGAGCCGAAGATCACGGCGCAGGACAGGCTGGTCGAGCGCGAAGCGCAGCGCCGGGCGGCGGTCGAGGAGCAGCAGAAGCGCAAGGACGCGTTCGAGCGCGCCTGCAACAGGCCGCTCAAGTCGGAGATGGATTTCGATCTGTGCCGGGCGGCGTACAAGCGTCTGGAGGTGGTCAAGTAGCTACTGCAGGTGGTGGACCGGCTCAACGTAGTACACCGGGGTCGGAATGCCCTCCAACCGGGCCTTGAGCTGCAGCGCGAGATACAGCGAGTAGTGCCGCGACTGCATCAGGTTGCCGCCGTGGAACCAGAGGTTCGGCTGCTGCGTCGGCTTCCACATGTTGCGCAGCTCGCCCACCCAGGGGCCGGGGTCGGCCTTGGTGTGCGATCCCAGGCCCCAGACCTTGCCCACCTTGTCCGCGACCTCCTTGCTGATCAACTGCTCCGCCCACTGGTTCATCGAGCCGTAGCCGGTGGCGAGGACGACGAGGTCCGCGGGTAGCTCGGTGCCGTCGGAGAGGGTCACGGATTTCTCCGTGAGCGCCTCCAAGCTCACCCCCGATTTCAATTTGATTCGGCCTTCGATGATCATCTGCGAGGCGCCGGTCTCGATGTAGTAGCCGGCGCCGCGGCGCAGGTAGAGCGAGTGGATGCCGGAGCCGTCCTCGCCGAAGGTGTACTGGAAGCCCGCTTTCTCGAGCCCAATGTAGAGGTCCGCGTCGCGCTTGCGCATCTCCGAGTAAACGGGTCTCTGAAGCTCGGGTAGAACCTTGAAAGGTACCGACGCGACCGTCAGATCGGCGATCTGGGTGGTGATGCCGCGCGCGAGCGCCTCCTCCGAGTAGAGCGGGCCCCAGGCGAGGTCCATGAGCGTCGCGGAGCGCGCGACGATGGTCGGGGCGCGCTGGATCATCGTGACCTCGGCCGCGCCCTGCTCCACGAGATCGGCGCAGATGTCGTGGCCGGAAGTGCCCGAGCCGACCACGACGCAATGCTTGCCTTTCCAGTCGGCGCCGTCTTTGTACTCGCTGGAATGCACCATCGCCCCCGTGAAAGATTCACTGCCTGGGATGCGAGGCATGCTCGGAAAACCGGACATGCCGGTGGCGAGGACGAGGTGCGTGGGGCGCAGGGTCATGGGCTGCCCACGCCGCAATACGTCCACCTCCCAGAGATTCTTTTCTTCATCGAACCTTGCATTGGTGCAAGGCGTGGAGCCCCAGTAATCGATCTCCATCACCTTCACGTACATCTCGAGCCAGTCGGCGATCCTGTCTTTCGGCGAAAACACCGGCCAGTGCTCGGGGAAAGGCAGATACGGCATATGGTCGTACCAGACCGGGTCGTGCAGGCACAGCGACTTGTAGCGCGTCCTCCAGGAGTCGCCGGCGCGCTCGTTCTTCTCCACCACGAGCGCGGGCACCTGCAGGCGCTTCAGGCGCGCGGCGAGCGCGATGCCGCCCTGGCCGCCGCCGACGATCAGGACGTAGGGTTCGCGCGGCGCCGCAGGCAAGCCAGTTTCACGTTTTTCTTCGAACCCCTTTAGCTCCTGCAGGGTGGTGAGAAGCGTCCAGCAGCGCTTGCCGCGCAGGCGAAGGTGGCCGATGCCGCGGCCGAGCGCGGTCTCGAAGGTGAACCACTCGCTGGTCTTGGCGAGAAAATTCCTCGGCTTGACGTCGGCGAGGCGCGCGGCGAGCATCGCCTTGATCTCCGCCCGGCCCTCGCAGGTCTTGAGGTTCCACGTAAAGGAAACGAGGTCGCGCCAGTAGCTCTCGGGCTCGAACATCCCGGCGGCGGCGTCGATGTCGCCGCGCTCGAGCGAACTGCCAAATTTTTGCAGCCAGGCCGCCGGTTTCACTGCCCGGATTGTCTCCTACCATGGGACAATTTCGGGCGACATGGAGCAAAGCCGCGAGACCACCGTGCTCTTCGCCGCCATAATCGGCGGCGAGGAGCTCAACGCCAAGGCGGGAGCCAAGGCCGGCCACGAGGCGATGGAGCAGTGCCAGTTCCGGCTCGGGCGCGCCGCCGCTTCCTGCGGCGGGCGCCTCGCCAAGGGCACGGAGAACAAGGTGATGGTGCTCGCGGCGAACCCCGACGCGGCGGCCGACGCCGCCTCGGCGATGCACCTCGCGATGGACAAGCTGCGCAAGACCGCGGGCGTGAAGCTCTCGATCGGCATCGGCTTCCACTACGGCCCGGTGATCCAGAAGGGCGAGGAAGTCTTCGGCGACACCGTGAACCTGGCCGCGCGGCTTTGCGAGCACGCGGGCAGCGGGCAGATCATCCTCACCGAGTGGACCGCCAAGCTGCTCTCGCCGCTCTACCGCGGCTGGCTGCGCAAGCTCGAAGCCGCGCAGATCAAGGGCCGCTCCGAGGAGATCGCGCTGTGCGAGCTCGTCTGGCGCGCCGACGACGAGGCCACGGCGTTCAAGCGCGCGGGCGCCGAGGACAAGCCCGCGCCTCCGGCGGTGCTGCGCCTGAAGTACCGCGGCCTGCGCCTGGAGCGCCGGCGCGAGAAGGAGGTGCTCACCATCGGGCGCGACCCGGGCTGCGGGCTGGTGGTGCACGACGATCAGGCCTCGCGCCACCACTGCATGATCGAGCGGCGCAAGGACAAGTTCGTGCTCATCGACGTGAGCACGAACGGCACCTACGTGACGATCGACGGCGAGAAGGAGGAGGTGCTCGAGCGCTCGGAGCTCACCCTGCGCAAGCGCGGCTGGATCACCTTCGGCCAGCCGCGCGTGCACGCCGCCGAGGTCGTGGAATTCTTCTGCGGGCCGGCGCCGGCCCGGCCGCCGGCGGAGTAATTACGCTTTGGCCGCGTGAGCGGCCAAGACATCCGCGACGCAGGCGGTGAGGCGCTTGGCGTAGCCGAGGTGCAGGAACTCGTTCGGGCCGTGGGCGTTGGAGTGCGGGCCGAGAACGCCGGTGATCAGGAACTGGGCCTGCGGGTACCTGGCGCCGAGCATCGCCATGAAGGGGATGGTGCCGCCCTCGCCCATCCACATGGCGGGTTTTCCAAAATGTCTTACCGAGGCGCTTTCGAGCGCTTCGGATAACCACTTCGATGTCTCGGGTGCGTGCCAGCCGGTCGCGCAATGCCCGCTCTGGAACGTCACCCGCGCCCCGTAGGGCGGATCGGCCTCGAGGATGGCCTTGAGCTGGCGCGCGGTGCTCTCGGCGTTCACGGTCGGCGGCAGGCGCAGCGACAGCACCAGTTCGGTCCTGGGCCTGAGCACGTTGCCCGCGCTTGCCGGCGCCGGCAGGCCGTCGGCGCCGGTGACCGCCAGGAACGGCCGCCAGGTGCGGTTGAGCACGAGGTCGGCGAGATCGGCCTGCATCGGCTGCATGCCGGGCACGAAGGGGAACTTGCGCCAGATCTCCTCGCCGAGCACTTCCGCCGCGCGCCGCGCCTGCGCGGCGCGCTCGGGCGGGATCTGAGTATGGAAGGCCGCGTGCCTGACGATGCCGGTATCGGCGGCGTCAATGCGCTCGAGCAGCGTGCGCGCGATGCGGAAGCTCGACGCCACCACGCCGCTCGCGTCGCCCGAGTGCACGCCCTCGGAGAGCACCTCCACCGTGAGCACGCCGTTGATCAGGCCGCGCAGCGAGGTCGTGCCCCAGAGCTGCTCGTAGTTGCCGCAGCCGGAATCGAGTCCGACCACCAGGCTTGGGATTTGGATTCTTTCCGAAAGGACTTCCAGGTACGGGGGCAGGTCGTAGCTGCCGCTCTCCTCGCAGCACTCGATGAGGATGACGACGCGCGCGTGCGGGCGCTTCTCCTCGTGCAAGGCTTTCAATGCCGAAAGCGCGCAGAAGACGGCGTATCCATCATCGGCCCCGCCGCGGCCGTAGAGCCTGCCGTCCTCGATCAGCGGGGTCCATGGCCCGGTGCCTTCGCGCCAGCCGATCATCTCGGGCTGCTTGTCGAGATGACCGTACATGAGGACGGTTCCAGGGGCTTTGCCTTCCATTTCAACCAAAAGCACTGGTGTGCGCCCCTCGAGGCGCACGACCTCGAGCTTCATTCCCGGAACCGCGTGCTTGCGGCACCAGCCGGCGGCGAGCTCGACCGCGGCCTCGAGATAGCCGTTTTTCTGCCACGCCTTGTCGAAATGCGGCGACTTGGCGGGGATCCGGATATAGTCGACGAGCGCGGGGACGATCGCGTCGTCCCAGAACTGGCTGATTTTCATGGGCCCTCAATTTATGCGAAATGCCGCGGCCCGCGCCAGCAGGTTTGAAGATCCGGCCTGCAGAGCTACGCCGCCACCGACCGAGCCGAGCAGGAGAAGAGCCCATTCAGCACCCAGTCGCCAGACTCGCGCTTCCAGCGCTCCTGGTCGTCGCCTCGCTTGCCGCCGCGCCCTGCTTCGGGCAGGGAGGCGAGCTCGGCGTCAACGTCTACGGCCTCTCGTACCACTTCGAGCGCGACCGCGCGAAGGAGCTCGGCTTCGACAACGAGGTGAATCCCGGCGTCGGCCTGCGCTACCGCTTCCCGCGCCAGGACTTCGACTGGTTCGTCGACGGCGGCGCCTACCGCGACTCCGGGCGCAACACCGCGGTCTACGCCGGAGCCGGCGCGTTCTGGAAAATCGGCGAACGTCTTCGCCTCGGCGCGGCGCTCGCCTTCTTCCACAGCGATACCTACAACGACGGCGACGCCTTCATCGCGCCGCTCCCGCTCGCCGCTTACGAATGGCGCCATGTCACGCTCAACCTGGTGTACTTCCCCAAGGTGAGCAGCATCAACGACGTCAGTGTCCTCGGTTTCTGGATCACGCTCTGGCCGAAAGCTTTTTGAGCTGAAGCAAGGTCCAAGCAGTCAGCGCCAGGATAACGAGGACGAGCAAAGCGCCGAAGTAGTCGGAGAAGAACCAGTTTGCGCGCTGGCCGATGCCGGGCTCGTCGACGACGCCTTTCGGGAAGCGCACCACGAGCGCGATGCCGTCCTGCGAGCGGAACGCCGCGCGCCCGTCGCGCACCAAGCTCTGGTACTCGCCGCCGCTCGCTTCCACCTTGATCTGCCGCGCCGGGACGCTCGAGGGCAGCACGACCTCCGCGGTCATGCGCTCGCCGCCCTTCAGGCTCCAGTGCAGCGCGTCGTGGTCGCCGAGGAAGGCGATGCGGCGCGTGGCCCGGTAGGTGATCTGGTAGAGGTGCCGGCCCTCGGGCACCGCCGCGGGGCCCAGGCGCAGGCGCTCGCCCTCCAGCACGTACTTCTCCGGATGGCCGTTGCGGATGACCTCCGCCACGCGCGAATCGCGCGGCAGCGGGCGCTCGAGGCGCGGGGTCTTCTCGCGGCTCTCCACCGTGATGCGCTCGGTGACCGTGAGCTCGCCGCTCTTCGCGACGCGGATTTCGCTGTGGACGTCGAGCACGCGCGCCTCGATGGGCATCGCCGCCAGAGTCCCCAGGATGAGGAGGCTGTTTCCAAACACCCTCCCTCTCATTGGCCCTGCAACAACGCCTCGGCCAGCTCGAGGATGTCGTCGGGCCAGTAGGCCGCCGGACGCGGGCGCGGCGCGCCGGCGTCGATCGTGGCGCGGCAGGCGAGCACCGGCAGGATCCAGCGCGCGGGGATCGCCTGCCTGCCGAGCGCGGCGCCGAGGAGCGCGCCGCAGACCGCGGCGTTGGTGTCGGTGTCCCCGCCCGAGGCAACGGTGGCAACAACGGACTTTTCAAAACCGGAATTCTTCAGATGGAAGAAGGCGTTCTGCAGCGCGGTGATGACCCAGCCCATGTGCGCCTGGAAGTCGGCCGGCAGGCTCGCGCGCTCGATCGCCTCGCGCGCCTTTCCTCTGCAGTTGGCGAGCGCCGCCGCGCGCATCGAGGAGCGCCGATTCTCCTCCGTCCCTTCGCCCGCGACGCCCACGGCGATCGCCGCGGCGTAGCCGGCGCAGGCCTCGACGCACACCGGGTTCTTGTGCGTGAGCGCCGAGTCGGCGCGCGCGGCTTGGGCCGCGCGCGCCGGATCGCCCGCCGCCCAGACGCCGAGCGGCGACACGCGCATCAGCGAGGCGTTCGAGTCGCTCTCGGTGGTGTGCAGGCCGAGGAGCCCGCGCTCGGTGG
>Ga0180104_1000296_pt1 | contig 10265 bp, 9 predicted proteins | sample EasRiv730_16_1Da_FD_121791 | JGI IMG/M metagenome (GOLD analysis project Ga0180104, IMG submission 121791) | Soil microbial communities from meander-bound floodplain in the East River, Colorado, USA - East River metaG ERMLT730_16_1Da | ecosystem: Environmental > Terrestrial > Soil > Floodplain ... | reverse complement strand
CGCCACCGTCATCCCCGACGAGCCGGTGGTGCTCGAGGCCGAGCAGACCGGCAGCCAGCGCTGGGAGCCGAAGAACTATGACGGCAAGTTCGAGGGCCCGATGCGCCTGCGCACGGCGCTCGCGAAATCCAAGAACATGGTCTCGATCCGCATCCTCGACGCCATCGGGCCGAAGTACGCGCAGGAGTATGTGACGAGATTCGGCTTCGAGCCGGAGCGGCACCCGCCTTACCTGACGATGGCGCTCGGCGCGGGCTCGGTGACCACCTGGCAGATGGCGCGCGCTTATTCGGTGTTCGCGAACGGCGGCTTCCTGATCCAGCCCTACTTCATCCACAAGATCGTGGACGACCGCGGCAATGCGCTAGCGCTTGCCGAGCCGCGGCGCGCCGGCGACGAGGGGTTGCGCGTGCTCGACCCGCGCAACGCTTTCATCATGGACAGCATGATGCAGGACGTCATCCGATCGGGTACCGCGGCGCGCGCCGCGCGCCTGGGCCGCGCCGACCTCGCGGGCAAGACCGGCACCACCAACGAGTTCGTCGACGCCTGGTTCGCCGGCTACCAGCCGGCGCTCGTCGCTATCTCCTGGGTGGGCTTCGACCAGCCGAAGACGCTGGGCAAGAACCAGACGGGCGGGGTGGTCGCGCTGCCGATCTGGCTCGGCTACATGGATAGGGTGCTCGGCGACTACCCCGAGATGTCGCGCACCGTGCCGGAGGGCGTCGTCGCCGTGCCGACCGTGCCGTATCCGGCGCTTGCGGGCGAGACGAAGACGATCCCCGAATTCTTCTACCGCGAGGCGGTGCCGCCGCCGGACGTGCTGCAGCCGCCGCCCGTGCCGGTCCAGCCGCCGCCGACGCTACCCGACCAGTCGAACCCCCCGACCTAGCTGGCCGGAAACGAGCTCCGAAAGAGCGCCGAAGAGCTCGGCGCCGGTACGGGTGTCGCGCCAGGCGGTGCCGTCCCAGCGGAAATGAAATCCGCCGGTGCGCGCCGCCACCCAGATCTCGCGCGCGGCGCCGTGCCGGTTGACGATGATCTTCGAGGCATCGTCGAACTCGATCTCCAACACGCCGCCCCCCTTCAGCTCGAAATCCAGATCAAGGCTTTCGAGCGCTCGCTCGATGGCTTCAAGCGCGGCATCCGCCGCCGCTTCGAATTCACTCTCGTCCATGGGGTAACATGCGGATTTTATGCGCTTCCTTATCCTTGTCGCGATCCTGGCGCTCGCCGCCACCGGCTGCGGCAAGAAGGGGCCGCTATACCTGAGAGAGAGCCCGCCTCCCGGCGTCAAGCCCGCCAAGCCCAAGCCTTACGAGCCGGTTCCCTACCCGCCCGAGCTGACCGAAGAAGAAAAGTAGGCCGCGCCTTGCCTTTTACCTACCGCAACGGCGCGCTCTGCGCCGACGACGTCGCGCTGGACGAGCTCGCGCGCCGCTTCGGCACGCCGTGCTACGTGTATTCGCAGGCCTCGATCGAAGCGGCCTATGGCGAGTTTTCAAAAGCAGTCGAAGGCAGAGATGCGCGCATCTGCTACTCCGTCAAGGCGAACTCCAACCTCGCCATCCTTGCGCTGCTCGCTCGCCTGGGCGCCGGCTTCGACATCGTCTCGGGAGGCGAGCTCGCGCGCGTCATCGCCGCTGGCGGCGACCCGTGCAAAACGCTTTTTTCCGGCGTCGGCAAGAGCGAAGCGGAGCTGCGCTTCGCGCTCGAGAAAAACATCGGCTGCATCAACGTCGAGTCGGAATCCGAGCTCAGCCGCGTGAACGCGGTCGCCGGCCAGATCGGGAGACGGGCGCCGATCGCCTTGCGCGTCAACCCCGACATCGATGCCAAGACGCATCCCTACATTTCCACCGGGCTGCGCGACACCAAGTTCGGCGTCGCCCATGCCGACGCCGAGCGCCTCTACCGAAAAGCCAGTGCAATGAAGAGCGTGGAGGTCATCGGTATTGGCTGCCACATCGGCTCGATGCTGCAGGAAGCCGCGCCGTTCGTCGCCGCCGCCGAGCGGCTGATTTCGCTGGTCGAGCGCCTCGAAAGCGCCGGCATCCGGCTGAAGCACATCGACTTCGGCGGCGGCATCGGGATCCGCTACCGGGACGAGGCCCCGCAGCCGCCCGGCGTGTTCGTTGCAGGGGTACTTGCCGCGCTCGGCAAGCGCCGGCATGCCGTCATCTTCGACCCGGGCCGCTCCATCGTCGGCAACGCGGGCCTGCTATTGACCCGGGTGGAATACGTGAAGCCGCGCTTCCTGGTCGTCGACGCCGGCATGAACGACCTCATCCGCCCGGCGCTGTACGGCGCCTGGCACGAGGTGCGCACGGTGAAGGAATCCCCGGGGCCGGCCGCTGTCTATGACATCGTCGGGCCGGTTTGCGAGAGCGCGGATTTCCTCGCCAAGGACCGCGAGCTGGCCGCCGGCGAGGGGGACTTTCTGGCGATCATGTCCTGCGGCGCCTATGCCATGGCCATGAGCTCGAACTACAACAGCCGGCCACGCGCCGCGGAGGTCTTGGTGACGAAGGGGAGTGCCCGTTTGGTGCGCCGCCGCGAATCGGTCGAGGACCTGTTTGCCCTCGAGCGTATTCAGGGCTGACAATCGCCCGTTTCCATGACCACCGCCACCCGCCGCCTCGCCCTTTTCGGCCTCCTGATCCTCGTAGGGGGCGCCGTGGTGGGTGCCTATTTTTTTGCCGGCGACGGGCGGGCGAAGGAATCGCGCAAGGCCGGTGCGAGCAAGGCCGGCGCCGCGCGCGCGGTGCTGATCGGCACCGTCACGGCGCAGCCGCGCACCCTGGAGATCTATGAGGAGGTGGTCGGGTCGCTGGAAAACGTCATGGATCCCAAGATCTCGGCCGAGGTCGCCGGGCGGGTGACGCGCGTCCTCGGCTTTACCGGAAAGAAGGTCAAGAGCGGCGAGCTGCTGGCCGAGATCGATTCGCAGGATTTCGAGATCCAGTCGCGCGGCGATACCGCCGAGATCAAGCGCCTGCAGGCCCTGCTCGCGAACCAGGAACGCGTCGTCGAGCGCCAGCAGAAGCTCGTCGGCCAGGGCTTCATCTCGCAGAACGCGCTCGACGAGGCGCTCGCGCAGCGCGCCGTGCTGCGCGAGCAGCTCAGCGCCGCGCGCACGCGCGCCGAGTCGACCGGGCGCAGCCTGGGCAAGACCAAGGTGGTGGCGCCGATCGACGGCGAAATCGAGACCCAGGTGGTCGCCGCGGGCGACTACGTGAAGGTCGGCGACCCGTTGTTCGCGCTGGTGGGCACGCAGCGCATGCGCGCGCACCTGCTGTTCCCGGAGAGCGCGACGAACCGGATCCGGCCGGGGCTCACGGTGCGCCTGGAGTCGCCGGCGGCGCCCGGGCGGCCGATCGAAAGCGCGATCGACGAGATCAAGCCGACGGTCAGCGCCGGCAACCGCGCGCTCGACGCCATCGTGCGCTTCGAGACCGACGACGGCGCCTTCCGCGGCGGCGGCAGCGTCAACGCGCGCGTCGTGCTCGAAATGAAGACAGACGCCCTCATGGTCCCCGAGCAGAGCGTGGTGCTGCGCCCGGCGGGCAAGATGGTCTACATCGTGGCGAACGGCCGGGTCGCGCAGCGCCCGGTCGAGACCGGCCTCAAGCAGGACGGCCTGCAGGAGATCGTGAAGGGCCTTTCGCCCGGCGAGGTGATCGCCACCGACGGTGCCGGGTTCCTGAGCGACGGCGCGGCGGTGACGCTCGCGCAGCCGCGCGCGGCGGCGGCCGAGGCGAAAAGCGCGTCGAAGAAAGGCAAAGCGCAATGAGCCTGCCCGAGCTCTCGATCCGGCGGCATGTGTTCGCCTTCATGCTGAACGCGGTGCTGATCCTGTTCGGCGTCATCGCCTACGACAGGATCGGCGTCGACAAGCTGCCCTACATCGAGTTCCCGGTGGTCTCGGTCACCACGACGCAGCGCGGCGCCAACCCCGAGGTGATCGACGCCTCGATCACCAACCTGGTCGAGACGGCGGTCAACAGCGTGCCGGGTATCGAGCACATCCAGTCGACCTCCTCGCCGGGCACCTCCACGGTGTCGATCACCTTCGATCTCGCCAAGCCGATCGACGTCGCGTTCCAGGAAGTGCAGGCGAAGGTGAACCAGGTGCTGCGAAGGCTGCCCGACGACGCCGACCCGCCGGTGGTGGCCAAGGTCGAGACCAACAGCTCGCCCATCTTCTGGATGGCGCTGCAGGGCGACCGCACGCAGCAGCAGCTCAACCAGTACGCGATGAACGTGATCAAGAAGCGCCTGGAGACCGTCGACGGCGTGGGCGAGGTGCGTATCGGCGGGCGGCGCGACCGCACGATCCGCGTCAACCTCCTGCCCGCGCGCATGGCCGCGTTCGGCATCGCCGCGCAGGACATCACCGACGGCTTCCGCAAGGAGCATATTCAATTCTCGGGCGGCTTTCTCACCGGGCGCTCGACCGAGCACCTGGTGAAGATCGACCTCGAGTTCCACAGGATCGACGACCTCGCGGCGATGATCATCGGCTACAAGGACGGGGCGCCGGTGCGGCTGCGCGACATCGCCGAACTCGAGGACGGCCTCAACGACTTCCGCCAGATGGCGCGCGCCAACGGCAAGCCGACGGTGGGCATCGGCATCACCAAGATCCCGAATACCAATACCGTCGCGATCATCGAGGCCGTGGAGAAGCGCGTGGCCGAGGAGATCCGGCCGCAGCTGCCGCCGGGGCTCGATCTGGTGCCGGTGCAGAACGATGCGCTGTTCATCGGCGAGATGGTGGAGGCGCTGAAGAGCCACCTGGTCGAGGGAACGCTGCTCGCCGCGCTGGTCGTATGGCTGTTCTTGAAGAGCTTCCGCTCGACCGTGATCATCGCCACGTCGATCCCGGTATCGCTCTTCGGCGCCATCGCGGTCATGTACTTCTTCGGCTACACGTTCAATTCGGTCACCCTGCTCGCGCTGCTCCTGCTGGTGGGCGTGGTGGTCGACGACGCCATCGTGGTGCTCGAGAACATCTTCCGCCATCGCGAGCACGACCGCGGCACGACCGCCATGACGGCGGCGATCACCGGCAGCCGCGAAGTCACGTTCGCGGTCATCGCGGCGAGCCTGTCGCTCGCCGCGATCTTCGCGCCGGTGATCTTCGTCTCGGGCATCCTCGGACAGTTCCTGCGCTCGTTCGCGGTGGTGGTCACCTTCGGCGTGCTGGTATCGCTCTTCGTCTCGCTCACGCTCACCCCGATGCTGTGCTCGCGCTACCTCGAGGTGAGCGAGAAGCACGGCCGCGTGTATTGGCTGCTCGAGCGCTTCTTCCGCGGCCTGGAGCGCCTGTATCGCGCCCTCCTTGCCTGGGGGCTCGCGCACCGCTGGACAGTGATCGTCATCGCCGCTGCCCTGTTCCTCTCCTCCTTCTACTTCTTCCGCGCGCTGCCGATCGAGCTCGCACCGCAGCAGGACGAGGGCAAGTTCTTCGTCAACATCCGCGCCCCGGCCGGATCCTCGATCCACTACACCGAGCGCAAGCTCTCCGAGGCCGAGGCGATGGTCGCGGCCTACCCGGAGGTGACGACGGTCTACGGGGTGATCGGCCTGGGCTCGGCCGCGCAGGTCAATCAGGCGCTGCTCGTGGTGCGCATGGTGCCGCGCGGCGAGCGCAGCCGCTCCCAGCAGCAGGTGCTCGAGCAACTGCGGCGCGACCTCGCCGCGATCCCGGGCGTGCGCGCCTTCCCGCGCGCGCCCGGCCTCGTGCCGCGCCAGCGCACCGAGGCCCTGCAGTTCGTGGTGCGCGGGCCGAACCTGCAGGAGATGGGGCGCGTCGCCGTGACGCTGCAGGAACGGCTGCAGACCGACCCCGAGATCGGCCGCATGGACACCGACCTGCAGCTCGAGCTGCCGCAGCTCGTCCTCGAGCCCGACCGGCTGCGCACCGCGGCCCTCGGGCTCACCTCCTCCGACGTGGCGCTCGCGGTCAACATGCTCACGGGCGGCGTCGATATCGCCAAGTACAACGACCAGCCGGGCGACGGCGAGCGCTACGACGTGCGCGTCAAGGCCAAGGAGGGCGAGTTCCAGCAGCAGGCCGACCTCGCCAAGATCTACCTGCGCAACCGCAGCGGGCAGCTCGTGCGCCTCGACAACGTCGCGCGCTTCCGCGAGACCATCGGCCCCGCCGTGATCGCGCGCTTCGACCTGCAGTACGCCGCCAGCTTCTTCGCCAACCCCACCGTGCCGCTCGGCGCGGCGGTGGCGAAGGTGCGCGCGGCCGCCGAGGAGAGCCTGCCGATCGGCTACACCGTCACCTTCATCGGCGAGGCCGAGCAGATGGAGAAGACCTCGCAGGCGGCGGCCTTCACCTTCGCGCTCGCGCTGATCCTGCTCTACATGGTGCTCGCGAGCCAGTTCAACAGCTTCCTGCAGCCGCTGCTCGTGATGATCGCGGTGCCGCTCGCCGTGATCGGCGGCCTGGTCGCGCTCTGGGCATTCGGGCACAGCCTGAACATCTACTCCATGATCGGGCTGGTGCTGCTCATCGGCCTGGTGGCGAAGAACTCGATCCTGCTGGTGGACCTCGCGAACCAGCGCCGCGCCCAGGGGATGGCCATCGACGATGCGTTGCGCGACGCCTGCCCGATCCGCATGCGCCCGGTGCTCATGACCTCGCTCACCCTGATCCTCGCGCTGTTCCCCGCGGCGCTCGGCTTGGGCGCCGGCGCCGAGACCAACGCGCCGCTCGCCATCGCCGTCATCGGCGGCATGGTGACCTCCACGCTGCTGACGCTGGTGGTGGTGCCCGCCGCCTATTCGCTGGTCGAGAACTGGCGCGAGCGGCACCGCGCCGCTCGCCTCGCCGGCGCTGCCGCGACGCAGGGGCCCCAGGCCCCGCACAGGGAACCGTAGCCGTGGCCGACACCCGCAGCCTGGCGGTGTTCTGCGACTTCGAGAACATCGCGCTCGGCGTGCGCGAGGCGCGCTACTCGCAGTTCGACATGGAGAAGGTGCTCGAGCGCCTGCTCGCCAAGGGCTCGATCGTGGTGAAGAAGGCCTACTGCGACTGGGAGCGCTACAAGGAGTTCAAGGCGACGATGCACGCCGCCTCGTTCGAGCTGATCGAGATCCCGCACGTGCGCCAATCGGGCAAGAACTCGGCCGACATCCGCATGGTGGTGGACGCGCTCGACCTCTGCTACACCAAGTCGCACGTCGACACCTTCGTCATCGTGAGCGGCGACTCGGACTTCTCGCCGCTCGTGTCCAAGCTGCGCGAGAACGCGAAGACCGTCATCGGCGTCGGCGTCAAGAACTCGAGCTCCGATCTCCTCATCAACAACTGCGACGAGTTCATCTACTACGACGACCTGGTGCGCGCGGACGAGCAGAAGCGTCGCGCGGCGAAGAAGCGCCGCGATGCCGCGCCCGCCGGATCCGGCCAGGACAAGAAGCAGGAAGCCTTCGACCTGATGCTCGGCACGCTCGAGGCGCTGGCGGCGGAACGCGGGCCGGAGGAGAAAATCTGGGGCTCCATGATCAAGCAGGCGCTCAAGCGCCGGAACCCGGGTTTCAACGAGAGCTACTACGGGTTCCGCGCGTTTTCCGACCTTCTCGAGGAGGCGGGCGAGAAGGGGTTGATCCAGCTTGAGCCGGACGAGAAGTCGGGCGGCTATCTCATCCGCCCCGCCCAGTAAAGCTCAACTCGCCGCAGCGGCGAACAAGCGAATCCGGGACGTCATCGCGCCCGGGCTGAAAGTGCTGTTCGTCGGCATCAACCCCGGGCTCTATTCCGCCGCCACCGGCCACCATTTCGCCCGCCCTGGCAACCGCTTCTGGCCCGCGCTGCATCGTGCCGGCTTTACCCCGAGGCAGCTGCACCCGTCCGAGCAGAGCGAGCTGCTCAGTCAGGGCTATGGGATCACCAACCTGGTGAACCGCGGCACCGCGACTGCCGACGAGCTCGCGCCCGGGGAATTCATCCGGGGGCGGCGTCGGCTCGCCGCCAAGGTCAGGCGCTACTCGCCGAAGATCGTGGCTTTTCTCGGAGTCGGGGCCTATTGCCACGCATTCGCGTGCAAGCAGGCGAACGTGGGCCCGCAGGCCGAGCGTTTTGAGGACGCCGACGTATGGCTACTGCCCAATCCCAGCGGGCTGAACGCGAACTACCAGCTCCCCGAGCTCGTCAAACTGTTCCGTGCCCTCAGGACATTCGAGCGTCGATGAAATGATCCGCTTCTGAGCGTCCGCCTTAGGGCGGATTGAGCTGCTGATAAGCGGCGTTGGCGACGTTGAGCAAGTCGTCCTTGCTGATGTCGCCCGAGGAAAGCGCGTAGCCGCTCTTGCCGTCCACCCAGTAGAAAACGCCGACCGTGCCTTCGCGCGCATAGCGGAAGGCGGTGGAGCGGTTCGAGCCCATGTCGCTGCGCACGTAAAGCGTGACGCGTGTGCCGGCCTTGCACTGGTACATGAAGTGCGCGACCGGGCCGTTCTCGCCCGGCAGCAAGCGGCCGCCCACAAGGCTGTAGCCGACCCCCTCGAGCTTGGGCGCGCGCAGCTGCGTGCCCAAGCGCTTCGAGAGCCAGGCAACGAGGTGCGCCTCCTGGTCGGCGCCGACTTCGACCGGGTGGCGCACCTCGGGAGAATAGGTAGCGTGCGCGACCGCCGCGCGCCGCGCCAGGATCGCGGCTGCGTCGCCGGCAGCGACCGGGGCAGCCTGCATCGCGTGGAGCTGCCAGCCGGCGATGGCGCCGAGCGCGGCGCCGAGCACGGCCCACATAGCGATCAGGGCGGCGCGCCGCCCGCGCGCCGGGCGCACCGCGAGTTGCAGGCGCTCGGGCACCGGCTCGTCGAGAACGCCCCCGTAGGTGCTGCGCAATTCCTCGGCGAGGCGCCGGTAGCTCTCGATGCGCTCGGCATCCTCGGGATGCGCGGCGAGCCACGCCGCCACGGCGGCGCGGCGCTCCTCGGGCAGGTTGCCGTCGGCGTAGGCCTGGAGATCGAGCTCGGTGACGGGCTCGCTCACTTCACCACCTTCAGCTTCGCCGGCGCCGCCTGGCCGAGCATCATCGCGCGCAGCTTTTCGCGCGCGCGCGACAGCCGCGACATCACCGTGCCGATCGGAATGCCGAGCGTGCGCGCCACCTGCTCGTAGCTCATCTCCTCGAGCGTGACGAGAAGCAGCACGGCGCGCTGCTCCGCGGGCAGCCGCGAAATGCCGCGGTCGAGGTCGCGCACCAGCAGCGCGTCGCCCTGCGGCGCGCGCTGCGCGAGCTCGGGCATCTCGTCCTCGAGCGTATCGGTGACGCGCGAGGCGCGCACCCGGTTGACGTGTACGTTGTGCATCACGGTGAAGAGCCAGGCGCGCAGGTCGGTGCCGCGGCGATAGAGATGCAGCTTCGCCCACGCGCGTTCCAGCGTGTCCTGCACCAGGTCGTCGGCGGTGGCCCGGTCTCCCACCAGCGCGCGGGCATAGCGCCGCAGCCGCGGAATCAGCTCAACCAGGCGCTCGGCTTCGTTCATAGAGGGAACAAGGCTCCTGCGGCCCCTATTCCACGCTATTTGCCTTCCTCAGGCAATGGCGGCAGCGAGCGCAGGTAGGCGACCAGCGCGTCGAGGTCCTGCGGGGTGAGCTGGCCGGTGGTGTTCTGCACTACTTCCGCCATCGACGCCGCGGCCACGTCACCCTCGGGGGTCATGGCGGTGCGCAGGAACTCCTTGAGCTCGGCATCGGCCTGCTTCCCGAGACGCGTCGGGGTCAGGTTCGACGCCGCCGTGCCCTCGCCGAACTTGGCGCCGCCGAGGAAGCGGCTCTTCTTCGGCGCGCCGAGGAAGTTGCGCGGGGTATGGCACTCGCCGCAGTGGCCGAGCGCGGTGACGAGATACCGGCCGCGGTTCAGCACCGCGCTCTGGCCGGGATCGGGCGCGAACGGGCCCGGAGTGAAGAAGAGCCACTTCCAGATGCCGACGAGGAAGCGCCAGCGGTAGAAGAACCCGAGGTCGTGCGGCTCGCTTTGCCGGCCGTTGGGCGGCCGCGCGCGCAGGTACGCCCACAGATCGCGCAGATCCGCATCGGTGATCAGCGTGAACGACGGATAGGGAAACGCAGGGAAGTAATGCGCGCCGTCGGGGCGGCGGCCTTCGCGCAGCGCGCGTCCGAAATCGGCTTCCGACCAGCGTCCGATCCCGGCCTGCGCATGCGGCGTGATGTTGGGCCCGAAGAAGGTGCCGAAGGGCGTCTTCAGCGCGCGCCCGCCGGCGTACGGGACCGCCTTTTCTTT
>Ga0180104_1000294_pt1 | contig 10337 bp, 10 predicted proteins | sample EasRiv730_16_1Da_FD_121791 | JGI IMG/M metagenome (GOLD analysis project Ga0180104, IMG submission 121791) | Soil microbial communities from meander-bound floodplain in the East River, Colorado, USA - East River metaG ERMLT730_16_1Da | ecosystem: Environmental > Terrestrial > Soil > Floodplain ... | reverse complement strand
GACGAGCGCGAGCGCCTCGCCCGCGACCTCGGGCCGACCTCGAAGGCGATGATCCTCCGCAACCACGGGCTGCTCGCGTTGGGCGACACCGTGCGGGAGGCGTTCGAGCTGATGTACTACCTCGACTGCGCCTGCCAGATCCAGGTCGACGCGCTCGCGGGCGGCATGGAGAATGTGCAGCTCATGACCGAACAGGCTGCGCGCACTGCGGCTGCGCAGTTCGTGCGGCCCGACCGGCCGTCGGTGCACAAGGATTGGCCGGCGCTGCTGCGCATGCTCGACCGCAAGGGCGTCAACTACCGGGACTAATCGCCGGCGGCGGACCGCGACACGGGCGTGATCGAGGCCGACATCGTCATCATCGGCGCCGGCATCGCCGGCGCGTCGGCTGCTTACGCACTGGCGCCGCACGCTCGGGTCATCGTGCTCGAGCGCGAGGAGCGTCCCGGCTACCACTCGACCGGCCGCTCGGCGGCACTCTTCTCCGCGACTTACGGCAATGCGCCGGTGCGCGCGCTCGCGCGTGCCGGGAGGACGTTCCTCGAGTCGCCGCCGCCCGGCTTCGCGACACAGCCGATCCTCTCACCGCGCGGCAGCCTCGTGTACGGGGACCCCGAGCAGCGCGACGCGCTCGCCGCGCGCTGCGACGGCTGGCGCGCGACGGGCACCGAGGTGCGCCTCCTGTCCGGTGCGGAGGTCCGCGCGCTCGTCCCGCCGCTGCCCAAAACCGTGGCGGAGGTCGGCATTCTCGAGCCCGGCGCACGCGACATCGACGTCGATGCGCTGCATCAGGGGTTCCTGCGCGGCGCGAAAGCGAGCGGCGCGACGTTCATGACGAACGCCGAACTTCGCGGCGCGCAGTTCGGCGGCGGCAGCTGGCGACTTGTCACGAGCGCAGGCGAGCTGCGCGCGCCCGTGCTCGTGAACGCCGCCGGCGCGTGGGCCGACGACGTCGCCCGAATCGCCGGCGTCGCGCCGATCGGCATCCAACCGCTGCGCCGCACCGCGGTGATCTTCGAATGTACGCGCTTCGGCGGTCCGCAGAGCTGGCCGATGGCGGTCAACGCCGGGGAGACGCTCTACTTCAAGTCGGACGCGGGACGCTTCCTCGCCTCGCCCGCGGACCAGACGCCCTCGCCGCCCTGCGACGCGCAGCCCGAGGAGCTCGACGTCGCGACGCTGATCGACCGCCTGGAGCGCGAGACGCTGTTCGAGGTGAAGCGATTGACGGCGAAGTGGGCCGGGCTGCGCAGTTTCGCGGCAGACCGCACGCCGGTGTGCGGATTCGATCCGCGGCACCCCGCGTTCTTCTGGCTCGCCGGTCAGGGCGGCTACGGGATCAAGACTTCGCCCGCGCTTTCGGCGCTGGCGGCGGCCCTAATCCTGCGACGCGGCGTTCCGGCTGCGCTTGCCGACGAAGAAGTCGATCCACGAGCGCTCGCCCCTGCGCGACTGCGCAGGACGGTCTGATGCGCCGCTAGAACGCGAGCACCGCTTCGACGACGTACCAGACGATCGCCGCGACCGCGGCGCAAAGCACGCCGGCGGCAGCAACGCGGGTCACCAGCGATTCGCCGCGACCGCTTTCCGCAGCGTGCGCCAGCTCGGGCAGGTCCTGAAGTGCGGGCCGGGAACCTGTGAGAAACGGTTCGGCGGGTCTCACCGTGTAACGCCCGGGAATGCGGCATCTGCCGCGGTCGCGCCTGCCGCGATCCGGGCGGCGGCGTCTGTGTCGGTCGCGAGCTCGGTCCGTTTGAGGACGAAGGTCGGAATCTCGTGGCGATCGTTCGGGCTCTCGTCCGCGCGCGCGCAGATCGGCGCCAAGAGCAGCGCGAGCCCAGCGGCGGCGAGCCACGCGCGGCCGGTGATCCGTGTCGTAGCGGCGTCCATTCGAACCTCCGGCGGCAAGGTGGCGGGTGGCCGGAGCGCGTACGCTCCGGCACCCTTGCCCATGGGCTTACGGATTGAAGTCGTCGACTTGGCTGTACTTGCCGCGCGATTCCGTCGACTGCGTCGGCTGGACCGATACGGCGATCTCGGCTTGCTTCCAGTACGGGTCGTCGAACACGTAGTTGTTGTCCGCCACGGCGGCATTGGCGACGAGCGCGAGGGCGACAGCGGCGAGGCCGATCAGGTTGCGTTTCATGGTGTAGCTCCTTTCAATGTGGTTGAGGGTTAGGGCACTTTTCGGAGCCCGTCGAGCCGGGAAAAGCCCCGCATCTCGATGGACGCCAGTGTGGTCTCGCGCACGCCCTGCAGGTGGGCGCTATTGACCGCGATCCGGTGATCTATTCACCAGAGCGGGCCTGCGCGCTACGAAAGTCACGCGCCTGCGGCCGGCGGATCACCCAGGCGGAAGCGGACGATGCAGCGGACGAAGCAGCGGCCGCAGCGCGATCAGGCCGAGAACGGGCCCCGGCGCGAGCACGACGAACAGCCACGCCGGACCCACGCTGGCGGCGACCGCGCTGAGGAGCTGAATGCTCGCGATCGTGATCGCGAAGCCGATGCAGTTGCCGATCGTGAGCGCGGAGCCGACCAGCTGGCGCGGCGCGTAGCGCGCGTTGAGCGCGGAGAACTGCGGCGAGTCGCCGACCACGACGATCCCCCAGAACACGAGGAAGGCGAGGAAGATCGGCGTGGGCGCGTTGAACGCCAGCGGCGAGAGCACGCAGCACGCGCCCGAGGCGACGAGCTGGGCGAACGCGACGCGCGCGCTTCCGGCGCGCAGCGAGACGATCCCGCCGCCCGCACAGCCGACGAATCCCGCCGCGATCACCACGAACGCCCACAGCGGAACGTTCAGCGCCGAGGCGGCGTGCGCCGCAAGGACGACCGGCACGAACGCCCAGAACGCGTAGAGCTCCCACATGTGCCCGAAGTACCCGAAGCACGACGCGCGGAAGTCGCGCGAGCGGAAGATCACCGCGAGTGCGCGGGGATCGAACTTCGCGCCCTTGGCGAGGTGGGGACCGTCGGGCACGAAGGCGAGCATCGCGAGCCCGCCGAGCGCCGCGATGGCCGAAACCGCGAGCAGCACCGTGCCCCACGGCAGCGTCTGCCCCACACCTCTCAGCAGATGCGGAAAGGCCGTGCCGACGACGAGCGCACCGACGAGCAGCCCGAGTGCGTGGCCGAGGTCGCGCTGGAACCAGCCCGACGCGATCTTCATCCCGACCGGGTAGATGCCAGCGATGAAGAAGCCGGTGAGGAAGCGGAACGCGAGCAGCGTCAGCAGGCCCTCACCGAACGCATAGACGCCAAGGTTGAAAAGCGCGCCGAGAATCGAGCAGAGGAAGAACACGATCCGTGGCGAAACGAGATCCGAGATCGCGAAGAACGCGAAAGCCAGCGTGCCGGCGATGAAGCCGAGCTGGACCGCGGAGGTCGCATAGCCGAGCGCGGCGGGCGCGAGGCCCCACGCGGCCTGCAAGTCGCCGAGCACCGCGTTGCCGGCAAACCACAGCGACGTGCCCGCGAACTGCGAGAGCACGATCACCGGGAGGATCCATGGCGGGCGGGTGCGATCGGCGTGCGGCGGGTCACTCATCGGTCGGACATTCCGCGCGTCGGGGCAGGCCACGACATGCCGCGATGATGCCCGCAAGCCGCTGGCGCCGCCACCTGCGGCGTATGATCGCGCGGCCGCGGCCTGCCCGATTCGAAGTCCGACGCGCACCACGAGGAGTACGACGATGATCCGCGTTCCGAACTATCTGCTTGCACCGCTCGTGCTGCTCGCCGCGCTCGCCTGCGTCACCCCCGTCGCCGCGCAGCCGTATCCATCGAAACCGATCCGGATCATCGTGCCGTTCCCGGCTGGCGGCATCGCCGACATCTATGCACGGCTGATCGGGGCGCAGCTCACGCAAGCCTGGGGACAGCCGGTGGTGGTCGAGAACCGCACCGGCGCCGGCGGCAACATCGGCGCCGACGCGGTGGCGAAGTCGCCGCCCGACGGGTACACCCTGGGAATGGGCAGCGTCGGCACTCACGCCGTGAACGTGTCGCTGTTCAGCAAGATGCCCTACGACCCGGTCCGGGACTTCGCGCCGATCGCGCTCGTGCTCGAGGCCGAGGGGCTGCTCGTCGTGCACCCGTCGGTGCCCGCGCAGACGGTGCCCGAGCTGATCGCATTCGCGCGCGCGAACCCCGGCAAGCTCACGTTCGCCTCCGCCGGCATGGGTACCGCGAGTCATCTCGCGGGCGAGCTCTTCAAGACCCGCGCCAGCGTCGACATGGTGCACGTGCCCTACAAGGGCAACGTGCCCGCGATCACCGATCTCCTCGCCGGCCAGACCGCGCTCATTTTCGCGACGATGCCGACGGTGCTGCCACACACGAAGGCAGGCAAGCTCCGTGCGCTCGCGACGATCGGCAAGACCCGTTCGGCGGCCGCGCCCGAGCTGCCGACGGTTGCGGAGGCGGCGCTGCCCGGCTTCGAGGTGAACAACTGGATCGGGCTCTTCGCCCCCGCCGGTACGCCGCCCGAGATCGTGCAGCGGCTGAACGCGGAGGTGGTGCGCATCATGCGCTCGCCCGAGGTGCAGGCGCGCCTGCCGGTCGAGGGTGCGCGCTTCGCCGCCACCACGCCGGGCGAGTTCGGCGACTTCGTGAAGGCCGAGGTGGCGAACTGGGCGCCGATCGTCAAAGCGTCCGGGGCTCGGGCCGACTGACGCGCGGGCCGGAACAATCTCACGTTTTTCCGGGCAGCCCGCCGCTCACCCGGAACTATCGCCGCTTCCGCGCGGCGTGCCGTCTGGGCGCGCCCGGCGAGGGCAGGTAAAAAGGCCATGACGCTGGCATTGCCGGCACCCACCTGTAAGGGGCACTCATGGCCATCAAACATCTGGTCGTCGCGCTCGCGGTCGCGAGCCTGACGATCGTCGCGACCGCCGCCGACGCGAAGGGCGTCAAAGTGAAGTCCTCGTCGAGCAGTAGCTCGAGCGCCGCGAGCAGCAGCTCGTCCTCGGCCGCCAAGAAAACCGCGCGCGACGACGGGCCCGCATTCAGCGCCGAGAACGTCAAGAAGACGAAGAAGTCCGACCAGGACGCGGACGCCGGTTCGGGCTCGGGCGTCAACGTCAACCTCTCGCGCGCCCGCTCGTCCGGCTCGTCCTCCCAGCAGGCCGCGGCGGCGAGCCCCGGCGCCGTGGTTCCCGTGCCGGCGATGGCATCGCCCGCGGACGAGGAGGCGCGCCGCGCCGCAGAGGATGCGAAGCGCAAGCGCTCAGACGAACTGGCCGCGATGCAGCGGAAGTTCGACGAGGACGTGAAAGCCCGCCAGGCCGAGGAGAAGCGCCAGAAAGCCGCGGCGGCCGAGGCCGAGCGCAAGGTGCTCGAGCAGCGCGAGGAGCAGCGGCGCGCCGCGGAGGCGCGCGAGCGCGAGGCCCGGCGGTCGCTGCACGCAGCCGCCCCGCCAACGTGCGTGATCAAGCCGGCGATGACCGACGACGATCTCGCGAAGTGCCGCGGACGCTAGGTCAGCCCCTTTCTTCGAACCACCCCTTCGGCCCGAGCCCGCGGTCCGGGCCGAGCATCGCGTAGCCGCCGTCGACCGGGATGTCGGCGCCGGTGATCCACGAGGCGGCGTCCGAGCAGAGCCAGAGCAGCACGTCGGCGACCTCTTCCGCGTCTCCGATGCGCCCGAGCGGATGGGTCTTCGCGCCGATCGCATCGGCGCGCGTGCGGTCGTTGCCCGACAGCGCCTTGAGCGGATCGGACCACGTCCACGCCGGCGAGATCGCGTTCACGCGGATCTTGAACGGCGCGAGCTCGGTCGCCTCGTTGCGCGTCACCTGCTTGAGCGCCGCCTTCGAGGCGGGATAGAGGATCCGCCCCGCCGCACCAAAGCGTCCGGCGATACTCGAGAAGTTGACGACGGAGCCCCCGCCCCGCGCCTTCATGACCGGCGCGACGAGGCGCGTGAGGCGAACACCGCTCACCACGTTCGTGTTCAGCGACTTGAGCCAGTCCTCGCGCGACGAGTCGAGGCCGTTGTCTAGGAACGTCGCGGCGCTATTGAGCAGGAAGTCGATCCCGCCGAAGCGATCGCACGTCCCCTTCGCCAGCGCCTCGAGCGCCGCGTCGTCGGTCACGTCGCAGCGCGTGAAGAGAGCACGCTCGCCGAGCTCCGCGGCCACCCTCGCCCCGCGCGCCACGTCGAGATCCGCGATGGAGACCGCGGCGCCGGCGGCGTGGAATGCGCGCACGATCGCCGCGCCGAGCAGCGATGCCCCGCCGGTGACGAGCGCGACCTTGCCGCCGAAATCGAACCGCGCGTTCCCCATCTTCATCGCTCCTCTCGAGGGCACCGATGGTACACGCGGCCGCGCACTTGATCCGCAGGTGCGGTGGGGATAAGGTTCCGGTTCCCGAAGGCGGCACAAGACCTGCCGCGGCCACTTCAAGGAGCCCCACACGTGCTGCACGAACGCATCCCGAACCTCGAGAAGCTCGTCGAGCCCGACCGCGTCCACCGGTTCTGCTACACCGACCCGGACATCTTCGAGCTCGAGATCAAGAACATCTTCGAGAAGTGCTGGATCTACGCCGGGCACGAGTCGCAGGTGAAGAAGCCGGGCGACTTCTGGGCCTTTCAGATCGGGCGCCAGCCGATGGTGATGGTGCGCGGGCGTCCGGGGGAAGGAAAGGGGGCCGCCGGCTCCATGCGGAACGGCGCCATTCACGTGCTCTATAACCGCTGCCCGCACCGCGGCGTGCAGGTGTGCGGCGCGCGCCACGGCAACGCCGGCGACGCGCTCACCTGCTCGTATCACTCGTGGCGCTTCAAGTACGACGGCACGATCGAGTCCCTGCCGCTGCCGCGCGGCTACGAGAACACGACGTTCAAGGACTACGACTGCAACATGAAGCGCGCGTCGCGGGTCGAGTCGTACCGCGGCTTCGTGTTTGCGAGCCTGGCCACCGATGGCCCGTCGCTGGTCGAGTGGCTCGGGCCGGCGAAAGTGGCGTTCGACGACATCTGCGACCGCTCGCCGGTGGGCGAGGTCGAGGTGGTCATGAACTGCTACCGCGTGATCCAGCGCTCGAACTGGAAGTTCTTCATGGAGAACCAGCTCGACGCCGTGCACCCGTCGGTCACCCACGAGTCGACCGGCCGCGCCGCCTCCGAGGTCGAGTTCCAGATCCAGCGCCGCACCGGCGACAAGCCGCTGCACTACCACATGCTCTCCGCGTTCACGATCCCGTTCGACAAGTGGGACACGCTCGAGACCTACGGGTACCCGTACGGGCACACCGTGCTCGGCGGCTACATGGGCCTGCGGCCGCAGGACCCGGACACGCTGGAGCACGAGCGCATTCTCGCGAAGGCGTACGGCGAGAAGAAGAAGGAGGAGTACCTCACGCGCAACATCCACCACGTGCTGGTGTACCCCTGCCTCTCGATCCAGTCGCCGCTGCAGCAGCTGCGCGCGATTCGGCCGATCGCGCCCGACCGCACGCTCTCGGAGATCTGGCACTTCCGGCTGAAAGACGTACCGGAGCCGATCTACCGGCGCTCGCTCTGGTACTACAACCTCGTCAACTCGCCCGCGACCATGGTGAACGCCGACGACCTCGAGAACTGGCAGAAGGGGCAGTGGGGCCTCGCCTCGCAGGGCGGCGACTGGGTGAGCTTCCACCGCGACTACGGCCGCGACAAGACGGACGGCGACACGCTGCGCTCGACCAACGGCTGCAGCGAGATGCCGATGCGCGCGCAGTTCAAGGCGTGGCTCAAGTACATGACGGCCGGAGCGTGAGCATGGCGAAGACCGTCAGGAAGAAAGCCGCCGCGAAGAAGCCCGCGGCGAAACGCATGGCGAAACGGGCCGCGCCGGCGCAAGCGAACGGCAAAGGCGCAGGCCTGCTCCAGCGCGAGGTGGAGCAGTTCCTCTACGCCCAAGCCGAGGCGCTGGACGAGAAGCGCTGGGGCGATTTCATCGGCCTGTTCACCGACGACGGCATGTACTGGATGCCGCCGGCGCCGCACTACACGACGTGGGAAGGCATGCCCTCCATATTCATCGAGGACCGCGACCTGATGACGGTGCGCATGAAGCGCGTGCAGCACCCGCACGCCTGGTCTCAAGCCCCGGACTGGGGCACGAACCACGTCGTGTCGAACGTGATCATCGAAAAGGTGGAGCCGAAGACGGGCGAGGTACACGTGCGCTCGCGCTTCCACATGATGGAGCTCCGGCGCGACGAGCTGCGCCATTTCGCCGGCACGTACCGCCACCGCCTGAGGCTCACCAAGGACGGCTTCCGGATCAAGCTTCAACGCGTGGACATGGTCAATTCCCAGGCACCGTACGAGTATGTCCTGCAAGTCTGGGTCTGATCGGTGCGAAGGGGTGGCAGCGCCGGCGCGGGTGCGAGCAGCCGGCGCGGTCGATCAGCGTCAGGCGCCTTGTGAACACGTGCTACGGGGGTGGGTGTGATGTTCGAGACCACGATCGCCGGCAGTCTCCCCAAGCCCGGCTGGCTCGCCGAGACGCACAAGCTCTGGCCGCGCTGGAAGCTCGAGGGCAGCGCGCTCGCTGAAGCGAAGGGCGATGCGACGCTGCTGTGGCTCAAGGCGCAGGAGGACGCCGGGATCGACCTGGTCACCGACGGCGAGCAGTCGCGGCAGCACTTCGTGCACGGCTTCCTCGAGGCGGTGGAGGGCATCGACTTTGCGCTGAAGGTGGAGCTCGGCATCCGCAACAACCGCTACAAGGCGATGGTGCCGACGGTCGTGGGGCCGCTGCGGCTCAAGGGTCGAGTGCATGCGACCGAAGCGCGCCTTGCGCGCGCGCACACGACGCGCAAGCTCAAGTTCACGCTGCCCGGCCCGATGACCATCGTCGACACGATTGCCGACAAGCACTATGGCGATCGGGTCAAGCTCGCGATGGCGTTCGCGGAAGCGCTGAACGAGGAGGCGCGGGCGCTCGCCGCCGACGGCGTCGACCTCATCCAGTTCGACGAACCCGCGTTCAACGTCTACATGAGCGACGTCACGCGCTGGGGCATCGACGCGCTGCACCGCGCCGCCGAGGGCCTGAAGTGCCGGACCGCGGTCCACATCTGCTACGGCTACGGCATTAAGGCCAACCTCGACTGGAAGGACTCACTCGGAAGCGAGTGGCGCCAGTACGAGGAGATCTTCCCGGCGCTCGCGCGCAGCCGCCTCGACGCGGTGTCGGTCGAGTGCATTCATTCGAAAGTGCCTGCGAGCCTGCTGAAACTGCTCGCCGGCAAGGACGTCATGCTCGGCGTGATCGACGTGGCGAGCGACAAGGTCGAGACTGCGGAAGAAGTCGCCGGCGTAATCGCGGAAGCGATGAAGCACGTGCCGAAGGAACGCATCGTGCCGTGCACGAACTGCGGGATGGCGCCGATGGACCGCGACGTGGCGATGGCCAAGCTCGCGGCGCTCGGCGCCGGCGCGCAGCTCGCGCGCGAGCGGTTCGCGTGACCCCGCGCTCGATCATCGAGAAGATCTGGGACGCGCACGTCGTCGCCGAGCTCGGCGACGGGCAGTCGCTGCTGCACGTCGATCGCGTGTTCCTGCACGAGCGCACCGGCCCGCAGGCGCTGGCCGGGCTGGCTGCGGCGGGCCATGCGGTCGCCAACCCCGCGCTGGTGTTCGGCGTCATCGACCACATCGTCGACACCGAGCCCGGCCGCTCCGACCGCACGCGGTTCAAGGGCGGCGACGAGTTCATTCGCACCTTCCGCGATCTCACGCGCCGCGCCGGCATCCGCCTCTTCGACCTCGACGATCCCCGCCAGGGCATCGTGCACGTGATCTCGCCCGAGCAGGGCATCGCGCTGCCGGGCTGCACCCTCGTCTGCCCCGACAGCCACACCTGCACCGTCGGCGGCATCGGCGCGCTCGCGTGGGGCATCGGCTCCACCGAAGGCGAGCACGCGGTGGCGACGCAGACCCTCGTTCGCCCGCGCCCGAAGTCGATGTACGTCGACTTCCGCGGCCGGCTCGCATCCGGCGTGACTGCGAAGGACATGATCCTCGCGCTGATCGGCAGGTACGGCGCGGCCGGCGGCAGGAACCACGTGATCGAGTTCGGCGGCGAGGCGGTGCGCGCGCTCGGCGTCGAGGCGCGCCTCACCCTCTGCAACATGACGGTCGAGTTCGGCGCCTGGACCGGGCTCGTCGCTCCCGACGATACGACGATCGAGTGGGTCTCGGGACGGCCGTTCGCGCCGCGCGCGGCGCACTGGGACGCCGCGGTGGCGCATTGGCGCGCGCTCCACTCCGACGCGGGCGCCCGCTGGGATGCGCATCTGGACATCGACTGCGCGGGCCTGGCGCCGCAAGTGACCTG
>Ga0180104_1000293_pt1 | contig 10360 bp, 10 predicted proteins | sample EasRiv730_16_1Da_FD_121791 | JGI IMG/M metagenome (GOLD analysis project Ga0180104, IMG submission 121791) | Soil microbial communities from meander-bound floodplain in the East River, Colorado, USA - East River metaG ERMLT730_16_1Da | ecosystem: Environmental > Terrestrial > Soil > Floodplain ... | reverse complement strand
GCACCGCGTGGTGAAGACCGTGGCGATGGTGATGATGCTGATCGGCTTCTCGGTCGGCTTCGGCTACATGATGGCCATCATGCAGATCCCGGCGAAGGCGACCGCGTTCTTCCTCGGCATCTCGGAGAACAAGTACGTCTTCCTGCTGCTGGTGAACCTCCTGTTGTTATTGTTGGGCACCTTCATGGACCTGGCGCCGATGCTGCTGATCTGCACGCCGATCTTCCTGCCGGTGATCGCCAAGCTCGGCATCGACCCGGTGCACTTCGGCATGATCATGATCCTGAACCTGGGCATCGGGCTGATCACGCCGCCGGTCGGGCCGACGCTCTTCGTCGGCTGCGCCATCGGCAAGGTCAGCATAGAGCAGGTGACGAAGGAGCTGTGGCCGTTCTACGGCGCGATGTGCCTCGCGCTGCTGCTCGTCACCTATATCCCCGCCATTTCCCTCTGGCTTCCCGGCTTGATGAAGTAGTACATTGGCAACGCCTAACCCTCAAGGAGGAGGAGAACATGGCTCGAATCACCCGTCGCACGTTTCTGCAGTACTCCGGCGCAGGCATGGCGGGAATTCTCGCCGCGCATCGCGCTCCGGTCTTCGCCCAGGCAAACACCGTCCACATCCTGCGCTGGAACGATTTCGTCCCGGCCGCGGACAAGGTGCTGCGCGAGGTGTATGCGCCCGAGGTGCAAAAGGCTCTCGGACTCAAGTTGAATGTGGAAACGATCAACGCCAACGACATCCCGGCGCGCGCCACCTCGTCGATCCAGTCGGGCAACGGCCCCGACATCATCATGCTGCTCAACAACTACCCGCACCTGTATGCCTCGGCGGCGGTCGACGTGAGCGCGGTCGCAGACGAGGTGGGCAAGGCGGGCGGCGGGATCTATGACGCCTCGGCCCAGCTCAACAAGGTCGGGGGCAAATGGGTATCGATGCCCTGGTCGGTGGTGCCGGCGCTCATCGCGTACCGCAAGTCCTGGTTCGAGGAGGTGGGCGCCAAGACCTTCCCGAAGACCTGGAAGGAGTACCACGAGGTGGGCAAGAAGCTGAAGGCGGCGAAGCATGCGATCGGCCAGACGCTCGGCAACACCTTCGGCGACGCGCCGACGTTCACTTATCCGCTGCTGTGGTCCTTCGGCGGCCAGGAAGTCGACGCCAAGGGCAAGGTGGTGCTCAACTCCAAGGAAACCGTCGAATCGGTGCGCTTCCTGGCGCAGTTCTGGAAGGACGCGCACGACGAGGGCGGCCTCGCCTGGGACGACAGCAACAACAACCGCGCCTTCCTCTCCGGCGACATCAGCGCGTCGCTCAACGGCGCGTCGATCTACGTCGCGGCGCTCAACGGCGCCGACAAGTTCAAGACCGAGAAGGGCGCGCCGCTGCACACCGACATCCTGCACGCGCCGCTGCCCGCCGGGCCGAAGGGCGCGCACGCCTACCACACCGCGTTCAACCACATGGTGATGAAGTACTCGAAGAACGCGAAGGGCGCGATCGAGTTCCTGCGCTGGGCGCACAAGCGGGAGAACTACGAGAAGTGGTTCACCGTGCAGAAGGGCTTCGCCGTCGGCCCGACGCGCGAATGGGAGAAGCACGCCATGTGGCAAAAAGATCCGGTGATGGCGCCGTTCCGCACCGCGCCGCTGGCGCAGAAGCGCCTGATGGGCTACGCCGGCCAGCCCGACAAGCGCGCCGCCGAAGCCTGGAACAAGTTCCTCGTCACCGTGATGTACGCGCAGGCGTGCAGCGGCAAGATGAAGCCCGACGAGGCGGTCAAGTGGGCCGCGGGCGAGCTGGGCAAGGTTTACACCGGCGCCTGACCGGACCTTGATGGAAGGAGTAACCGCGGCAACCGCGGCCGGCGGGAGGCGCGAGCGCGTCTCCCGCCTCACGCGCCTCGGCGAGAACGAGAAGCTGCTCGCGGCGGCGCTGCTCGCGCCGGGCGTGATCATCCTCGCGCTCTTCATCGCCTATCCGTTCGTGATGGCGCTGTGGTTCTCGCTCACCAGCATCCGGGTCGGCGACGCCGGCGAGTTCGTCGGGCTGGCGAACTTCGCCAAGGCCCTCGACGACACCATCTTCCAGATGGCGTTCAAGAACACGGTGTTCTATACGTTCTGGGCCACGATCTTCAAGCTCGCGCTCGGCATGTGGCTCGCGCTCATCCTCAACCGGCATTTCCGCTTCAAGCGCATCATCCGCGCCTCGATGCTCCTGCCGTTCATCATCCCGACGGTTCTGTCCGCGTTCGCCTGGCGCTGGATGTTCGATCCCACGTTCAGCGTCATGAACTGGGTGCTGTTCCACGCCGGCATCATCACCGACCGGCTGCCGTTCCTCTCGAGCGGCGACTGGGCGATGTGGTGCGCGGTGCTGGTGAACACCTGGCGCGGCATGCCTTTCTTCGCGATCACGCTGCTCGCCGGGCTGCAGACCATCAGCCCGGATCTGCACGAGGCGGCGGCGCTCGACGGCGCCAACGCGTGGCACCGTTTCTGGCACGTGACCTGGCCTCTGCTGCTGCCCGTCACGCTGGTGGTGGTGGTGTTCTCGGTGATCCAGACTTTCTCCGACTTCCAGCTGATCTACGTGCTCACGGGCGGCGGGCCGGCGAACTCGACGCACCTGATCGCCACCTACGCCTACCAGATCGGCGTCGGCTCGGGGCTCCTCGGCGAAGGCGCGGCGCTGTCGCTCTTCATGTTTCCGGTCCTGTTCGCGGTGGTCTGGTTCCAGCTGCGGTACCTCAAGCGCATGGAGGCAGCATGAGATGCGCGCCTAACCTATGCTGATCGAGCGCAAGTGGAAGAAGTGGGTGTTCTTCTACCTGCCGATGGCGGCGTTCATCGTGTTCACGCTGTTCCCGTTCTACTGGATGGCGGTGACCGCTTTCCGCCCGGACGCGGAGCTCTACCGCACCTGGCGCCAGCCGAACGCCACGCCGCTGTGGACGCTCGAGCCGACGCTCGAGCACGTGAAGGGGCTGCTGCAGACCACGGCGTTTCCCGTCTGGCTGTGGAACACGATGCTGATCGCGATCGTCTCGACCATCATCTCGCTCATCTGCGGCATGTTCGCCGGCTATGCGCTGGCGCGCCTCAGGTTCCGCGGCTCGCAGTTCCTCGGCACCGCGATCTTCATCACGTATCTCGTGCCGCAGACGCTGCTGTTCATTCCGCTCGCCGACATCATCCGCGACCTGCAGCTCGGCAACACGCCCTGGGCGCTGATGCTCACCTACCCCACGTTCCTGATCCCGTTCTGCACCTGGCTGCTGATGGGCTACTTCAAGACCATCCCGCGCGAGCTCGAGGAATGCGCGCGCATCGACGGCGCGACGCGCTTCGGCGCCATGGTGCGGATCATCTTCCCGGTGGCGGTGCCGGGCATCCTGTCGGCCGGGATCTTCGCCTTCACGCTGTCGTGGAACGAGTTCATCTACGCGCTGGTGTTCATGGCCTCGGCCGAGCAGAAGACCGTGCCGGTGGGCGTCGTCTCGGAGCTGATCCGCGGGGACATCTTTTTCTGGGGCCAGCTGATGGCGGGCGCCCTGCTGGGCTCGGTACCTGTCGCCCTCGTCTATTCATTCTTCGTCGAGTACTACGTGACGGGGCTGACCGGATCCGTGAAAGGCTGAGATGGCGAACGTCACCATCCGCGGGCTGAACAAGAAATACGACAACGGCTTTCACGCCGTGAAAGACGTGAGCCTCGAGATCCGCGACAAGGAATTCGTGGTCCTGGTCGGGCCTTCGGGCTGCGGCAAGACGACGACGCTTCGCATGGTGGCGGGGCTCGAGGAGATCACCTCGGGCGAGATCCGCATCGGCGAGGACATCGTGAACGACCTGCCGCCGATGGAGCGCAACATCGCGATGGTGTTCCAGAACTACGCGCTCTATCCGCACAAGACCGTGTTCGACAACATGGCGTTCGGTCTGCAGATGCGCGGCTACCCCAAGGACGAGGTGCGCAAGCGCGTGCACGAAGCCGCAGCGATCCTCGGCATCGAAGCGCTGCTCGAGCGCAAGCCGCGGCAGCTCTCCGGCGGACAGCGCCAGCGCGTGGCGGTCGGCCGGGCGATCGTGCGCCACCCTCAGGTGTTCCTGTTCGACGAGCCGCTGTCCAACCTGGACGCCAAGCTGCGGGTGCAGATGCGCGTCGAGCTCAAGCGCCTGCACGCACGGCTCGAGGCCACGGCGATCTACGTCACCCACGACCAGGTCGAGGCGATGACCCTCGGCGACCGCGTCGTGGTGATGAAGGACGGCCGCGTGCAGCAGGTGGGCGAGCCGCTCGAGCTCTATGGCCGGCCCGCCAACCGGTTCGTCGCCGGCTTCATCGGCTCGCCGGCGATGAACTTCGCAGAGGTCACCATCAGCTCGGCGAACGGCGTCCTGTGGGCCGAGGCGCCCGGCCTGCGCATCGGCATCCCGGGGCACAAGACGGAGTCGCTGCGCGCGCACGCCGGCCAGCGCGTCACGCTCGGCATCCGGCCCGAAGCGCTGCGCCTGGCGAACGGGGCCGGGCCGTCCGACCATGCCTTCGACTCGACGGTCGAGGTGGTCGAGCCGCTCGGCAACGAGATCCTGCTCGACGTGCGCGCCGGCGAGCACCTGATGGTGGCGCGAGTCGACCCCAGCACGCGCGTCAAGGCGCGCGACACCGTGCGGCTCTCGGTCGATCCGGAGCGGCTGCATTTCTTCGACGCCAAGACCGAAGCCGCAATCTGACTTCCCCATTGCGGATGCGCACCTGCACGTGTGGGATCCGCAGGCGCACTACTACCCCTGGCTGTGCGACCCGCAGCCGGTCGCTTTCCGCTACGGCGACTACAGCGCGCTTCGCCGGCGTTATCTCGTGGAGGACTATCGCGCCGACGCTGCGGGATGGCGGGTAACGCGCGGCGTCTACGTCGAGGCGGAGTGGGATCCGCGCGATCCGCTGGGAGAGATGAATTTCATTTCAGAAATCATTCAAACGGGCTTTCCAACGGTGGCTGTCGCCCAAGCCTGGCTCGACCGGGAGGACTGCGCCGAAGTACTCGAGGCGCAGGCGCGGCACGGGTTCGTGCGTGGCATCCGCCATAAGCCCAGGCCCGGCATGATGGACGACCGCAAATGGCGCGCGGGCTACCGCCGCCTCGCCCCGCTCGGCCTGCACTTCGAGCTGCAGGCGCCGTGGCGCCAGCTCGAGGAAGCGGCGCGCCTCGCGCGCGATTTCCCGGACACCACCATCGTACTGAATCACACCGGATTGCCTCTGGACTCGGAGGTAGCGGGATGGCGTGAAGCCATGGCGAAGCTTGCCGCGTGCCCGAACGTCGCGGTGAAGATTTCAGGCCTGGGCCGGGTCACGCGAAAGCGCGAGGTGGTGCTCGACACGATCGAGCTCTTCGGCGTGCAGCGCGCGATGTTCGCGAGCAATTTCCCGGTCGACGGGCTGTGCCACAGTTTCGGTGCGATCTACTCGGCCTTCGACGAGATCACGCGGGACTTTTCGGATCCGGAGCGCAGCGCCCTGTTTCACGACAACGCAGTTCGCCTCTACAGGATGTGATAACGATGGAACCGCCAAGATTTCCCCTCGGTTATGTCGGCGTCGGCCTGATGGGCGGGCCGATGGTGAAGCGCCTCGCTTCGCTCGGCTGGAAAGTGCGCGCGTACGACATCGTTCCGGAGCGCTCCATGGCCGGCTCGCCCGCCGAAGCCGCGCAGGGCGCCGACGTCGTCCTTTTGAACCTGCCGACAAATGATGCGGTCTCGGACGCGGCGTTCGGGCCGAAGGGCCTTGTCCACGCGATGCGCGCACCGCAGCTTCTCGTGGACTTCTCGACGATTCCGGTCGAGGCCTGCCGCGACCATGCCGCGAAGCTCGCGCGCGCCACGGGCTGTCGCTGGGTCGACGCGCCGGTGTCCGGCGGCCCGCCCGCGGTCGCCGCAGGGTCGCTCACCGTGATGGCGGGCGGAGAAGCCGGGGACCTGGAGCGCCTCGCGCCGCTGATGCGCGACATCGCGGCGCGCTGCACGCGCATGGGGCCCGTTGGTGCCGGCCTCGCCGCGAAGATGATCAACCAGCTCGTCGTCGGCGTCGGGCACGCCATGCTGGGCGAAGCGGTGGCGCTGTGCGAGAAGGCCGGGATCGATGCCGCGCGCATTCCCGAGTGCCTCGGCGGCGGCTACGCGGACAGCAACCTGATGAAAGCCTATTGGCTGCGGATGGTCGAGCGCGACTTCGCGCCGCGCGGCTACGTGCGCCAGCTCCTGAAGGACCTGGAGATGGTGAACGCCTGGGCCGGCAGCCTCGGGGCGAGCACGCCCATGCTCGGCACCGCACTGTCGGCGTACCGCGAACTGAAGAAGCAGGGCCACAGTGAGCTCGACACCTCGGCGGTAGTGAAACTTTACCTGTCCGCGGAATAAGCGCGCCGAAAGGCTGTTCTGGCGTTTACCAGCAGCCTTGTAAGGAGTAATGCATGCGATATCTACTGGCGCTCGCAGTGGCAGGCCTCCTCCCGATTACGGCGAATGCGCAGGCATCAGGGACCATCGAGGGGTACTGGCAAGACATTGCCGGACGCATCACATTCAAGCGAAATCCGTTGCCGGCCGATTCCTACGGTAACTGGTACCCGCGTGAATTGGACGCTACCTACCCGGCCGCGAAGCATATCCGCCGGGTGGGGTCTTCGTTCGAAATCGCGGACCTGAACTACGACGAGAACGATTATTCCGTGTACGTGCTGGGGGCCGATGAGAGTGAAATCAGCTTCGTGCGGAAGGCGGCGTGGTCTCCCTGCCGCGTGGAGCACTCGTGCCGATTGGCTGGCGAAGAGTTGCTCTGCGCAATGGAAACCATCTGTGTGGAGCAGGGGAAGGAGTATGTCGATTTGCGGGCAGAAGAGCGGTTCATCCGCCGGAACAATTGCGTGCGAATCGGCACGCGACCGCAGGCCCAGGGGTTCCCGGTGAGCTGCAACTAGGCAACCGCCTAGAAAACGATAACGCCCTTGCCGGTCGACTGCGTGTCGAACACGCGGTAGGCCTCGTCGGCCTGCTCGATCTTCCAGCGGTGCGAGAAGATGGCGTCGAGGTCGATGCGGTTGTCGGCCACGAAGCGCGCGCATTCGAGCTGCCCCATCGCGCTGAACGTCCACGAGCCGATCAGCGTGAGTTGCTTGCGCAGCATGTCGCGGCTGACGTCGAGCGTGACGTCTCCGCCCTCGCCGACGAAGCACACCGTGCCCCAGGTCTTCGCCGAGCGCACGGCGGCGAGGCGCGCCGCCGATACGCCGGTAGTGTCGAGCGCAAGATCCACGCCTTCTCCCCGGGTGAGGTCTCTTATTTGTTCTTCGGACTCCAACGCAACGTCAGCGCCGAATCGCTTTGCGAGGGCGCGGCGCTCGGCGTTCTTCTCGATCGCGATGACGCGCGCGCCCATCTTCGCCCCGAGCAGCGTGGCGCTGATCCCCACCGGCCCCTGACCGAACACGGCGAGAGTCGAACCGCCGGCGAGGTGCATGCGGCGCAACGCCCCGTAGGCCGTGCCAGTGCCGCATGAGACCGCCGCTCCTGCTACAAACGACAATTCGTCGGGAAGCGGCACGAGCGTACGCGTCGGCACCTTCAGGTACTCGGCATGGCCGCCGTGCGCGGTCACGCCGTAGACGGTGATCCCTGCCCGGCAAAGCTGCGACCATCCCACCCGGCAGTGCTTGCACACGCCGCAGCCCGCGTAGTGGTGGTCCATTACGCGCTGGCCGATCGGCGCCTCGCGCTCCGATACGCCCGAGCCGCGCGCTGCGACCACGCCGCACGGCTCGTGGCCGGCGATGAACGGCTCCGCGTCGGCGCTGAAGCCGAGCGATTTCTGCGCCTCGCCGGGCGGCGAGCGGTAGAACTTGAGGTCCGAGCCGCACATGCCCGAGGCCTTCATCTGGATCACCACCTCGCCCGGCCCGGGCGTGGGGTCCGGGAACGTCCGGATCTCGATTTTGCGGTTACCTAGGAATACCGCGCCGCGCATACTCCGTCATGCTCCCAAGCAACGAACTCGGACAGCGAGATAACAAGCCTGGTCCGTGCCTATTCTAAGGTCCACTGGTCGAGCTCCGAGCTAAAGTAATATTGTCCGGGCCTTCGAGGGGGAGGGTGTCCGTGAATCAACCTGTATCGCCGCCAGGCGCAACCAACGCGCAAGCAAGTCAGCGAGGCGCTCCTGAACCGGCGCAGCCTCGTGAAGTGACCGAAATCGCCAGGTGGGTGCTGGGCATTTCGGGCGCGACGATTCTAGTCATCTCGGTGGTCGTGTTGCTCGGAGCCTGGCGCGACGCGAAGCAATTTGCGGACGCCAGCCAGCTCGTGTTCAACGCCTTGTTGCCGCTGCTCGGTACGTGGGTCGGCACCGTGCTCGCCTACTACTTCTCGCGCAAGAACTTCGAGGCCGCGAGCCAAAGTGTCGAACGCATGGTCAACACCCTGACCACAGAGCAGAAGCTCGCCGCGATTTTCGTCGAGAAGGAGATGCTGCGTCCTGACCAGATCACGCTGTATCGAATCCCGTCTGGAAAGACGGCGAAGGACGTGCTGCTAAAGGATCTCCGCAGCAAGCTCGGCCTGGGCATCACCCGGATTCCGATTGCCGACTCCAACGGCGTGGTGCTGTACATCGTTCATCAGAGCGGACTTTTCAAGTTCATCGCCGACAAAGCGCTCGCCGGCACGTCGCAGGCCGACATCGATAATCTGACGTTGCAGGACCTTGTCGATGACGCGGAGCTGAAGAACTGGGTCGCCAACATCGTCTACGTCTCCGAGAAGGCCTCGGTTGGGGTCGCCAAGGCCACCATGGAAGGGCAAAAGGGCTGTCAGGACCTGATCGTCACGAAAACAGGCAGCAAGACCGAACCGATGCTCGGGTGGATGACCAATGTCCAGATCGGCTCCCTGTCCAAGGCTTGACGCCCCGGCGCCCGGGAAAATTCTATAGCTGCGCCAGCACCTTTTCGGCCATCAGCTCCATCGAGCGGCGCATGGCCGGCGGATCGGCCCAGTCGTGGCCGCAATAGAGCAGGCGCCCGAACGGCCCGACCTGCTCGCGGAAGGCGAGCAGCTTATCGACCACTTCGTTCACGGTTCCAGCGATCAGCATCTGCGAGACGAGGTATTCGTCGGTCAGCGCTGCGTCGGGTACCGAGGGGTCGTGCTTGAAGAGCGCGGTGCCGCGCGATGCCTGCCCCTTGCGCAGCAGGTTGCGGAAGTAATAGGCGAACGGATTCCCCGGATCGCGGGTCAGCCGGCGCACCATCGCATCGTCATCGGCGACGAAAATACTCTTCGCCACGCGCCAGTCCTCGCTTCTCGCCTCGCGTCCGGCACGCGCGCAGCCCTCCACGTACTTCGGCCAGTGCGTCTTCACCACCCACGGGTGCACGAAGTTGGCCGAGATCGGAGTCCAGCCGCGCGCCGCCGCGGCGGCGATGCCGTTCGAATCCGGCAGGATCGCGGTCACCACGATCGGCGGGTGCGGCCGCTGGAACGGCTTGAGCATGGCGCCCTGCCCGAGGTCGGGAATCCAGGTGCGCTCGGTGCTGAGACGCCATTTCCGGCCTGCCAGCCGGTACGGCGGCTCCTGCGTCCACAGCGCGATCATGTGCTCGATCGCCTCGACGAAGATCGCGCTGCGGTCCGCGTCCAGGCTCTCCATCATCTCCGCGTCCGAGCGCAGGCCGCCGGGCCCGACCCCCAGGATGAAGCGGCCTTCGAGCAGCGTGTCGACCATCGCGACCTCGGCTGCGGTTGCCGCCGGATGGCGGTTCGCGAGGTTCACGGTGCCGCTGCCGAGGCGAATGCGCCGCGTGTCCCGCGCCAGCGTGGCGATGAAGATCAGGCACGAGGTGATGGTTTCCGCGAGATCGGTGATGTGCTCGCCGATGAACGCCTCCTCGAAGCCGAGCCGCTCCGCGAGCAGCACGGCCTCGCGGTCCTCCGCGAGGGTCTGGCGCCAGTCCCGCCCGACCGGGTGCAGCGGCATCGTGAAGTATCCGAGCTTCATGCCCGGAACAGGCGTCTGCGCGTGCGCCGCGGCATGCCGAATGCGCGCGTTGCATGACGCGGCGCGCCTTCGATCCACACCGAGGCCAGCGCCACGACGACGACCAGTGCCTCGGCGTCGTAGCCCGACGGCACCAGGAAATAGATCGGGATCCCGGCGAGCATCAGGACGACGGCCCGATAGGCCATTGCCATCTCCCTCATCTCGTCTTCGGTCGAGTGCCGGCCCTCCATTCTCCGCCGCATGTACCGCAGCGCTTCGGCGAGGGCCATGACCGCGATCGCGAAGACGCCGGCGGCGAAT
>Ga0180104_1000292_pt1 | contig 10366 bp, 9 predicted proteins | sample EasRiv730_16_1Da_FD_121791 | JGI IMG/M metagenome (GOLD analysis project Ga0180104, IMG submission 121791) | Soil microbial communities from meander-bound floodplain in the East River, Colorado, USA - East River metaG ERMLT730_16_1Da | ecosystem: Environmental > Terrestrial > Soil > Floodplain ... | reverse complement strand
CCGAACGGGTTGCCGATCGCGATCACGTAATCGCCGACCTGCAGCGTGTCCGAGTCGCCGATGCGGATCGCGGAGAGGCCTTTCGCCTCGATCTGGAGCAACGCGATATCGGTGCCCGGGTCTGTGCCAATGAGCTTCGCTGGCAGCTGGCGTCGGTCTTTCAACGTGACGACCACCTGCTCGGCATTGCGGATCACGTGGTGATTGGTGATCACGTAGCCTCGCGCCGCATCCACGATGACCCCCGAGCCCGCGGCCTGTTCCTGCCGCTGCGGCCGGTCAGGGAGGTTGAAGAAACGGCGGAAGAACGGATCGGCGAACAGCGGATTCGCTTCGAGCGGCGAGCGCGTGATGACCGAAATGTTCACCACGGCCGGCGTCACCTCGTTGACCAGCGGCGCCAGCGTCGGCAGGCCGCGCGCATCCGGCAATGGCTGCGCCACGGCGGCGCCGGCGGCGGTGAATGCCAGCGCGGCGCCGGCAAGCCGTAGCGGACGAATCAGTCGGGCGGACATGGTTTTTCCAAGGACGCGAAATAGCCTATCAGACGGCTTTCGCCCGCGGGAGTTCCGGGAACCCATTGGTGGAAAGTCGGCCGACAGCCGCCAGTCGTCGCCCGTTACTTGAGTATCCGGAATAAATTGTTGAAATCATCCGTCCACACCTGCAGCCCGGGAATGCTTTCGATTTCACCCGCATACTGGGCGATCCCGGGGCGCTCGAGCAGGTCCGGGTCGCGCGTGACGAGCGCCCAGTCGGTGCGGGCGAGGTCGCTGTCCTCGGCGTCATCCGAAATCAGCGCCACGTGCAGGTCGTGCTCTCCGGCAATGCGCTTGACCACCGGGGCGAGATGGAGGAAACGATTCGTGACGTGGAATGCAATCACGCCGCCGGGCTTCAGGTGGCGGAGATAGACCGCCAGCGCCTCGCGCGTGATGAGATGGACCGGGATCGAGTCGCTCGAGAACGCGTCGATCACGAGCAGGTCATAGTCCTGCGGCGGCTCGCGCTCCATGGCGAGCCGTGCGTCGCCCAGTACGTGCTCGATCTTGGCGCTGCTGTTCCCGAGAAAGGTGAACTCGCGGTTCGCAATGTCCACCACCTGCGGATTGATTTCGTAGAATCGGTAGATGTCGCCCGGGCGCCCGAACGCGGCCAGCGTGCCGGTGCCGAGCCCCACCACCCCCACGCGCATCGCTGAGCCGTCGAGTGCCTTGATCGCGCGCGCGACGCCGGAGGTTGCGCCGTAGTAGGTGGTCGGCTCGCCGCGCCGCGCCGGGGCGAGGTACTGCTCGCCGTGCATGATCACGCCGTGCATGAGGCGCCGCACCGCGTCCGTCTCGCCGTCGGCGCCGATGTCCTTCACGCGCAGGGTGCCGTAGAAGTTGCGCGTCATGACACGCGTGTCCTTGGCGAGATACCCGATATACGCATAGACGTGATAGCCGGTAAAGCCGACGGCGGCGAGCGCCAGCATCGGTACTGCCGAGCGCATGAGGCGCGTGACGAATGCGGCGATCAGCAGCGTCACCACCAGCCCGACGCCGAACTCGTAATAGGTGTTGAAGACCTTAACGGCGACGAGGCCCACCGCGATGCCGCCGAGCGCGCCCCCCAGCGACACCATGAGATAGAAGCTGGTGAGAAAGCGTGGAGCGGGCTTCCTTGCCGCGAGCTCGCCGTGAAAGAACATGGACATCACGAACAGCCCGACCAGGTTGAGCGGGACCGCTTCCTTGATGTCCATGATGCCGCGCTCCTCGTGCAGCGCCCACGCCAGCGCGCAGACGATGACGAGCAACGGCCCGATGAAGATGCGCCGCTGGTACCAGCCGCGCCTCTCGAAGCACAGGATGAAGGTGAGGAGATAGAGCGTGAGCGGCAGGATCCACAGGAACGGCACCGAGGCGACATCGTGGGTGATGTGATTGGTCACGGCGAGCAGCATGAACGCGCCCATGGCGGAGAGCAGCACCCACGCTGCGTAGTCGCGGGGCGCGGGCGGCGGGCCAGCGTTCGGCACCGTAACCGCTTCGTGGGCGTCAGCGGCGCTCCGCCCCCGCAGGCTGTACGCGGCGGAAGCAGCGCACAGCGCGACAAACGCGACGTACGCCGCGCTCCAGCCCCACGACTGGGCCGCCGTGGTGATCCAGGGCTCGAACGCGAACGGATAGGAGACCAGCGCGAGCAACGACCCGAAGTTGGACAGCGCGAACAGGCGGTACACCGTGCCTGCGGGAAAGGTGCGCGCGAACCATGCTTGCGCCAGCGGTCCCGTGGTGGAGAGCAGGAAATAGGGCAGTCCGATGGTGGCGGCGAGCAGTCCCAGGATGCGCCAGGTCGGATCCTCGTCGCCGGCGGGCTTCCAGTCCGCGCTCGCCATGATGGGCAGCGACGCGAGGCTCGCGGCGAGGAGGACGATGTGCAACGCGACTTGCCTGGGCGCGCTGAGCTTGCGCGTGGTCCAGTCCGAGTAGGCGTAGCCGGCAAGCAGCAGGAACTGGAAGAATACGAGGCAGGTGGTCCACACCGCGGCCGAGCCGCCGAACCACGGCAGGATCTGCTTGGCGATAATCGGCTGGACCAGGAACAGCAGGAACGCGCTCGTGAAGATCGTGAGGGCGTAGAGAGTCATCCGGGGGGCGATTGCGAAAAGCGCGTATTATACCGGCGCCTCAACGCAGGCCGGTGATGAGTAATGGGTGATGAGTGATGGGTTCTTGTCGTGTTAGAACGATTGTGTGGGGCGTTGCGTTGACGGCCGGGCTGTCGTGGCAGGGCGACACATTCGCAGCGTGCCCGAGCCACGAGCGCATCAACACGATTCTGCGTTTTCTGGACGCGAGAGAACCCATACGCGGCCTGCGCGCGGATCTCTCCATGCAGGATGCGGAATGCGGGCGCCGCCGCCTGGTCGAAAAGCTGGAGTCGAGCGACAACCGCATCGTCGGTTACAAGGCCGGACTCACCAACGCGACAATCCAGGCGCAGTTCGGCGTCACGAGCCCGGTGCGCGGCGTGCTGCTCGAGAAGATGCTTCTCGCGGACGGCGCGGATGTCGTGGCCGGATTCGGCGCGCGCCCGGCATTCGAGGCGGACCTGCTGGTGGAGGTGACGGGCGAGTCGCTTCCGCAAGTGAAGACTCCAGCCGGGGTGCTGCGCACGCTGGTGCGGGTGATGCCGTTCATCGAGCTGCCTGACCTCGGCGTCGCGGAGGGCGAGAAGTTGAGCGCGCCGCTCATCACCTTCCTCAACGTGGGCGCGCGGCTGGGCGTGGTTGGGAAGCCGGTTCAGGTGGAGGCGACGCAGGCATTCGCCGATGCGCTCGCGAACATGCGCGTGATCGTGACCGACCAGGACGGCAAGGAACTCGCGCGCGGGAGCGGGGCGGCGATACTCGGTCACCCGCTCAACGCGGTGATGTGGCTGCACGAGGACCTCGCGCGCGGGGGCGTGAGGTTGAAGGCGGGCGATCTGCTGAGCCTGGGGTCGTTCACGGCGCCGATGACGCCGAAGGCGGGGACGACGGTGACGGTGCGGTACGAGGGATTGCCGGGCAATCCGGCGGTATCCGTGCGCTTCAAATAGTGCTGAGTGCTGAGTGCCGAGTGCCGAGTGATGCAGGCGCGAGATGCGTTTGCTTCTGGAGTCAGATGGGTTGAAGGCAATTTCAAGATCCAAGAATGACTTCGACTTCATTCCTGTGAGGGGGCATGCCGAAACTTGGTACTGCAGATCCGGTCTTCTATCGACGATGGATAGTCGCCAACGGCTGGTCTGAAGCGGCCGGCCTGGGAACGACTTTCGTGCTCGGCCGCGCGCTCGCTCCCTGGCTGGAGCATGCGACGGGTGCGGTGGTGGTTCTACTCGGCGTCCTGGCAGCCGTGCTGCTCGGAACGCTGCTCGAAGGACTTCTCGTTGGCGTGGCGCAGGAGGCGGTGTTGCGTGACCGCCTCGCATCTCTTCGCAAGAGAACCTGGATGCTCGCGACTGCCGCTGGCGCTGCATTTGCGTGGCTCCTCGGGATGATCCCCAACACCGTGCTGGCTCTCAGACCCCAGGACGCCGCTGCATCGCCGCTGGCGGAGCCGAGCGCTCTGATCCAGTACGCGCTGGCAGCTGCTCTCGGGCTGGTTGCGGGGCCGGTGCTCGGCTTTGCGCAGTGGACTGTCTTGCGAAGGCACGTAGCGCGCGCCGCCTGGTGGCTCTGGGCGAACGCGGCCGCGTGGGCGGTCGGGATGCCGTTGATCTTCCTCGGCATGGAATACGTGCCGTGGACCGGGCCTTCTGCGGCAACGTTGCTGGCGATCTACGGCGTTTGCGGAGCGGTCGGGCTGGTAGTCGGCGCCATTCACGGGCGATTCCTGGTGGAACTGGTGCGGCCAAGGCGCAGCTGAGCACGGAGCTGGAGGTCGGACTCAACCTCTTCTATCGGCATCCATCGGCGGCGAATACTAACACCAAGGCAGAAGCCGGAAGGCGGACGACGTCAGCCCGGTGATTCAAGTGACGAAGTGATGTCGTGACAAGAACCGGATCGCTTATGTGCGCTGGGTAACAGACGAGTGCGCAGCCTGGATATCTAATCGCCGGTATCCCCGGATTTCCGGGTGATGTCGGGAGCCTTGCCTGGCTCTCTTCAACGGTAACTTGAAGCAGGAGTGATGACCATGAAGAAAAGCAGAGGTGGACGTATGACTGCCGCCAAACGGCGCGCCAAAAAGTCGTCGGGCGGACGCGGCCGCATCAAGAACCGCAAAGCAGGTCGAAAGATCATGAAATCGTAAGAGCCACATTCCCGGTTGGGCGCGCGCGGCCGAGCTTGGGCGTTAAGCGCCGCAACCGGGAGCACGATTCGGCGAAGGGGCCCTACAAGCTGAGGGTCAGACCCGACTCAATTGGCGGTTCAATTATTGTTCTTGCTTTCTCTCCGCGTCCTCGGCGTCCTCCGCGGTTGGTGTTTGTGGTTTTCTAGCGGTACACGAGCACCGGAATCTTGCAATTGGTGATCACTCGCGCGGTCTCCGAGCCGATCAGCTCGCCGGTGATGCCTTTGGCGCCGTGCGAGGCCATGACGATGAGATCGCACTCGGTCTGCGTGGCGAAGGTGATGATCGCCTGATGGGGCGAAGTGTGCCGCATCGAGTAAACCTCGCAGGGAACGCCTATCAGGCGCGCCCTGTCGGTGATCGCCTTCAGGTACTTGTCCGCTTCCTGTTTCGCCACTTCGGCGAGCTTGGGCGCCTTGATTTCGACCGGGGCGTACTCTTCGAACGAATCGGGCTGGCGCTCGACGATGACGTAGAAGCCGGTCACCCTGGCACCGACGGCTTTCGCGAACTTCAAGCCGCTGTCAATCGCAATCTGGGACAGCGCCGACCCGTCGGTCGGCAGCAGGATGTGCTTGTACATCGGCCCTCCCTTCGATAGAGGTCGGCCCGGTACGGGGCGGGGTATTCAGTATAGGCCGGAGCAAAACGGTGCAAAAGATGTGCGTCCCCTTCATTCGCGAATGACGCGGGTCTGCGGCATGCCCGCGCCGATGTAGACGTCCTGCGGCCCCGGGCCGCCGGCGACCGCGATGTAGATCTCCTCGGGGCTGCGGGCGCGCCACACCGTCCGGTCATCGCCCCGGCCCGCCAAGCGCTCCGTCGCGGCGAAGCCCTCGGCAAAGTAGCTGATGGGCAGCCGCGCCAGCTCCCAGAGGCGGTCCTGGATGTCGCGCTTGGTGAGGCCCGCCTCGTGGAGCGCGCGCGCGTGGTTCACCCCGAGCAGCAGCAGGACGCCGTCCCCGCCGCCGTACATGGGCGGCATGTTGGTCGCGATCTGGCGCAGGATTTCCGCCGGACCGACGCCTTCGCCGCCCGAGATGTTGCAGAAGTTGGAAGCCTTGAACACGGTGACGGTGCTCTCCCCGCGCGGGAAGCCGCGGTCCACGTGGAACGGCGTCCAGGGGTTCTCTTCCTCGTTCTCGCCGCAGATGTAGGAATAGCGCAGCGGCGAGCCGAAGCTCACCTTGGAATAGACGCCGGGCAGGGCGCCCCCGATGTTGTTCATGATCAGGCGGGTCGCGCGGCCGATGGTCGCGTTGGCGCGCCATCCCGGGCCGAGACAGCCGGTGCCGCAGTTGATGTCCAGGCGCTTGCGCACGGGGCCGTTCACCAGCAGGAACGGCGTCATGGGATTGGTCGTGACCTGCATGAACTCCAGCGGGTAGCTCGGGTCGAGCATGCCCTCGACGGCGGCGATGACGACCGGCATGTAATCCGGGCGGCAGCCGGCCATGACGGCGTTGACCGCGACCGCCTCCACCGTCGCGCGCCCCTTGCGCGGCGGCAGGTAACCGATCACCTCGTCCGCCGCGCGGCCCGAAGCGGCGACGAACTGCTGCACGCTCAGGGGCGTCGCGGGAATGACCGGCAGGCCGTCGGTCCAGCCCTGGTCGTAGGCGTGCTCGTAGGCGCGCGCGAGCAGCTGCTCGACCGACTCACCCTGGAGCTCCACCCGGGGTTGGGCCATCTTCGCCCGCCTATATCGGCACCGCGGAGCGCACGATGCCCTCGGGATGAATCTCGGCTCTCGCCACGCTCTTCAAGCGGGACTCGATCTCGGCGGGCGGGAGCGTGAGCCCCTCGATGACGGTGTCGATCATCGCCTCGGCCCGCCTCCGCAGCGCCTGGGGCTCGAGCTGCCGGATCGGGTTCTCGGTCTCCGCGATGATCACGTAGGGCCAGCCCTGCGTGGACGCCATGCGGCGCGCGAATTTCGCGAAGGTGTCGGTGACGACCATCACCGTGGGGATGCCCCGCTCCTCGAGGGCCGGCGTGACGTGGCTACACCACGTCGTGCACGACCCTCAGTCGCCGGTGGCGGTGATCACGACGTCGACGCGCTTCGCGAGATCGTCGAGCTGGTGGCACATCGTGTCGAGGAGCTTGCCGGTTCGGATCGGCAGCTCGCGCACGGGCTGCTCCACGACCAGGTCTCTCAGCCGGTAGCGTTCCCCGAGCAGCGTGCCGATTGCACGCAGTATCTCCACTGCGGATGGCCGCCAGTTGGGCAACAGCCCGACGATCCTGCCGTCGAGCGTAGCGGGCCGCGGCGCGAGCCGGTTCTGGGGGCCGCTCTCGTCGAGGTAAACGGGCAAAGGCGAGACCATCGTCAGGTCGAGCGCTGCCATACTATGTTCCTTTGATGATTGAAATCGTGCCGGCGATCTTAATTCGGCGCTCCCTGCAGGGTCAAGCAACGGCTCAAGCGCTTACCGCGGACGAAAACAAAGAAAATCCTGAACCACGAAGAACACAAAGGACGCGAAGGAAAACGGGTTAAACCCTCATCCCTCATCCCTCGCGGCGACTACTCCTCGCCGCGTATGCCCGTCTCCTTGATCACCTTGACCCACTTGTCCCGCTCGGCTTTCATGTGGGCCGCGAGCTGCTGCGGCGTCACGCCCACCGCCTCGGAGCCTTCGGCGGCGATGCGCCCCGACACCTCGGGCTGGTGAAGAGCCTTGTTGGTTTCCTCGTTGAGGAATTCAACGATCGCGCGCGGCGTTGCGGCCGGCGCAAGCAGTGCGTACCACTGCGTCACGGCGAAACCCGGCACGCCCGCTTCGGAGACAGTCGGCAGCTCGGGCAGCGCCTTGATGCGCTTCGGGCCCGATACCGCCAGCGCCTGCAGCCGCTTGGCGCGGATGTGGCCCTGGGAGGTGATGATGCTTCCGAACATGAACTGGATGTTGCCGGCGATGAGGTCGGGGTAGGCGGGGCCGATGCCCTTGTAGGGCACGTGCACCGCCTGGAAATTCGCCATCGTCCGGAACAGCTCCGTCATGAGGTGGATCTGGCTGCCCTGGCCCACCGATGCGAAGTTGAGCTTCCCGGGATTCGCCCGCGCGTAGGTGACCAGCTCGGATACCGTCTTGACCGGCACCGCCGGGCTCGCCATCAGCACGTAGGACTGCGAGCTCAGCTGCGTAATCGGGGCGAAATCGCGGAAGAGATCGTACGGCACCTTGAAGAGGAGGGGGCGTATCACCTGGCTCGCGCTGATCAGCAGTATCGTGTAGCCGTCGGGCGCGGCGCGGCTCGCGAGCTCGACGGCGATCGCGCCGCTCGCCCCGGCGCGATTGTCCACTACGAAGGTCTGCCCGAGGTTGTCGGTGAGCTTCTGCCCGACCGCGCGCCCGATCGTGTCCGGGCCGCCCCCGGCCGCGATGGGAATGATGAGCCGGACCGGCTTGGCCGGATAGGCCTGTCCCTTCGACGAGCTCAGGGCAGGCACTGAGCCTCCCGAGCCTTTGTCGAGTGACGAAGCGGGCTGTGCCTGCGCCGGCGACACAGCAGTCGCCAGCGCCGCGCACAGCATGATGAGCGAGGAATGATGAACGATGAATGATGAACGGTTCATGAGGCCAGGAGTTTGTCGGTTTTGACCCGGCAAACTCATTATGTAGGTTCGCAGGCGGAAAAATGCAGGGGGGGGCCAACACATTATATTAGGAATTCGTCGGAGCAGTCCCCGACGAATTCCTGGGGAACTGAAGTAGAAGCGATTCGAGCCCTTTCGGGCCTGCCTTGAACGCGAGCGGAGCGTCAGCCCGCGAAACGAACACCGTGGACCACGCGGAATAGATGCCCCCGTCGAGTTCCAGGCTGCCGCTCAACACCAGACAGTACTGTCCGCCCGAAGCGCGCGGATCGGGGCCGGCATGGCTCAGGCCCGGCCCCATGCGGATCAGCGACGCGCCGAGACCGTCGCTCCCGTCCAGGTCCCGCAGCACCGGTTCCACGCTCGCTTCCTTGCGGTCCATCAGGACCGGTTCCGTGCTGAGCGTGATGCCGGCGGCCACGCCGTGGCGCTTGCGCGAGGGCTTGAGCGCCTCGCGATAGCCGGGCTTGTGCAGGTAATGTGCGCCGGGATCGCTCTGCGCGCGCAGCGTGAAGTAGGAGTAGCCCTGCGGCCCGGCGTTGATCGGGCCGTAGCCGGTGTGGTGGTCGGCGTAGTGAACCGCGAGCAGCCCGGCGGCATGCCGCCCGAGGCCGCCGCTGCCCGCGACGAAAACCTGGAACTGATCCACTTCGTGGAAATGCGGCAGGATCGTTTCGCCGGCATGCATCTCGATCAGAAACGCCTGCGGCTCGTCCTTGATTCCGCCGCCGTCGCCCGGCTCGCCGAGGAAATCGGTGCGCCAGTGCTCCTCGCCCGTGCCCCGCGACTTGATGATCCGCCGCCTCTTGAGGGCCCGCTCTCCTGCTACCGCCTGCACCATTTCTCTCTCCTGTTTCGTGCTACCGGAACTTCAAGCGAATGTGCATCTGGCGGGCCGGCAGGGAATGCGTGATTTGTGATTCGTGATTTGTGATTCGACTCCCCCTCACCCTGGCCCTCGCCCCGCAAGCGGGGAGAGGGAATTGATTTGCGCCAATCGAATCACGATTCACGGGGTTATTCGCCCTTGATGCCCGCCTCCTTGATCACCCGTGCCCACTTCCCGGACTCGGCCTTGATGTGGGCTGCAAATTCCTGCGGTGTGCTGTCGACGGGGTCGGCGCCGTCCGCGGCGAAGCGCTTCGTAATGTCCGGCTGCTGGAGAACCAGGACGACGTCCTTGTGCAGCCGCTCGATGATCGGGCGCGGCGTTTTCGCCGGCGCGAGCAGGCCGTACCAGTTGGTCACCGCGTATCCCTTTACGCCCGCTTCCGCAATCGTCGGGAACTCGGGCGAGGACTTCGACCGCTTCGTCCCGGTGACGGCGATGCCGCGCAGCCGGCCGGCGCGCACGTGCGGCTGGGCGGATACGATGCTGGCCAACGCGATCTGGGTGTGGCCCGCGATGAGGTCCGGGTAGGCTGCGCCCATGCCTTTGTAGGGCACGTGGGTCATCCGCGTCCCGGTTTGCACGCGCAGCAGCTCCGTCGCCAGGTGGATGATGCTGCCCTGGCCCGCCGAGGCGTAGTTGAGCTTGCCGGGATTGGCTTTGGCATAGGCCACGAGTTCCTGGACGGTCTTCGCGGGCATCGAGGGATGGACGACGAGCAGGTAGGGCTGGGCGCTCACCTGCGAGATCGGGGCGAAATCGCGGACCATCTCGTAGCGCGCCGAATAGAGCAGCGGGCGTATCACCGAGGTTGCGCTCATCATGATCAGCGTGTAGCCGTCCGGCGCCGCGGCCGCGACCAGCTCCGCCCCGATCGTGCCGCCGCCCCCGCCGCGGTTGTCCACCACGATGGTCTGGCCGAGGCTGTCGGTGAGCTTCGCGCCGACGCCGCGCGCGATGGTGTCCATCGCGCCACCGGCGGCAAGCGGCACGATCAGCCGGATTGGCCGGGTGGGATATTGCTGTGCTTGCGCTGGCGCCAAT
>Ga0180104_1000291_pt1 | contig 10371 bp, 8 predicted proteins | sample EasRiv730_16_1Da_FD_121791 | JGI IMG/M metagenome (GOLD analysis project Ga0180104, IMG submission 121791) | Soil microbial communities from meander-bound floodplain in the East River, Colorado, USA - East River metaG ERMLT730_16_1Da | ecosystem: Environmental > Terrestrial > Soil > Floodplain ... | reverse complement strand
CCGGCTGGAGGTGGCGGTGACCGGCGAGTACCGGATGCCGTCCACGGGCTTACCGCGGCGGTAGGGGTCGCTCCGCCAATCGCCAGAGGAAGGCCCCCTGGCGTTCATTCCATTGCTTCCGAGGAATCCCCCGCACGCCGTACGGCGGTTTCCGGAAGCGCCGGGCCAGCGACAGGAGCGGCCACCCCAGCGGCAGGTAGAAGCCGATGAGGTCCCAGTCGCGAAGCACCCGGTGGAGCGCATTGCGCGCCGGCGGCCGGTAGAAGTCCCGCTCCCTCCGCAGGAAAGCCACGGGCCACCCTGTCGGCAGGATCCACCGCAACCGGCCCCAGCCGGCCTTGAGCGCCTTCCAGAGTCCGCGTCCGTCGTACGGGTGGCGGCCGTGGATCGCCACCAGCTCGTCGAGTTCCTGCTGCATTTCCTGTCGGACATGCTCCGCCACCCGCTGGAGGCTCGCTCGGTCCGGCTGCGCCGGATTGTCGAGCCCGGTGCCTCGCACCCGCGCTGCGATGTCCAGCGGTGCGCCGATGACGAAGACGGTCCGCGCGGGAAATGCCAGATACCAGATCCAGGGGAAGATGATCGCGAGGATGCCGGCCGGGAGGGGGAGGAACGGCACGGCAAAGGTGCGCTGCATCAGCCGGTCGAGCGGCGGGAAGACATATCCGTACGGATTGATCCACTCCGCGTTGATCATGTACAGCGGATAGACCGGAACCCCGCGCCGTGCGGCGAGCAGCACGAAGCTGGTGCTGAACCGCTGCAGCTGGTACCGCCGGTTGAAGCCTTTGCCGATGCCGGGCACGCCCTCGGGGAAATACAGGATCCGGTCCCCGCGGGCGAGCAGCCGGTCGAAGTTGTCGAACAGCATGTCGACGCCGCCGCCCCGCCGCCAGAAGTTGTCGATCCCGAATGGCCGCATCCACCAGGTATAAGAGAGCTCCTTCTCATAAACCGTCCGGAGCTTGCGCGCCGGGTCGTACCCGTCGAGACGCCAGAGTTCGGCGTCGAAGATGATGGCGTCGTAGGGGAACGCGTTGCCACTGTGGTTGGCTGCGAGGATCACGGGGCCGTTTGCGGGCAGGTGCTCCAGACCGAAAATGACGGGGCGGAAGTAGTGGTGCAGGATGGGCTCGATGACATCTTCGAGCATGGCGCGCGAGAATGTCGGATCGAACGGCTCGTAACTCTCCGGGATGTCGGCAGCTGGCAGGGGCGCGGGCTCGCGCACGATCAGGACCCCCGGCGGACCGCCAGGACCAGCGCGATCACGAAGAACGGCACCCAGAGTGGCCACGCCTGAGGACCGGCGAACGCCATGATGATGGCTCCCGCCACCAGGGAGAAGCCGGCGATCAGCGTGCCACGAAGCCCCACAAACGGATTCTCGGTGCTCCGCTTGGTGGTCTTCTCGAGCACCCGGAGGCCTTCCGTGACCAGCAGCGGCATCTTCACCATGGCGTCCACCAAGTCGGGCGCCCCACGCAGGCCCTCCTGCACCAGTCGCACCGGGCTGAATTGCTGGATGAACACCCGGCGCACGTGCCGCTTGGAGACCTCCGCGACGTCGAACCCCGGCAGCAGGAGTTGCCCAACCCCCTCGAACGTGATGAGCGCCTTGACCATCAGGACCATCTCGACCGGAAAGAACATGCGGTACTCGGCCCCGCGGGTGACCGACTCCATGATCAACTGACCGAGCGAGAACGTGTCGAAGTTGGCGCTCCGGCGCCACCGGCTCGAGATCTCCGCGACGTCGCGCCGGAACCCGGCGGGATCGCCGCCGCGGCCCGGCTCGGCGGCGGCAGCGAGGTAGCGCGCCGCATTCTCGGCGTCGCCCATGACGAGCGAGTAGTAGTAGTAGAGGAGCGTCCGTCGGAGCTCATCGTCGAGGCGTCCCACCATGCCGAGATCGATGAACCCGGCCTTCGGCCCGGGGAGCACGAGGAGGTTGCCCGGGTGCAGGTCGGCGTGGAAAAAGCCGTCCCGGTAGATCATCCGGATGATGGCCTCGGCCCCGAAGTCCACGAGGCGCTCGCGATCCGCGAGGGGCATCGCCTGCACCCGAGGGGTATCCGGGCGGTGTCCATCGAAGAATTCCATGGTGAGCACGCGCGGCCCGCTGTACTCCCGGTAGATCTTCGGGAAGACGATGCCGGGCTCATCCCGGAAGTTGGCGGCAAACGTCTCCGCGTTGTCCGCCTCGCGGCGAAGATCCACCTCGCGCAGCGTGTACTCCGTGAATTCCCGGATGATGCGCTTGGGACCGTACCGGGGAAATGCGATTTCCAGCAGCGACCCCGCCAGCCCGAGCAGTTTCGCATCGCGCCGCAGGACCGCGGGGATCCCGGGCTTGACCGCCTTCACGATGACATTGTCGCCACCGACAGTCGTGGCACGATGGGCCTGCCCGATCGACGCCGACCCGAGCGGTACCTCCTCGATGTCGGCGAACATCTCGTCCAGCGGGCGCCCCAGGTCGCGCGCGATGAGCTCGCAGAAGACCGGATACGGAACGGCGGGAAGCGTGCTGAGCAGATGCTTCAGCTCCTCCGTCACCGATTTCGGGAGAATATCCTCCCGGAGGCTCAGGATCTGTCCCAGCTTGATGTATGTGGGGCCGAGGCGCTCGAGGCGGCGGCGAAGCTGGACGGGAAACGGCTGACCGCGCAGCTCCCGGTCGAGAAACGGCCAGGTGCACACGCTGACCAGGCGTTCGAGGAAGAAGATCGCGCCGCGCCCGGTTCCATCACGCCGTTTGTTCACGACATCCGCGGCGAGAGCTCCAAAGATGAGGCCGAACAGATGCCGATGGGTCGTCAGGAAGCGTCGGAAGAGTCCCTGTCGGGGGAGCGACTGGTACACCCCGAACGCGGAGAGCGTGTCGGGAGGCTGCGAGGGGCGCGTGGGGGCGCCGGTCTCAGGAGAAGTCGCGCTGGGGCGGGGCATCACGGGGTAATAACCCGCCCGAAGCACGGGAGGTCAAGGGGAGTGCGCGTCCGGAAGCGTGCGGGCGTATGCCGGAAAGCGAAATCGCATTTCGGGGCCGAGGAGTCCACCGTGACCGAGGCCCGCCAGTGCAGTCGCAGTGAGCCGCTCACCGGTCATGAGCCGGGGCAGAATCAGGTCGACAGCCGTGGCCATGCCGAGCACGCCGCACTGCGGGAGCCCGAGCAGCTGAGATGCTCCCAGGCGGCCGAGCCATAACATCGAGCCCGGGTGCGCCGGGACGCCGCGGCGAAAGACCTCGCCTCCGAGAGCGGCGAGGGCTGCGAAGAACGGCGCGAGCGGGTTCCCCGCCGACACTCCCCCGACGAGGAGAACGGGAACGTGACGCCCGAGGCACAGCTCCGTCAGGGTGGTGTACGCGAGGGCCTGAGCCGCCGCGGGTTCCGGTGCGGCACAGTCGGCCAGTCCGGCGAACTGGCCATCGAGAGCCTCGGCCCGCAGCCGGGCCGCGGCCTCGAAACGCGCCCGGGCCTCCGGGGTGAGGGGCTCCGCTGCCACTGCAGCGACGCCCATTCGCGCGTATCCCCGTACTTCGAGGACGGGGCCGCCGTCCCGCGCCAGCGCCTCCGCCTCTTCGACCGTCCGCGCGTCCACCACATGGGGCGCGACCTTGGTGCTGGCGACTACCTCGCCGGCCTCGACCGCCTGCCCGTCGAAGCGGGTGAACACCTCCAGCGGGTCGAGGGAGTTGATCCGCACCAGGGGCTCCACGGCCACGCGAAGCACTCCGCGATGAGAAGCGACCAGTTCCACGCGGCTCTGTCGCGCCTCGCGCGCGGAGATCCCGCTGCCGGCCACGGCCGTCGCCAGGCGCCGGGCGGCGTCATCCTCATGCAGCTCGCCGGAGCCGATCCAGGCGAGGGACACCGGGGCGGTGACGAGCCGCTGCCGCGCGGCGGCGAGCAGGGCTTCCGAGGTGGCCGGGTCGAGACGGGTGCCCTTCGACAATACCGCGGACGGCAGGGCCACGGCGCCGAGCAGCACCGCGCCGGCCAGTCGCCCCGCGGTGAGATCGAGCAGTTGTTCCGGGAGCAGGCAAACGGCCCCGGACGGCCCGAGCGTCGCGAGACGGTCGGCGATGTTGTACCAGAATCTGTCGGTGAACTGGCGCAGTGTCTCCTCGACGAGGCCGCGACCCAGTCTCGCGATCATCCCGTGAGCCGTGATGGCGGATCGCCACGCGAGGTGCGTGTGGCCGCCGCCCTGCGCTTCGAGGTGCACGGTGGTGTTGACCTCGAGGGTGGATCCGGGCGCGGCACCGCGTGCGCGCCACCGCACGGAGGTGGGAGGCGCGAGGTCGTGCAGCTCGATGTCCAGTGCGACGTGAATCCGGAACATCCCAGCACCGATCGCGCATGTCGCAGCATACCGGCCCGGCGCGACGACCCGGAAGTCGCGGGCGTCGGGCGTGCACGATGCGAGGGTCTCGGGGTCGACGAGGTGCCGCCAGACCGTTTCGCGCGGCAGCGCCAGGGTCGGCGCGCCGGAGAACTCGAGCTGCATCAGGGCGACCGCGGCAGGCGGGTCAGGTCTGCAGGAGTGTCCACGTCGGGGTTGGCGCCATCCACGTCGACGTACGTCACGAGAACCGGGGCGTGCGCGAGGGCCGCGCCGAGGCCGTGGTCGCCGGTAAGTCCGTCGGCGAGGCCCCACACGTCGCGGTCGAGCAGGATCGGGTGGCCCGGCTCAGCGGGGTTCGCCTCGTAACGCGGGCGAACGACCGGCCCGCCCGCCAGGTTCCACGCCGCGAGCACGTCTTCGGCGGCCGCGATCGGCACCGCTGGCTGATCCGCGAGGAAGACGAGCGCTCCATCGGGAACCGGGTCCAGCGTCGCGAGAGCGCCGAGGCCGAGCCGAAGCGAGTGCGACAGCCCCTCTTCCGGATCCTGGTTCAGCACGATACGGAACCCCGCCTGGCGGGCGAGGTCGGCGACCCGGCCATCACCGGAGCGGACCACTGCCGTCGCCCCGGTGACGGCGCCGCGGTCGCGCAGGGCGCTGATGGTGGCGATCACGTGCGCGATGATGGGGCGACCGCGCCAGACGGCGAGCAGCTTGTGGCTGCCGAATCGGATTCCCGTACCAGCGGCGAGCAGGAGAGCGTGGGCAGACATACGCGATGAAGAATAGCGGTCCTGCCGGGATGCTGCTCGATCTGGAGTGGGTTCAGCGCAGGATGAAGTACGCCAGGCCCGCGATCGCCGCGCTCATCGGGATCGTAAGGATCCACGCCCATACGATGGTGCCGGCGACACCCCAGCGGACTGCCGAAATCCGCCGCGTCGCGCCCACGCCCACGATTGCGCCCGTGATGGTGTGCGTGGTGCTGACGGGGACTCCAAGCGCTGACGCGATGAGGATCGTGATCCCCCCGGCCGTCTCCGCGCAGAACCCGCCGAACGGGCGGAGCTTGGTGATCCGGCTCCCCATCGTCTTCACGATGCGCCAGCCGCCGGCTGCCGTGCCAAGCGCGATCGCGGCGTGCGCGGCCAGCACGATCCACATCGGAATGTGGTCGGCGGAGACCAGGTGCAGGTGCCGCAGCATTCCGGCCTGCTCGGCGAAGAGCGCCTGGCTCGCCACCAGCAGGCTGACGATAATCCCCATCGTCTTCTGGGCGTCGTTGGCGCCGTGGCTGAGCGAATAGAGGCCGGCCGACAGGAGCTGCAGCCGTCTGAACACCGTGTCGAGCGGCCCCGGATGATGGCGGCGGAGGGCCCACGAGAGGGCGACGGTCAGCAGCAGGGCGAGCGTCATGCCCAGCAGTGGGCTGATCACGATGAACAGGAGCGGCTTCACCCAGCCCGACCCGATGAGCGCGACGGCGCCGGCCTTGGCCACGGCCGCGCCCCCGAACCCTCCCATGAGCGCGTGGGAGGACGAGCTGGGCAGCCCGAAGTACCAGGTGACCAGATTCCAGACGATCGCACCGATCAGCGCACCCAGCACCACGCTCGGGTCCACGACCGACGGGTCGATCAACCCCTTGCCGATGGTCTTGGCGACCGCCGTCCCGACGGTGAAGGCGGCGATGAAATTGAAGAATGCGGCCCACAACACCGCGACACCCGGGGAGAGCACCCGCGTCGAAACGACCGTCGCGATGGAGTTGGCGCTGTCGTGAAAGCCATTGATGAAATCGAAAACCAGCGCCACCAGGATGATGACGAGGACGAGGCTGATCGAGGCACTCATGCTCAGGCGTGCTTGATGAAGACGGACTCGAGCACGTTGGCCACGTCCTCGGCGTAGTCGAGGGTCTTCTCCAGCGTGTCGTAGATCTCCTTCCAGCGGATGACCATCAGCGGCTCGGGAGTGCCCTCGAACAACCGGCCCAGCCACTCGTGGTAAATCGCGTCCCCGTCCTCCTCGAGGCCCTTCACGGCGATGCACGCCTGCATGACCTGGTTGTTCTTCGTCTTCTTGAGGCCGTGCACCGCGATGAGCAGCTGCTCGGTCGTCCGGTGGATGACTTCCGCCAGCAGGTGCGCCCCCTGCGGGGCGTCACCGGCGTGAAACATCTGAACCTTCCGGGCGCAGCCGTCGATCAGGTCCATCACGTCGTCCAGGCGCGAGGCGAGCATGTGGATATCCTCGCGGTCGAGCGGTGTGATGAACGTCCGGTCGAGTCGGGTGACGACTTCGTGGGTCAGGTCGTCGGCCTCGTGCTCCAGACGCTTGATCGATTCGACGAGCGGCAGCCGGTGATCCACATCCGCGGCGAGCACGTCGCGCAGCTGCTTCGCAGCTTCGACGTTCCGCTTGGCGACCTCATCGAACAGGTCGAAGAATCGCTCGTCCCGCGGCAGGAGTCGCATGAAGTCATCCTCAGGAAAGTCACGATTGTGTAACGCCGGGCGGGAAGATAAGGGCGGGCGCCGGGGTCGCAAGGCGACCCGGCCCCCGCTTCATTTCCAGCGTGCGGAAGTCTAGCTATTGATAAGAGTTAGCAACTCCTCGGGGCGGGATAGCCAGTAGTCCGGACCCGACGGTGCGAGCTCCTCACGAGTGAACGGTCCCCAGAGCACCGCGGCCGTCCGGACGCCCGCACTCCGGCCCGATTGCATGTCGTGGATGCTGTCGCCGACATAGACGGTCGTTGTCGAGTCGGCGCCCAGGAGGGCGACGGCGCGGTCCACCGGCTCCCGGTGAGGCTTCGGCTGGGTCACGTCGTCCGCACAGACCAGAATGTCGATCGCATTCACCAACCCGGCGATGGCGAGGCCGCGGAGCGCGCCGTGGCGGTTCTTGCTCGTGACGAGCCCCGTCGCACATCCGGCCTGTTTCACCGCCCGCACGACATCCACCACGCCCGCGTACACCGACACCCGGCTGTCGTGGTGGGCCAGGTTGTAGGCGCGATAGGTGGCGATCAACTCCTCCATCATCGACGCGTCCTCGACCAGTTCCGCGAACTGCGTTCTGAGTGGCGTGCCGATGCCCCGCAGCCACTCCTCATCGCTCCGCGGGGGGAGCCCGTGCACGCTCAGCGTGTGACGATAGGAATCGATGATGAGGCCGATGGAATCGATCAGCGTTCCGTCGAGATCGAACAGCACGGTCCGGATGAGTGGCATCGGCGTAACGTAGCCGTGGGGCCGCGTGCGGGGCAGCCCGCTTCGAAGAGGATGATGCCGACCAGCCGTGGCACCAGCAGGCTCGGTGGCGCGGACGGGGCCGGCAGCGCGCGGATCCGCGAAAGGAGTGCGGCGTCATCCAACGCAAGCAACTGCTCAACCAATGCCGCCTCGCCGGCAGTGTGACCGCCCGCGGCGAATCGAAGGGCCGCCTGGAGACTCGACACGAGGGTGGCGTCACGCGCACGAACGCCCTGCCTCGCCAGGCGGCGCAGGCGCCCGCTGAGTCGTCGGCCCCCTTCGCTCGGCGGTGTACCAACGAATGCGGGTTGCAGGGCCAGGCGCAATCTGGCACGGACATGCTCGGCGAGATCGGGCGGCAGACGAATCGGCGACTCGCATGCGATCACCGCTCCCCGAGCCGCGAGCGCCGCCTCGACGACCCGCTCCTCAATGATCCGTGGCTCGTCGGTCCAGCGCCCCGCGGTGTCGCGCCACATCACGAATCCCGTGGACTGCTCTCGAGGTCCGACAAGGGCGATTCCTACGAGGCAGCCGCGCGAGGTCGAGCGTACCCGCGCCGCGCCAGTGCATGCCGCGCCCTCGCCGATTATCCCGGTCAACTCGCTCCGCCAGCGCCACGCATCTCGAGCTCCGGAACCCAGGCCAAGGCTGGAAGGGAGCAGGACCTTGATGCCCAGGCGAGCCAGGATGCGGAGCCGTCGCTCAATGGCGCGGGGAGGCTCGAACCGGACGATTTCGATTTCGGCGTGCGGTGAGCCAAGGCGGACGGCGCGGCCCTCCCGCTGATCGATGCGCACGGCAGTCCACGGTAGATCGTAATGCACGACCCGGGCAGCCGCCTGTAAGTCGAGTCCTTCCGCGGCGACATCGGTCGTCAACAGCGTACGCGGCGCGCTCGGGAGCGTGCACCGCTGATCTGCGAGGCCCCCGGGCCGGAACCAGCGTAACACCTGGCCACGCGGGAGCCTCGTCCGCCCGATGCCGGCTCGGGAGCCGGTGCACCAGGCCAGCCAGGGATCGCCGAGGTGCCGGCGAAGGTATTCGATCGTCTCGCGGGCTCCGGTGAAGACGATGGTCGGCGCCCGGTCTTCGAGCAGGTCCGACAGGCGTGAAGCCTTATCGTCCTGTTGCTCGCACAGCCGCGCGACCTTCGGCAGCAACGCATTCAGCTTCTCGAGATCGCCGGCAACGAGTTCACATTCGTCCGGCAGCGGTGTGGACAGCTCCCAGAACACCAGTTGGGCTTCTGCTCCGCGGGTGAACTCGTGAAGCGCCCTACGGTTCAGGGTGCACCCGGCGCTTCGGGCATCCCTCGCGTGCGCCAGGAGCGCCCGGTAACGACGCAAGGTGGCGCAAAGGGCGGCAGGGCTCGATGCAGCCGAACGGAGCAGCGTCAGGCGAATTAACGCGGCGATGCCAGGGTCGGAGGAAAGGCCGAGTGCATCGAGCTCGGGTAGAAGGGGAAGGCTCCCGCACCGGGGGCGCTCGCTGGCGTGTCGACCTGCTGGCTTTGCCCTGGTGCCTCCTGAAGTCGCGATGACGGAGGCCAGGGCGGAGGGTGCGGTTCCCGCGGCAAGAGCGAGCCGGAGTGAAGCCACCCCCTCGAGCGCGAGTGCATCGTCCCGCAATCCCAGATGGAGCTGGTGAAACAGATCTTCCGGGCGATTCACGACCGGGGTGCCGGTCAACAGGAGCAGCGCGCGGCCCATCAGCCACGCAGCGAGGGCGCCGTAGCGCTTCGTGGCCGGATTCCGGAACTGGTGACTTTCGTCCACGATGATCAGCGCGGGATCGCCCGGCGGAAGCGAGCCCCGACTCACCCGTTCGTGCGACCAAAGAGTGAGCGGGATGTTCAGCCGTCCGGCGGTACACCGCCACTGATCCACGAGCGCGGCCGGAACGAGACAGGTTGCCCCGACGGCCTGCGCACCAGCCACCGCCAGTGCGATGTAGGTCTTGCCGCTCCCGACCGGCGCCGCACAGAGGGCGGCGCGATGGCGGCGGAGCGCGGCAAGCAGTTGACGGAAGGGCCGTACCTGCTCGGGCTTGAGCCACGGTGGCGCCGCATCAGGCGCTTCGGGGGGCGCGACCAGCAGCGCCATCGCGCGTGCGACAGCTGGGGCGCCCGCAGGCGGGCCTGGAATGAGTATCGCCGCCAGCGGGTCCGGAAGTGGCGCCAGGACCTCAGCAACCACGCGCGGAGCGGACGCCCACCACATTGGCCAGCGCCTGGCGGGTACGCCTGTTCAAGCCGAGAATCGTCGCGCCGAGCTCGTCCAACTCGGCCTGCACGGGAGTACCGTTTATCGCTATTCGGGCCAGTGCCAGGAGGTCGGGATGTGACGTGACCGGTGCGGGAAGGGGCAGAGTCGAAATCGCGCGGGCATTGAAGCGGGCATACCCGCCGCTCGCCGGATCCGTGACGGCGCGAGCGGCGGCACGCATCCACATCGTGTTGAGCCAGGCCGTGAGGGCAACCGCCTCTTCGGAATCGCTGCAGCACATCACATAGCAACTGTTGAGCGGAATCCAGGCGAGCGATGGGCCGTCCACCAGCGCCGCGGCCTCAAGCCGCACGGCGAGGTCGGCCCAGACGACGCGGGGCGTCGGCCGGCCGGCAACCACCCGGAAAAGCTGCCAGGGCGGGCCGCCGTTCGCGTCCTTGCGCCGGGCGAGCGCGCGCGCGTGCGGACCGAAGTGTGCCGCCGCTCTCGGAGGAAGTTGGCTCATGACGCCGCCGGCGCGGTCGTGAGTCCAGATG
>Ga0180104_1000289_pt1 | contig 10403 bp, 13 predicted proteins | sample EasRiv730_16_1Da_FD_121791 | JGI IMG/M metagenome (GOLD analysis project Ga0180104, IMG submission 121791) | Soil microbial communities from meander-bound floodplain in the East River, Colorado, USA - East River metaG ERMLT730_16_1Da | ecosystem: Environmental > Terrestrial > Soil > Floodplain ... | reverse complement strand
GACGCCCATCATCCCGGTATCGCTTGCGCAGCAGGCGATCCAGAACCAGCAGGCTGAATTCGCCTCGTTCGAGGACGCGCGGCGACGCTTCGAGCGCGAGTACCTGACCCAGCTCCTGAAGATCACCGAGGGCAACGTCACCCAAGCCGCGCGCCTTGCCAAGCGCAATCGCACCTAGTTCTACAAGCTGCTCGGGCGCCATCAGCTCGATCCCAAACTTTTCAAATCCCGCTAAAACGGACCGTAACGCGGCCGTTTTACCTCCGCGCGTTCGAATGGACCGGGCGCGTCGTACTGGGATGAAGTCTTTCCATTGCGCCATTCAACGCACGTGACTCCCGGCGATCCTGCTCGTCTCTTGTCGTTGGCCTGCGACATGAAAAACCCTGCCAAATCACCCCGCTAAGCCCGGGTTGCCGGGCCCTGTTGCCTGAGGGCGACACTTAGGCCCGAAACCAGCCGTCTAACTTGTTGATTCCATTAGTTTATGTGACCTGGCACAACAGTTGCGCCTGAGTTCGGCCTCACGCTGCGAGATCGTTGGGTCCTCATCGCTGGAGGAAGGAGCAATCGATGAACGCCGTCAACATGACTCCCGGAACCGCAGGTGCCGCGGTCAAGGACACCGGGATCCTCTATATGCTCATGCTCGTTGCCGCGGTGGGCGTGATCGTATTCAGCATCGCGGGCATTGCCACCATGATGGGGTGGATACCCGGCGCCCTGACGGGCGGCGCGAACCCGGCCGGGGTGCGTATTGAAGCCCCGCAGCAGGCCGCGTCGCGCGGCTTGGCCCCCACATCCGCGTGCCGCGAATGCGGGATCGTCGAATCCTTGCGCGTCGTGGAAGCCCCGGGTGAGAGCAGCGACTCGGGCGCCTTCGCCGTTCACGAGTCCGGGAAGCGCGCGAGCCGGGCGGTGCATTTCGAGATTCGCGTGCGGATGAGCGACGGCGCATCGCTCACGCGCTACGAGCGCACCCGGCCCTCTCTCACGGTCGGCCAGAAGGTGCGCGTGACCGAACAGGGCGTGATCGCCGCCGGGTGATCGGAGAGGGTGCGATGCTCAAGACCGCAGCAGAAGCAGTCGAGATCCGGGACCTCGGCGAGATGCTCGCCGCGCTCCGCCAGGTTGCACAGGACGCCGCAGTCACGGAGGACGCATCTCAATGGATGGAGCGTTCGGATCAATCGCGCGAGTTCCATACGTCCGATGAAGGAGCAGGGCGGCCATGAGATCGGCCTGCGCAGCGGTACTGATCGCGGTGCTGTGTGTAGGAGGCATCGCGTCCAGTGTGTATACCCGGGACACGGCAAACCCGGTGTCCGGGAGCGACGGTGTCGCCGGCGCGGAACCGCAAGCACAGGCCCGCCTGGTCGCTGATTTCTCGGCTTTCGCGGGTTCCGACTCCAATGCCCGCAGCCTGGTGAAAGGGTTGCGGCAGGGCAGCGAGATCAACCTGGCCGCCGGCGGGCGGGCGGGCCCGGCGACGCAATTCACGCCGCCGACGCGTCCAATGGATTTCGGCAATGTCCGGATCGCGCTCGTGCTCGCGCGCGAGCAGCTTGCCCAGTTCGGCATCACCCGGCCCAACCCTGCTCAGCTCAAGGCGGTACTCGTCGGCGGCGGCGTTGCGAGCCGCACCAACGAACGCGTAGCGACCCCCGTTCTGCTGCCGGGCGTATTGCAGATGCGCGCCGGCGGCATGGGCTGGCAGCCGATCGCCTCAAGAATGGGCGTCACGCTCGCGCAGGCCATGAACGGCAGCGATCAACGAGAGGAACCCGGTGCCGCGCCGCAGGACCCGATTGCTTCCGCTTCGATCACGACGAGTTCCGCGGGTGCACCGAGGACCCTGCCCACGATGAAGCCCCTCGTTGCATTTCCCCGTTCGGCCAGGGTCGACCCGGGGCCGGAGAATCTCCGCACACGGGGCAATGTCTTGGCCGCGGTGGATGGCCCTCCGCGCGGCGACACCGTCACGGAGACGGCGCCGGCGCGCACGCGCGTGGAGGCCGCCGGGATCACGGCGACCGCGATGCCGGCTGCCCTCGGCGGGCCGGCGGAGGAAAGCCAGGAAGCGGATTGATTTCCTCCGACTGACATCGCGCGGCCCGGACAAGGGGTCTTCGGCCGGCGGTGCATCGGAGTCCTTGCGGGAAGGGATCAACGTGGCAAGTCTCAATCATGGCAGGGTGAGGCGCGTACACGCCGAATTCCGGGGCGACGAAGCGGTGGAACTCGAAATCCTCGAGGTCATGTTGCGCATGGGGGAAGTCTCGCGCACACGCCTCGATACCGACACGCGCATGGTGCGGCTCGCGTTCAGGGCGCTCGAGCGGGTGATCGGCGAATTCAGCGCCCGCACCGGCTTGCGCTATCCCACCTACCTGATGCTGTCCAAGCACCTCGAGGAGCGGGAAACGGCAACGCAGGCCGAGCCGGCGCGCGTCGTCAGTATCCAGAAGTGAACCGCGACTTGCCGCGGATGCTTGCCGCTCGGAAACGGGATATCGCATGGAATCGACGTGCTGTTCGTCCCGGATCAAATGGTCAGGAGCGGTGCTCGGCGGGCTGCTGCTCGCGGGTTGCGCGGGTATCCCGGCACCCAAGCCGGTAAACCTCGTCGGCTTTTCGCCAGCGTTCGTGCAGGGATACAGCGAGGGCTGCGACAGCGCGGGAGCGATCCGTCCATGGCGCGACGAATCCCGCTACCAGGCCGATCCGGACTTTGAGCGCGGCTGGAACGACGGCTACAGCGCCTGCCGCCGCGGCCGCTAGGCGTCGTCAACCCTTCACTCGCGATATGCGGACCACCTCCGGAATGCGCCGGAGCCCCCGCATGATGCGCGCAAGGTGCAGGCGGTTCGATACCTGCAGCGTGAAGAACATGTTGGTGTAGCTGCTGCCGTCCTCGGGATCCACCGCCACGTTCTGGATGTTGGAGCCCGCCTCCGCGATCTCGGCAGCGACCTTGGCGAGCACGCCGCGCTGGTTGGCCACGATCAGCTTGATGCTGACCTCGAACAGCTTGCGGGTCTCGGGGTCCCACGCCACGTCGAGGACCCGGTCCGGGTCATGGCGTGCCTTGGCGGCGACCGAGCAGTCGTGGGTGTGGATCATCATGCCCTGGCCCTTGCTGATGATGCCGATGATGGGGTCGCCGGGTATCGGCCGGCAGCATTGTGCGAACTGCACCGCCATGCCTTCCGAGCCGTGGATGATGACCGAGCCGCCGCTTAGCGCCTCGTTCGGACCCGCCTCGCCCCGCGACAGCAGCCGCCGCGCCACCACCGCCGACAGCCGCTTGCCAAGTCCGATGTCGGCGAGAATCTCCTCGCGCGACTTCGCGCCGGCATCGCGTGCGAACTTGTCCCACTGCCCGTCCTTGATATCGGCCGGCGCGGCGCCGAGCGCGGTCAGGGCCTGGTTGAGCAGCCGCTCGCCCAGCCGCGCCGACTCCTGGAAGTGCATGGTCTTGAGGAAATGGCGGATGCGGGAGCGCGCCTTGCCGGTCGCCACGAAGTTCAGCCACAGCGGGTTGGGCCGGGCGTGCGCCGCGGTGATGACCTCGACGCGGTCACCATTCTTCAGCTCGGTGCGCAGCGGCATCAGCTCCTGGTTGATCTTCGCCGCCACGCAGCGGTTGCCGATGTCGGTGTGCACGGCATAGGCGAAGTCCACCGCGGTCGCGCCGCGCGGCAGCGACAGGATCCTGCCCTTGGGCGTGAACACGTAGACCTCGTCCGGGAAAAGATCCACCTTGAGGTGCTCGAGAAACTCGACCGAGTCGCCCGACTGGGACTGCATTTCGAGCAGGCTCTGCAGCCACTGGTGGGTCTTCTTCTGGAGGTCCGAAAGCGATGCGTCGGAGTCCTTGTAGAGCCAGTGCGAGGCGACCCCTGCCTCCGCGATCTTGTGCATCTCGCGGGTGCGGATCTGGACCTCCATCGGGGTGCCGAAGGGGCCGAACAGCATGGTGTGCAGCGACTGGTAGCCGTTCGCCTTGGGAATCGCGATGTAGTCCTTGAACTTGCCGGGAATCGGCTTGTAGAGACCGTGCAGGGCGCCCAGCGCGCGGTAGCAGTCCGGCACGTCGCCTACGATGATGCGAAAGCCGTAGACGTCCTGCACCTGCGCGAAGGTGAGATGCTTTTCGCGCATCTTGCGGTAGATCGAGTAGAGGTGCTTCTCGCGGCCCTGCGCGAGCGCCTCCACCCCGGCGCTCTTAAGCTTCTTGCGGATCGCCTCGAGCACCTTGCCCACGACCTCGCGGCGATTGCCGCCGGCCGCCTTCACCGCCTTGGCGAGCACCCGGAAGCGGTCGGGGTAGAGGTGCTTCAGCGAGAGGTCCTCGAGTTCCTGGTAGATGCTGTTCAACCCCAGGCGGTTGGCGATCGGCGCGTAGATCTCGAGGGTCTCGCGCGCGATGCGGCGCCGCTGCTCGGACTCCACGGCGTCGAGCGTGCGCATGTTGTGCAGCCGGTCGGCGAGCTTGATCAGGATGACGCGCACGTCGCGCGCCATCGCCAGCAGCATCTTGCGGAAATTCTCGGCTTGCGCCTCGGCGTGCGATTCGAACTCGATCTTGTCGAGCTTGGAGACGCCGTCCACCAGCTCGGCGACCGGCCGACCGAAGTTGCGCGAGATCTCGGTCTTGGTGACCGAGGTGTCCTCCATCACGTCGTGCAGCAGCGCGGCGGTGAGTGCCTGGGGATCCAGGTGCCACTGGGCGAGGATATTGGCGACCGCGAGCGGGTGCGAGATGTAGGGCTCGCCGGACTTGCGGAACTGCCCCTCGTGGGCCTGCTCGCTGAAGTGGTATGCCGACTGCAGCTGCGAGATGTCCTCCGGCTTCAGGTAGCCGGACCACTCCTTGAAGAGGGCAGGAGCGGTGGTGGACACAAACGCATTGCCTCTAGGTGGGCGTCTTGTTCAGGATCTCGGGGCCGTACTTGCCGGCGGCGAGCTCGCGCAGCGCGATCACGGTCGGCTTGTCGCGGTTCGCCTCCAGCATCGGCTGCGCGCCGTTGGTGATCTGGCGCGCGCGGAAGGTCGCGGCGAGCGACATTTCGAAGCGGTTGGGTATGATCTTGAGGCAATCGTCGACGGTAATGCGGGCCACGGTAGGCTCCTGTCACGGGTAGCGGTTGAATAGACTTGGGCTGCGGGAGAGCTGGCGGGCGAGTTTGAGGCGCTCCGCCCGGACGATGCTGCGCAGGTCCTGCGCCGCGCGGTTGAAATCGTCGTTAATAATAACATACTCGTACTCGCTCACGTGGGAGATCTCCTCGCGCGCCGCGGCGAGCCGCCGCGTAACCACCTCCTCGCTGTCCTGGCCGCGCCCGCGCAGCCGCGACTCCAGCACCTCCGGCGAGGGCGGCAGGATGAAGATGCTCACCACCTGGCGCACCAGCCGGCGCACCTGCTGCGCGCCCTGCCAGTCGATCTCCAGCAACACGTCGCGGCCTTCCGCCCGCTCACGCTCGATCCACTTCTGGGAGGTGCCGTAGCGGTTGCCGTAGATGAGCGCGCTCTCCAGGAACTCCCCGGCCTCGAGCATGCGCTCGAACTCCGGCAGCGTGACGAAGTGATAGTCGCGGCCATCGATCTCGCCCGGGCGCACGGGCCGCGTGGTGTACGACACCGACAGCCGCACCTCGGGCTCGGCCTCCAGCAGCGCCTTGACCAAACTGGTCTTGCCGCCGCCGGACGGGGAGCTGACGATGAAAAGCGCGCCGCTCATTCGATGTTCTGGATCTGCTCGCGCATCTGCTCGATGACAATCTTCAGCTCGAGCGCAGCGCGCGTCACGGCGAGGTCCACCGATTTCGAGGCGAGGGTATTCGCCTCGCGGTTGAGCTCCTGCATGAGGAAATCGAGCTTCTTGCCCACCGCCCCGCCGCCGGCAAGCGCCCGCTTGAGCTCCGCGACGTGGGCGGTGAGGCGCGAGAGCTCCTCGTCCACGTCGATCTTGGTGGCGAACACCGCGACCTCCTGCCGAATGCGCTCGTCCTCGCCGCCCCCGATTGCCTCCTTCAGCCGGGCCGCGAGTTTGTCCTGGTAGGCCGCGATCACCTGCGGGATGCGCGGAATGACTTCGCCCAGGATGCGCTCCATGTTGCCCGCGCGCTCCCGCAGCATGACCACCAGCCGCTCGCCTTCCCGGGCGCGCGCCGCATTGAATTCCTGGAGCACGCGCGCCAGCAGGTCGCGGCACGCTGCCTGCAGCGCCTCGACGGGTAAAGGTTCGGCGGCCAGCACGCCGGGCCAGCGCAGGAGATCGGCCACGGAGAGCTGCACGGCGCCGGCAACGGTGGCGCGCACTTTGTGACCGAGCGCCTCCAGTTGCTGCAACAGGTCTTCGTTCAGCTTGAGCGACTTGTGCGCGCCCGGCACGGCGTTGAATGTCACGCGACACTCCACCTTGCCGCGCGCAATGTGCTCGTTGAGCAACTCGCGCAACGCGGGCTCGATCGCGCGCAGGTCGTCGGGCAGGCGGAACTGGAGGTCGAGATAGCGGTGGTTGACGGAACGCAGCTCGATGCTCAGCGCGCCGAACGGGAACTCCCGCGCCGACGCGGCGTATCCGGTCATGCTGTGAATCACCGGAACTCCGTGACCCGTGACCGGTGACCCGTGACCGGTATCTCGCGCGGTTTACCCCTGATCATTTAGCCTATACCATGCACGCTGGGATCCAATCCGAAAGATAGCATACTACTCAGGGAGTTACATGCGACCGAGCGGCCGAAAACCCGATCAAATGCGCGCGGTGCGTATCGCGCGCAGCTACACGCGTCACGCCGAGGGCTCGGTGCTCGTCGAATTCGGCGACACCCGCGTGATCTGCACCGCCAGCGTCCTCAACCAGCAGCCACCTCACCTGAAGGGGCGCGCGCAGGGCTGGGTGACGGCCGAGTACGGCATGCTGCCGCGGGCGACCCACACCCGGGGCGAGCGGGAAGCGGCGCGTGGCCGGCAATCCGGCCGCACCCAGGAAATTCAGCGCCTCATCGGGCGCGCACTGCGCTCCGTGGTGGATCTCGACCGCCTCGGCGAGCGCACGATCCACCTCGACTGCGACGTGATCCAGGCCGACGGCGGCACGCGTACCGCCGCGATCACTGGTGCGTTCGTCGCATTGCACGACGCAGTGGCGGGCCTGGTCGCGCAGAAGCTGCTCGCGGCCTCTCCGGTGCGCGATTGCGTCGCCGCGGTCTCGGTCGGCGTGTTCGAGGGCGCGCCGGTGCTCGACCTCGACTACGCCGAGGATGCGCGCTGCGACACCGACATGAACGTCGTCATGACCGGCAGCGGCGGGCTGGTGGAAGTGCAGGGTACTGCGGAGGGTCGGCCTTTCACGCGCGCGCAGATGGGCGCGATGCTCGATCTCGCCGAGCGCGGCATCCGCGAGCTCATCGCCGCGCAGAAGGCGGCGTTGGGACTCTAGCCACGGAAATTCCTGGATGCGCAAACTGGTTCTCGCCAGCGGCAACCCCGGCAAGCTGCGCGAGTTCCGTCAGATGCTGACACCGCTCGGCATCGAGGTGATCCCGCAGTCCGAGCTCGGCGTGCCGGAGGCCGACGAACCGCACGGCACGTTCGTCGAGAATGCGCTCGCGAAGGCGCGCCTCGCGAGCCGCCATACCGGCATGCCGGCGTTCGCGGACGATTCCGGCATCTGCGCCGAGGCGCTGGGCGGCGAGCCGGGGGTGCACTCGGCGCGTTACGCGGATTCCAGTCCCGCGCAGGCGCAGGACGTGCGCGCGGCCCAGGACCGGCGGAACAACGAGAACCTGGTGGCCGCTCTGCGCGGCCGGGCCAGCCACCGCGCCCATTACTACTGCGTGATCGTGCTGCTGCGCCATGCCGCCGACCCCGAACCGCTGATTGCCGAGGGGCGCTGGCAGGGTGAAGTCATCGCGTCCCCGCGGGGGACGGGCGGCTTCGGGTACGATCCGCACTTCCTGCTGCCGGACCTCGGCCGCACGGCAGCGGAGCTCATGCCCGAGGAGAAGAACGCGGTGAGCCACCGCGGTAAGGCGCTCGCCGCGCTGGTCGCGAGGCTGCGCGAGGACCCGGGTTTCGGGATTCAGGATTCAGGAATCAGGGACAACCGAAATCCCTGCCGCGAATGAAAAAAGCTGTTTCACTGGATCCTCGATCCTTGATCCTGAATCCTGTCTTCAAGGTGCTGCCGCCACTGTCCCTGTATGTTCACTTCCCCTGGTGCGCGCGCAAGTGCCCATACTGCGATTTCAATTCGCACGAGGCGCGCGGCGCGCTGCCCGAAGCGCGCTACGTCGCCGCGCTCGTCTCAGACCTCGAGCGCGCCCTGCCGCTGGTGTGGGGGCGGCGGGTGCACAGCGTGTTTCTGGGCGGCGGGACGCCGAGCCTCATGTCCGCGGCCGCGATCGATGCGGTCCTTGCGGCAGTGAGGGCGCGGCTTGCGCTGGCCCCGGACGCGGAGATCACGCTTGAAGCCAATCCGGGAACGGTCGAGGCGGGTAGGTTCCGGGATTTCCGCGCCGCCGGCATCAATCGCCTGTCGCTCGGGATCCAGAGCTTCGACCCGCGCCATCTCAGGGCGCTCGGGCGCATCCACGACGAGCGCGAAGCGCGGCGCGCGATCGAGCAGGCCCGCGCGCATTTCGACAATTTCAATCTCGACCTCATGTACGGGTTGCCGGGACAGACCGTGGAGGAGGCGCTATCCGATATCGAGCAGGCGCTGGCGTTCGATCCGCCGCACCTGTCGTGCTATCACCTCACCATCGAGCCGAACACGTGGTTTCACCGCTTCCCGCCGAAACTTCCCGATGACGACACGACCGCCGCGATGCAGGACGCCATCGAGGCGCGGTTCGCCGCAGCGGGCTACGACCACTACGAGACCTCGGCCTACGCGAAGACAGTCAGTGGTCGGTCGCCACTCGCCCCTGTCGGCACGCGGTGCCGACACAATCTGAACTACTGGACATTCGGCGACTATCTCGGCATCGGTGCGGGCGCGCACGGCAAGCTGTCCTTCCCGGGACGCATCCTGCGCCAGGCCCGGGTCAAGCATCCCGAGCGCTACATGGCGGGCGTGGAGGGGAACGGGCCGGTTGAGGAGGAGCGTGACGTGGGCGTGGAGGAGATCCCCGTCGAGTTCATGATGAACGCGCTGCGGCTCAACGCGGGTTTCGCCGCGACGCTCTTCGAGGAGCGCGCCGGGCTGCCGCTCACCGCCATCCTGCGCGAGCTGGCGGATGCCGAGCGCCGGGGCCTGATCGAGCGCGATCACGCGCGCATCGCACCCACGGCTCGCGGGCGGCGGTTCCTCAACGACCTGCTCGAGATCTTCCTGCGCGAGAAATCGGCAGTCTGAGTCAGCCGGGACCGGTCGTGCTCTTGCGTGGAGGACGCGCGTAACTGACCGTCAGCGCTTCCCACACGTGCCCGTCCGGTTCGTTCCAGTACACGATCCGGCCGCCGTGCTGAGTGTTGACTTGCCTGTCCACGGGACCGTGCGGCGTGCTGCGATACTCGATGCCGCGCGCCTTGATCCTGGCAAGAATGCCGTCAAACTCGGCCTCGCTGACGCGAAAGCAGTAGTGTTGAAGTGGAAAGGGTCCGTCGGCCTGGTCGAAGTCGAGGGTCAGCCCTTCGTTCACAAAGACTGTGCAGAAGGGGCCCGCTCCAGACTCCGCCCAGGGAACGCCGAGGAGCGTGGCGAGCCGTTCCGCCGCGGCTTTCTTGTCCCGGGCCGGGACCAAGAGGTGGTCGAGTTGAATGCTCATCGTGAAATGCCCGGGTCAGCGACTCGCCGGAAGACGACGTCCCACACCTGGTGGCCGAGCCGCAGGCCGCGCGATTCGAACTTGGTCTGCGGCCGCCAATCCGGTCGCGGCGCGAAGCCTCCGCAGGTGTTGGCGAGCAGCGGTTCCGCGGACAGCACGTCCAGGATCTGCCGCGCGTAATCCTCCCAGTCCGTCGCCACGTGCAGGTAGGCGCCTGCTTTCATGCGCGAGGCAAGCAGCGCGACGAACGGCGGTTGCAGCAGGCGCCGCTTGTGGTGGCGCTTCTTCGGCCACGGGTCGGGAAAGTACACGTGCACGCCGTCGAGCGCCGCGGGCGAGATCATGTCGCGCAGCACTTCCGCCGCGTCATGCTGGATGACGCGGACGTTGGTCAATCCGAGCTCCGCGACGCGCTTGAGGAGGCCGCCGATGCCGGGACCGTAGACCTCGATACCGAGGTAGTCGCACTCCGGATGCTGCGCGGCAATACGGGCGGTGGTCTCGCCCATGCCGAATCCAATCTCCAGGACTTTCGGCGCCGCGCGTCCAAAGGCGCGATCGAGATCGAGCAGCGTTGGCGCATGGGGGATACCTAGCCGGGGCAGGAGCGTTTCACGG
>Ga0180104_1000288_pt1 | contig 10424 bp, 13 predicted proteins | sample EasRiv730_16_1Da_FD_121791 | JGI IMG/M metagenome (GOLD analysis project Ga0180104, IMG submission 121791) | Soil microbial communities from meander-bound floodplain in the East River, Colorado, USA - East River metaG ERMLT730_16_1Da | ecosystem: Environmental > Terrestrial > Soil > Floodplain ... | reverse complement strand
TCGAGCGCTGACGTGATACCGCGCCCGACGCCGAACCAGGCGCTGCACCTGACCGGGGCCGCATGTAGTCTTTCCGTAACCACAGCTCTCCGGGTGCGGCCCCGGCAGGTGAGCTGGGTCGTTAGACGGCATCAAATGTTACCGACTGGTTCGTGGATGCGAACCTGACGCTGGACGATCTTGATTGGCTGCGGAAGCTAAAGGCTGCTGCAGACGCGAAACGCGACCCGCCGCCAGTTCCAATGAATATCGCTGCCAGGCTTAGTGCATTCGGTCTCGCAAAGCCGAATAGTCTCGGCGCCTTCACAATTACGTCCAAAGGGCGTGACGCGTTGTTGGACCAAGATATGCGCGACGCCGAAGATCGCTAGCACGAACGAGGAACCTGCAAGGTAATGCCGTCTAACCCCTCAATCCAGAGCGGACGGCAAAGTTCTCCGCTGTGCGAAGTCCCAGCCGCGCGCGCCCGGGCGAAAGGCAGGCGCGATGTCTACGTGTATTTCGACAACGACGTGAAGGTGAAGGCGCCCTTCGACGCGCTCAACCTGATGCGCAAGTTGCGGCTCGAATGGTCTGTCGGTGAAAAACCTATGGCCCGCGCGTCACCGGCCGGAATCGCGCGTGGGACGTCCTGAGACCATCCGGAACTCGTACAGGCGGCATTCGAGGGCGCCGTTCCACAGCGGCGTACGCGCCGAGGGCGCGAGGTGGATCAGCTTCGGAAGCCGCAGGTCGGCGGTAAAGATATAGCAGCGCCATCCGGCGAACCGCTTCTTCAGCGCGTCGCCGAGCTTCGGGTAGAAGAGCGCGAGCTCGTCCAGGCTGCCCATGCGCTCGCCGTAAGGCGGATTCATCACCATCACGCCGCCGGGCGCCGGCGCATCGCGCTCGAGCACGTCGGCCTGCTCGAGTGTCACCCAGCGCTCTACCCCGGCTGCGGCCAGGTTGCGGCGGGCGGCCTTCAGCGCTTCGGGGTCGCTGTCGCTGCCGTAGAGTCTTGGATCTTTGACCGAAGGGGCGGAAGCCTCCTCGCGTTTGACTGCCTCCCAGAGTCTGGAATCAAAAGCCGCGAGCTTCTCGAAGCCGAAGCTGCGCTTGGCGCCCGGCGCCCTGCCGCGCGCCATCGCGGCGGCTTCGGCGAGCAGCGTGGCGCCGCCGCACATGGGGTCGAGCAGCGCCTCGCCAGGCTGCCAGCCGGTGAGCATGATGATTCCCGCGGCGAGGTTCTCGCGCAGCGGCGCCTCGCCTTGCCCGGCGCGCCAGCCGCGCTTGAAGAGCGGCTCGCCGGAGGTGTCGAGGTACAGCGTGCCGTTTTCCTTTTCCAGGAAAGCATGAACGCGCACGTCCGGCGCCGCGCGCTCGACGTCCGGGCGTTTCCCCACGGCTTCGCGGAACCGGTCGCACACCGCGTCCTTGATGCGCAGCGTGGCGAACTCCAGGCTCTTGAGCGGTCTCTTCTGCGCCGTCACGTTGACGCGCAGCGTGCGCTCTACGCCGAAGTACCGCGGCCAGTCGAGGCCCTTGGCTTTTGCATAGACGTCGCCTTCGTCGCGGTACGAGAAGGAATGAATCTTCCACAGCACGCGGGATGCGATCCGCGACCAGAGATTCGCGCGATAGCAGGTCTCCCAGGTCCCCGCGAACGAAACTCCGCCGGGGACGACCTCGGCCTGCACCGCGCCCAGCGACTGAAGTTCCTTGAGAAGAAGCGGCTCCAGCCCCCGCGGCGCGGTGGCGAAGAAGGCGCTAGAAGGGCTTGAAGACAACGAGGAGCACCGTGGCGAAAAGGATCAGGGTCGGGAACTCGTTGAACCAGCGGAACCAGACATGGCTCTTCGTGTTGCGCTCGGCGGCGAAGTCGCGCATCAGCCGCCAGCACCACAGGTGATAGCCGACCAGGATCGCCACCAGCGCGATCTTCGCGTGCAGCCAGCCCGTGGCTGGCCGGAACCAGCCGAGCCAGAGCCAGACGCCGAAAACGATCGTCAGAATGCCGCCGGGCGTCATGATTCCCCAGAAGAGCTTGCGCTCCATCACCTTGAAGCGCTCGAGCGACGGCCGGTCCTGCGCGCCCGCGTGGTAGACGAAGAGCCGCGGCAGATAGAACAGACCGGCGAACCAGGTCACCATGAAGATGATGTGGAAGGACTTGACCCAGAGCATGGTCAGGAAGAAAAGCGCCTGCGGGCGAAGTAGATCGCCGCGGCGTAGCCGACCGCAGCATACGCGAGCAGGACCGCGACGTGCAGCCAGAGGTCCGGCGGCGGCCCGCCCGCGATGAGCGGGCGCACGATCTGCACGCCGTGGTAGAGCGGCAGCGCCTTCGCCACGGCGAGGAGCGGCGCGGGCAGCTGCTCGGCGGGGAAGAAGACGCCCGAGATCATCATCATCGGCGTCATGACGAGCGTCATGTAGTAGCTGAAGAAGTCCCAGCCGCGGGCGAGCACGCACATGATCAGGCCGACGGCCGAAAAAGCGAGACCCACGAGGAAAGCGGCCGGCAGCGCGAGCAGCACCCAGAACGAGCTGGCCAGTCCGAAGACCGCCGCGACGCCGAGAATCGTGGAGCCCGTGAGCCAGGCCTTGCTCGCCGCCCAGACGATTTCGCCGGCGACGATGTCGTCGATCGTGAGCGGCGCGTAGAGGATCGCGTCCCAGGTCTTCTGGCCGTGCATGCGCGAGAAGCCCGAGAACATCGACTCGAAGGAGGCGGTGAACATCGTCGCGGTGCAAAGCTGCCCGGCGGCGAAGAAGGCGATGTAGGACATGCCCTCGACCGAGGGTAGCAGCGCGCCCAGGCCGTAGCCCAGGCCGAAAAGCATGATCAGCGGGTCGGCGAGGTTGGTGAGGATGGCGGCCGCCATCAGCTTGCGCCACACCAGCATGTTTCGCCGCCATACCGCTAGCCAGCGCAGACTCATGGCTATTACGCTGCCCTATACGGGACAGTGAAAGCGAACTTCAAACTATCTTTGAACGTGGAGAGAGGAATCCTTCGAGAGCTGCAACGCCAGCATCAGCCGCCTGTCTTTCTGATGGGGCCAACCAACGATCACAGCATGTCTTGGATGATCTTCGACGGCAGCATTCACCTGTAGACCCACGCGAAGAACGGCGTCCGTCAGGACCTTTCCGTACGCTTTAGCCTTTTCCGTCCTTATTCTGTTTCCAATGCCCCAGATCTGTTGGGGCGTGAGTGAAAGCGTCCTAAATACCGAGGTCTCCCCAGTCGGATCCGGCAAGAACGCCTGGAGCTTAACTATGCCTTTTGTTTCCGCGAAATGCCCGCTTGAGTATATGAATCTCGCGAGCGGTTCGTGACCTTCAACAGTAGCAGCGACATCAGACCTGAATGCCCAGCCGGCGAACCGCTTCAATAATTGGTAAAGGTACCGAATCATCAAACGCCTCTGTTCCGTGGACTCGCGACGTGGGCCCAAATATTCCAGCATAGCTTAGCAAGCCTTGCGGGGACAGGCTAACGTGTACTTGCTTGTCTCTGGACAGCGTCCACGAGAAAGAGATATCACCATCCGGATCCAGTCCCACTTCGGGCGTGGGAATTACTGAGGGCAGTGCGTTAAGAAAGCGGCAACCCAATTGGGAAACTTGCTTTTCTAACTTTGGGGCGCCATAGCCATCCCAATTGGACTCGCTTCCAACCTCCACCACGCGTGCGAGTTCATAGAACGCTCGTTCGCGTTCTGCCCGCTTTCTGAAGTGAAGGACAATTTCCCTAAAGCGCTCTTCGAGCTTCTTTGATTCTGGACTTGAGCCGGTGTTCACCGATCTGGTGAAGGGCTGATACACCCAACCTAATGTCAGAGCGCTCATTCGAATAACTCCGCCGTTTTCTCCGTAATACTCTCGAAAAAAATTCGGTTCTTGAAGTTTCGCATCTCTTCTAACTTGCCCCAGGTTTGAACGTCGCTCGCTTCCCAATCGGCTGTCTTCGGCTCTTTGAATACGTCGATATCTAGGATCACCTGCACCTTATTATCAAGAGAGCTCTCTAGTGCTTGGGTGACAAAGGCGGCTGCATCGATATCACGGTGGATAAGAATCACTCTAGAGAAGAATCCACCCAATTCCTGCGGTAGAGACGCCGGTAAAGATGGAGGAGCAGACAAGTATTCTTTGAAATCCACAATTGGCATCGGCAGGCTCATTACATTGATATACCGGACTGCAGCTCTTGAAATTTTTTCTGCCTTTGAGTGCTCGCGATACAAGTTCCACAAAGGCTCTGCATGTTCCCTCATCGTTTCCCATGTTTCGTACGGCGGAAGACGACTAAAAGTAAATCCGTCTACTCGGAATTGGACGATGTGTTTACCATCCACGCTTGTAAGACGACGTCCTTGTATAGCGCCATCAAGCCGGGACGAACGCATGACATGTGGTCCCAACTCGAATCCAAACGTGCTTTGCTGCATTACCTCCTGCTGAGGAAAGGAACTCTTTAGCGATTCAAAGACAGGGGTTAGGACGTCAACACTGATAACGGGCGCCACTTTGATGTCGACAATCGCTTCACGGATGGGAGCGTTTCTCAAAAATCTATGACGTGCCACTTCCGAGATCCAAGCAGTGACGGGGTTTAGATTGATTCGTAGCTTGGTTCGCTTCGCATGACCGCAGGCTGAATATCATTTGGGACGTCTCAATGCGCCCACGCGGTATTCTTGAATTTGGGCAACTTTCCGGTCGGCCTCGCCTACCACGATGCCAAATCGGGCAAGCAAGGCGCGAAAGTCGACGCTATTGTCCGCTACGTCTCCCAGCAGTATGGCTAGAACGGCGTAATGACGCGGCACTTGCGCCTTCTTGGAGTAGTTGGAGATCGAACTCGGACTTACGCTGATAAGGCTTGCAAAGGCGTTAATGCTAAGCCCAGCTTTCCCAAGATGGCGGCGAAATTCCTCGTAGCCCATCAGGGCGAGATTCTCTCACCAAAATGAGGATTTCTCATAATTTTATGAGAAATCCTCCCCTCCGCAGGACGGTTTCGACTATCCTAGTCCTAGGTATCAGTCCCTCAGATCGCGACCCGTGAGCTTAAGGAACACGTCCTCCAGGCTCGCGGGCCGGTGGAGATAGCTTAGATCCCCGGAAATGCTTTTCAGCAACGGCTCGATGTCTTCCCCATAGCAGTACACCGTATCTCCGACGCGCTCGACGCGCGGCGCGAAGCCCTTCGCGTGTTCCATCCAGGCCTCGTATCCCGGCCCGTGCACCTCCAGCACGTGCGGCTCGATGTGCTCGGCGATCAGCGCGCGCGGCGAGCCTTCGGCGATGATGCGGCCGCGGTCCATGATGGCGAGCCGGTGGCACAGGCGCTCCGCTTCTTCCATGAAATGCGTGGTGAGCACCAGCGTCTTGCCCTCCTGCGTCAGGCGCCGCAGCCGCTCCCAGATCAGGTGGCGCGCCTGCGGGTCGAGCCCGGTGGTCGGCTCGTCCATGAACACGAGCTGCGGATCGTTGACGAGCGCGCGGGCGAGCGTGAGCCGGCGCTTCATGCCGCCGGAGAGCGTCATGATCTTGGAGTCGCCGCGCCCGGCAAGGCCGGCGAACTCGAGAAGCGCGGGAGTTCGAGCCGCGATGTCCCGGGGGGTGATTCCAAAATAACGCCCATAAACGACGAGGTTCTCCTCGACGGTGAAATCCGGGTCGAGGTTGTCGAACTGCGGCACCACGCCCACGCGCACGCGCGCCTCGCGCGCGCGCTGCGGCACCGGCTCGCCGAGAAGCTCGATCTCGCCGCCGTCGGGCTCGATCAGGCCGAGGCAGAGCTTGAGGGTCGTGGTCTTGCCGGCGCCGTTCGGGCCGAGCAGGCCGAAGCACTCGCCCGGCGCGACCGAGAGGTCGACGCCCGAGACCACCTCGAGCGCGCCGTAGGACTTGCGCAGCGCGCGCACCGAAAGCGCATTCACGGGTGGTTGGCCTGCACGATCCGCCTGATGACGTGCAGCTTGCGATGGAAGAAGTGGTCCGCGCCCGGCACCACGACGACCGGCAGCTCCTGCGGGCGCGCCCAGTCGAGCACCGCTGCGAGCGGTACAGTCTCGTCGTTCTCGCCGTGGATCACCAGCGTCCCGGCCGGCACTTGCGGCGCTTCGAGCCGAGTGATTCCGATGCCGATCAGCACCAGCCATTCCGGCTTCACCCGCTCCGCGAGCCGCGCGACCAGCGACGCGCCGAACGAGAATCCGGCCAACACGAATTTTTCTGTTTGAATGCTTTTCAGGACGGCGGCGAGGTCTTCCAGCTCGCCGCGGCCTTCGTCATGCACGCCCTCGGTCCCGCCGACGCCGCGGAAGTTCGGGCGCCACGCTTCGTAGCCCAGCTCGACGAACGCGCGCGCGAGCGTCTGCACCACCTTGTTGTCGAGCGTGCCGCCGTAAAGGGGGTGGGGGTGCGCGATGAGCGCGATGCCTCGGGCGGCAGCATCGGGTTTATCGACCGCACACTCGATCCGCCCTGCCGCGCCGGAAATGAATTCGCGACGGGTGCTCGCCCGCATTACATCCTGAGGCGTTCTACGATGCGTCCGTTCTGCAGGTGCTCCTCGATGATTTCATCGATGTCGGACTGGTCGACGTACGTGTACCAGACCGCGTCCGGGTACACCACGACGCAAGGTCCTTCCTCGCAGCGATCGAGGCAGCCGGCCTGGTTGATGCGGATCTTGCCAACGCCCGCGAGCCCGAGCGCCTTGACGCGGCCCTTGGCGTAGTCGCGCAGCGCTGAGGCGCCCTTGTCGTTGCAGCAGGTGCGCCCGCCGTCGCGCTGGTTGCAGCAGAAAAATACGTGCTTCGCATAGTAGGACATGGACCCGGCATTCTAGCCGAGCGCGTCCCTTCTTCTTGACGCCAGATAGATCAGATAGCCCAGCGCGATGAAGGGCCACAACGCGCTCACCAGCCGCGTCAGGCCGTTGAAGTTGAGAAAGTGTCCCTGCTGCCAGACTTTCAGCGAATCGGCGAGGTAGGGATTCGGCGGCGACAGGTTGACCAGCACGGTTGCCGCCATCAACAGCACCGCGGCGAAAGCGAGGCGCGCGGTGCGCGGCAGCGCCACGGCCGCGAGCGCGGCGACGAGCCCGACGGCAAGGCCGAGCTGCGCGCCCTGCGTGAGCCAGGCGAACACGTTCTCCGCCCGCATCACGATCGCCAGCGCGGCGGTCCGCACGACGAGTGCGGCGAGCACCACGCCGACGACCATGCGCCGCACCGGGCGCCCGGGCGCGGCGAGCGCCGAGACGAGCAGCGCCACGGCGACGAGGTTCGCCGCGGTGGTGAATGCTTCGATCGAGATGAAGAATTCCGGCCGTCGCGCGCGCCCCTCGAGCGGGGCGAGGATGTCCCTGAGGTCCCCCGCGCCGAAGAGGAGCGCCACCGGGTTGAGCTGGATAAAGAGCCATAGCGCAAGCAGCACCAGGCCGAAATCGCCGCCGGCGCCGGGAACGAAGGCCGCCGCGCGCACGCGCGACAGCGGACCCCCGCCGATGAGCGGCGTGAAATGCTGGCCGAGCGCCGCGCCGAGCGCCGCGCCGGCCAGATTGCACAGCACGTCGAGGTTGGTGGGAAAACGCGCCGGCAGATAGCTTTGCGCGGCTTCCAGTACCAGCGACAGCGCGGCAGCGCCGACCACCGCCGCGGCGAACGCCGCCACACCCCGCAGGCGCGGATGCAGCGCGGTCATCGCGAGAAAGCCGAAGGGCACGTAGCCCGCCACGTTCACCGCGACGTCGAAAGCGGTGACGTAGCGCGGCCAGGGCGCGCTCAGGTAGGCGAGCGGCGAGAGCCCGACGTCGCGCCATCCGGCGAGCGGATAAAGCGAGGCATAGGCGACCAGCAGGACATAGACGGGAAACAGGATGCGCGCGAGCGCAGAGGCGCGGGCCGTAGGGAGAGATGCAGGGAGCTCAGTGCTTGCCGTGGTGATCGATCGCCGGCTCGGCGGCAGGACGCGGCACGAACGAGCCGAGCACCATGCCGACGATCGAGAAGGCGAGGCCGACGAGCTGCGGCGGCACGGTGGCGTCCGCTGCGATCCACTCGGCGATGGTCCAGGAGAGCAGGCCGAAGACCACCGAGAGCGTCGCGCCCGGAACATTGGCGCGCTTCCAGAAGATGCCGGCGGCGAGCGGCACGATGCAGGACACGAGCGTCACCTTGTAGGCGTTCTGCACCATCTCGTACATCGTGCTCTTCGAGTTCAGCGCGAAGAGCAGCGCCGCCAGCGTGAAAGTGATCAGGATCACGCGCAGCAGCAGCAGGAACTGCCGGTCGCTCATGCCGCGGACAAACGGCCGGATCACGTTCTCGGTGAAGAGCGAGGACGGGGCGATCAGCGCGCCGCTCGCCGTCGACAGGATCGCCGAAAGCAGCGCGCCGAAGAACAGCACCTGCGCCCACATCGGGGTCTTGTTGAGGATCAGGTCGGGCAGGATGCGCTGGATCTCGCGCGCGTCCTCGCCGGCGAACAGCTTCTCGTAGCCCGGGTCGATCACCAGCGCCGAGTAGGCGATGAAGATCGGCACGAAGGCGAAGCAGAAGTACACCGCGGCGCCGATCAGCGTGCCGCGCACCGCGGTCTTCTCATCCTTCGCCGCGGTGACGCGCTGGAACACGTCCTGCTGCGGGATCGAGCCGATGGCGAGGGTCATCCACGCCGCCAGGAAAGCGAGCCACTCCTTGGCGCCGGCCTTGGGCCAGAACTCGAACTTGCCGGCTTCCGCCGCCGCGGCGATCACCTTGCCGGCGCCGCCCGCCATGTCGCCCACCAGCCAGGCCACGGCGGTGAGGCCGACCAGGATCACCACCGACTGGAACAGGTCGGTCAGCGCCACCGACCACATCCCGCCGAAGATCGTGTAGACCACGACGATCCCGGCGCCGATCATGATGCCGGCATTGAGGCTGATGGCGCCGCCGGAGAGCACCCAGAACACCAGGCCGAGCGCCGTGAGCTGCGCCGAGGTCCAACCGAGGTAGGAAGCGGTGATCGCCACGCTCGTGATCACCTCGACCGTCTTGTTGTAGCGCTTGTGATAGAAGTCGCCGATGGTCAGGAGATCCATGCGGTAGAACGCGCGCGCGAAGAAGATCGCCACGAACAGCAGGCAGAAGGACGCGCCGAAGGGGTCGGCGATGATCCCGCCCAGGCCGTCCTTGGCGAAGGTTGCCGACACCGAGAGCACGGTCTCCGCGCCGAACCACGTGGCGAACACCGTGGCGGCGCTCATGTAGAGAGGCAGGCTGCGGCCCGCCACCACGTAGTCCTTGGAGTTGTGCACGCGCTGGGCCGCCCAAAGCCCGATCGCGATGGTGACCATCAGGTACAGGGCGACGGACGCGATCAGCATGCGCGGGCAATCATAGCCGCCGCTTCCAAACCTGCCAAATCTCCTTCCCCTTGAACACCGGCAGGGACTGCTGGGGCGGGACGAGCTGATTTTCGGTCAGCCCAAACGCTTCCCCCCGAAGTTCGGTCAATCCCTCGCAGGAAATCCCGAAAGGCGGACCGCGCTCGTTGTCGTCCAGGTAGAAGAACCCGGCGAGCTCCCCGCCCGGGCGCACGAGCTCCGCCGTGCGCCGGCCCCAGTCGGGCCAGCGCGCCCGCGGCAGCGAGCACAGGAAAGCGCGCTCGTAGACCAGGTCGAAAGGCTCGGCCTCGAACGCGAAAAAGTCGGCCTTCCTCACAAGCCCGGCAAGCGGGCCGAGCGCCCGGCGCGCCGCCTCCAGCGCGGCATCGGAGAAATCGATGGCGAGCACGTCGTGGCCGCGCTCGGCGAAAAGGCGCACTTCGTACCCCGTCCCGCAACCGGGAACGAGCACCTTCAACGGCGGGGGCTTGCTTTCCAGCCACACCGCGAGTTGCGGCGGCACGCCGCCCGCGTCCCAGGGCGTTACGCCGTCCCTGAAGCGAACGTCCCAGAACTCCGGCCGCGAGCTATCGGAGGGCAAGCACTATGAAGCCGACGACGATTGCCACGAGCAACGCGCCCAGCAGCCGGTTGCGGCGCGCGTTCTGCACGGCAAGGCGCTCGAGGGCGATCTGCACAGCGCCGAGGCGATCATCGGCGAGGGCGCGATGCACGAGCCGCGGCAGCTGGGGCAACGTAGCCGCCCAGAACGGCGCCTCGTGGCGGATCGTGCGGATCAGGCCGCGCCAGCCGACCTGCTCGCGCATCCAGCGCTCGAGGAAGGGCTTGGCGGTCTTCCACAGATCGAGGTCCGGGTCGAGCTCGCGCCCCAGGCCCTCGATGTTGAGAAGGGTTTTTTGCAGCATGACGAGCTGCGGCTGCACCTCGACGTTGAAGCGCCGCGAGGTCTGGAACAGGCGCAGGAGCAGCTTGCCGAAATAGATCTCCTTCAGCGGCCGCGCGAAGATCGGCTCGCACACGGCGCGGATCGCGG
>Ga0180104_1000287_pt1 | contig 10433 bp, 13 predicted proteins | sample EasRiv730_16_1Da_FD_121791 | JGI IMG/M metagenome (GOLD analysis project Ga0180104, IMG submission 121791) | Soil microbial communities from meander-bound floodplain in the East River, Colorado, USA - East River metaG ERMLT730_16_1Da | ecosystem: Environmental > Terrestrial > Soil > Floodplain ... | reverse complement strand
TTCCAGTACATCGCGCACGACGTGTGGGACCTCGACGCGGTGAGCCCGCCGATCCTCGTCGACCTGAAGGACAAGGCCGGCAAGACGATCCCGGGCGTCATCCACGGCGGCAAGACCGGCCACGTCTACGTGCACGACCGCAAGGACTGCTCGCTCATCTGCTTCTCCGAGGCGATGATCCCGCAGGAGAACATGTGGGTGCTGCCGACGGCGGAGGGCGCGCGCATGCACCCCGGTGCGAACGGTGGGGTCGAATGGTCGCCGATGGCCGTGAACAGCAAGCTGCGCCTCGCCTACGCGCTCAACCTGCACCAGCCGATGACCTACCACGTCGAGCCCGCGAAGTATCCCGGCGGCTCGAAGCTGTGGCTCGGCGGCGCGTTCAAGGCGATCCCGAGCGAGAAGCAGTGGGGCCGCGTCGCCGCGGTGAACATCGACACCGGCAAGATGGCGTGGAAGTACGACACCGAGCAGCCGCTGATCGGCGGCGGGCTCGCCACCGCCGGCGGGCTGTTCTTCTTCGGCGAGGGCAACGGGCTCTTCAAGGCGCTCGATGCGGCGAGCGGGAAGCTGCTGTGGAGCTTCCAGTGCGGCGCCGGCGCGAACGCGATGCCCGTGTCGTACATGGTCGGCAAGAAGCAGTATGTCGCGATGGGCTGCGGCGGCAACACCCAGCTCGACTTCAAACGCGGCAACAGCGTGTTCGTATTCGCGCTGCCCGACTGATCCGGTAGCACGCATGATGGCGAGGCCGCCCGCGGGCGGCCTCGTTTTTGTCTGGAGGTGAGGGTGGAGAAGCTCCGAGCAGCGATCATCGCCGCGACGGCGCTGGTGGTCATGGCGGCCGCGGTCGCCGCGCACGCGCAGGACGTCGAGAAAGGCCGCAAGAAAGCCGAGGCGTGCATCGCCTGCCACGGCCCCAACGGCAACTCCACGCAGCCGCAGTTTCCAATCCTCGCGGGCCAGACCGCGCGCTACCTCTACCTCCAGCTCAAGGATTTCAAGGAGGGGCGCCGGGCGGAGCCGCAGATGGACCCGTTCCTGAAGGACCTCTCGCGCGATGACATGTTCGACCTCTCCGCGTTCTTCGCTGCGCAGAAGCTGCGGACAGCGGCGAATTTCAAGCCCGACCCGGTCAAGGTCGAGCGCGGGAAGAAGAAAGCCGACGAAGTGCTGTGCACCATGTGCCACCTGGGAGGATTCATGGGACAGAACGAGATCCCGCGCGTCGCCGGCCAGCACTACGCGTACGTCGTCAAGCAGCTCAAGGACTTCAAGACCGCGAAGCGAACCAACGACGCGGGCAACATGGCGAGCGTGTCGAAGACGCTGTCCGACCAGGACATCGACGACCTCGCCAACTATCTCGCCGGGCTGTACTGACGGAACGCTGCTCATGCAGCGTCGCGCCGCGCTCCTGCTCGTCCTCAGCCTGGCCGGCGGCGCGGCGCTCAACGCGGGGTACTTCTAGAACGTGGGCCGCACCCGTCGGCAAGGCGTCGAGTTCTCCGCCGAGACGACGCTCTCGCGCTGGACGTTCGCGGCGAGCTTCAGCTATGTGGCAGCGACATTCCAGTCGCCGTTCACTGCGTACAGCCCGGACAACTCCTCGGCGGACGCCACCGGCGAAATCCAGGTGAGCCCGGGGGATCGCATCCCCGGGATTCCGGCCTCGACGCTCAAGCTGCGCGTACAGTACGTGCCGACCGAGCGCGCGACGATCGGGGTCAGCCTGGTTGCGGTCTCCAGCCAGTATTCCCGCGGCGACGAGAACAACCAGGACGGGAACGGGCCGGTGCCCGGATACGCGATCGTCAACCTCGACGCGCAATGGGAGGTCGCGCGGGTCGCAGGTGTTCGCGAGCGTGGTGAATCTCCTCAACAAGCGCTATGCGACCTTCGGCGCGCTCGGCGAGAGCTTCTTCACCGGTCCGGGCAATACATTCCAGGCGGCGAACGCGCAGTCGGAGGAGTTCCGCACGGCGGGCGCGCCGTTCGGCGTGTGGGTCGGGGTCGCTTACCGAGTCGCCGAGGGCGGGCGAAATGGGCAGAATGCCCGCAACTAGGACTCCGATGATGAGACGCGTCCCCACCCGATCCGTCGCTGCCGCCGCGGTCGCAGCTGCGCTCGCCGCCCCGCCGGCGGCTGCGCAGACGCCCACCGTGCAGGCCGATCCGGTCGTCGTGACCGCGACGCGCATCGAGCAGAAGAGCTTCGACGTGCCGGCGGCGATCGACTCGATCCCGGGCGTGGACATCCAGTCGCAGCAGCTGCGCACGAACATCTCCGAGACGCTGGTGCGCGTCCCCGGCATCGTCGCCAACAACCGCCAGAACTACGCGCAGGACCTGCAGATCTCCGCGCGCGGCTTCGGCTCGCGCGCGACGTTCGGCGTGCGCGGCGTGCGCCTGATCCAGGACGGCATCCCGCTCACCATGCCGGACGGGCAGGGGCAGACTGCGCTCTTCAACCTCGACTCGGCAAAGCGCATCGAGGTGCTGCGCGGCCCGTTCTCCGCGCTGTACGGCAACTCGTCGGGGGGCGTGATCCAGCTCTTCACCGAGGACGGGCCGCCGCGGCCGACGCTCGGCGGCTCCGCGAGCTTCGGGAGTTACGACACGCGGCGCTACGGCCTGAAGTTCGGCGGGCAGGCCGGCGCGCTCAATTACACGCTCGACGCCTCGCGCTTTTCGACCGACGGCTATCGCGACCACAGCTCGGCGGTGCGCGACTTTGCCAACGCCAAGGCCCGTTTCACGCTCGACGGGCAGTCCTCGCTCACCGTGCTTGGCAACTTTCTCGATCAGCCCGACACGCTCGACCCGCTTGGCCTCACGCAGGCGCAGCTCGACGCGGACCGGCGGCAGGCCGGCACCGGCGCGTTGCAGTTCAACACCCGCAAGAGCGTCCGGCACGGGCAAGGCGGGCTCGCCTACGAGCGCAGGCTGACGTCGAGCGACACTTTGACGGGGTTCGCGTACGGCGGCGACCGCCAAGTTACGCAGTACCTCGCGATCCCGCTCAGCTTCCAGCAGGCCGCAACGGCCTCGGGCGGCGTCGTGGACCTCGACCGTCAGTTCGGTGGTGGCGGTCTCGCCTGGCGGCACGCGGCCGGGCCGTTCGCGGTCACCGCCGGCCTCGATTACGACACGATGAAGGAGCGGCGCAAAGGCTTCATCAACGACAACGGCGTGCAGGGTGCGCTCAAGCGCGATGAGGACGACCGCGTCCACAATTTCGACCAGTACGTGCTGGGAGAATGGAAGTTCGCGGAGCGCTGGCGGCTCTCGGGCGGGGTGCGGCACTCGGAGGTGAAGTTCAAATCGCAGGACTACTTCATCGTGCCCCTTACCCAAAATGGGGACGACAGCGGCTCGGTGCGCTACTCGGCCACCAACCCGGTGGTCGGGCTGCTCTACGAAGCGACGCCGGCGGTGAACCTTTACATCGCCGCCGGCCGCGGGTTCGAGACGCCGACGTTCGCCGAGCTCGCCTACCGCCCCGACGGGCAGCCAGGCCTCAACTTCGCGCTCGAGCCCGCGATCAGTCACAACTACGAAGCGGGCGTGAAGGCGTTCGTCGGCGCGGCGACGCGCGTGAACCTGGCGCTCTTCCTGATCGAGACGCAAGACGAGATCGTCACGGCGCGCAGCGTCGGCGGCCGGGCGAGCTTCACGAACGCCAGCAAGACGCGCCGCACGGGGCTCGAGCTCGCCGCGGACACCGTGTTCGGCGGCGGCTTCACCGGCTACGCGGCCTACACCTGGATCGACGCCGAATTCAAGGACTACGCCAACCCGTTCTCGACGCAGAACCTCTCGGGAAAGAAGCTCCCCGGCGTGCCGGGGAGTTCGCTCTACGGCGAGGTCGCCTGGCGGCACGCGGGCACCGGCTTCTCGACCGCGATCGAGGCGCGCTACAGCGCCAAGGTCTACGCGGACGACGCGAACACCGCCTCGGCGCCAGCGTACTGGGTGTTCAACTGGCGCGGCGGGTTTGAGCAACGCGTCGGCAACTGGCGTTTCGCCGAGTTCGTCCGTGTCGATAATCTTGCCGGCAAGGAGTACGTCGGCTCGCTGATCGTGAACGAGGCGAACCAGCGTTACTACGAGCCGTCGCCGACGCGCACCTGGCTCGTCGGCCTGACCGCGGCTTACGCCTTTTAGCGCTCCAGCCGGAACACGACCGGGACGAGTACGGCGAATTCGCGTTCGCGCAAGCCCTCGGGGGGGGGCGGGAGCGCCGCGACCCGCTTCACCATTTCGAGCGCCTGCGTGTCGAGCACCGGGTGACCGCTCGAGCTCTCGACCTTCGCCTCGATCAGCTTTCCGCCGGACGCGACTCTCAGCCGCATCGTCACCGTGCCTTCCCAGCCGCGCATGAGCGCGACGCGCGGGTACTCGCGATGCCGGGCGAGCAGGCGCGAGACACTGTTGCCGTACCCCGCGAGGAGATCGGGCGAAGGCGTGGCGACGGCGGCGACGGGCGCTGGCTCGGGCGCGCGCGTTACAATCGCCGGCGCCGGCTCGGTGCGCGGTGACGCGGCCTCCGGCAGCGCGACCGGCGCGGGCTCGCGTGGCGCCTCGAAAGCTTCCTTCGGATGCTGCGGTGCCAGCCCGACCGAGCGTGGTTTGCGCGTAGCCGGCTCCGGGCGCGCCGGCGGCGGAGCCGGCTCGAGGGCACGCGGCGGCTCCTCCGGCTGCGCGACGAGCAGCACCTCGAGCGTGCGGGTGAGAGGCGCGATCTGCGTGCGGATCGGCGGAAGCACGTGCCAAACCAGCGTGTGCAGGGCGAGCGATGCCACGACGGCCGCCGCGAGTCTCCGCTGCGCCGTCCCGAAGAGCTCCGGGTGCCCGGAGGCCAGCATCGTCATGCTGTATTCCTCCCCGCGAACCACATGCGCCGCACGACGCCGTTGCGGTCGATCGCCGCGTGCTTGAGCGCGGCGAGCACGTGAATGGCGATCAGCGTCATGAGCACTACCGCCAGCACCTTGTGCGTGCCGTTGAACAGCGCGTAGATTTGCTTGTCCTCATAGCCCCAGGGCGGGAGCTCGAAGAGGTTGAAGTACTTGATGCCGAACTTGCTGAAGTTCGTCGCGAGGTAGCCCGCCGCCGGCATCCCGACCATGCATGCGTAGAGCATTGCGTGGTTCGCGCGCGCGGCGACCCGCTCCCATGCCGGCATCGTCGCGGGCAGCGCGGGCGCACGGTGAGTGAGCCGCCAGCAGAGACGAAAGAGGATCAGCAGGCCGAGTGTGATGCCCACCGACTTGTGAAAATTTACCCACACCGTGCGTGCCGGCGTGTTGCGGGGGACCTCGCCCAGATAGAGCCCGAGCGCGATCTGGCACAGGATTCCGATGACCAGAATCCAGTGCAGCGCGACGGCGACGTTGTCGTAGCGGCCGCTCATCGGTCAGCGCGAATGCGCAGCGTGCTCCCGGTACCCCCGAGCTGACGTCGTTGCAGGACTGGCGGCGCGGTACGCCCGACGGGGGGCATCCAGTCTAGCACCGCACCGGGCGAGATCTCAGTCGCCGCGGCGCACACCCGAGCGTTCGGGTCGCACGCGACGTGGCCGGGACACAGGCTGTCCGCATTAGGCACACGGATTACGCAATCCTACGGATTCCCCGCAGGGGGCGGCGCGCGGAAACTGGCGCCGTCATCTCGATCCACGGAGGAGAGGGAGACCTGGGGGCCCCCACCCGCATGCGGGCGACGGCACCCGGCAACCGCTTCATATTCTTCGAAAGGAACTGCCATGCTGAAACGAATCATCGCTGCGGTACTCGCCGCCCTCGCCCTTACCGGCGCGACGATCGCCATCGCGGACACGATGGAAGATCCGAACTCCACCGAGGCGCGCAACAAGGTCCTGAACGGCTACAACCACTAGTCGCAAGGCCATGAGAGGCGCGCGCGTCGCGCACGCCGCCGAGTCACGCGACTTCAACGCTTCCACCCGTGAGGCACGGCAACATGGTCCGCAACAAGAAGCCACCGGTAGCGCTGCAGCTGCCGGTGGCACTTATCGTGTTCGTACTGGCTTCGGCGGCCCCGGCTGACGACCCCGACCGGCAGCCTGAGCCCGCCGAGGTCCCGCCTCTTGGCGCCCAGCGCACTGATGTGCTGATTCACGAGCCAAACGCCCCAACGCCCACCGCGGCCCGTGTGACGGCGCGAAAACCCTAGCGTCGGCGGGCGTTCCCGGCCGCCCGGGACGAGCACTCCGCCGGAAGGAAAGCGTCAGGCGTCGCGCCGCACGATCCCGGCGCGCACCACCGCCGCCGTGCGCGTCTCCACGCCCAGCTTTTCGTAGATGCGCTCGAGGTGCTTCTCGACCGTGCGCGGGCTCGCGCTGAGGATTGCGGCGATGTCGCGATTGGTCTTGCCCGCGGCGACCCAGTCGAGCACCTCGCGCTCGCGCGGGGTGAGCGGGGCTGCGGCGCGGTCGAAGGGCGCGTCGGCCGGAAGGTCGCGCGTGCGCTCGGCGGAGCAACCGAGACGATAGAGGTTCGCGAGATGCGGCCGGATGAGCTCGGCGAGGTCGCGATCGCGGTCGCTGAACCCGGTGCCGCTCCGGTTGAGAACGAAGCTCACCAGGAACCGGCGGTCGACGTGGATCGGCACGGCCATCACGTGGTCGATGCCGATCTTCCGGTAGTACTCGTTGAAGAGCGGGGTGCTGCGGAACGCGCCGTCCGGCAGCAGATCGTCGATGCGTTTCGTCGTCGCCGCGCGGTTGCGCCCGTGCTCGCAAACGAGGGGATGGACATCGAAGTAGTGATCGAACACCTCGATCTCGCGCCGCGAGATCGCGCCGGCATGGTCGCTGACCACCGACCGGTGCCCGCCATCGAGGTCGCACGTCGAGAGGGTCGTGAGTTCCGCGCCGATCAGGCGCGGCAGGCATTCGACGCCGCGGCGCGCGAACTCGTCGGCCCCCGTGCATGACGCGCCGATAGCGTGCAACGTGTCGAGCGCGGTGCGCAACTCGCGGCTGGTCAGTTGCTCCATGTCGCCCCCGGCGTGGCCGATGTGGCAGGGAATCGCGTCGGCAACCTACCAACTAGTAGATTACTTGTCAACTAGTAGGTAAATAGGGTGTAATCCGAAGGCAACGCGCCGCCGCAGCGGGGGCGCAACCGACAGGAGGCGGATGGCTCGGGCAGCGAAAGTCAGTGCGGACACGTCGCAGCGGATCCTGGACGTGGCCGAGCGTCTGGTGCAGACGCGCGGGTTCAACGGCTTCAGCTATGCCGACATTGCTGCCGCGCTCGCCGTCACGAAAGCGAGCCTTCACTATCACTTCCCCACCAAGGCCCAGCTCGGCCAGCAGCTGATCGAGCGCTACGAGCGGCGCTTCCTGGACGCCCTCGCCGCGATCGACCATAGCGGCGTCGATGCGCGCGAGAAGCTGCGCCGTTACGCGGCAATCTACACGCATGTCCTGCGCAGCAACCGCATGTGCCTGTGCGGCATGCTGGCCTCCGACTACGCCACGCTGGCGAAGCCCGTGAAGGACGGGGTGAAGCACTTCTTCGACCGCAACGAGGACTGGCTGGTGGCCGTGCTCGAGGAAGGCCGCAGGTCCGGCACCCTGCGCTTCGCCGGGTCGCCCGACGTCGTCGCGCGCGGGATCGTCGGGGCTCTCGAGGGCGCGATGATGCTCGCGCGCTCCTACGGCGAGATCGCGCGCTTCGAGGCCGTCGCCGATCGGCTGATCGCCGAGCTCTAGGCTGCCCGCGTCCGCGCGGCGGGCTGGGGCCGATGCCACGCGGCGTCGATCCGCTTCGCTTCCCGCCGCATCGAGTTCCATCGCCGCGACGAACGTGGCCCGGTACGTAGGGCTACGCATTCCCCGCTTCCCGAGCGCGCCTTACAAATACGCCTACACCGGCAATCAGGGCCGGCCACGCTCAACCGGAGGCGCACCATGGAAAAGGCTGAATGCAAAGATTTCAAGAAGCCCGACGAGATTCGCGAGTTTCCGAAGGGCAGGCTGGAGCTGATAAAGATCGGCGGCGCGACGGTCGGCCGCGCCGTGTTCGAGCCGGGGTGGAAGTGGTCGACGTCGGTCCAGCCGCTCGTCAATACGACGAGCTGCGAGGCGCCTCACTTCCAGTATCACGTCTCGGGTGTCCTGCGAATCCTCATGGATGACGGCGCGGAGTTTGACTGCCGACCAGGCGAGGTTTCTCTCCTCCCCTCGGGTCACGACGCGTGGGTGGTGGGAAACGAGCCGGCAGTGGTCGTCGATTTCCAGGGAATGATCGACTACGCCAAATCCCACGAGGCGCATACCTAAGGAGAGCCACCATGCTCACGCAAGCACCCCTGACGACGATCCTGCCGGTCAAGGACATGGACCGCGCACGCGAGTTCTACCAGAACCGGCTCGGACTCACGCCCGAAGGCGCGCGTCCGGACGGCAAATTCCTGTTCCGCTGCAACGGCGGCGCGACGCTCGCGCTGTTCCCGAAGCCGGAGGGCACCAAGGCCGAGCACACGGCGGTGTCCTTCGTCGTCGACGACATCGTCGCCGAGATCCGCGACCTGAAGGCGCGCGGCGTCAAGTTCCACGACTACGACCTGCCAGGGTTCAAGACCATCGAGCACGTGGCGGTGGTCGGCTCGGACAAGGCAGCGTGGTTCAACGACACCGAGGGCAACATCCTGTGCGTGCACGAGGAGCTTGATCGCGCACAGCCCGCGGCGGGCGCGAGCGCGGCCGCGCGGCCGGGACGCCTCTGCTAGCTGCGGCGGGAGCGCCATGATTAAGCCGCTCGTCTACCACCCCGGGCAGCGTACGGTGCAGGAAGAGGCGGGCACCGTTCGCGTCGCCGATAAGCTCGCCGACTGGGTCGGACCGGTCGCCGACTTCGCGCGCGGAGCCGACCTCGTCGTCCTCGCGTTGCCCGAGAACGGCGCCGGTCTGCGGTTCGCGCTCCTCTCCGGTGCGGCGCCGCTCGTGCGCCTCGCCGACGGTCCGGAGCTCCGCCTCGAGCTGCCGGCCGGGCTCGCGGAGCACGTGCAGACGCCGACGGCGTGCGGCGGGCTCGTGATCAGCCTCGGGCTCGCGCGGCGCGCGCGGGTCAACGGCTTTCTCTACGGGCGCGTCGCGGCGCCCGAGCTGGTGGCATCCGAGGCGTTCACGCTCTGCCGGAAGTACTTCGCGCCGTCGCTCCCGGTGTGCGACGCGCCGCTGCGCGTCGGCCCGGCCGCGCGGACACCGCTCGCGCTCGATCACCCGCTCCTTGCCGACGTGCTGGGGCGGGCCGAGACCGCGTTCCTCGCGACCCTCAGTCCCGACGGGATGCCGGACGTCGCGCATCGCGGCGGCGCGCCCGGCTTCCTCGAGTACGACCCGGCCGCGCGCCGGCTGTGGTGGAGCGAGTACGTCGGCGACGGCGTCTTTAAGAGCGCGGGCAACGTTCGCGCGACCGGGACGATGGCGTTGCTGGCGCTGGATCTCGCGAGCGGCGACGCGGTGTGTCTGTACGGGCGCGGCGACTATTGCAACACCCGCGCCGACCGGGGGCGCGAGGACGCGCTGGTGCAGCACCGCGAGCACCACCCCCAGCAGGGCCTGATGGCCTGCGAGATCGTCCGGGCCGAGCGCCTGCGCGAGGTCCTGCATCCGCGCCGTCGCGTGGACCGCGTGCCGCGCATCACGTCACGCTCCACGGTGCCCGAGCAAAAGCCGCAGTGAGCGGCACCCGTTGCAGGACCCTTCTCACACCCGAAAGGAGTAGCCATGAAATACCGGAACTGCGCAGTCGCGGCTGCGGCTGCCCTCGCCCTGGTGTTCTCGCCTGCGGTGCTCGCGCAGGGCGCGGCGAAGTCTGTGTTCACCCCCGTGGCGGACCTGAAGTGGACCAATGCCGGCGTTCCCGGCGTGGCGAGCGCGGTGGTCAAGGGCGACATGGCGAAGGGCGCGAGCCACTTCTTCCTGAAGTACGGCGCCGGGTTCGTCGCGCCCGTTCACCATCACTCCCCGGACCACTATGTCACGACGGTCACGGGCGACTTGGTCCTCGTCGTGGACGGCAAGGAGCATCGCCTCCCGCCGGGGTCGTACTTCGCCTTTACCGGAAAGGCCAAGCACGCCGCTCGGTGCGAGGGCACCCAGGACTGCGTGATGTTCATCGACGCCCGTGGTCCCTGGGACGTCGTGATGGCGAAGAAGCCGCAAGCCGGGAAGTAGGCGGATCCGCAGCCGGCAGCGCCGGTGCCCGAGCAGGTGCGGCAGGGAGAGGGGCTCGCCCGGGACGGGAATGGATCACAGAGGACGGCCCCTAATACCCACTTCCTCGCGAGTGCAGCGCGTACTCTGGACCCGGGTGGATCGATCGGACCCGGGACAACGAGGAGGACGCACCATGGAATCGCTCGTCGACGTGCTGTTCAGCCTCGGCCAGGTCGCG
>Ga0180104_1000286_pt1 | contig 10447 bp, 7 predicted proteins | sample EasRiv730_16_1Da_FD_121791 | JGI IMG/M metagenome (GOLD analysis project Ga0180104, IMG submission 121791) | Soil microbial communities from meander-bound floodplain in the East River, Colorado, USA - East River metaG ERMLT730_16_1Da | ecosystem: Environmental > Terrestrial > Soil > Floodplain ... | reverse complement strand
TCAGGTCCGCATCCTTTCAGGAGTATTCGAAGGCGTGACCACCGGGACGCCGATCGGCTTGCTGATCGAGAACACCGATCAGCGCTCACGCGACTACGACAAGATCAAGGACCGATTCCGGCCGGGACACGCCGACTACACCTATCAGCAGAAATATGGCCTGCGCGACTACCGCGGGGGCGGTCGGTCGTCCGCGCGCGAGACCGTCATGCGCGTCGCCGCCGGCGCAATTGCCCGCAAGTATCTGCGTGAGCGGCTGGGCGTACGGGTCTACGGCTGGCTCGAGCAGATCGGCTCGCTCAAGCTCGAACCCAAGGATCTGGCGGCAGCCTACGACAACGTCTTCTTCTGTCCCGATCCGGCCCGGCTACCGGAGCTCGAAGCGCTCATCTGGAAGCTGCGCGAGGAGGGCGATTCGATCGGTGCGCGCATCAAGGTGATCGCGACCGGCGTGCCTCCCGGGCTGGGCGAGCCGGTGTTCGGTCGCCTCGATGCGGACATCGCGTCCGCCATGATGGGGATCAACGCGGTGAAGGCCGTCGAGATCGGCGCTGGTTTCGCTTGCGTCGAACAGAAGGGCAGCGGGCACCGCGATGAAATGACGCCGGGAGGCTTTCGCTCCAACCACGCGGGCGGCGTGCTGGGGGGAATCTCATCCGGTCAGGACATCGTCGTCAGCATGGCGTTCAAGCCCACGTCGAGCATCCGGATCCCGGGTGCCACAATCGACCTCGAGGGTCGCGCGATCGAGATCGCCACCACGGGGCGCCATGACCCGTGCGTTGGCCTGCGGGCCACGCCCATTGCCGAGGCAATGCTGGCCCTCGTGCTGATGGATCACTACATGCGACACCGCGCCCAGAACGCCGACGTCGCCTCGAAAACGCCGGTCATTCCCGGTTGAGAGAGTGACTCGCGACGGTTTCCACCTTATCTGCCGCCTTCGATTCGGGTACTGTGGTGGACGGTCCAACAGGAGAGCGGTGGAGTGAGCAGACAGTGGCGTGTCGCCGTCGTAGGCGCGACGGGTTTGGTGGGTGAGACCATGATCCAGGTGCTTGCCGAGCGAAAGTTCCCAGTGAAGGAGCTGTTCCCATTGGCGAGCAGCCGCTCGACGGGCAAGACCGTCGAGTTCGAGGGGCGCCATTATCGGGTGGAGGATCTGGCCAGCTTCGACTTCTCGCGGGCTGACATCGCCTTGTTTTCCGCCGGCAGCGAGATCTCGGCAGAGTACGCGCCGAAGGCAGCTGCTGCCGGCTGCGTCGTGATCGACAACACCTCGCAGTTTCGTTACGAGGCGGATGTGCCGCTGGTCGTGCCGGAGGTCAATCCGCACGCGATCGCGCAGTTCCGCAATCGCAACATCATCGCCAATCCGAACTGCTCGACGATTCAGATGGTCGTCGCGCTCAAGCCGATACACGACGCGGTCGGAATCGAGCGCATCAACGTCGCGACCTACCAGTCCGTGTCTGGCGCCGGCAAGGACGCGGTCGAAGAGCTCGCCGGGCAGACGGCCGCATTGTTGAATGGTCGTCCAATCACGCCACGCGTCATGGCCAAGCAGATCGCCTTCAATTGCGTTCCGCAGATCGACAAGTTCCAGGACAACGGCTACACCAAGGAAGAGATGAAATTGTTCTGGGAGACGCAGAAGATCATGGAGGACGAGAGCATCCTGGTGAACGCCACCACCGTGAGAGTGCCGGTGTTCTTCGGACACTCCGAAGCCGTGCACATCGAGACCCGCCGAAAGATCTCCGCCAAGCAGGCGCGCGAACTGTTAGCCAAGGCTCCGGGCGTCGAGGTGCTGGACGAGCAGCGGCCGGGCGGATACCCCACGGCGGCGACCGAGGCGGCCAACCGTGACGCGGTCTACGTCGGGCGCATTCGTGAGGACATCTCCCACGAGCGCGGCCTTGACCTATGGGTCGTCGCCGACAACGTTCGCAAGGGCGCAGCGACCAATAGTGTGCAGATTGCCGAGATTTTGGTCAGAGACTACATATAAGCTATAGTGCCGGCCGAAATCAGGGGCCATGTGAGCAAAATCACACAAGCTACTGTACCTAGTGGACTTACAGATCCACATGTCGCCCTCCACGGAGCCGTGATGACACGCCTACTGCAGCGCCTTTTCGCTCTATTCGTGCTGCTGAGCCCCGCGACCGCGTTCGCTCTCGGGCTTGGCGATATTCGGCTGCATTCGGGTCTCAATGAGCCGCTCAGCGCCGAGATCGAGCTGGTCTCGGCGGCGCCCGATGAACTGTCATCGCTACGCGCGAGCCTGGCTACCAGCGAGACTTTCACGCGCTACGGGCTCGAGCGAGCGCCGTTCCTCAACAGCATCGAGTTCAAGGTTGGTCGCAGTAGCGACGGCCGCAATATCCTCCAGGTGCGTTCACGCGAGGCAGTCGCCGAGCCATTCCTGAGCTTCCTGGTCGAAGTGAATTGGTCGCGTGGCCGCCTGCTGCGCGAATACACGCTGCTCCTCGATCCCCCCGTGTACATGCCGGGCGCGGAGCAAGCTGAAGCCGCACCAGTCGCGGCGCCACAGGCGGGAGTTTCCGAGACAGAACGAAGCGGCGCCGTGCAACGACCGGTCGAGCCCGAGGCTCAAGTGGCCGAACCGGCTCCGACTGTCAGCCGCACGCCCGAGCCCGCTGCGATCGAAGGATCGAGCTATACGGTGCGCAGCAATGACACGCTGTGGCACATCGCGAACAGCTTGAAGCCGGGCGCCGCATCCGGCATCAATCGCACGATGCTGGCGCTGTATCGGGCCAATCCGGAAGCGTTCGGCGGCAACATCAATCAGCTGCGCGCCGGCGCAATCCTGCGAATCCCCGCGGAAACGGAGTTTGAGAGCATCGCAACCGGCGAAGCCAACGCCGAGGTGCGCCGCCAGTACGCGGAATGGCGAGCGAGCCGCGGTCTTGAAGCCGAAGGCGCTGCACCGAGCGATGCGCGTCTGCGCCTGGTCACACCCGAGCAAGGTGGTGAAGGCGCTGCGCCGGCCACGGCGCCGGGAGCGGAGGCGCAGGCACTGCGTGACCGCGTCGGCCAGCTCGAGTCGCAACTGGAAGAGTCGCGACGGGCGATTGAATTGCGGGACCGGGAGCTGGCACAGCTTCAGCAGCAGCTGGGACAGCAACCCGCGGCTCCGGCGCCCACTCCGGAGCCCACCGCCGAACCAACGCCCGCGCAACCTGAACCCGAGGCACCGACTGCCGCCCCGACGGACACGACCGAAGAACCTGTCGCAGAACCTGCGCCAACCGCCGAACCCGAAGTGGCCGAGCCAGCGCCTGCGCCAACACCCGCGCCGACAACGAAGCCGGCCGGACCCTCGTGGATCGATTGGCTGCTCGAGAACTGGTACTACCCGCTCGCGGCCATCCTGATTCTCGGCGGCATCATTTTCGGCCTGACGCGCCGACGTAACGAACCGGACTTCGCCAGCCTCGGCAACCTCGCAGAGGCGGCGCGCGGCCTGGCGCGAGAGCCGCGGATCGAGCGTGAACCGGTCGCGGCACCGATCCGCACCACCGCCAGGGCGATCGATGACACGTTCCTGGTCGAGGAGAGTGGCGAACGCGCTCAGCCCAGGTTCGCGGCGTCCGCGCCGCAACCGGTCCGTGTCGAGAAGGCCAAGCCGGAGCCGGCACGCCGCACCGCCGACGACACCCTGAGTTCAGAGACGGCAATCAATCTCGATCAGGGCGATCCGCTGGCCGAAGCCGACTTCCACATGGCCTATGGCCTGTACGATCAGGCCGCCGACCTGGTGCGCATTGCCATCGATCGCGAGCCGCAGCGACGCGATCTCAAGCTCAAGCTGCTCGAGATCTTCTTTGTCTGGGGCAACAAGGACGCCTTCCTCCAGTCCGCCCGCCAGCTCGCCGAAACGCGGGGCGAGTCGCCCGCGGGCGAATGGGAAAAGATCGCGATCATGGGGCGGCAGATCAGCCCCGACGATCCGCTCTTTGCGGCGGGCGGCGGCCGACCTGGCGCCGCAGCCTCCGATGTCGATCTCAATCTCGAAGGCGGCGAGAATCGCGTCGATCTCGACCTGCTCGGACCCGCAGAGGGTGAACCGGCGGGTGGCATCGATCTCGATCTCGGACACGCAGCCGGCGAAGACGCGACGGCCGATACCGGCGAGTCCCGGGCGCTGAGAGAAGGCGAGGTGGGTCTTGATTTCGTTCTGGATAGCTCCGGGCGACATCGCGATGCCAGCGCCACGACCCGTGAGATGACCGCACGCACGATGGAGACGCCGACGATCGAAACGGAGACCTACGGCGCGGGAGCCGATTCGCCGACGGTGGAGACACCCGGCTTTCGCGGCCGCGATTCGACCACGATCCGTGAAAAGCTCAATGCCGCGATGCTGCGGGATGCAGTACCCCCCGACCAGACAGCGGAGCTGGCGCTCGACGATCTGGGTCTCGAGCTCGATCAGCTCCCGGATGCCGACGCCGGCTCGCTCTCGGACCTCGAAGAGACCGATCACCCCTCCGACGCGGCCACCATGGTCGCCGGAATGGACGAGAAATCACGGCGCGCACTGGAGGACGCGGAAGCGCATGCCCGGGCGCGCGAGCTGGAGGCGACCAAGCGATCGAGGACGCTCACGGGTGATGAAAAGATCAGCCCGACCGGCACCTGGGTGCTGGATGACAAGACGCTGGCAGCGACGGTAGCGCTGCCCGGTTCGGGCCGGGGCGATTCGTCGTCGACGCAAGACCGTGTGCGCGCGCTCGCGAGTGCTGCGGGACGCGGCGCTAGTGACACGGCCGAGCGCCGGAAACCCGACGTCGAGTCGACCGCCGCGCTCGCCGGGCTCGCAAGCGAAGACATGGATCTCGATCTCGACCGCCTTGAGTCCGCGCTCAAGAGCGACACCGTGAAGCAGCAGCGCAAGGGTTCGTCCGCTGAGGATCGGTTCGCAACGGACGTCTTCGGTGCCAAGGACATGGCGGCGACCGATCTCGATCTCGACGTGGGCGAGGTCAAGCGCGACCGCGATCGAGCGCCGACGGGTACGGCACGCATACCGGCGGAAGAGATGGGGTTGCCGGAGCTCGAGCCTGTCACGATGAGCGAGGTCGGCACCAAGCTCGACCTGGCGCGAGCGTATATGGACATGGGCGATCCGGAAGGCGCACGCAGCATTCTCGAAGAGGTCTTGCAGGAAGGCTCCGCAACCCAAAAGCAGGAAGCTCAGCGGTTGATCGACTCGCTCCCCGGCTGAACGCGCCTCGCCCCAAAACGGCGAGGCCAGCCGGGACGCCACGGCACAGGTCCGGACTGCTCCCATGCCCCCGACCACCCGCTGGGCCGTCGGCCTCGAGTACGACGGCACCGCCTATGCGGGCTGGCAGACCCAGGAAACCGCTTCATCGATCCAGTCGGCGTGCGAACGGGCATTTTCGGTGGTCGCCGATCATCCGGTTGCATTGACCTGTGCCGGGCGAACGGATGCCGGCGTCCATGCGATAGCCCAGGTTGCGCATTTCGACAGCCTGGCGGTCCGAACGGCACGCTCGTGGGTGTTCGGCGCCAACACCCACCTCGCCGCCGACATGAGCGCGCTCTGGGCGGTCGCCGTGCCGGAGCGCTTTCATGCGCGGTATTCGGCTCTGTGGCGCACGTATCGGTACGTGATCCTCAGTCGCAGCACGCGTCCGGCCATCGATCACCATCGCGTTTGCTGGATCCACGCGCCGCTCGACGCTGAGCGCATGGCCGCGGCCGCGGCGGCGCTCATCGGCGAACACGACTTCTCGGCGTTTCGCGCTGCGGAATGCCAATCCCGTACTCCGATCCGTCGGGTCGAGTCAATCGACGTCAGACGCGTCGGCGCGTACGTGACGATCGAGATCCGCGCGAATGCATTCTTGCATCACATGGTGCGCAACATCGCGGGCGTGCTGATTCAGATCGGTAGCGGCGAAGCAGCGGTCGGCTGGGCGAAGGAAGTACTCGAGGGGCGCGATCGGCGGCACGGCGGCGTGACCGCACCGCCCAGCGGGCTCTACCTGGTCGGGGTCAGCTACCCAGCGGAATACGGCCTGCCCGATGGTGCAGCCTCGGGTGCCGGCCGGCCATCGTTTATGATTCAGACATGACCTGGTTCGAAAAGATCATGCCTTCGCGCATCAAGACCGAACGGCGCACGCGCTCCGTCCCCGAAGGCCTGTGGATGAAGTGCCCGGCCTGCGACGCGGTGCTCTACCGCGCCGAGCTCGAACGCAATATTCACGTGTGTCCCAAGTGCGGCCACCACATGCGCGTCGGCGCGCGCGAGCGACTGCTCAAGTTCCTCGATCCAGGCTCGGCCAGCGAACTCGCTTCCGGCCTCGAGCCGGACGACCCGCTGAAGTTTCGTGACAGCAAGCGCTACCGTGATCGCCTGCTCCAGGCGCAGAAGGCCACCGGCGAAAAGGACGCGCTGATCGTGATGGCCGGCACGCTCAAGGGACTTGAGGTCGTCGCCGCCGCGTTCGAGTTCCGCTTCATGGGTGGCTCGATGGGTGCCGTCGTCGGCGAACGTTTCGTGCGCGCGGTCGAGCATTGCCTGGAGCATCGGATGCCGCTGGTGTGCTTCTCCTCGAGCGGCGGAGCGCGCATGCAGGAAGCGCTCTATTCGCTGCTGCAGATGTCGAAGACGAGCGCGGCTCTTGCGCGTCTCGCCCGCGGCGGGCTGCCTTTCATTTCCGTGCTCACCGACCCCACGACGGGCGGCGTTTCGGCGAGCCTCGCGATGCTGGGCGACATCAATATCGGCGAGCCGCACGCGCTCATCGGTTTTGCCGGTCCGCGGGTGATCCAGCAGACGGTGCGCGAGACGCTGCCTGAAGGGTTTCAGCGCAGCGAGTTCCTGCTGGATCACGGCGCACTCGACATGATCGTCGACCGGCGCGATCTGCGCGATCGAATTGCGGCGTTGTTGAGAATGATGCTCTCCAAGCCGCCGGTCACGGAGTGAGCGTGCGAGCGCTCGCTCGGCACCGCGACGCCGGTATCTAGTGCCGTGCGGTTCCCGACGCTGCAGGCCTGGCTCGACTGGCAGGAGCGCCTCCATCCGCGCTCCATCGACCTCGGCCTCGAGCGCGTGCGCGACGTCGCCGACCGGCTGGGAGTGCGCAAGTTCGAGTGCCCGGTCATCACGATCGGCGGCACCAATGGCAAGGGCTCGTGCGTCGCACTCCTGGAGGCAATGCTCACTTCGGGCGGCCATCGCGTAGCGGCCTTTACCTCGCCACATCTCGTCCGCTACACCGAGCGCATCCGGCTGGCCGGCCGATCCGCAACCGATGCCGAGTTGATGGACGCGTTCGAGCGCATCGATCAGGCGCGCGCCGGCTCGAGCCTGACGTTCTTCGAGTTCAATACGCTGGCGGCGCTCCTGCTCTTTCAACGGGATCGTTTCGATGCCGTGGTTCTGGAAGTGGGCCTCGGCGGAAGGCTCGATGCAGTGAACCTGATCGATGCGGATGTCGCCGTCTTGAGCTCGGTCAGCCTTGATCACACGGACTGGCTGGGAACGACGCTCGCCGAGATCGGGCGCGAAAAGGCCGGAATCTTCCGTGCGGGCCGCCCAGCAGTGCTCGGCAGCGATGCGATGCTGGCAACCGTCGTCGAAACGGCGCAGGCACTCGGGGCACTCCTGCGCGTGCCCGGTCGTGACTACTGCCACGTGGTGCGTGGTTCCAGTTGGGATTGGAACGGCAGCGAAGCCCGATTCGTCGGCCTGCCGTTGCCGGCATTGGCCGGACGACAACAAGTGGCGAACGCCGCGACGGTGCTCGCGGCGCTGGCCGAGCTGCGCGCGAGATTGCCCCTGTCATTCGAACAGATTGCCGATGGGCTCCGTCAGGTGCGCCTGCACGGCCGCTTTGAAGTGATCGCGGGCGACCCCGAGTGGATATTGGACGTCGCACACAACCCCGATGCCGCCCGGCTTCTCGCACTCAACCTGCGCGATCGCCCCCGCGCCGGCGCCACGCACGCGATCGTCGGCATCCTGGGTGACAAGGACGCGCCGGGCGTGATCACGCCGATGCTGCCCGAAGTCGATCACTGGATCGCCGTGAGTCTTCCCGGGTCGCGTGGCGGCACGGCCAGGGAGCTCAAACAGCGCTGTGGCGAAATCGCAAACGATTGGATCGAGGCCACGGGCGTCGTCGAGGCATGCGAGCATGCGGCGCGGATCGCGGCTCGGCAGGATCGCATCGTGGTCTTCGGATCGTTTCACACTGTGGGGCCGGCACTTGAATGGCTGGCCCGGACGGCGAGTTCTGCCGCTATACTCGCGCGGCCCCAAAGCGGATAACTTGAATGGAGACGCGCGTCAAAGAGCGACTGGTCGGCGCCGTCATCTTGGTCGCGCTGATCGTGGCCCTCGTGCCCGAGATTCTTTCGGGGCCGCGCCGCGCAACGACCGCCGGTGGATCGGTGGACGCAGAGCAACCGCTGCGCACCTATACGATCGACCTGGAGGAGCAGGGCTTCCCGCCCAATCGATCCGAGTCCGAGCCGCAGGAACCGGCCGAGGAGGCCGCTTCGCCAACGACGCCGGAGAGTTCCGCGCCGACACGCACCAAACTGGCCGTTTCCGCCACACCGGACAGCACCCGAACTGCTTCGCGCCCGCCCACTGCCCGCGAGTCCGCCGGCGCGACGGGCTGGGCGGTTCAACTCGGCAGTTTCTCCAATGCCGAGAATGCAGAACGCCTGGCAGCCGAGCTGCGGAAGCGAGGCTACAAGGCCTTTGTCTCGCGGTTCGAATCGGTCGGTCAGCCGCGCTCGCGCGTGCGCGTCGGCCCGGAGCAGGAACGGGCCCGCGCTGAGCAGCTGGCCGAGCGATTGAGACGTGAAGGGCGCCAGGCGACAGTGGTTGCCCATCCTTGAGAGGTGCCGTGTCGCGGGTTCGCCGGTTTCGGCGCTCTGAATAATCTGCGACCTGTTCGAATGAAGTCGCTGAGAAACTACTGAGACCCTCGAACCCGCGACGCGGCACCTTTCACTCGATTCCGCTAGAATGCGCCCCGCCTTGAATCCCGAAGGACCTGCAACCCCGGCATGAACGGCGCGGACTGGATCATCATCGCAGTGGTGTCGATTTCGTGCGCCATCGGCGTGTGGCGCGGATTCTTGCGCGAGGCGATCTCGCTGGCGACCTGGGTCATCGGTCTGTGGCTCGCCTGGACGTTTTCTTCCGCGGTCGAGCCGATGTTGGGCGGACTGCTGTCGGGGCCCGACGTCAAGGTTTGGGTGGCGCGCCTCATCATCCTGGTGCTGGTGGTGCTGGCGGGCAATCTCGTCGGTTTCATCGTCACCAAGGCCGTGCGCTACTCACCCTTCGGTGCCGCCGATCGGGTGCTTGGGCTGCTGTTCGGGCTTCTGCGTGGCGCGCTGTTGGTCGGCATCGGTGTGATCCTGGGCGAGCTCGTGGAACTCGACGGCGAATCCTGGTGGAAGGAATCGGCGGTCCTGCCTTACACCGAGTTCCTCGGCGACTGGGTCCGCGCGCTGGTCAATGAAGTGGATATCGACGCAGGCTTGAACGGTCTGTCGGGAGAAACCTGAATCATGTGTGGAATCGTCGGCATCGTCGGCACCTCATCGGTGAATCAGGAGATCTACGACGCGCTGACCGTGCTCCAACACAGGGGCCAGGATGCCGCGGGCATCATGACGTCTGCCGAGGGTGAGCTGTTCCAGCGCAAGGGCAGCGGACTGGTGCGCGACGTGTTCCAGCAGCGTCACATGATGCAGCTGAAGGGCAATATCGGCATCGGTCACGTCCGCTATCCGACGGCGGGCAATGAAAGCGCGTCCGAAGCCCAGCCCTTTTACGTGAACGCGCCCTACGGCATATGCCTCGGTCATAACGGCAACCTGACCAACGCGGGCGAGCTGGCAGAGGTCTTGATCCGCGAGGACCGGCGCCACCTCAACACCGATTCCGATTCGGAAGTTCTGCTGAACGTATTCGCCTCCGAGCTGCAACGCGTGGGCACGCCACGTGTGACTGCGGCCGACGTATTCGCCGCGCTGAGCGCGGTCTATCGACGCTGCCGGGGCGGTTACGCGGTCGTGGCGATGATTATCAGCCACGGCATCCTGGGCTTCCGCGACCCGCACGGCATCCGCCCGCTCGTCCTCGGAAGGCGGGAAAGCAGCAGGGGCCCCGAGTACATGCTGGCGTCCGAGAGCGTTGCGCTCGACATGCTGGGCTTCGAGCTGGTCCGCGACGTGGCCCCGGGCGAGGGCGTGTTCATCGACGAGCAGGGCCGCGTGTATACGCAGCAATGCGTCGCCGGCGTGCGCCATACGCCGTGCATCTTCGAGTACGTCTACTTCGCCCGGCCCGATTCGATCATCGACAACATCTCGGTGTACAAGTCGCGGCTCAGAATGGGAGAGCGCCTGGCGG
>Ga0180104_1000285_pt1 | contig 10462 bp, 6 predicted proteins | sample EasRiv730_16_1Da_FD_121791 | JGI IMG/M metagenome (GOLD analysis project Ga0180104, IMG submission 121791) | Soil microbial communities from meander-bound floodplain in the East River, Colorado, USA - East River metaG ERMLT730_16_1Da | ecosystem: Environmental > Terrestrial > Soil > Floodplain ... | reverse complement strand
TCCTCCGAGCGGTTGCAGCGTCTGGATGCAGCGATGCGGCGGCATGTGGATGGCAAGGAGTTCCCCGGCATCGTCACGCTCGCCGCGCGTCACGGCAAGATCGTGCACTCGAGCGCGTACGGGGTCGCAGATCTCGCGAGCGGCAAGCCGCTGCGCCAGGACGCGATCTTCCGCATCTACTCCATGACCAAGCCCATCACCGGCGTCGCGATGATGATCCTCTTCGAAGAGGGCAGGTGGCTCCCTGACGATCCGATCGCCAAGTACATCCCGGAGTTCGCGGACCTCAAGGTCTTTGCCGGACTCGACGCGAACGGCCAGCCGATTCTGGAAGCGCCGGCGCATCCGCCCACGATGCTCGAGTTGCTTACGCACACCGCCGGTTTCACCTATGGCGTTTTCGGAAACAGCTGGGTGGACCAGCAGTACGACAATCTCGATGTCTTGTCGCGCGCGACGCTCATTTTCGAAACGCGCGACCTCAGGGAGATGATCGACCGGCTGGCGAAGATTCCCCTCCAATATCAGCCGGGCACGCGATGGGAATACAGCGTGGCGGCCGACATCCAGGCGTACATCGTCGAGAAATTGTCGGGCAAGCCTTTTCCGGCCTTTCTGCGCGAGCGGGTCTTCGTGCCGCTCGGGATGACGGATACCGGCTACTTCATCCCGGCGAACAAGCTCGGGCGACTTGCATCGCTCTACCAGGTGGATCCGGCCAGCGGCCAACTTGTCATCCGCGATCAGCCCGAGGATCCGGCGAATCCGCCGACGATGACGCCGGGTGGCATCGGGCTCTACTCGACGGCAATGGATTTCCTGCGCTTCACGCAGATGCTGCTCAATGAAGGTGAGCTCGACGGCGTACGGATCCTGGCACCGCGCAGCGTGCAGTTGATGCGGACAAATCACTTGTCCGATCGCCTGTTGAACGGCGGCTTTGGGGGCGGGCCCACGCGCCTCACTCCAAGCTACGGCTTTGGCTACGACTTCGGCGTGTACCTCGATCCGCTACTTCTCGGCAGCCCGACGGGCAAGGAAACGTATCACTGGGGCGGCATCGCGGGAACATGGTTCTGGATCGACCCGGAGTTCGACGTCGTGTTTGTGGGCATGACACAGCGCTGGGCGGGCCCGAACTACCCCAATCTGCCGGATATCGCGCACGCAACGTTTTATCAGGCTCTCATTGAACCGGAGAAATGACGATGCCCCTCACCCCAACCCTCTCCCCAAAGGGGAGAGGGGGCAGATCCGGTTCCCTCGCCCGCTTGCGGGAGAGGGTTAGGGTGAGGGTCCAGCCATGACGTCCGCGTTTCTGCTCGAGCTTTCTGCCGAAGAGGCGATCCGGCGCATCGCCAGAGGCGAGCTGCACGCCGAGGAGTACGCATCGCATCTGTTGGCGCGCTATCGCGAGGTCAAGTCGCTGAATGCCGTCACCTGGATCGATGACGCGCGCGTGCTCGAGGAGGCACGTACCATCGATCGCCGGCGCGCAAAGGGGGAGCGGCCGGGGCCGCTCGCGGGGCTGCCCGTCATCGTCAAGGACAACATCGATGTCGCGGGCACGCCATCGGCCGCCGCGACGCTCACTCTCAGGGACAACTTTGCCAAGACGAGCGCGCCAATCGTGCGCCGCCTTTTCAACTGCGGTGCCATTTTCTTCGCCAAGGCCAACATGCACGAGCTTGCGGGCGGTGGGACCTCGACCAACCCGAGCTTCGGCGCCGTCCGCAATCCTTATGACCTCAAGCGCGTCCCCGGCGGTTCGAGTGGCGGCACAGCCGCGGCACTGGCCGCGCATATGGTGCCCGCGGGACTGGGGAGTGACACCGCGGGATCAGTCCGCATCCCGTCCGCGTTGAGCGGCACTGCTGCGTTGCGCCCAACGATCCTGCCGCAAAAGCTCTATGCGGATGCGGGTGTAGTGCCGTTGGCGCTCGATCTCGACACGATCGGTCCGATGGCGCGCACGATCGCCGATGTGGCGCTGCTTCACGCCGCGATCACGGCGACTCCCATTCCCACGGTGTTGAATCTGCGTGGCCTGCGAATCGGAGTGCCTCGCCGGCCGTACTGGGAGGACCTCGAGCCCGAAGTCGAGCGCGTCATGACGCAAGCGCTCGAAAAGCTGCGCGTAGCTGGCGTCGTGTTCGTCGATATCGATACGGAGAGCTACAACCCGCTGGCAAGCGAGGTGTATCGCACGCTGGTGATGCACGGAATTAAAAACGATCTCGCGCCCTACCTTGCCGGCATCAGCCAGCGAGTGACGATCGAGCAAGTCGTGGCGGGCATAGCGAGCAAGGACACGAAGACACTGTTCGAATCGGCACGTGACCTCGATATTTCTGCAGCGGAAATACACCAGGCGCGGACTGCGTCACGGCAGCGAATTGGGAGTGCGTATCAGGAATTGTTCCGCGAGCATCAGCTGGCCGCGATCATGTTTCCGACGGTGCCCATGGTCGCGCCCTTCATCAGGGAAGGCGGCGATCTGCGCAACGACGAGATCGAGATCAACGGCAGGATGCGGAACAAGAACTTGATGCTTCTCCGCAACACGCACGTGACCGGTGCACTGGGTGTGCCCGGCATCAGCCTTCCCGCGGGACTGAGCAAACAGGGGTTGCCCGTCGGACTCGAGCTCGACGGCCTCACCGGCCGCGACAGCGAGTTGCTCAGCCTCGGCATCGCGGTCGAGAACGTGCTCGGGCCGCTCCCACCACCCGCACTCTAACTCCCTCTCCCGCTTGCGGGAGAGGGTTGGGGTGAGGGTCCTCGCTCTTCCCCCTCTCCCGCTTGCGGGAGAGGGTTGGGGTGAGGGTCCTTGCTCTTCCCCCTCTCCCGCTTGCGGGAGAGGGTTGGGGTGAGGGCGCCTTTCTCTGCGGATCCGCCACAAACACTCATTACTCTCAAACTCCGACGTCGCTTACGTTGACAGCCTCAATGACTGTCAGCCCGGTCAATCTTGGTCGCGCACGGCGATTGCGGAGGAACAGCACGGACGCCGAGCAAAGACTATGGCGTCTGCTGCGCTCGCGTCGCTTCAATGGATTCAAGATTCGCCGTCAGCATATCCTGGGGGTGTTCATCGTCGACTTCGTATGCCTGGAGAAAAAGATCGTTATCGAGCTCGATGGTGGGCAGCACGCGACCGCCGTAGAGGCAGATGCGATGCGCACGCGCTACGTGCAGGCTCGCGGGTTTCGAGTGATTCGATTCTGGAATAACGAGGTTCTTGAGAATATGGGAGGAGTGTGGGAAGCGATCGCGAAGGAGTTAAAGATACCCCTCACCCCAACCCTCTCCCCGAGGGGGAGAGGGGGAAGAGCACCCCTCACCCCAACCCTCTCCCCAAAGGGGAGAGTGGGAAGACGCTCACTCCCTCTCCCGCTTGCGGGAGAGGGCCGGGGTGAGGGTCCTTCTAGAACAGGCCGGTGATCTTGCCGTCGTCGGTGACGTCGATCGAGTTGGCGGACGGCACCTTGGGAAGGCCGGGCATCGTCATGATGTCGCCGCAGATCATCACGACGAATTCGGCGCCGGCGGCAAGGCGCACCTCGCGGATGTTGACGACGTGACCGCTCGGCGCGCCTCGCAGGCGCGGATCGGTCGAGAAGGAGTACTGCGTCTTCGCCACGCAAACCGGGTAGTGACCGTAGCCGGAATCCTGTAACTGCTTGATTCGCGCGCGGACCTTGCTGTCCGCGGTGATCTCGGACGCGCCATAGATGCGCACCGCGATCGTCTTCATCTTCTCCCACAGCGTCATGCTGTCGTCGTACAGCAACTTGAAGTAATTCGGATGCTCGCAGAGCGACACGACTTCCTTCGCGACGTTCACCGCACCCTTGCCGCCCTCTGCATAGTGACGCGCGACGATTACGTTGACGCCGTGATGCGTGCCGCGTTCGGTCAACCACTGCAGCTCGGCCTCGGTGTCCTCGGCGCGATGATTGATCGCGACCAGGCAGGGCAGTCCGAACACGTCGCGCACGTTGTCGATGTGGCGATCGAGATTGGCGATGCCCTTCTGCAGCGCCGCCAGGTTCTCCTTTCCAAGATCCGGCACCTCGACGCCGCCGTGATACTTGATCGCGCGCACCGTCGCGACGATTACTGCGGCCGCCGGCTTCAGGCCCGCCTTGCGACACTTGATGTCGACGAACTTTTCCGCACCGAGATCCGCGCCGAAGCCTGCCTCGGTCACGACGTAATCGGCCAGCTTGAGCGCGGACCGTGTCGCCATCACGGAATTGCAGCCGTGCGCGATATTGCCGAATGGCCCACCATGGATGAACGCCGGATTGTTCTCGAGCGTCTGCACCAGATTGGGCGCCAGCGCATCCTTCAGGAGCGCCGCCATGGCGCCTTGCGCCTTGATCTCGCGCGCGAGGATTGGTTTCTGATCGCGCGTGCAGCCGACGACGATCTTGCCGAGACGCTCCTTCAGATCCCTGAGGCTGGTGGCGAGACAAAGGATCGCCATCACCTCGGACGCCACGACGATATCGAAACCGTCCTGACGTGGAAAACCATTCGCCGGTCCGCCGAGCCCGACCGTGACCTCGCGTAATGCCCGATCATTGATATCGAGCACGCGGCGCCACGTGACGCGGCGGACATCGAAGTCCGCCTCGTTGCCGTGGTGAATATGGTTGTCGATCAACGACGCCAGCAGATTGTTCGCCAGCGCGATCGCCGAGAAGTCGCCGGTAAAGTGCAGATTGATGTCCTCCATCGGCACAACCTGCGCGTAGCCGCCACCCGCTGCGCCGCCTTTCATGCCGAATACCGGGCCGAGGGCTGGCTCGCGCAGACAGAGGATCGTCTTCTTGCCGATGCGATTGAGCGCATCGCCCAGTCCCACTGTCATGGTGGTCTTGCCTTCACCTGCGGGAGTGGGCGAGATCGCGGTGACCAGCACCAGCTTGCCGTCGCGGTGTCCGTCCAGGTGCATGCAGTAGTCGAGCGACACTTTGGCCTTGTAACGGCCGTACGGGTGCAATTGCCCCTCGGGAATTCCCAACCGCTCCATCGCGAGTGGGATGATGGGCTTCATCTTCGCGTGTTGGGCGATCTCGATGTTGCTGAGTGGGACGCCGCTGCTCTTGGACGCTGGCATGTTCAACCTGTCTCCCGAATCTGAATCGAAGGCGCTAGGATGCCTGTAACGCGTTGCAGCCGCCATAAGAAGCGCGAGGGGGGTAGCACATGGCGATGATCACCGGCGGCGAATTGCTCGTCCGCACGCTGGTTCGGGCTGGCGTCCGGAACGCTTTCGGACTTCACGGCGCACACCTCGAGACGCTCTTTCAGTCGTGCGCAACCCACGACATCCGCATCATCGACATGCGAACCGAGGTGGCCGCAGGCCACGCCGCAGAAGGCTACGCGCGCTCGGCGCGCACCCTCGGGGTGGCGATGGTGACCGCGGGCCCCGGATTCACCAACGCCATCACCTCGATCGCGAATGCTTTCCTCGATCGCACGCCGGTGCTCTACCTCGCCGGTTCGGCGGCGCTGCGCGATGCGGAGACCAACACGCTCCAGGCCGGGATCGACCAGGTGGCAATTGCACGGCCGATCACGAGGTGGGCGCATCAGATCACGACAATCGGTGAAATCCCACGCCTCGTCGCGCACGCGATCCGTATTGCTACTTCAGGTGCCCGTGGTCCGGTGCTGCTCGACCTGCCGATGGACGTCCTGATCTCGATGATCGATGAAGACATCGCGAGAATTCCCGGGACTATTGCGATCGACTCACCGCCCGCGCCAAACGCCCTCGCCATCGAACAGGCGATCCGTTTACTGGCGAATGCCAGACGGCCCATCGTCATGGCCGGCGCGGGCGCGTACTGGTCGGATTCGAGTGAGGAGTTACGCCGTTTCGTCGAGGCGACCGGTGTTCCGGTGTACTCGGATTTCCAGGCGCATGGACTGTTCCCGAGCAATCATCGGCTTTACGGCGGCACGTTTCACAAGCTTGCCGATCTTGCCGTCGCGGAAGATCGCCCCGACGTCGTGCTTGCGCTCGGCGTGCGATTCGGCCTGTTCACGCTGGGACGCAGCGAGCGGCTGGTTCCGGCGCGCGCAAAGATCATCCATGTCGAGATCGACCCGGCAGAAATTGGCCGCTTGAAAGACGTCGCGGTGCCCATAGTTGCCGACAGTCGCGAGACCTTGCGCGCACTCAATGTGGCTGCCTCGGCGATTCGCTGGCCCGAACTGAGCGGCTGGCAGACCACGATTCGCAATGCGCGCGCCGTCCATCACCAACGACTCAGCGCACTTCTTCTCCCTCTCCCGCATGCGGGAGAGGGCCGGGGTGAGGGTCCACTCCCTCTCCCGCATGCGGGAGAGGGCCGGGGTGAGGGTCCCTCGCTCCGAATTCATCCCTACCACGCGGTCAGCACGGTCATCGACTGTATCGACGACGACACGATCGTCATCGGCGATGGAGCGGAGTCCTATCACTGGTTGAACGAAGTGATCCGCCAGAACCGCCCCGGCAGTTACATCACGCATGGCTTTCTGGGCGCGGTGGGCTTCGGTTTGGGCCTTGCGATCGGCGCCCAGGTCGCTCATCCGAAGCGGCGCGTGCTGTGCGTCGCGGGCGATGGGGCAATCGGCTTCACGCTGGCCGAGTTCGATACGCTCGTACGGCATCAGCTGCCCGTGGTGGTCGTCGTCATGAATAACCGCAGCTGGGCCGCATCACAGCACTTCCAGGAGATCGTTTCGGGCGCCGATCACGTCACCGGCACTCGACTCGGGCACGCCCGCTACGCCGATGCGGCGGCGGCATTCGGCTGTCACGCTCAGCGCGTCACGGATATCGGCGAACTGGCTCCGGCGATCAAGGCCGCGCTGGCAAGCGGCAAGCCAGCCTGCCTCGATGTCGCAATCGACGTGGCGCCGATCCCACCCGAGATTGAATTGCTCATGTCCCGTCAGTGACAATGCGCACCCCGCTCCACTCCCTCTCCCGCGTGCGGGAGAGGGTGGGGGTGAGGGCAACTCCCTCTCCCGCTTGCGGGAGAGGGTGGGGGTGAGGGCTCTTCTCTCCACGAGGAACAACACGCATGGCCATTTCGATGTACGACATTTCCGTCAAGACCTTCATTCGCATGCTCACCAACATGTCCGGCTTCATCGATAAGGCCGAGGCCTTCGCGGAAGCGAAGAAGTTCGACAGCAAGGTGCTGGTCGATGCGCGGCTCGCGCCCGACATGCTGCCGTTCGCGTCGCAGATCCGCATCGCGTGCGATTTCGCCAAGGGCTGCACGGCTCGCCTTGCGGGAATCGAGCCGCCGAAGCACGAGGACAACGAAACGACCCTGGCTGAGCTCAAGGCGCGGGTCGGCAAAGCGCTCGACTTCATCCGCTCGGTGAGAGCAGAGCAGATCGCCGGATCTGAAAATCGCGACATCACTCACGAGATGCGGGTGATGACGCTCAACATGAAGGGCCTGCCGTACGTCACCAATTTCGTGTTGCCGAACGTCTATTTCCACGTGACGACGGCCTACAACATCCTGCGCCACAACGGCGTCGATCTGGGCAAGCGCGATTTTGTTGGTCCGCCCGACGCGTAAGAGCCCCTCACCCCAACCCTCTCCCCAACCCTCATTCGAGCGCAGCTCCGATGTCGCGCGCGTGCGCTTGTTTGAGCGCCACGCATAGTTCGATGCTTTCCAGAGCGCGCGCGCGCTCCAGCTCACCCATGCCAAGCCTGCGGACTTCCGGCGCCAGGAATTCCTCGACGCTTGCGCGGTGCTTCGAATCGCAGAAACTGGCCGGCGATTCGAAAGTGTAGGGGCGCGCGAAACCGGGCAAGCGCTTCATGATCGCCTCGAAATTCTCGCGATACCACGACCATGCCCCGTCGCGGGCCGCCGGTGACTCGAATTGGCCACCGCTGATCGAAAACAACTCATTCAGCCGGGTGCGATCATCGAGTGCGAAGGCGCGTGCGCGGGCAGCGACGTCGGGATCCTCTGCTCCGCCGAGGGCCTGCGCCGCATGCTGTCGCCACAGACCGTCTTCACTCTCCCAAGCCCGGCGCATGAGCTCATCGGCAAACGGCTTGCCGTCTTCCTGCACGGCCACCAACCATGCCGCATCCCGGAAGCCGGTGTCGAGCGCATCGGGTTGATCGAGCGAGTCACGTGCCGCTCGCGCCAGCACGTGACGAACCTCCGGGTCCCTGGCCTCGATTGCGACGAGCGTCAGCAGCGTCCGGCGGAGCAGACGCTCTTCCGCCGGCTGATTCGCATATGCGTTCGCCTGCGGATTGAATCCAATGGCCTGCAGGCGGGGCTTGTAGATGTCTGTCATTTTGTGGTGCAGGGCCACACGTTGCGGGTCATCGAGAACGCGGTTGCCCAGATCGGCCAGCTCGAATCCGAGTGTCGTGGCGACCTGGCGCACTGGATGCTGCGACAACGAATGCGCCGCGGCGATGAGCTGATCGAGCGGTAGGTTGCCCGATCTGAAGCTCGCGGCGAGGCTGTCGGCCAGCGCAAGACCCTCGCCCTCCGACAACGCATTGACGTTGGCGAGCAGGGCGGCGAATGCCGAGGACTCGAGTGAAAAGCGGTAGTAACCCGCGCCGCCCGCATTCGGCATGATCGCGACCGGCTTCACATCCGCCGGCAGTTCGATCGACGCCTTCGGGCCCGACATCAAGGTACAGATCTTCTGCGACCCCGCATCGCCGAGGACTGTCGCGCAGAAGGGAATTTTCCACAGTGCTCCCGGCGCGATGGTTGATCCAACGGGCCGATAGCGCGATTGCGCAAGCTCCAGGTGCTTGCCATCCGCAGTGCGGCGTACGGCGACTAGGGGCACGCCGGGTTGTTCGACAAATGATCGGAACGCCTCGACCACCGCGGGCTGATTCGCCGCCTGTGCCAGAGCCGCGAAAAAGTCCTCCGCATTGGCATTCCCGTGCGGATGCGCGCGCAAATGCTGCTGCACACCACGGCGGAAGACGTCCTCGCCAAGATAGGACTCCATCATGGCGAGCACGCCGGCGCCCTTGTTGTAGGTGATCGAATCAAACGTGCTCGCGATGCGCGTATTGTCGTCGACCGCCCCACGGATCGGCCGCCCGGCGCGTTGCGAATCGACATTCATCGCCGCCAGGGAAGCGATCGTCATGCTGGCCCGCACGCCGAGGTCCGGGCGCCAGGCGTGCGCGATCTTGATGCCACACCATTCGGCAAATGCTTCGTTGAGCCAGATATCGTCCCACCACGAGGGCGTCACGAAATCGCCGAACCACTGGTGAGCGATCTCGTGCGAAGTGAGCACGCCGAACGTGCGGATCTGCTGCAAAGGGGCGTCCGGCGCGAGCAGGAGCAGGTTTTCGTTGAAGAGAATGGCCCCGGCGTTTTCCATCGCGCCGCCCATCTGTGTGGACGCGATCAGGTCGAGCTTCTGGTATGGGTAGGGAATGCCGAAATATTCCTCGAGCTGCCGCATGATCCGCGGTGTCTCGCTCAAGGCGAAGGCCAGGTTCGGTCCCTGGCCACGCGGCGCAATGCCCCGCAATGGAACCGCGACGTTGCGAATCGAGTTCGGCGGGAGCGAAGGCGCCCCGACGACATCGAGTGGCCCCACGGCCAGCGCGATCAGGTACGTGGGAAGCGGCAATGTCGGTGCGAATATGTGCCGCACGCGGCCATCGGGCAGCGTCGTCATCGAGGCGATCGGCGCGTTGCCGATGACCTTGTTGCCGTCTGGTGCGACGACGGTCACCGCAAACGGAGTCTTGAATCGCGGCTCATCGAAGCCGGGAAATGCACGCCGCGCATCGATCGGCTGCATCTGCGAGAACACGTACCAGTCCTCGCCCACCTGCTCGCGAAAGAAGCCCTCCGCGCCGGTGCCGAAGGGTACCGTATAGCGCAAGCGCAGCGTCGCCGGCCCCGCCGGTGCGATCTCGTCGAGGTCGAGACGCGCGACACCTGTGATCGGATCGACTTGTGTGTATCGCGCTGGTCGCGAGGTCCCCGCGATGTCGAGCGCCGCCTCCGCGACCGTCAGTCCGTTGCCGTGGAGCCAGATCTGCTTTGTGGCCTCATTGATGCGGACCTCGATCGCGACTTCGCCGGCAAATTCCGTCTTGACCGGATCGATGTCCAGCGTGAGGGAGTAGCGCTCCGGCGTCACCGTCGTGGGCAATTTTCCGCGCGGGAAGCCCTCATCCGCCGTTGCGGTCGCGACGACGCCTGCGAGCAGCAGCGCAAATGTCAGGCCCGCCACCTGACTTAAGGCCGAACTCGCCACGGAGGGTGAACGCTAGCGGGGTAGGACGACGTTCCAGCTGGCGCCGACGTTGCCGACGCGGGCCGGATCCGGCCACCGTCGTTTCTGCTCGCCGCGCACCTGGGCGACCGTCAGCTGGGTGCTGGCGGCGATGATGCTGACCAGCGGGTGATCCGGACTG
>Ga0180104_1000284_pt1 | contig 10467 bp, 10 predicted proteins | sample EasRiv730_16_1Da_FD_121791 | JGI IMG/M metagenome (GOLD analysis project Ga0180104, IMG submission 121791) | Soil microbial communities from meander-bound floodplain in the East River, Colorado, USA - East River metaG ERMLT730_16_1Da | ecosystem: Environmental > Terrestrial > Soil > Floodplain ... | reverse complement strand
GGCGGCGTCGGAGAGCGACGCCCCGAACCCGATGGTGAGCGCGCCATCGAGCGGGAAGTCCTGAGTGTGGGTCACGACGCGGGTCCGGAAGTCCCCGCCGATCAGGAAAGCCGTGTTGTCGCTGCCATCGGCATCCCAGAACCCGGCACGAAGGCCGAAGTCGTTGGCGCCGGAGCCCATGCGGTAGAAGCCTTCGAGGGCGACGCCGGACCCCGGGTCGGAAAACGAGACCCCGAGTTCGGATTTTGTGAAGGCCCGGTACGGCGCCTGGAATACCGGCGTGCCGGTTTCCTGGGCGGCGGCGGGAAGGGCGAGGGTGAGACCCGCGAGGGCTGCCAGCAGGCTACGATGCATGCGTATCTCCTTGAACGTGTTCGGCGACGACGCGCACCACATTGCCCACGACCTGCAGGAAGCCGCCCCGGACGGTGAAGCGGCGCTCCACCGCTCCCTGGCGGATGATCAGATCCCCCTGTCCCAGGAGCGTCATGAACGGGGCGTGGCGAGGCAAGATACCGACTTTCCCATCGTAAGCGGGAGCCGTGACCGCGTCGGCGTCCCCCTCGAACATGGACGCCTCGGGTGAAATCACCGTGACGCGCATCACGCGGTCGCCAGCTTCCGGGCCTTCTCGACGGCCTCTTCGATGCCGCCGACCATGTAGAAGGCCTGCTCGGGAAGGTGGTCGAACTCGCCGGCGAGCACGCGCTCGAAGCTCGCGATGGTGTCCTCGAGCTTCACATACTTGCCCGCGAAGCCGGTGAATTGCTCAGCGACGAAAAAGGGCTGCGACAGGAACCGCTGGAGCCGCCGGGCACGGGCCACGACCAGCTTGTCCTCCTCGGAGAGTTCGTCCATGCCGAGGATCGCGATAATGTCCTGGAGCGCCTTGTAGCGCTGCAGGGTGCGCTGCACGCCAATGGCGACATTGTAATGCCGCTCGCCCAGGTACTGCGGCGCGAGGATCCGGCTGGAGCTGTCGAGCGGGTCCACCGCGGGGTAGATGCCCAGCTCGGCGATCGAGCGCGAGAGCACCACCTGCGCGTCGAGGTGCGCGAAGGCCGTGGCCGGCGCGGGGTCGGTCAGGTCGTCCGCGGGGACGTAAATCGCCTGCACCGAGGTGATGGAACCCTTGGTGGTCGACGTGATCCGCTCCTGGAGGTCGCCCATCTCGGTGGCGAGGGTCGGCTGGTAGCCCACCGCGCTGGGCATCCGGCCCAGCAGCGCCGAGACCTCCGAACCGGCCTGCGTGAAGCGGAAGATATTGTCGATGAAGAGCAGCACGTCCTGGTTCTGGACGTCGCGGAAGTACTCGGCGATCGTGAGGCCGGTCAGCCCCACGCGGAGGCGGGCGCCTGGCGGCTCGTTCATCTGGCCGTAGATGAGGGCCGTGGACTTGATGACGCCGCTCTCGGACATCTCGAGGTAGAGGTCGTTGCCCTCACGGGTGCGCTCGCCCACGCCGCAGAAGACCGACTTGCCGCCGTGGCCCTTCTGCACGTTGTTGATGAGCTCCATGATGATGACCGTCTTGCCGACGCCGGCGCCGCCGAAGAGGCCGATCTTGCCACCCTTCACGAACGGCGAGATCAGGTCGATGACCTTGATGCCGGTCTCGAAGACCGTCGTCTTGGGCTCGAGGTCGGTGAACTTCGGGGTCTCCCGGTGGATCGGCCAGCGCTCGGTGCCCGCGGGGATCGGCGCGCCGCCGTCCACCGGCTCCCCCAGCACATTGAGGATCCGCCCGAGGGCCACATCGCCGACCGGCGCCGTAATCGGCCCGCCGGTGTCCACCACGGTCATCCCCCGCACCACCCCGTCGGTCGTGCTCATCGCGACCGCGCGCACCTGGTTCTGGCCGATGTGCTGCTGCACCTCGGCCACCAGGCGGACCGGGATGGAGCCGGTCGAGTCCTCGAGGACGAGCGCGTTATAGATCTCCGGGAGGTCGCCGGGCTCGAATTCCACATCGAGCACGGGGCCGATGACCTGGACGACCTTGCCGGTATGCTGCGTTGCAGTTGCCGTTGCCATCATGGGTCCTGAGTCCTGTTCCGTTGGGGGGCGACGTGCCGCGCCCGACCGATGATCGTTAGCCCTGCAGCGCCGCCGCGCCGCCTACGATTTCCGCGATCTCCTGCGTGATCGCCGCTTGGCGCTGGCGGTTGTAGGTGCGCTTGAGCACCTCGAGAATCTCGCCCGCGTTGTCCGTCGCGTTCTTCATGGCCGTCCGGCGGGCGCCGTGCTCGGCCGCGTTCGTTTCCACCAGCCCCCGGTACATCGCGTTGCGCACGTAGAGCGGGAGCAGCTGGTCGAGAATCGCCTCGGCCCCCGGCTTGAGCAGGTAGTCGGCGACGTGGCCGCCGGCCTTCCGGGCCGGCATTTCCACCGGCAGGATGCGCCGGGTGGTGGGCGGCGTCGACAGCGGGCTCAGGAACGCCGCGTGAACCAGGTCCACACTGGCCAGCTCGCCGCGCTCGAAGGCCTCGATCAGTGGCCGGACCAGTTCCGCCGCGTGATCCGCGGTCGGATTGTCGCTGATGTCGGTGCGCTGCGAGGCGAGCGTCCGGCCGACATACCGGAAGAAGCCGGCGCCCTTCTTGCCGATGGCGTGGAGATCCACGGTGTAGCCCGCGCTCTCGAGCACCTCGATGCGGCGGCGCGCCTCCTTGATCAGGTTCGCGTTGAACCCGCCGGCGAGGCCCCGATTCGAGGTGAGCAGGACGAGCGCCGCGCGCCTCGGACCGCCCTTGGCCGGCGGCACCGGATGGCGGAGCAGCGGGAACGCCTCCGCGAGCTGCGGGGTCGCCAGGTCGGTGAGGACCTCGCGCAAGGCTTCCGCGTACGGGCGTGCCGCCACCACCCGGTCCTGCGCCCGCTTGAGCTTGGACGTGGCGACGAGCTCCATCGTCCGCGTGATCTTGCGGGTGTTCTGGACCGTCCGGATGCGGCCCTTGAGCGCCTTTGACTTGGCCATTACTCGGCGCGGAAGAGCGGCTGGAACGCCGCGATCGCGGCCTTCAGCCGGGCGGAGAGGTCGTCATCCAGCGCCTTCTTTGTCCGGATGCCCTCGAGCACGGCGGGATGCGCGGCGTCGAGGTAATCGAGGAAGTCCTGCTCCCATTTCCGGATCTGCTTGACCTCGACCCCGTCCAGGTAGCCGTTCGTCACGACGTAGATGATCGCGACCTGGCGCTCGACGGGCATCGGGGCGTACTGCGGCTGCTTCAGCACCTCGACCAGTCGCGCGCCGCGGGCCAGCTGCCTCTGCGTGGCCGCGTCGAGGTCGGAGCCGAACTGGGCGAAGGCCTCGAGCTCGCGGTACTGGGCCAGCGAGAGACGGAGCGGGCCGGCGACCTGCTTCATCGCCTTGACCTGCGCGTTGCCCCCCACCCGGCTCACACTGATGCCCGCGTCCACCGCGGGGCGGACGTTCGAGTAGAACAGGTCCGTGGTGAGGAAGATCTGCCCGTCGGTGATCGAAATGACGTTCGTCGGGATGTACGCCGAGACGTCACCGGCCTGGGTCTCGATGATCGGCAGGGCCGTGAGCGACCCGCCCGGCTTCTTGATGCGCGGGTCAAGCCGCACGGTGTCGGCATTCTCGGAGATCTTGGCGGCGCGCTCGAGCAGGCGGCTGTGCAGGTAGAACACGTCGCCCGGATACGCCTCGCGGCCCGGCGGGCGGCGGAGGATGAGCGACATCTGGCGGTACGCGGCGGCCTGCTTGGACAGGTCATCGTACACGCACAGCGTGGCCCGCCCCTCCTCGTACATGAAGTACTCGGCCATGGCGCACCCGGCGTACGGCGCGATGAACTGCAGCGGCGCGGGTTCCGAGGCGGAGGAGACCACGACGATGGTGTACTCCATCGCGCCGGCCTCGCGGAGCCGCTCCACCACCGAGGCCACGGTCGAGCGCTTCTGCCCGATGGCGACGTACACGCAGACGACGCCGGTGCCCTTCTGGTTGATGATGGTGTCGACTGCGATCGCCGTCTTGCCGGTGCCGCGATCGCCGATGATGAGCTCGCGCTGGCCGCGGCCGATGGGAATCATCGCGTCGATGGCCTTGATGCCGGTCTGGAGCGGCTCCTTCACCGGCTGGCGGACGATGATGCCCGGCGCGACCATCTCGACCAGCCGGGTGCCACTGGCCTGGATCGGGCCCCGCCCGTCTACCGGGCGGCCGAGGGCATCCACCACGCGGCCGAGCATGGCCGGACCGACCGGCACGTCGAGCACGCGCCCGGTGCAGCGGACCTCGTCGCCTTCCTTCAACTTGAGGTAGTCGCCCATGATCGCGGCGCCGACGCTGTCCTCTTCGAGGTTGAGCACCAGGCCGATGACCGTCTCGCCCGTGTCGTGCGACGTGAACTCGAGCATCTCGCCTGCGAGCGCCTTGTTGAGGCCGTAGATGCGGGCGACGCCGTCGCGCACTTCAAGCACGGTGCCGACTTCGTTGGTGTCGACGGTCGCCAGATCGGCGGACGCAATCTCCTTGAGGAGAATGTCCTTGAGTTCACCGGGGCGGAGCACGGATTCAGTGGCCATGAGTCGAGCGCCTGTATCCCTGAAAGGGTGGTGTGCGGTCAGTCGGGGTTTAGCTTGTGAAATTTATCACATAGGGGAAACGGAAGCAACGGGAGCCCTACAGGCGACTTCGGGTATGCCCGTGCACGAAGCGGCCGAGCAGCGCCTCCGGGCTGAGCCGGCCCAGCTCCCCCGCCCCGACCCCCGCCACTCGCCGGGCCGTGGCTCCCAGGTGACTGGGTGACGCAAATCCGAGGAGCCCCGAGACCGCCGTGACGGTGTAGCCCGGGTTCCGGAGCAGTTGCACCGCCAGGATGAGGCGAAGGAAATCGATGACTCGCTTGAGGTTTGGAGCACCGCCCGCCCCGAACTGGCGCGACAAGTGCTCCCGGGAGACTCCCAGCCGCTCCGCCAGGCGGGAGGTCGGCGTCGGCTGCGAAGCCTGCTCGACGAGCGTCTCCCAGGCACCGATCTGGAGCGGCTCCGTCAGCCGCAGCAGACGGGGCGCGTGCGCCAATGCGCGATGCCGTTCCGCCGCGAGTGAAGCCCGCCGGACCAAGTCCCCGATGACCGCGTCGTCCACCCCTTCGACCACGACCGCCGCCACGTGGTGCTGGTGGCAGAGGGCCAGCAGTTCGCCGTCGTCGGGGCGGAACGCCGCGTAGGCGATGACCGGGATCGCGGGAAAATCGGCGCGGAGGGAACTGAATTCCTGCAGGATGCCGGGGCGGGGCGCCAGGACCACCGCCTCGACCACCCGGTGGTTCAAGGTGCGCCGCAGGGCTGCGGCCCCGCGGCAGCTCACGACTCCGGGACCGTCCTTGAGCAGGCCCCGCCGGAGCGCTGCCACGGCGGGACGGCTGTCGAGCAACGCGGCGATTGCCGCCACGTTCAGGCGCCCGGCGAAATGGGTCGCGGCGCCGGCCGGGACCGCCCCGCCCCGACCGCGACCAGGGTGATGGCCATCTCTCCCGCGCGGCGCAGCACTCCCCGCGCGTTGTCATAGCTCAGCCGCTCGAGTGCCTGCTCCAGCGAAAGCCAGCAGTGATCCGTGATCCCCTCGTCTTCCTGGGGCAGCACCTCGCCGGCCGGGCTCTCGAAGAGAAAGAAGTGACAGTACTTGTGGATGTGGCGGCCTCGGAACCTGAAGTGCCAGTCGATGATCCGGATCGGCCCGTGCAGCACCAGGTCGTCGAGACCGGTCTCCTCCGAGGTCTCCCGGAGCGCCGCGTCGGCGGGCGACTCGTCTTCCTCGAGATGCCCCTTGGGGAATCCCCAATGCTGATACGAATCCTTGATGAGCAGGAAGTGCGCCGGCCCGTCGGGCGGCCGGCGGAACACGATGCCGCCGGCGCTGACTTCGCGCTCCGATTTCTTTTTCGACATCAGAAGACCGAGAACTTGAAGTACCGGCGCGGATTGACCTGAATGTCCTGCAGCAGCTTCCGGAATTCCTGCATGGTGAGCGTCGTCTCGCGATAGAGCACCGAGTCGCTCGCGAGCAGGCCGAGGGTCCCGCGTCCGGACTGCATCCTCGTCAGCACGCTGTCGGCCGCGACGAGCACCCGCACCAGGCTCACTTCGTGTTCCCGTGCCGCGGCGAAGAGCCCGCGCAGGTCCGCCGACGCCTGCCGGAGGTCGGCGGAAGAACCCCTCGCCGCTTCCACGATCTCCGTGAGCTGGCGGTCGCCGGTGGCCGAATCGATCCGGGCCATTGTCACGCGGAGGTCGCGCGCCGCACTGGCCAGGTCGGCGGAGCCTGTTTCGACGCGGCCGGCGACGCGCTCGACGCGGCCGGTCTGCCGCTTGGTGGCTCGCCCCAGCTCATCCACGATCGACAGGAACTCCTGAATGCTGCTCCGCGCGCGCGCGGCCGTGGTGGAATCGAACACCGCGCCGACCCGGTTCGTGAGCACGGCGATGTCGCTGGCGATCCGGCTTGCCTGCGCGGTCAACTGCCCGACGTCCGGCAGGGTGGCACCGGGCCAGGCGCCGGGCCCTGCGGCCTTGGCCGCCATCAGCTCGGCCCGGACGTTGGGATCGTCGATCGGATCATCGAGCGACACGATCTGCGCCTCCCACTCCGCGAAGAGACTCGCGGCCGCCGCGATCACCGCCGGGTTCTTCGGCACCTCCGGCCGGCTGTCGAGCCGGAGGTTGGCTTCGACCCACTGTTCTCCGGAGAGTGTCACCGATTCGACCCGGCCGACCCGGACGCCGCGCAGGGTGACGGGTGCGCCGACATTGAGGCCCCCGACGGTCCGGAACCGCACGGTGGCCTGGTCGGGTCGCTGCCCGAGCCGGGTCTCGCTGAGCCAGAGCGCGCCGGCAACCACGACCAGGAGGGCGAGCACGATGGCACCGCCCACGGCGAATTCATTGCGCTGTTTCACGCGGACCTCCCGGTCACCACCATCGCCTCCACGCCGGCCTCATCGGGCCGGCCTTCGATGAACTGGCGAACCACGGGATCCGTGGTTCGCTGGATCTCCTGCACGCCGTCCACTGCGCGCACCCTCCCCTCATGCAGCATCGCGATCCGGTCGCCGATGGTGTAGGCGCTCCGCATGTCGTGGGTGACGACGATCGCGGTGGTGCCCAGCTCCTCCCGGACCCGCACCATGAGGCGGTCGATCACCGCCGAGGTGACGGGGTCGAGGCCCGTGGTCGGCTCGTCGTACAGGATGTACTTCGGGCGTAAGGCAATGGCACGCGCGATGCCGACGCGCTTTCGCATCCCTCCCGAGAGCTCGGCGGGCAGCCGATGCTCGCTCCCGTCCAACCCGACCAGCTGCAGGCTCTCCGTCACCCGTGCGCTGATGTCGGCGCCCGACAGCTGCCGCCGCCGCTCCAGCCCGAGCCGGATGTTCTCCTCCACCGTCATCGAGTCGAACAGCGCGGCGAACTGGAACACGAAGCCGATCCGCGCGCGGAGGTCCGACAGCGCCTCCCAATCCAACTCGTGCACCACGAGGCCGTCCACTTCGACCCGGCCCGCGTCGGGCTCGAGCAGGCCGACGACGTGCTTGAGCGCGACGCTCTTGCCCGACCCTGACGCGCCGATGATGACGGTCGTCTGGCCCTCGGGCACATCCAATGTGAACTCGTCCAGGACGACCTTCTCGCCGAAGCGCTTGCACACTCCCTCAAACCGGATCATCTCCGACCGCCCATCCACCCATTTGCCCATCCGCCCGGCCTCACAGCAGCACCAGCGCCCAGAACGCGTCCAGGACGAGGATCGCCTCGCATCCGAGGACGACGGCGCGAGTCGTACGGTGTCCCACGCCGGCGGCGCCGCCCGAGGTCGCCAGGCCCTGCAAGCACCCAAGCAGCGTCACGGCCATGCCGAAGCTGGCGGACTTCACCAGGCCGAACCAGATGTCCTTGAACTTGTAAAACATCTTGAGCCCCTTCACGAACTCGGGCGTCGACAGGTCGAGCAGGTTGATCGCAGTGACCCATCCCGCCAGCACGCCCATCGCCATCGCGAGGGCGGTGATCACCGGGAACATCAGCGTCCCGGCGAGGACGCGGGGGACCACCAGGTAGGCGCGGGTGTCGAACGCGAGGGTCTCGAGCGCGTCCACTTGCTCGGTCACCTTCATGGTGCCGAGCTCGGCGGCGATGTTGGCGCCGACCCGTCCGGCGAGCGCCATCCCGGTGAGCACCGGTCCGAGCTCCATCATGACCGTCTTCCCGACCAGCGCGCCGACAAAATAAAGCGGCACGGCGCCGGTGAAGATGTAGCTCGACAGGAGGGCGAGGACGATGCCGGTGAAGACGGCGATGAAGAGCGCGATCGGGATGGAATCGACCCCGAGACGGCGCATCTGGCCGGCCAGGAGGGGACCCCACGTACGCGCGTCCCGGAGCGCCCGCGCGGACACCAGCGCGGAAGCGCCGAGCTGCGCGACCCGCTGGCCGGGCGCGGATTCCCGGAGGGTCGTCGCGAAGGAGTTCACCCCGGGAAGCTACGGCTCGGGCTGGGGGGTGTAAAGCTCAGGCGGCGAAGCTTGCGAGCGCGCGCCCGACTTCGCCCTCGCGCAGCCGCTTCAGCGCGCGGTCGCGCAGCTGGCGGACGCGTTCGCGCGTGACGCCCAGCATGCCGCCGATCTCCTCGAGCGTGTGTTCCCGCCCCCCATCGAGGCCGAAGTACAGGCGCAGGACCTTGGCGTCGAGCGGCGGGAGGGTGGCGAGCGCCTGCTCCACTTCCTCGGTCAGGAAGCGGTCCATCACTTCCGACTCGGCGTCGCCCTGGGTCTCGGCAACGAAACGCTCGATCAGCGAGCGGTCGCCCTCGGGGTCGAGCGGGGCATCGAGCCGCACGTCGCTGGTGTTGAGCGCCGCCAGCGACTGGACCACATCCACCGAGAGCCCGGTGGACTTCCCGATCTCCTCGGGCGTGGGTTCGCGGCGGAGTTCCTGCCGCAGCGCCTCGGCGGTCCGGATGATGCGGGAGAGGTCCGCCGTGCGGTTGAGCGGCACCCTGACGGTGCGCCCCTGGCGCGCCAGCGACGCGAGAATGGCCTGCCGGATCCACCAGACGGCGTAGGAAATGAACTTGACGCCCTGGTCGGGATCGAACTTGCGCGCCGCCGTGAGCAGGCCGACGTTGCCCTCGCCGATCAGGTCCGTCAGGGGCATTTCGCGATTCTGGTACTTCTTGGCGACCGAGATGACGAAGCGGAGGTTGCGCTTCACCAGCTCCTGCATGGCCTCCTGGTCGCCGGCGCGGACCCGCCGCGCAATGGCGATTTCCTGCTGCGGGGTGAGCAGCGCGGTCTTGCTGACTTCGAACAGGTACTGGTCGAGAATGTCGCGATCGGCGCCGTGCACGCCGAGGGTCCGGGCGGTCGGCACCTTCCGGGCGCGACGCTTCGGTACCGGAGTCTCGGCGAGGATCTCGGCCGTCGTGCGCTCCCGGGCCTCGTTGGCCTTCCCCTTCCTGGCGGACGGGGCCGATTTCGCCCGGGCTGGCTTGCGCTTGGCGGGCTCGGAGGCGGATGAGGTCGATGGAGTTTTTTTCTTGGGCATGGCTCGGGTCTGCTTCCGGCCGGAGGCCGGGGAAAACCGCGCGGTTCCGCTTGACACCCGATAGGCCCGGGACTAGCTTGCCGTGCTGTCGCGGGGCCGTCGCAAGTGCGGGCGCGGCAATATAATGGGGGCGTAGCTCAGTTGGGAGAGCGCGTGAATGGCATTCACGAGGTCAGGGGTTCGATCCCCCTCGCCTCCACTCCCAGGCGGGCGGTTCCAGGGCTCGGAACAGGCCTGACAGCGGTTGCGTGGGGGCGGGTGGATCACTAAGATGTTCGTCCCTCGCAGTTGCGGGAATAGCTCAGTTGGTAGAGCACAACCTTGCCAAGGTTGGGGTCGCGGGTTCGAGTCCCGTTTCCCGCTCTCCAGAATTCGTCGCGGGGTGGAGCAGTCTGGTAGCTCGCCGGGCTCATAACCCGGAGGTCGTGGGTTCAAATCCCACCCCCGCTATTGCCGGAGGACTGAGGACCAAGGACTGAGGACTGAGAGGTCGTGAGTCACCGCCCTCAGTCCTCGGCCTCTCGGACCTCAGTCCTTGTAGTTTAGGGCGGTTAGCTCAGTTGGTTAGAGCGCCACGTTGACATCGTGGAGGTCACAAGTTCGAGTCTTGTACCGCCCATGCAGTACCCGCGCCCATAGCTCAATTGGATAGAGCATCTGACTACGGATCAGAAGGTTAGGGGTTCGAGTCCCTTTGGGCGCATAGTTGCAGGGACGGGGCGTAGCGTAGCCTGGTAGCGCGCCTGCTTCGGGAGCAGGAGGTCGCCGGTTCAAATCCGGCCGCCCCGATTGAAACCAGAACCGAGGACTGAGTAACGAGGACTGAGGGCTCCCGAAGCCCATCTCCGTTCGCAAGTCTCAGTCCACAGTCCTCGTATCTTTCGGTTAGCGGGTCCG
>Ga0180104_1000283_pt1 | contig 10474 bp, 13 predicted proteins | sample EasRiv730_16_1Da_FD_121791 | JGI IMG/M metagenome (GOLD analysis project Ga0180104, IMG submission 121791) | Soil microbial communities from meander-bound floodplain in the East River, Colorado, USA - East River metaG ERMLT730_16_1Da | ecosystem: Environmental > Terrestrial > Soil > Floodplain ... | reverse complement strand
CTGCGGCTGCGTGGCGTGCGCCCATAACGTATCGAGCAGCTCTTCGCTTTCCTCCAGACCCAAACCAACGATGTAGCTATTGCGCCGCCGGCCGAGGAACAGGCAGCGCCGGCCGGTCTCCGGGTGCGTGCGCACCAGCGGATGGCGTGCGCCCGGCGCGGTGCGCGGATCGGTCACTTCCTTGTATCCCTTGCGCATGACGCCGGCGCTGTTGTACGTCGCGTCGTGGACCGCTTCGCGGCCATCGATGCGCTGCTTGAGTGGCTTGGGGAGCGTTTCGTAGGCCAGGACCATGTTCGCCCAATACGTGTCGCCGCCCGCGGGCGGGATCTCGATGGCGTACAGGATCGCGGCCATCGGCGGGCGCTCGACATAGGTCATGTCCGCGTGCCAGATCGCCTCGCCGTCGCCCAGCCCGCCGATCGGCACGCCGTCGACCTTGACGTTCGAGATCACGTTCATTTCGGGATGGTCGGCGAGGAACGGCCGCCCCAGCGGATTCGGACCGGGCGGATCGAGCTCGCCGAAGTTGCGGCTGAAGGCGAGCACCTGCGGGTCGGAGAGCTTCTGGCCGCGAAAGCGCAGCACCAGGTGCTCGAGCCAGGCCTCGCGTACTTGCCTGAAAACTTCTTCCGTCAACGGACGAGACAGATCGAGGCCGCCGATCTCGGCGCCGAGCGCGTGGCCGAGCTTCCTTATCTCAAGCAAGTTCCACCATCACCGGCTGATGGTCCGATGCCTGCGTCGCGGTGTCAATGCGCAGGGCGCGCAGGCGCGGCACGAGGTCCGGAGTGATGAACACGTAATCGCAGCAATAGGGCGGCTCGCTGTCGTGGAGATGGAACGTGGCCTGGCGCGTCTTGCCGGGATTGAGACTCTGCCAGGCATCCACGAAGCCCGCGTCCAGCATCTTGCGATGATGCCGGTCCTCCGGCTTCAGGTTGAAGTCCCCGCAAACGATTGCACTGGTTCCTCTTCCAAAAGATTCGTAGCTGCCAGGCTCGTCCACCGCAAGGTGCTCGGCGCAGGCCTCGGCGTGCAGCTCGCGCAGGCGGTCGATCTGCGCCGCGCGGTGCGTGGCGGAGTAATACTCGAGATGGGTGGTCATCACGCGCAGCGGCCCGAACGGTGCCTCGACGACGACCTCGACCACGGCGCGCGGCATGCTCTGCACGTCCGGCGCCGCCGGCCAGGGCAGCGCATGGCGCACGACACGCCCCACCTGAAGTTTCGACAAGATCAAGTTCCCAAACTGCCGGCGACCATGCTTTCCGGGGAGGTCGACCGCCGGCGCGAAGAACGCCTGGTAGCCTTTCATCTGCCGGAGCAGCTCCTCGACCTGGTCCTCGCCCGAGCTGCCTTCCATCTCAGGGAAGTTGCGCGCGATTTCCTGCAGGCAGAACACATCCGGGTCGGCGAGGCGCTTCGCCTCGCCGGCGATGCGCTGCGGATCGACGCGGCCGTCGATGCCGCGGCACCATTGCACGTTCCAGCTCAGCAGGCGCATGGGGCAGGGTAGACTATGAAGCGTTTATGTGTCTATGTGCTGGAAGGGAAGCATTATGGATGACTCCGTGCGCTGGTCGCTGAAGGTCTCCAGGGAAACCGACGAGGCGTTGCGCGCCTACCTTGGCGAGACGGGCGGCCGCAAAGGCGACCTCTCGAAGTTTGTGCAGGAGGCCGTCCGAGCCCGACTCAAGGCCGAGTGGCGGACCAAGCGGGGGCCGCGGACAGCGATGCCCGAACGCGCGCATCTCGCCGCGGCGCTGGAAGAGATCCGGGCGCAGACCCGAACACTGTCCAAAGCGCGGTTCGAGAAGCTGGTGGCGGAAGCGGTATCGTATGCGCGCCGCCGGCGCTGAGCCTTGCTCGCCGTCCTCGACACGAACGTGCTGCTGAGCGCGCTGCGATCGGCGACCAGCCCCCCAGGACGGGCCCTCGATGCTTGGCGCGCTCGGCGCTTCGCCCTCGTCACCAGCGTCGAGCAGATCACGGAATTCAAGCGGGCGGCGCAATACCCGAAGCTGCGTCCCCTCTTGCCTCGCCACGCGATCGGCCGCGTCGTCAAGGAGCTGCGCGCGGCGGACGTGGTTCTCGAGCGTCTCCGGCGTGCCGGGGACTCGCCCGACCCGGGCGACGACTACCTGCTGGCGATGGCGCTCGCTGCCGGCGCCGACCTCCTGGTCACCGGCGATCGCGCGCTCATCGCGCTGAAGCGCGTCGGGCGCACGCGCATAGTCACCCCTGCGCGCTTCGCCGCTCTGCTCGGTCGCTAGAGCATTGCATGGTGCAGCCGCGCGGGCGCATGATCGAGAACTCGCTTCAGGCGAACTCGCGAAACGAACCATGCGCTCCTTTTTTTGCGGGCTGTTGATCATTCCCTCCGTTGTCCTGCCCGGCGCTTCCGCCCAGGACAAGCCCGACGAGATGCTGAATGCCGTCGTCGGCGTTAGCGCAAAAATCCAGGCGAACGCGCGCAGCGCGGAATCGCTCGGCTTGCAGCGGCGCGGCACGGGCGCGCTGGTCCGCCCGGGCTACGTGGTGACCATCGGCTATCTCGTGATCGAGGCGGAGACGGTCCAGGTGACCGGAGCCGACGGGCGTACGCTGCCCGCGACGGTCGCGGGGTACGACCACGCCAGCGGGTTTGCCCTCCTGAAGATAGTCGGCAGCCTCGTGGCGAAGCCCCTCCCGCTCGGCGATTCGAAGGCGCTCGCCGAGCGCGAGCCGGCGATGGCGGTGAGCGCGGCGGCGCGCGACAGCCCGACGCTGGTCTACGTGGTGTCGCGCCGGCCGTTCTCCGGCAGCTGGGAGTACCTGCTCGATTCGGCGATCTTCACCTATCCGCCCGTCATGGACTGGTCGGGCGCGCCGCTCATCGGGGCGAAGGGCGAGCTGCTCGGCATCGGCTCGCTGATCGTTCCCGACGCAGGGGCGCCCGGCACGCAGTCGCCGGGCAACATGTTCGTGCCGATCGATCTCCTGAAGCCGATCATCGACGACCTCGTCGCGAAGGGCCGGCGCAACGGCCCGGCGCGGCCGTGGCTCGGCATCAACGCCGACGAAGTCAGGGGACGGCTTTTCGTCGGGCGCGTGTCGCCCGACGGACCTGCGGCGCGCGCCGGCCTGAAGAGCGGCGACATCGTGCTCGCGGTCGGCGCCGACGAGGTGACGACGCTCGCCGAGTTCTATCGCCGCGTCTGGGGACGAGGCGCTGCGGGCGCCGAAGTGCCCCTCAAGGTGCTGCAGGGCGCGCAGGTGAGGGATCTCACCGTGCGCTCGATCGACCGGGTCGAGTACTTCAGAGCTTCAACGACGTACTAGGTCCTTCGGGTAAGGCTCGACGTCGGGCGACAGCGTTTTCGGCGGCTTGCGCCGCAGGCGTTGCGAGAGCTCGCCGGAGGACGCGAACGACTGCGCGTACTCGGCGTTCTTGCGCATGGCATCGAGGTAGAGATTGGGGCCGCCGAAATGGCGCGCCGCATGCTCGTAGCTGCGGTCGAGCTTCTCGTCCAGCCGCTTGCACGCGCCCTCGTAGAACCGCGGGGTCTTCAGCACGAGATCTTCGGCGGAGCCGAATCCGCCGAGCTTTCCAAGCACGAACTCGGGGTAGAGCCGGTCGCGGCATTTCTCGAGATAACAGCGGTCCGACATCTGCGCGATGATGTCCGCGGTGCCGAGCATGAGGCCGAGGTGGCGCAGCGTTGCGTCGCGCATGCGGATCGACTCGACCGGGCGCTCGTAGCCGGTGAAGTGAACCAGCATCGACGCCGCCTGGGCGAGGCGCTCGCCGACGCCGAGCTCGCGCGCATAGCTGCGCAGAAAGGAAGCGCCGCGCGACACGTGCGTCAGCGTGTACTCCGCGCCGTAGCGGTGCGTGTGATCGTTGCGCCGCCGCAGGTAGCCGAAGTCGTGGAACAGCGCCGCCAGTATCCAGGCGAGGAACAGCTCCTTGTTGAGCTGCGGGCTGCCGTTGCAGCCGCCGCGCTGGTAGCCGTCCATCAGGCGCGCCATGGCGAGCGTGACGTCGAGGACGTGCTGGATGTCGTGGTACTCGGTGTCGCAGGGCAGGTAGTCGCGGTGCTCGCCGCGGTACATGCGCCCGGCGTCGGTGAAGGCCCGCTCCAAGGCGGGCGCGGGTGCATTGGGGAACAGGCGCTTGGCGAGCTGGATCACCTCGGCGCCAACGGCGGCGGGGTCGGTGGTTTGGACTGTGTCTGCTACGTCTCGGTCGCTACGACGCATGGAGGGCTTTCGCGCGGCTAAGTATAGGGATACGATTCACAGGACCGGAGTGATCTATTTCACGGCAGTGACCGACGCTCCTCTGACCGAAGAGGAAAAAGCCCAGATTCGTCAGCGCCTGCAGGCGCTCGAGGTCGAGCACCACGACCTCGACGATGTCATCGACCGCCTGGTCATCGACCGCTCGCTGGACCAGCTCCAGCTGCAACGCCTGAAGAAGCGCAAGCTCCTGCTGAAAGACCAGATCCAGCGCCTGCGTACGCGCCTGATTCCCGACATCATCGCGTGATCGCGTTGCTGCAGCGCGTCACCGGCGCGAACGTCAAGGTCGCCGGCAAGCCGGTCGGCGTGATCGGCGCCGGCATCGTCGCGCTGATCGGTGTCGAGCGCGGCGATACCGAGGTGGAAGCGCTGATCCTCGCCGAGCGGGTAACGAGCTACCGCATGTTCGCCGACAAGGAAGGCAAGATGAACCTCTCGGTCAAGGACGTGCGCGGCCAGATCCTCGCGGTGCAGCAGTTCACGCTCGCGGCGGACACGAACAGCGGCGCACGCCCCAGCTTCTCGACCGCGGCGACTCCGGCCGAAGCCGAGCGCCTCTTCAACCGCTTCGTCGAGAAGCTCCAGGAATGGACGCCGCGCGTGGCGACCGGCAAGTTCGGCGCCGACATGCAGCTCAGCCTCGTCAACGACGGGCCGGTGACTTTCTGGCTGCGGGCTTCTCCGAAGACGCAGAATAGGTCCTGAAGGTCGCGGGCGACACGACCTCGATCATCTCGAGGTCTTGTGAGTGGCGGATCTCGCGGTGGCGGATGCGCGGCGGCTGGTAGAAGCAGCTCCCGGCCTTCACCATCACGCGGCCTACGCCCTCGTATTCGAACAGCACCCAGCCTTTCAGGACGTACACGAACTGCACGCTGCAATCGTGCGCGTGCCATTCGCCGTGCGGCGCTTTTCCGCGCCGCGCGCGGATCACGTGCGCGACGACCTTGCCGCCGGTGGCGCGCTTGATGCCGAGGTCGCGGTACTCGAAATAGCTGCGCAGGCCGCGGCGCGCGAACTCCGCGCCCTTGAGATGGGAGACGCTGAAGCGCATGGCCGCACGATTCTAATGTAAGCTTTTGCCGGCATGTTCGAGCAGTTCATCGGCACCAAGCCCGTCGAGGAACGCCACCGGATCGATGTAGCGGCGCTGGAGAAGTTTCTCGGTCGGAAGCTCGTCGCGATCGAGCAGTTCAAGGGCGGGCAGTCGAATCCCACGTACAAGCTCACGGATTCCACGGGAAAGAAATACGCCTTGCGGCGAAAACCGCCCGGCAGGCTGCTGCCCTCGGCGCACGCGGTCGATCGCGAATACCGGGTTACCGCAGCTCTTTACAAAGTAAATTTCCCCGTTGCGCGTCCGCGCGTGCTGTGCGAGGACGAGTCGGTGATCGGCACCGCGTTCTACGTCATGGATTTTGTCGAGGGGCGCGTGCTGTGGGATCCGGCGCTTCCCGGCATGACCCGCTCCCAGCGCGCGGCGATCTGGGACGAGCAGAACCGCGTCATCTCGCTTTTGCACACAATTGATTTTGAGAAGGTAGGACTGCGGGACTTCGGCAAGCCGGGGAATTACATCGCCCGCCAGGTGGAGCGCTGGAGCAAGCAATACCGCGCCTCCGAGACGCAGCGCATCGAGGCGATGGACAATCTCATCGGCTGGCTGCCGAAGAACATACCGCCCGAAGCCGGGACCACCGTCGTGCACGGCGATTTCCGCCTCGACAACACGATCTTCCATCCCACCGAGCCGCGCATCCTCGCGGTGCTCGACTGGGAGCTCTCGACGCTCGGCGACCCGCTCGCGGATTTCGCCTATCACTGCATGACCTGGCACATCCCGCCCGACAAGTTCCGCGGCATCGCGGGGTTTGATTTGAAGGAATTAGGGATCCCGAGCGAAGCCGAGTACGTTTCCTTGTACTGCAAACGGACAAGCAGAAAATCTATCGATGCGTCGCACTGGGACTTCTATCTTGCCTACAACCTGTTCCGCATCGCCGCCATCTGCCAGGGCATCGCGAAGCGCGTGATCGAGGGCACGGCGGCGAGCACGTTCGCTGCCGAGGCCGCGACCAAGACCGTCCCGCTCGCCGAGCTCGGCTGGCAGCAGGTGGAAAGGATACTGAGGAGAGCAGCGTGAACTTTGAATATTCGCCCAAGGTGCAGGAGCTGCGGCAGAAGCTCGCCGCGTTCATGGCCGAGCACATCTATCCAAATGAGAAGAGCTGGGAAAAGCATGTCCGAAGCGAGAAGCGCTGGGAGGTGGTGCCAGTCATCGAGGAGCTGAAGCCGAAAGCGCGCAAGGCGGGGCTGTGGAACCTGTGGCGGCCGAAGACGCACGGCGGCACGCTCACCAACCTGGAGTACGCGCCGCTCTGCGAGATCATGGGCCGCGTCACCTGGGCGCCCGAGGTGTTCAACTGCTCCGCGCCCGACACCGGCAACATGGAGACGCTCCTCAAGTACGGCACGCCGGAGCAGGTGAAGGAATGGTGCGAGCCGCTGCTCGAGGGGAAGATCCGCTCGGCGTTCCTGATGACCGAGCCGAACGTGGCGTCGTCGGACGCCACCAACATCCAGACCCGCATCAAGCGGGAAGGCAACGATTATGTGATCAACGGCCTCAAGTGGTGGTCGAGCGGCGCCGGCGACCCGCGCTGCAAGATCTACATCGTGATGGGCAAGACCGATCCGGACAACGCGTCGCGCCACAGCCAGCAGTCGATGGTGCTGGTGCCCGCGGCGACGGCCGGAGTCAAGACGCTTCGCCATCTCTCCGTTTTCGGCTACGACGACGCGCCGCACGGCCACATGGAGATCGAGCTGAAGGACGTGCGCGTGCCGACGTCCAACGTGCTGCTCGGCGAAGGCCGCGGCTTCGAGATCGCGCAGGGGCGCCTTGGGCCGGGGCGCATCCACCATTGCATGCGGCTCATAGGACAAGCGGAGCGCGCGCTCGAGAAGATGTGCAGGCGCGCCACGGAGCGAGTCGCGTTCGGCAGGCCGGTGGCCGACCAGGGCGTGACGCGCGAGCGTATCGCCGAGGCGCGCATCATGATCGACGCCGCGCGCCACATGGTGCTGAACGCGGCGTGGAAGATGGACACGGTGGGCAACAAAGTGGCCAAGAAAGAGATCGCGATGATCAAGGTGTTCGCGCCGAACGTCGCCTGCCAGGTGATCGACTGGGCCATGCAGGTGCACGGCGGCGGCGGTGTGTCCGACGACTTCGGCCTCGCCCACGCCTACGCGCATGCGCGAACTTTGCGCTTCGCCGACGGTCCCGATGAAGTGCACCGCAACCAGATCGCGAAGCTCGAGCTCGGCGAGCAAACCTCGCTCCCGGAGGCGCTGGGCAAGGTCAAGCGGCTGTGATCATCGGGGTGCCCAAGGAGGTCAAGTCGCACGAGTACCGCGTCGGCCTGACGCCGACATCGGTGCGGGAACTGGCTTCCTTTAACCATGAAGTGATTCTTGAAAAGGGGGCGGGGGCGGGCATCGGCGCTTCCGACGCCGCCTACGAGAAGGCGGGCGCCCGCATCGGCGACCCCTGGGAGGCGGACCTGATCGTCAAGGTCAAGGAGCCGCAGCCCCAGGAGCGGAAAAGGCTGAAGGAAAAGCACGTCCTCTTCACCTACCTGCACCTCGCGCCCGATCCGGAGCAGACGAAGGACCTGGTCCAGAGCAAGGCGGTCTGCATCGCCTACGAGACCGTGACGAGCGCGCGCGGCGGGCTGCCGCTCCTCGCGCCGATGTCCGAAGTGGCCGGCCGCATGTCGGTGCAGGTCGGCGCGAGCTGCCTGGAGAAGGAGCGCGGCGGCATGGGCATCCTGCTGGGCGGCGTGCCCGGCGTGCCGCCGGCCAAGGTCACGGTGCTCGGCGCGGGCGTCGCCGGCTCGAGCGCCATCCGCATGGCGGTCGGCACCGGCGCCAGGGTTTACGCGCTGGATAGATCGGTCGAAGCTCTGAGAAGCATAGAAAGGGAATTCGGCGCGCGCGTAGTGACGGTGCACTCGAGCCGAGACACGGTCGAGCAGCACGTGCTCTCGGCCGATCTCGTGATCGGCGCGGTGCTGGTTCCTGGCGCCGCGGCGCCGAAGCTCGTGACGCGAAAGATGGTCAAGGACATGAAGCACGGCTCGGTCGTGGTCGACATCGCCATCGACCAGGGCGGCTGCTTCGAGACTTCCCGCCCCACCACGCACGCCGATCCGACCTACGTGGTGGACGACGTCGTGCACTACTGCGTCACCAACATGCCGGGCGCGGTGCCGCGCACCTCGACCTACGCGCTCAACAACGCCACGCTGCCTTTCGTGATCGCGCTCGCCAACAAGGGCTGGAAGCGCGCCCTCGCCGAGGACCCGCACCTCAAGAACGGCCTCAACGTCGCGCGCGGCAAGATCACCCATCCGGAAGTCGCGGCGGCGCTCAATGCTTCCTATTCTCCGGCCGAAGAAGCTCTGGTAGCGTAAGCCATGCTCAAACTCTGCGGTTTCCACATCAGCAACTACCACAACAAGATCCGCATCGCGCTGCTCGAGAAGGGCGTGCCGTTCGAGGAGGACGCGGGCTGCACGCCGTCGCAGAAGGACGAGTTCGTCGCGCGCACGCCGATGGGCAAGGTGCCGTTCCTGGAGCTCGACGGCGGGCGGCGGCTCGCGGAGTCGGAGGTGATCGCGGAATACCTCGAGGAGGCGTATCCGCAGAAGCCCCTGCTGCCGAAGGACCCTTTCGAGCGCGCCAAGGTGCGCGAGCTGATCACCGTCATGGAGCTGCACGTCGAGCTCGTGGCGCGCCGGCTTTATGGACAGGTGTTCTGGCGGCGTCCGGTTTCCGAGGAAGTCAAAGCCGGGGCGGAAAAGGATCTTGCCAAGGGAATCCGCGCGCTCAAGGCGCTGGTGCGGTTCGAACCCTACATCGCGGGCAAGGAGCTCACGCTTGCCGATTGCGCGGCGTTCGTGCACCTGCCGCTCGTCTCGCTCGCCACCAAGCACGCCTTCGGGCGCGACGTCCTCGAGGACATCCCGCAGCTCAAGCCCTACCTCAAGATGCTCGGCGAGCGCCCGGCGTTCCAGAAGGTGAACGAGGATCGCAAGGCCGCCCAGGCAGCGCTGGCAAAGAAGTGACGTCCTGGCAGGAGTATCTGCGCTTCGTGGTCACGCTGACCGCGGTGCTCGACCCGTTTCTCGCGGTGCCGATCTTCGCCAGCGTTACCGCGGGCGAGCGCGCGCGCGACCGGCTGCGCCTTGCCTACGTGATCACCGTGACGGTTTTCGCGGTGCTCGCCGGCGCCGCATTCTTCGGCGAGCGGCTGCTGCGGCTCCTCGGCACGAGCCTGCCCGCGTTCCAGGTCGGCGGCGGCCTGGTGCTGCTGCTCATGGCGCTCGCGATGCTGAACGCGCAAGCGGGCGAGATCCGCCAGACGCGCGCCGAGGCGCGCGAGCTCAAGGCGCGCGAGTACTCCGGCGTCGTGCCGCTCGCGGTGCCGCTCCTCGCCGGGCCGGGCGCCATCAGCACCACGATCATCGCTTCGCAGGCCGGCGGCTTCGCGCACAGCGCGGTGCTCGCCGCTTGCATCGCGTTGGTTTGCGCCCTGCTGTGGGTGATGCTGCGGCTCGCGCACGCCATCACGGGGCGCATGGGCACTACCGGGCTCAACATCGCGACGCGCCTTCTCGGCCTGCTGCTCGCCGCGATCGCCATCCAGACGATGGCCGAGGGGCTCAGGATCCTGCTGCCGGGGCTCGCCTAGCGAGCCAATCCTCGATCGCGGCTCGCATCGCGTCGGGCTGCTCGGTCGGGATCCAGTGCACGGCGTCGAGCTCGACGATGTCGCAATCTGGCAGCGCGCCGAGCGCCTGCCGCGTGCGCTGCGGGTCGGTAAGGCTGCTTCGCGTCGAGACGAGCGCCAGCACCGGCACCCGGATGCGCGCAAGCTCGGGCCAGCGCTCCGCCGTCGCGGCAAGCATGCGCGCATAGGCGGCCACCGGCGAGTTCTTCAGGTCGACGCCGAGCGAAGCGAGCAGCGACAGCTTGCGCTTGCCGCTGCGCGTCGCCCGGTCCCATTCGCGCAGATCGAGCGGCTCGAGCGTGCGGCGGTAGAGTCCGAGCGAGTTCGCCGCCCGGGCCGCGGCGTAAACCAGGTAGAGCACGGGCTTGAGGACAAGAAGCCACCCTGTCG